>Ga0102959_1000418_pt1 | contig 12295 bp, 11 predicted proteins | sample SalPonF2_B_D2_MG_FD_84520 | JGI IMG/M metagenome (GOLD analysis project Ga0102959, IMG submission 84520) | Salt pond soil microbial communities from South San Francisco under conditions of wetland restoration - Salt Pond MetaG SF2_B_D2_MG ...
AGAAACCGAAGAAAAAAGGAAAGAGGAAAGAGCAAAGAGTAAAGGGCAGGGATCCCCGATAAATCGGGATCTACGCTTTGCTCCAACAAGCAGGGGACAGAAACCGAAGAAAAAAGAAAAGAGCAAAGAGTAAAGGGCAGGGATCCCCGATAAATCGGGATCTACGCTTTGCTCCAACAAGCAGGGGTCAGAAACCGAAGAAAAAAGAAAAGAGGAAAGGGTAGGGATTAGGGATTAAACTACAGGGTTTGAGGCCTTTCTCTTGGAAATCTGTAATTAAATTGATATTGAGATATTGGTAAGTTATATTTAATATATGTGAGAAGGTATAGAATCTTATTAATAGGGGGATCTTTGAATGAGCACTGATGGCTTTAAACGCCGACTTGTTGCAATTTTGAGCGCTGACGTAGTGGGTTACAGTCGGCTTATGTCCTTGGACGAGGTGGCAACCGTCCGGACGCTAACGGCTTACCGGGCTCAGATGACGGAGCTTGTCGATGTGCACAGAGGTCGCGTAGTGGACTTTGTTGGAGACAATATGTTGGCCGAATTTCCGAGTGCTCTCGATGCTGTGGATTGTGCAGTAGGAACTCAGCGTGCTCTCAAACTCCACAATGCCAAGCTCGTCAACGAACGCCGTATGGATTTTCGCATTGGTCTCCACCTTGGAGACGTCATGGTGGATGGAGAGCGTATCTATGGCGATGGTGTCAATATAGCGGCTCGTATAGAAGGCATTGCAGAGCCAGGTGGAATCTGTATTTCGGACATGATCTATAAGCAAATCTACAAAAAACTTAGTATAGAGTATGTCGATTTGGGCGAGCGATCGGTTAAGAACATTCCCGAGCCGATTCGGGTTTATCGGATCGTCGAGCCCTCCGATGCCCCCAAGCCACGCACGGAAAAAGTGGATCGAGGTATAGACGCGTTGTTACCGCCTTCTGATAGACCCTCACTCGCTGTTCTCCCGTTTGTGAATCTTAGTACCGATTCTGAACAGAACTACTTCAGCGATGGGCTGACCATGGACATCATGACCGCTCTGGTTAAGATATCCGGATTATTCCTTATCGGAGAGGGCTCGATGCGCACCTATAATTCGAAGCCTGTTACGACACGGGAGATAGGTCATCAGCTTGGGGTACGCCACTTGCTGGAAGGTGGCGTTCGTAAAGCTGGTAATCAGGTCCGAATCACTGCTCAGTTGGTTGAGGCTTCGAGCGGTCGACATGTGTGGGCTGAACGTTTTGATCGGAAACTGGACGATCTTTTCGCTGTCCAGGATGAAATCACTGAAGAGATCGTAACGGCTCTGGATGTAAAGCTTGTTTCCGGTGAAACAGCTCGTATAATCCGAAAAACCCTTCGAAATCCTGAGGCTCTCGAAAGTTACTATCGTGGTTGGCAAGCACTCTTTGGTTCTATAAAAGAGGACATAAATGAAGCGCAGAAAATGTTTGAGAAAACGATCCGATTGGAGCCCGATTCCCCTCTTGGATATGCCATGGCAGCTTGGGCATATTGGTTGGAAGCATTCCAAAGATTAAGCGACGATGATTCAATTTCTTTAAAACGGGCGACCGAGTTGGCCCAAAAAGCCCTGAGTTTAGAGGATGACACAGGACTGCCACACATAATGATGGGCCAGATACACCTTCTCAAGCGGGAATATGATCAAGCTATAGCCGAAGCAGAGCGAGCTGTTCTTTCCCGTCCGAGTTGCCATGGAGCATATGCGATGAAGGCAAATATTCTCAACTATTTGGACCGGCCGAACGAAGCTATAGAACTCGCAAAAAAAGCCATCCGTCTTACTCCTGTCCATCCTACTATCTTCCCCTCGATTCTTGCCAGTGCCTATTACGGTTGCGACAGACATGAAGAAGCAATTGTTGAAGCCAGAGAAGTCATCCAGCGCGATCGTGACAACCTGGATGCACTCTTGGTCATAGCTGGTGCCAGCACCGCATTAGGTCAAACGGAAGATGCTCACGAAGCTGTTCGGGAAGTTCTCAGGATTAAACCTAATTTTTCTCTCGAAGAATTTGCCAAATCACAGCTGTACGAGAATCCTCGAACCTTGGAGAAGGTGGTCACCATGTTACGAAAGGCTGGATTGACCCCTTAAAGGATCTTCGGGACGTTGCTGAAAGATTGACAATTGAGCTAAGTAAATGGTGGGTCTGACCATGGTGAGCTTTCTTACAAGAAGAGAGATCTTAAAAAAGATTACCAATTATTTCGTGGCAATTTTTCTTATGCCTTTTTTCTCTATCAAAAAGGCCATAGCCGGAAAGGCAGATGGCACAACCGGGGGAAAGGAGCGCCAGATGAACTTACCTAAACCCAGATTAAAAGGAGAAGTCTCCGTAGAGCAGGCCATTAAACATCGTAGAACCATTCGGTCATATCTATCAAAACCTTTGACCCTGGAACAGCTCTCACAGATTTTCTGGGCTGCACAGGGTATCACCGGGGATAGGGGCTACAAACGGTCAGCCCCGTCTGGTGGTGCTTTATACCCTATGGATATCTATGCGGTAGTGGGTGATAATGGCGTGAAAGGACTAAAGGCGGGTATCTATCATTATGATCCTCATAAACATGCTGCATTGTTGATTACAGAAGGGGACTTCAGAAAGCATGTGGCCAAGACATCGCTCTCACAAATGTGGATGGCCGGAGCCCCCCTAAACCTGGTGATCACTTCAGAATATAGCCGGATTACGAGCAAGTACGGTACCAGGGGAGAAAGGTATGCTATGATCGAGGCAGGTCATGTAGGGCAAAATATCTTTCTCCAGGCGGAGGCCCTTGGTCTGAGGGCCGGGATCGTGGGTTCTTTTCATGACAATGATGTGATCCGAGTCATGAAAATCAACAGATCCCATGAACCCCTGCTCATCTTGCCTGTGGGATATGAGGCATAATGTGGTTGGGGATAAACCTTGATTAGTGATTATCCGACTTCGCTCTGTGAGCTTCGGGCTTCGCTCTTCGAGCTTCGACCCGACAAGACGACGGGACAAGTCAGGCTTTTAGGAATTGAGGGACGTACTTAACATTTAAAGTTTATTTTTTAATTATTTTTATGTGGAAAACCATTTTTGTCAAAATAAACCCCTTTAAACCCAAACATATATTTGTGGTTTCTTTGCCTCAAGTGCCATTGATTTTTGTGATTGAACCCAATAAGTTTGCTCATTGAAGCAAAATCCAACATCCACCCCTGGCTGCCCTTTTCGAGAAAAAACGGTGATGCCTGACGAAGATCATAAGAAAAACTGATGACCGCTAAATTATCCTTGGTGAAAATATTAGCTGTGGACATCGCGCTGTTTATGACTTGAAGTTCATTGTCCTGTTGGGCGTCGGTTACCACCCAGTCGCTGAAGAACTTTCTGGTTTCAGGGGTATAAATGCCAAGTTCGGGATCTTTGATATGCAGATGGAGTATTTCAATATATTTATCAACCGTATCCTTTACCGACGGCTGGGCTTGATATTTTTTTGCCAAAGGAGAAGCCTCCTTTTCAATGTTCCTTGAACCGATTTCCACATCTAATCGAGAACCTCCTCCTCCTGATAGAAATCGGACGGTCTGCTGCTTATTTTCCGGCTTTGTGTAATTCAAGGTCTCTATTTTTCCAAGCGCCTTTCCGACCAAAAGTTCAATAGTGGCCTCGATTCCCGGCCCTACTTTATTGGCCTGAAAAAACGGCGTCATCTGTCTTCTTTCAATATATCCTGTAAAGCCGTCCGTGAATATGGGTTCAAGATCGTATCCGATTTCGATCCTTACCTGTTTTCCAAGCGGGTCTATGAGAAAAAGCACGCCTTTCGCGCCGTTGGTTGTCCGGCCAACGCCAAATTCTTGAAAAAGTTTAACAGCTTTGTTATTAATATCATCCGGGCTTTCTTTTAGCACAACGGCCATAATATGGATATCCATATCCCTTAAGAGTGCACTGCCAAGTTGTTTAATATGGTTTTTCTCGGCTTTTGAGAGAATGGCTGCCTGATCGCTAACAAACTCCATGCCGGCATTTTTTGGGGAACTGTCATTATTGTCGGTACATCCTGTGAAAATGGTGATAAAGAAAAGAGAAAGAACCGTTAATGTTCCCGCTTTTCCGAAGCAAAAAAATATTTTATTTTTGAGTTTCATATCAGTCTGTAACGAGATAAGGTGTGATTTGTCGTTGGCATTTGAATCTGTCATCCATTAATGGGCAGGTCAAGCAAAAATATCACAAAAATAAAGAGAGGATGATGCTATACGAGAAATGGGGTCAAGGTCTGCCTTTGATCCTTATTAAGGAATACCGGGACGTCTATAATTTCATGCGTTTCGGGATCTTGGGGACGGAATCCGAAGAAAAAAGAAAAGAGGAAAGAGCAAAGAGTAAAGGGCCCCGGTTAAATTCGCTCCGCTCCTTTTCTTCGAAAAATTTAACTGGGCCCCGATAACGGGATCTACGTTTTACTCCGACAGGCAGGGGCCAGATCTGGCGGCCGGAGGAGATCGAGTTGCTGAATTAGGATATGGATGGAGAAACATCTCATTACGGAGTTTCCAATACAGAGTACGTAACGTTAAAGCATGATGTCACTCCCCAGGCCACATGGAATGATAGGAGACAGGTGATTTTTAAAATTCGAATACCAATAATAGCTGTTCCTGCTCCACGGGACCTCAGGGGTAGTAGCTATGCCGGCTTCGTGAAGGATTAATATGGCCGCCTCATCGAATAGGGCAATTTATGGCGCTATTATAGCAAATACCGCTATTGCCATCAGTAAGTTTATTGCTGCCATTTTTACAGGTTCTTCTACCATGTTCTCCGAGGGGATACACTCTCTGGTAGATTCAGGCAACGGGTTTCTCCTGTTGATTGGTGTCCGGAGAAGCAAAAAACCGGCCGATGATGCACACCCATTTGGCTATGGCAAAGAGGTCTTTTTCTGGAGTTTTGTCGTTGCGCTGTTAATATTTGCTCTTGGGGGCGGATTTGCGATTCATGAGGGTATCAAGAACCTTCAGCATCCGAAGCCCTTGACGAATGTCGGGTGGAACTACCTGGTTCTCATTCTTGCCATGATTTTTGAGGGTGCTGCCTTGAGGGTTGCGTTGCAGGAATTCAATAAAAGCCGAGGTTCTAAACCAATTTTGAGAGCACTTATAGATAGTAAAGATAGTGCCACCGTTGCCGTGGTTATTGAAGATACAGCTGCTTTGATCGGACTGGTGATAGCATTTTCCGCAGTGTTTCTTGGACAAATAACTGGTTGGATATATTTTGATGGCATAGGCTCAGTACTGATTGGTGTCCTGTTAGTAATTGTAGCGCTGTTCTTCGCCATTGAATGTAAGGCCTTGCTGATCGGTGAAGGACTTTTGCCTGAGGATGTCGATAAAATCATAAATATTCTTAAGGAAGAAAATCGTGTGATCAATTATCGGCGGCCATTGAGTTTGTATTTTGGACCAAGTCAGGTTTTAGTCAACCTCGATGTAAATTTCGCGGATGATCTCACACCAGATGACATTGAGAAAACAATTGATAGCTTGGAGTCTAGAATAAAAGCCGCTCTTTCTGTGGTAAACCGTATATATATCGAGGCTGAGGCACTACGACCAAGAGGCAGGATAAAAGCCGAAGATGATTTTTCAAAGAGAGAGGTCAAACCTTGAATAGTGAATAAGGTGCTACTATTCACTATTCAAGACGCGACACCCAGCACTTAGGATTCAGGCCAGCACCAGAGCAAATTTGTTGGCCTTGAAAAAGTTTGAGAAAACCAGGGGAAGCGGGATTGGCAATCTTTTCGGAGGAGAGGAGGATTAATGTTTATCGAACTGACAGGATTTAAGAAAGAAGCGCTTGTGGTCAATCTTGATTTGGTAACCACAATCGTAAAAGGTGAGCAGTCTGGTTCAAGACTATATCATTGGCAGCCTCCTCACAGTTCATTCACTGATGTGGAAGAAACATTGGAAGAAATCACTAAAAAGCTAAAGTATAAAGGATTGTTATAACTCGGATTTCCGGCAAGCTGCGCTTGTATTGGGGTCTGCTCTTGTCATGTTGGGCTGGGGTCGGGCCACTCGGTGTGGGGGACGGTCATACAATTTAACTATTGCGCTTGAGCTTGGAAGGTTTAAAGATGGTTCTGATGGTTCAAATACTTAGGGGATTTATAACAATAGGCCAAAAATGAAGGGCAGAAAGAACGAAACATACATATTTTGTCCGAAGAAAGGAAAACAACGAAAGCATATTGATGTTTGCCGGCAATGCCGTAATCGAAAGAAATGCAAGGCGTATCAAGGATACATGCAACCTGAGTTGCCGTTTATATTTTGCTTTGAGGGTCTCAAAATAAAAGAAATGGATTGCCGTTAGGAACCAGGCAAATCGATTTGCTTAGCCTTACTATTGGCGATATCTGAAATTAAATTGATATGGTGGGCTTATTCAAAATCAAGACTCATAATGATAAACTTCCCATGAGCCTATTTCCTGTTTTATTGGCAGTAGATTGGTTTTTTAAAAAAACTATTCTTTTAATTGCTCTAAAACGCGATCCTTAATGGCGCCAAGATTAATCGTAATATAGCCATCAAAGTCGGCTAAATCCGCGAATGTTGATTGTGATGTCAAGTTTTTCATTGCTTCTTTAACCCTCGGAATGCTCATTTCATTTTCTTTGTTTTCTGATTTTTTAAGAAATTTATTGATTGTGTCAAACCTCTCTCCAAGGAAAAAGCCTTTTTTGTCCTGTGCAGATATTGACGGGCCGAATAGTTTGAAAAGTTTACCATTATTGCTATCTGCATAATGCAACAAGGCTTTGATTCTTTTTCCCGGATCGAAAAGCCCTGCTTCCTTAAGTTCTATGTTATCAGATAAGAAATTCAGCATTTCTTTAGCGGCTTTTCGAGTTACCCCCAAGTTGTTTGCTTTATGCACAAACGCAAATTCCAGTAGGTTTTTAAAAGAATACAGGTGATGATAACCGGTTTTTTCAACCTCATCAATTTCCGGTTTTATTCCTATCTTTGAAGCAATATAGTCATACCTGTGTTTATTAATATCGACCAGCTTTTGGATATCCTTCGCTTGAAAAGATCTCATTTTCACCGCCTCCGCATTGATTATTGCCTATTCAATATGCAATATAGAATGGCCTCCACCTTTTATCAATAATTATCCTGTTGATAACCGAATAAAGGTTGTCTCCCTCTCAAATTGAAACCATTTTGTAACCATCTTAATCAGAATTAACCCAAACTCAACGACTCTGTGAAATTAATAAGTTCTATCACTATTTGGCTCTTCTAAAAGAATATAGAGAATATAGGGGACGTCCATTGGATTATTGGTTGACGACCGATAATGAGAATTCTATTCTTTTGCAGATCACAACCGCATCCAATCCTTAGGTAAGAGAATCATCACAGAAAATGCCAGGCATGAGAGGGATATTTTTGTTTAATTCTGTTTTAACTCGGTTAATTCTTTTATTTTATCTACGAATTCTTTCATGTTTATGGGTTTTTTAAAAAATATTCCCTTTTTGGATTTGAATTCAAAATTACCTGAAATAAAGATAAACTTTGACTGGTTAGTTCGAGGATCATTTTTTAGTTCTTTGTAAACTGCCATACCATCCATCCCTACACCTAAAACCATATCCAGTACGATAAGGTCTTGCGGTATTTCACGGGCTACTTTTATTCCAGATTTACCATCCGTTGCATAGAAAATTAATAATTCATTTGCATAAAAAGAACGCGTTAAATACTTTTTTAAAAATTCACATACCGACTCATCATCTTCTATGATTAATAATGTCTTTACTCCTTTGAAATTATCGAATTCAAACGGGATATTTTTATTCATTTCATATGCTTTTATGTATTTTACGATTCCATCAAAACCCACGCTATTCTTCTTGCATGCCTCTATAATTTTTTTTCTTATTAATATATCGTCCTTGTCGAAAAGATCTTTATCCCAGATTTTTGTACATGCCCTGATCAATCCAAGACGCTTATATTTTCTTAAAGATTCAAGAGAAAAATTCAAAAGCTTAATGACTTCACTCGTATCGATCAGAATGGTTTCTTTCATATCCACGTCCTTTTTCCCGTGAATTATAAAAGTTTTGTGACCCTGTTTGGCACCAGTTTTCTCGTCCAGATTGCATTTCGTGACTTGGCGTCCACTGATAATAGAATCCCAAGATCCGGTATGACGAGTCGCATGACAGGCATCAAAACTTTTATAATTCGTTTCATCTTTTACCCCCACGGTAAAATAATTCGAAATTATTAAAACAATTTTTTAAATATTTGCTTTTTTTTTATCACCACCACCCATATATTTTTTAATGACAAGACCACAAATCGATCGGAAGAACTTCAAAACAAAAAAAACCTTTGGGCAAGCAATCCCAAAGGCTATTAAGTAACTTCGGTAGCCCGGCTGTCATAGCTTTTCAGCTTTAGATCCGTGACTTTGCGTCTCCGCCTTTCAACGGATTTGCCCTTTCGATCTGTCAGTTTTGGAAATATTATAGAACATTTTGATATAATTGTCAATAAATTACATCATGAAAATGAGGCTTGTCAAAACCTTTGATCATTGCTTCAGATCACAGCCCTTTTAGATTCATTGATAAAAGAATAATATCATTGAAATATATGTTTTTGAGTTTTAATTATAGTGGTCAAACCTCATAGAGTCGGTGCCGTGATAATTCTCGTAAAAGCAGACCTTTCTTTCGAAATTTAAGGGTTTACAGGACGCTCCATTAATTATAAAGTTTCTTCTAAGCATGAGGCAGAGAAATATCGGAATGTAAAATTGTAGATTGTTTCCTGAAAAATCACTGAGGTGAATTGAATAAAAGGATCACGCTCGGCTTATCCAGCTCTATCTGGGCCGGGTAAAAGGCGATTCCGAGTATTTGGAAAAATAGGTTATGTGTGATTGGGTCAAGTATTGGTTTCCGTTCTTAACATATAAAGTTTAGCAAGCTTTGAGAAAACAAGAGGGTCAGGTAACAGTTCTTGATAAGGACAAAAGGATTCTGAGCTTATGGGGCTTCTCAAAAAATTTTTCAGTCAAGATCCTGAAAAGATCGAGCAGAAGGGTGATGCTTTTTTAAAGGCCTCCGATTGGGGCAGGGCAAAGCTTGAATTCGAAAAGGCCCTGGACGCATTGGAAAAAACATCGTCTGATGATGCTTCAGAAACAAGGCTTCGGGATAAACTGGTTCAGGCCAAAGAGTCCCTGGCACACGAACACAGGCAGGCCGGTGAAGATTTGATAGAGACCGAATATTACGATGAAGCGCAGGGATTTCTTCAATTGGCCCTCGACTTGACCCGGGACCCTGCATTGATATCCGTTGTTGAAAAGCTTATGCATGAGATTGCACGCCTCACAGCCGGAGATATTCAAATGGAAGTGCCTCAATCTGACCTGACGCCTCTCCCCGATGACGAGACATACACCGGCGATCAGGACGATGAGACTTTTATGGCACTCTGCAGTACACTGCCCGAAGAGGTCCGGGAGGCCTACCTTTCCTATGGACGGTCCTTTAAAACCGGTTATCTCGCGCTCAACCGGGGAGACTTTGATCTTGCAGCCGATGACCTGTATCAGGCCTTGGAGGAGAATCCTGCCCCGGATTCAATTATTCCCCTTGAGCTGGGCACGGCCTACCTGAACCTGGAGAAATTGGATGAAGCCCGACGTCTGCTGGAGACCTTTCTCCAACATCATCCGGATGCCCTGCCGGGTTATCAGGTGCTTTGTGAGGTTTACTGGGAAATAGGGGCCTTTGATCAGGCTGAAACCCTTCTTGTCGATTGCCCGGATGACCTTAAACACTCTTTGGCCTATGCCCTGCTCCGTGGCGAAACCCTGTCTCAGGCCGGGCGCCATCCGGAAGCCGCCTCTTACTATCAGGATTTCATGGAGGTTTACGGATGGAACGAACCACTAGCGATTGCGCTTGCCGGCACATTGGAGACATTGGGAGACCCTGAAAGCGCCCGGGATCTGTATGCCGAAATCATGAATCAGTGCCGCAGTTGTCATAGCCAAATCGATCCTCTGATCAAACGAAGATTTGCAGATATCAGCTTTGATTTAGGCCAGCATTCTTCAGCGATTATGGAGATGTATCTTTCCCTGGCTCAGGATGATCCGGAAAATGCTCCGTTATATTTTCAGAAGATCAGCCGAATATATGCCTCGATGGGAAATGAGGAAGAAGCACGCCGATTCCAGGTATTCGCCCAACAGGCAGAAAATAGAAAAGGATAGACGTGTGCCCTTAAGAATTGAGGAAAATGGTGTCCAGCCTACGCTCTGATGAGCTATGGCTCGGCAAGCATGGATCAGGGGACAAAGTAGCATTTAATTGGATTAAAAAGCGATTTGTTTAGCCTGCCAATGCTTAAATCATAAGAAAATATTGATAAAAATGAAAATATGGGATTGATGCTACAGGATCTGTCATTCGAACAAACCGACAATGCGTGGCAACCTGTTTTGATAAAAAATGTAAGATTTTACCATTAAAAAATGTAAAAGGAGGGTAATATGTTAAAAAAAACATTGTTTGTATTGTTGAGTGCCCTGATTCTTTCAGGTGTCTGTTTCGCCCAGGAAGACCCTGCCAAAAAGCAAATGGAAGAAACAACTCCAGCTGTAGCACAGGAACAGCCTGCAGTTGTAGCACAGGAACAGCCTGCAGCTGTAACACAGGAACAGCCCGCATTGGTTTTGGAAGAGATCCAAATTTGTACCGCTGTCGAGGATAGGCAGCCCTCTGGTGCTGGAACTGTATTCCCTGATGATTTGGATAAAATATACTGTTTTACCAAAATTGGCGGGGCTGAAGATACGACTAATGTTTATCATGTTTGGTATTTTGGGAATGATGAGATTGCGAGAGTTAAACTGCCTGTAAAAGCAATATCCTGGCGTACTTGGAGTTCTAAAAAGCTTAATATGTTATTAGGGAATGGACATGTGGAGATAGTTTCTGAAAGCGGAGATATTTTGGGTAAAGCTGAGTTCGAGATACAGGCAGCCGAGAAAGCTGAAGAGGTTGGAGAAACTGAGAAGACCGGGGTGTCCGAAGAAGCACCAGAGGCCCCTAAAGGACAATAACCTTAAATGGAATAACCGGGACGTCTATGACTTCATGCGTTTTGGAGGCTGGGGACGGAATCCGAAGAAAAAAGAAAAGAGTAAAGGTCAAAGAAAAAAGAAAAGAGGAAAGAGCAAAGAGTAAAGATCAAAGAAAAAAGAAAAGAGCAAAGAGTAATGGGCAATGAAATAACGTTTTTTATTTGCTTTATTTTTTCATTCTATGTCTAATGTTTTGAATAGTGATTATCTTTGTCTATCCAGCGATCGGTCGGAGAGTGACAGAAGGATGACATCAGATTTATGGGGATAGACAACTCTTTGTAAAAATCGCTATAAGTGGTTTCAAAACCTCCCCTCAGGCCCAATTCCTGTTTTGGACCGAGGGATTCAATACTCGAACTATTAAATATATTCCTGCGTTTGAATCTCTCGGTCCGCCTTGACTTTAAACCTGATTGAAGGTTTTGAAACCACTTCTAACCAAAATCAAAAATTGACGGTTTAACCCCTTACCTGAATAGGAGGAAAATATGGCGACTCGTAAAGCAACTGCCAGATGGAATGGCACGCTGAAAGAAGGCAACGGCGTAATGAAATATGGTGAAGTTGAAGGCCCTTTTACATTTGCATCGCGTTTTCAAGAGGGCAAAGGCACAAATCCTGAAGAGCTTGCTGGGGCTGCCCATTCCGGATGCTTTTCAATGTTCCTTGCCGCTATCATGAGTGCGGATAATTTTACACCTACAAGCGTGCAAACAACGGCTTCAGTTCATTTGGGAGAAGATGACGGCCCGAAGATTACCAGTATTGACTTAGATTGTGAAGCAGAGGTGCCCGGCCTTGATGCTGATAAATTTGCTCAATATGCTCAAACAGCCAAGGAGAAATGCCCAATTTCAAGACTTTTTGCCGGCACAGAAATCAATCTTTCAGCGAAATTGATTGGATGACCTTTAGGTGCTCATCCTACACCGCTTCGGAAAGTGATTGGGGTCAAACCCTGATCCTTGATTATCAGCCTTCGCTGTAAGCTTCCGACTTCGCTCTGCGAGCTTCGACGAGACAAGAAGACGTATAGACGTTCAGGGGGCAGAAACCGAAGAAAAAAG
>Ga0102959_1000419_pt1 | contig 12250 bp, 11 predicted proteins | sample SalPonF2_B_D2_MG_FD_84520 | JGI IMG/M metagenome (GOLD analysis project Ga0102959, IMG submission 84520) | Salt pond soil microbial communities from South San Francisco under conditions of wetland restoration - Salt Pond MetaG SF2_B_D2_MG ...
CGCGGAGACGACCGCCCCTTTCAGCCCCACCCGCGTCGCTTGGTTCGCCTGTCGATAGGGGTGGGATTGTGAGCGACCGCTCGCACGACCCGGCCCGGACGACGCTTGCAGGGCGAGACGGCGGAGCCGTCTCGCTGGCCGGTGCGGGCGACCCATGGGTCGCACGACACCGTAGGCCGGAGGCTGAGGAGCGGAGCGAGCCTCCTGAGTCCATCCAGTCGGGGCTTTCGAGGTGGTCACAGAGCTCACGGCGACTCCCTCACGACCGATTCCCCACGCTCCTGCTCACCCGCCAGACTCCGACAGGCCTAACCCCGGACGGCCCGAACCGGCGGGCGGATGACCGACGACCGGAGGGCGGACACAGCCCCTGCCGGGTCCTCGACGGACGACCGCCCCGAGGAGTCCCCGCCGGACGACCTACTCCCGGACGACCTGGAGGCGGTCCGGCGAGCGCTCGTGAGGTGGTACGAGCGCGAGCACCGCGAGTACCCCTGGCGGGAGACCACCGACCCGTACGCCATCCTCGTCTCCGAGGTGATGAGCCAGCAGACCCAGCTCGACCGCGTCGAGGCCGCCTGGCGCGAGTTCCTCGACCGCTGGCCGACCGTCGAGGACCTGGCGGCGGCCGACCGCGCCGACGTGGTCGGGTTCTGGACGGGCCACCGACTCGGCTACAACAACCGGGCGAAGCACCTCCACGAGGCCGCCTGGCAGATCGTCGAGGAGTTCGACGGCGCGTTCCCGGAGACGCCCGACGATCTGCAGGCGCTGATGGGCGTCGGGCCGTACACCGCGAACGCCGTCGCCTCCTTTGCCTTCGACAGCGGGGAGGCGGTCGTCGACACGAACGTCAAGCGCGTCTGCTACCGCGCGTTCGGGGTCGAGGACGACGATACCGAGTTCGAACGCGCGGCGCGAGCGCTCATGCCCGCGGGCGAATCGCGCGTGTGGAACAACGCCGTCATGGAACTCGGCGGGGTGGCCTGCGGGAAGACGCCCCGCTGCGACGAGGCCGGCTGCCCGTGGCGCGAGTTCTGCGAGGCCTACCGAACGGGCGACTTCACCGCGCCCGACGTCCCGACCCAGCCGTCCTTCGAGGGGAGCCGCCGGCAGATGCGCGGGCGCGTGGTGGGCGCGCTCTCGGAGTACGACGAACTCGCCCTGGACGACCTCGGCCCGCGCGTTCGGGTGGACTACACCCCCGATGGGACCCACGGTCGGGAGTGGCTCCGCGGGTTGCTCGCGGACCTCGCCGACGACGGGCTGGTCGAGGTCGACGAAGGTGACGGCGAGACCGTGGCCCGTCTCAGTCGGTGAGTCCCGCGCCCGGACCATCGACGTCCCGGTCTCGTCGCGGCCGATTTACCCGCTCCTATCGCAGTCCTCGCGAACGGGGTTTCGGGGCACGTCGAACCGGGACGGCGTCTGTGGCGCGTCGAACGGTGCGAACAGCTATGCTCGCGTTGCGCCTGGTAGTACCGAGGTGCGAAAGATGACCGCTATCGAGGTAGTAACGCCCGACGGGCTGGAGACCGGCGAGGCGACGCCCGGGCTCGACCGGAAGGTGGCATTCAGGACCGACAACAACATCGTGGTCAAGGCGCGCGCCGCCGCCGGAACGAGGTCCGGGTGGCACCACCACGGCGACCGCCACGTCTACGGCTACCTCCTCGAAGGCGAGGGTGTCTTCGACTACGGCCCCGGAGGCAGCGAACGGGTGACCCTCGACGAGGGCGATTTCATGCACATCCCGCCCGGGACGGTCCACCGGGACGTCAACCCGACCGACGAAGAGCACGTCTGGCTGCTGAACTTCGTCGGCACCGGCCCGCTCGTCGAGAACGTCGACGGTCCCGACCCCGAGTAGGAGACTGGCTACTTGCCTGTCCTGCAGTAGGACAGGAATCCGATTGGTTTCACCACCGTGAGTGGTTCTTCTGACCCCTCACGGACCTCGCCGGCGACGGGCTGGTCGAGATCGTGGATAGTGATAATCGGGTAGCGACACGTCTCTACCCGGAACGCATCTCCTCTCCCTGTGGTGAATAGCTGACATTTCTTTTCGAGTCTAGGAAGCTCATAGTTCGACCACAATCGGCATATGGTCGCTTCCGTCGATCCAGTCATCATACTTCCCTACAGAAAAACTCGTCACTGACTCGATCACCGTTTTCGGGAGGAAGACGTAGTCGATGTGGTAGTCTCTGTCCTGTTTTTTGTGCATGAAGAACGTCGGATCGGCTTCACTCCCGAAGTCTGAGTCATTCAGGCTGTGGTAGACGCTCTTTAATCCACGACTGTTCAAAAGATCTACCGTGTCAGAGAAGTCGCCACAGAGGGGACTTTTTGGAGAATCATCCCAGGGTCTGTTCCAGTTGAAATCTCCGAGCAGGGCCGTGTTGGCGTCGATGAATTCGCGGAACGCACGCACAGTCCTGTAGACCTGACCGATGTAGCGGTTCTGGGGGTTTCGTTTGTCGTTCAGCGCCCATACGCCGAGTACCTTTCCCGCACCATCCGTTTTGACCGGAATCGTGAGTTCACCGCCTTGCCCGTCGACACCGGTCGGTTGGAGCGAAAGGCCATTTCTGGAAAACACACCGAGTCCCTTGTGTTTGTTTTCACCGATCCATCTCCAGTCCGTAAACTCCGACCAATCTCCATTCGTGTCCGGGTTTTCACACTCCTGGATCACAATGATGTCCGGATCGTACTGCAGGATTCGGTCTTTCTTCTTCCGAAAGGCCATGTTGCAGTTCCACGTAATTAACTTCGCCATATGTGTCTCACTTGGTTGTTCGTTGATGTTCAAATACCCGATTTAACGACGAATTTCCGTCATTTTCACTCTGTTAACGGTTAGTGCGGAACCCGTACACTTCCTCCGATCCCTGACCACTTCGAACTCACCACTCACCGCGCACCGGCGGGCTATCGAACTCGGCAGCGCATCCGGTGCACCTGACGACGACCGCCCCTCGCTCGCCGAGCGTGACCCGCAGATCCTCGGTGCCGCATTCGGGACACGGGCCGGGAACCCGCGAAGCGCCACAGTCCGGACAGACGAATCTGACGTCACCATCGTCGGTCCGGAGGCGCACGTCCCCGTGCCCACACTCGGGACACGCCACGGGGATTCGCACGTCCTCGCTGTCGCGCGGCGCGCCGAGCGCCAGCACCACCAGGTCGCCGTCGCCCCCGTTCGCGCCCGACTGGAACTCGCCGGGGGCGAACCTGACCGCCTCGCCGGCTGCCACGCCGACGTCGCCGGCCAGCGTCTCGAAGGTCGCCTCCCCCGAGAGGACGACGAACACCTCCTCCTGGTCGGCGTGGGCGTGGAGCCCGCCGGGCAACCCCTCGCCGGGCGCGAGACGGTACCGGTTGATGGCGAGGTCAGACGTCCCGAGGGGTTCGGCCAGCCTCCACCGCTCGATTCCGGAGTCGCCGGCGTCCGACTCGACGGCGTCGACGTCGACCTTCTCCATACGTCCCGGAATGGCCAGCCCCGACAAAGGCGTTCGGGGGTGGACTGACCGCCGACTGTTCGGGGGTGACCGGGCTGCCCCTGGTTCGGGGGCGAGTGGGTCCGCGGACGGGCGGCGTCGGAGCGGTAGTCCGGGCGACTTTTCCCCTCGCCGGTCCGTTCTCCGACCATGTCCGAGACCCACGTCGCCGCCGTCTGCGGCAGCCTGCGGGAGGGGAGCTACACGCGAATCGCCTGCGAGCGGGCGCTCGCCGGGGCCGCCGACCTCGGTGCGACGACCGACCTGGTCGACCTCCGCACCCTCGACGTGCCGCTGTTCGGGAGGGCCGGGCGCGAACCGGGGGACGTGCCGGAGCTGACCCGGCGGGTCCGGGACGCCGACGCGGTCGTCCTCGGGACGCCGATGTACCACGGCTCGTACTCCTCGCCGCTCAAGACCGCCCTGGACTACTGCGGGTTCGACGAGTTCGAGCACAAGACCGTCGGCCTGCTCGCGGTCTCGGGCGGCAGCTTCCCCCTCCCGGCGCTCGAACACCTCCGCTCGGTCTGCCGCTCGCTCAACGCCTGGACGCTCCCCTACCAGGCCGCGGTGCCGAACTCGCACGACAGCTTCGCGGACGGCGAGTTCGTCGACGAGGACCTCGCGGCTCGCGTCGAGACGGTCGGCCGCCGGGTCGTCCAGTACGCGGACATCCGGCCCGACCCCGACACGTTCGAGAGCGACCAGAACGTCGGCGCCGAGGACGACTAGCTCGACGGACGCCGGCCGACCCGCGCCGCCCGAGAGATAAACGATTATACCCCTCGCTCGAGCGGACTTCCCCATGCACGCCATCACGAACAGCGGGTGGATCGAGGTCATCACCGGGAGCATGTTCTCGGGGAAGACCGAGGAGCTCCTGCGCCGCCTGCGCCGGGCGGAGATCGCCGGCCAGTCGGTCGCAGCGTTCAAGCCCGCGGTCGACGACCGGTTCGGCGAGGCGACCGTCGGCTCGCACGCGGGTCGGCAGTGGGCCGCCATCGTCGTCGACCCGGACGCCGGCGCCCGCGCGGCCATCTTCGACGCCCTCGACGGCGAGCAGGTCGTCGCCGTGGACGAGGCCAACTTCTTCTCGAACGACCTCGTGGCCGTCTGCGAGGACCTCGCCGCCCAGGGCCGGCGCGTCATCGTCTCCGGCATCGACCAGACCTACCGCGGCGAGCCCTTCGAGCCGGTGCCCCAGCTGATGGCCGTCGCCGAGTACGTCGAGAAGTTCCAGGCCATCTGCACGGTCTGTGGCGAGCCCGCGACGCGGAACCAGCGGCTCATCGACGGCGAACCGGCCCACTACGACGAGCCCACCATCCTGGTCGGCGCGGCGGAGCGCTACGAGGCGCGCTGTCGAAGCTGTCATACCGTCCGGCGCGACTAGAGGCTACATGACCCAGTGGGTCGAGAACCCGGTCGGGGGACGCGAGCGGGGCCCGCGCGGGCTCGCCCGCGCCTGGACCGAGGTGCTCGTCCGGCCGCGCCGGTTCTTCCGCAACGGCGTCGCGCCCGGCGACCAGGCGCCCGGGCTCGTCTTCGGCGTCCTCGTCGTCCTCGTCGCGACCGCAACCCGGCTGGCGCTGGTGCCCGCCGCGCGCCCCGACGTCGCCGGCGGCCCTCTCGTCTCCTCGTTCCTCGTCCTCGCCGTGGCGGGTCTGCTGGTCGCCCCGCTGGTCCTCCACCTCGTCGCGGCGCTCCAGACTTTGTTCCTGCTCGCCGTCGTCCCCGCCGACCAGCGCGGGGGCGTCAGCGAGACCGTGCAGGTGCTCGCCTACGCCGCCGCCCCCTGCGTCCTCGCCGGGCTCCCGATTCCGGCGCTCCAGGTCGCCTGCGGCGCCTACGGCGCCGCGCTGCTGGCTATCGGCATCGCCGAGCGCAACGGGATTCCGCTCTGGCAGTCTGTCCTGCTCACCCTGCTCCCGTCGGCGCTGGTCTTCGGCTACGGCTTCCAGGCGTTCGCGGCGGCGAGCGTGTTGCTCTCGGGGTAGGTCCGCCGCGCGTTCGTGGCGAGGCCGCACTGCTATCTGCCGCCACGGGACCGCGCTGCTATCTGCCGCGAGGGGGCTGCACTGCTACCCCGTTGCTATCCGGGTAGTTTAGGTGGCCGGGTGCGAACCGGGAGGCATGCTCAACCTCAACCTCTCGGAGTTCATGATCGAGTTGAAGAACGGCTCCATCAAGAACGTCGGCATGACGAACAAGCGGGCGACGGCGAAGCTCTACGACGTCGTCGACGTCGAGGCCCGCGAGTTCGGCGACGAGCGCGTCAAACTGGTGTTCGGGGACGACGAGGGAAACGAGGTGCACGTCGCGCTGTTCCCCGAGGAGGCCCGCTCGATGGTCGCCGACATCGAGGCGCTGGAGGCGGACAGTCGGGTCTTCGAGTGACATCGGGGACCGACGCGTCGAGCGTGGCGGGGCGGGACCGGTCGTCGGAGATTCGACAATCGTTTTAGGCCGGACGTATTCCTAACGCGTATAAATGGGTACGTGTATCATCTGTGGCGCTTCTGCCGAGGGACAGATCTGCCCCCTCCACGAAGAGGACGTCGCCTTCGAGTTCGAGGGGACCCGCCCCGACCAGCTGACCCCGTCCAGGTACTACCGCGGCATCGTCGACGGCTACGCCGACTTCGGCGTCTTCGTCGAGATCGGCGAAAGCGGCGTCACCGGCCTGCTCCACCAGAGCGAGCTCAGGCGTCGCCTCGAATCGCTGCCCTGGGAGCCGGGCGACGAGGTGTACGTGCAGGTGACGAAGGTCCACGACAACGGCAACGTGGACCTCGGCTGGTCCATCCGGCAGTCCGCCGAGGAGTTCCGCGGCCGGCTCGTCGACGACCCGAGCGCCGAGACGAACGCCGAACTCCCGTCCGAGTCCAGTGCTGAAGACGCCGCCACCGACCAGAACGACAGTTCGACCGCTGACACGAACGCCGGGGACGCGGCCGGTGACGCCGGTGGTTCCACGAGCCAGCGAGCGGACGCCGCAACCGACGGGAGCCACGGCGAGGCGACGCGGTCGCGCCAGACCCGGACCAGTGGCGGCCAGCAGCTGGCGCAGGCCGACGGCGAGGCCGCCGTCGAACAGACCTCGGCGCAACCGGATGGAATCGAGCGCGTCACCGTCGGGGCGCTCGCCGACCGCGTCGGCGACGTCGTCCGGCTGGAGGGCGAGATCACCGGCGCGCGGCAAACCGGCGGGCCGACCGTCTTCGAGCTGACCGACGAGACGGGCACCGTGGACTGCGCGGCCTTCGAGGAGGCCGGCGTCCGCGCCTACCCGGAGGTGGACGCGGGCGACGTCGTTCGGCTGACCGGCGAGGTCGAGCGCCGCCGGGGCGACCTGCAGGTCGAGACCGCCGCGCTGAAGCTCCTCGAGGGCGACGAGCACGGCGCCGTCGAAGCGCGGCTCGAGGACGCGATCGTCGCGGAGGCGGAACCGACGGAGACGGCGCTCCTGGCCGACGACCCCGTTGTCGAGGCCGTCCGGTCGGCGATCGTCGAGTCGGCGACGACCATCCGCCGGGCGATAATCGAGTCCCGGCCCGTCATCCTCCGGCACGCCGCGACCGTGGACGGCTACGTCGCCGGCGCGGCCATCGAGCGCGCGGTGCTCCCGCTCGTCCGCGAGCATCACGCGGCCGCCGACGCCCAGTACCACTACGTCGACCGCCGCCCGCTCGACGACGCCTTCTACGACATGAACGCGGCGACCGGCGACGTGACCACGATGCTCGACAACGCCGAGCGCCACGACGAGAAGCTCCCGCTGTTCGTCTTCGTCGCCGCCGGCTCGACCCACGAGTCACTCGACGGCTTCGAGCTCCTGTCCACCTACGACGCCGGCCGGGTCGTCGTCGACGGCGGTCACGCGGACCCCGAGATCTCCGACGCGGTGGACGCCGTCGTCAACCCGACGCTGGCCGACGCCGACCACGCGCAGGTGACGACGGCGGTCCTCGGCGCGAACCTGGCCGCGATGGTCAACGCCGACGTGCGCGCGGACCTCCGCCACCTCCCCGCCGTCAGCTACTGGCAGGACACTCCCGAGGCGTACCGCGAGCTCGCCGCCGACGCGGGCTACGACGCGGAGGGCGTACGCGACCTCCGCGAGGCCATCGCGCTGGAGGCGTACTACCAGTCCTACGAGGACAAACGCGAGATCGTCAAGGACCTGCTCTGGGACGCTGGCAACGCCTCGCTGGCCGCACACGTCAGCGGCCAGTTCCGGACGAAGCTGGAGACGGAGCTGGAGACGGCCGCCCACCACGTCGAGGACCGGCTCATCGACGGCGTCCGCTTCCGCGTACTCGACACCGAGGCGTACACCCACCGCTTCGACTTCCCGCCCATCGACCTCCTGCTCGACGAGCTCCACCGGCGCGACGACGGCCCGCGCCCGCTCGTCACCGTCGGGTTCAACGAGGACGAGCTCCGCCTCCGCAGCACCGTGCCGGTCGACGTCCGGGCGGTCGCAGCCGCCGTCGCCGACGAGGTGCCGACCGCCGGCGTCACCCCGCGGGGCTCCCGCGACGGCCGCATCGAGTTCCTGCTCGGCGAGCGCGAGGCCGTCCTGGAGGCGACCATCGGGGCCATCGCGGCGCGGCTCTGACGTTCTCTTCTCCCTGAATTAACCGGACGTGGCGGCGACGACCCCGTAGGGGCCCGTGCCGGCAGTCCTCCGGGTTTCACCCGTGACACCTAACTATCGGTAGCGTCGACCTGACGACATGCCTCCCGACGCGCACGACCAAGCCGGCGAGGGGGAGTCAGTGACCGTCGAGCGCCTCGCCCCGGACGAGGCGTTCGGCCTGCTCGGCCACGAGATACGGTTCGCCATCCTCGAAGCACTGCACGAGACCGGCGACGCCGTCCAGTTCTCCGACCTACGCGAGCGGGTCGGCGTCCGCGACGCCGGACAGTTCAACTACCACCTCGGCGAACTCGTCGGTCGGTTCGTGCGAAAGGTCGAGGGGGGCTACCGCCTGGCCGCGGCGGGCAGGCGGGTCGTCGGTGCGGTGTTCTCCGGCGGCGTGACGCGGGTGATGGACGCGGACCCGGTCGGGACCGCCGCGCCGTGCCTGGACTGCGGCGGGACGATGGTGGCTCGTTTCCGCGAGGACGGCATCGCCGTGGAGTGCCCGGACTGCGGGATGCAGTACACCGACCCCGACGTGCCGCCGGGCGTCGTGGAGGGACGGCCGCCGGCGGCGGTGGCGAGGGTCGTGGAGCTGTGGAACCGCCGGCAGCAGGCCGCCGCGGGCTACGGCTTCTGCTATCACTGCGACGGCGGGATGGACGTGACGGTGTGCCTGCCGGGGGAGCCGACGGCGCCGGACTGGTTCACGCCCGAGGTCGGCGGGGCGGACGGCATCGAGGCCACGGTCGTCTACGAGTGCCTGCGGTGCGGTGCGTGGTCGCACTCCATCGTCGAGCTCGCCGCCCTCACGCACCCTGCGGTGATGGGCTTCCACCACGAGCACGGCGTCGACCTCCGGGAGACGCCGTCCTGGGAGCTCGGGTGGACGGGATACGACGTCGCCACCGTGGTCGCCCGGGACCCGCTTCGGGTCGAACTCCCGGTGGTCCTCGACGACGAGCGCGCCCGGTTCACTTTCGACCGCGCCCTCTCGGTGGTCGGCGAGCACCGGGAGGCAGTCGGAGAGTGACGACACCCGGGGCGAACCCCGCCGCGGTTCGAGCGAACTCTGCTTCTCGTGGCGTCCCAACAGAACCGGACTTCTGCTCACTCCCTTCCGGCCCGCGACCGTCGGCTCCGTTTGCGATGACGACCCGCGAGACAGCCGACGCGGCCCCGGACGACGGATCGCGAGTCCCGCGGTCGGCACGTCCGTAGACCGTCGTCGTCGGGGTCCTTCTTCGGTGACCGTCGGGTCGTGGGCCCGGCGCACGTCGGTCGGTCGAGCGAGTTCGACCGGCGCACGCTCGACCGTCGAATCGCCGGACGCAGGGCGCTTACACGAACTTACAAAAACTTACACGGGCTTCCAGGCCGACTCGCCGCCTCCGCTGGCGGACGACACGCTTAACCCTCGGACGCTACCATGAACGGCCAACGAATGAGTTCGGACGTGGAGCCAACGGAGTCCGAGGCCTTCGAGCGTGCCTGCGAGGCGGTCGTCCGGCGAATCCTCGACGGCGAGGTCGAGCGCGAGGACGTCGAGCGGGCCAAGATGGAGGCCTGCAGGGAGTTCTCCTCGCCGAAGGTGCCCAAGCACACCGAGCTCCTGGAGTTCGCGCCCGACGACCGGCGCGAGGAGGTCGAGGCGGTCGTGAAGCGCAAGCCCGTCCGGACGGCTTCCGGGGTGACGCCGGTCGCGATCATGACCAGCCCCGAGCCGTGCCCGCACGGCAAGTGCCTCTACTGCCCGGGCGGGCCGGCCTCCGAGTTCTCCTCCGCGCAGAGCTACACCGGCCACGAGCCGGCGGCCGCCCGCGGTGTGCAGAACGACTACGACCCGTACGGCCAGGTCACCCTGCGGCTCGAACAGCTCCGGAACATCGGCCACCCGGTGGACAAGGTCGAGCTCATCCTGATGGGCGGGACGATGACCGCCCGCTCGCGGGACTACCAGGAGTGGTTCGTCAAGCGCGCGTTGGAGGCGATGAACGGCTACGACGTCGACACAGAGCCCGAGCCCGCGGAGGGCGTGAGCTTCGCACAGGACCCCGACGGGCACCAGTTCCGCTACCTCGAGGACGTCGTCGCGGAGAACGAGACCGCCGCGGTGCGGAACGTCGGCACCACCTTCGAGACCAAGCCCGACTGGTGTGACCCCGAGCAGGTAGACCGGATGCTCGCTCTCGGCGGCACGAAGGTCGAACTCGGCGTCCAGACCACCTTCGAGCGCATCAACCGCGAGATGCACCGGGGCCACGGTGTCCAGGCGTCTATCGACGCCAACCGTCGGCTCCGAGACGCCGCCTTCAAGGTCGGCTTCCACATGATGCCCGGCCAGCCCGGCATGAGCCACGAGATGTGCCTGGCCGACTTCCGCGAGCTCTTCGAGAACCCGGACTGGCGACCCGACTACCTGAAGATCTACCCGACGCTGGTGGTCCGCGGCACCGCGACCTACGACTGGTGGCACCGCGGCGAGTACGACCCTCTCACGAACGAGGAGGCCGCGGAGCTGGTCGCCGAGATCAAGTCGATGCTGCCGAAGTACGTCCGGCTCCAGCGGGTCCAGCGCGACATCCCCGCGGACTTCATCGACGCCGGCGTCTGGAAGTCGAACCTGCGACAGCTCGCCCGCGAGCGCATGGCCGAACACGGCTGGACCTGCGACTGCATCCGCTGCCGGGAGGTCGGCCTGAACGACGAGGCGCCCGAGTCGGTCGAACTCGACGTCCTCACCTACGAGGCCGGCGGCGGCACGGAGCAGTTCATCTCCTTCGAGGACCCCGAGGCGGACCTGCTCGTCGGCTTCTGCCGGCTGCGCTTCTCGGGCGAGCCGGTGCGCCGGGAGCTCGCGGACGCCGCGCTCGTCCGGGAGCTCCACGTCTACGGCAGCGAGGTGTCCATCGGCGACGAGTCGGGGGCGTTCCAGCACCGGGGCTACGGCCGGCGGCTGCTTGAGACCGCCGAGGAGCTGGCGGCGGACGCCGGCTTCGGGAAGCTCTCGGTCATCTCGGGCATCGGCGCGCGGGAGTACTACCGCTCGAAGCTCGGCTACCACCAGGACGGCCCGTACGTGAGCAAGTACCTCTGATTCGGTTCTCGTGCTGATTCCGGCTCTCGTGGGCTCTGGGACCGGCTGCTGCTCGGGCTACTCCATGACGGACCCGTCCTTCGAGGCTGGTGCCGGCGCGCGTCCGGGGTCGGCCATCGACTCCTGTCGCTCCGGTTCTGGCTGGGTCCGCCAATCGCCGGCAACGAGATTTCCGTCCCGGGCCGCCGCCCGCTGCTCGTCGAAGACGTTCGCGACGACGGCGGAGCCCAGGCTGGCGTCCTGCTCGATCCCGGACGGGAGAGCCGTGGCGAACTCGTTGTCCGAGAACTCGTTGCCCGTGCCGGTCGGGACGGCGAGCGCGAGGTCGGCGACGCCCGACCCCGAGACCGTGTTCCCGGTCACGAGGTTACCGGACGGGACGACGACGTTCTTCGCCGCCGCGACGCCGAAGTTCGCGTGGCCGCGCACCCGGTTGCCCTGGACGAGGTTGCCGCTTCCGCCCCAGAGGAGGATGCCGGTCCCGAACGCCGGGTAGGTGAACTGCTTCGTCGGCGCGTCCTCGTTGTCGTTGTCCACGACCTCGTTGTTCGCGATGCGGGTCCCCTGCTCCGGCGGCGCCTGGGTGTCGAGCGTGTTCGGGACGATGCCCGCCTGGTTGGCCCGGAACGTGGAGTCGCGGACGGTGAGGTCCCCGCCCGCGCTCGTCCCGGAGTAGCCCCAGGAGTTCCGCTCGGCCACGCAGTCGGTCACGAGCGCGACGAACGGCTGGCTCCGCCCGAGGTAGAAGCCGGCGTCCGGGTGGCCGGAGGCGTAGCAGGCCTCGAACCGGCCGTCCCGCGAGTGGGTCGCGTAGACGCCGTAGTCGCCGTTGTTGTAGGCGGTCAGGTAGCTCCCGCGGAAGCCCTCGACCTCGGCCCAGTAGACTCCGTTCGCCTGGAAGCGCCTGACAGTCAGGTTCTCCACCGCGACGCCGTCCGCGTCCACGTCCACGCCGTTCGTCCGCTCGAACCCGCCGTCGAGGACCACCGCGTTCCGGTCCTC
>Ga0102959_1000421_pt1 | contig 12219 bp, 8 predicted proteins | sample SalPonF2_B_D2_MG_FD_84520 | JGI IMG/M metagenome (GOLD analysis project Ga0102959, IMG submission 84520) | Salt pond soil microbial communities from South San Francisco under conditions of wetland restoration - Salt Pond MetaG SF2_B_D2_MG ...
AAAGAAACATGATCAATCGCCACACATTCATTGCCGGACTCGGATATGCCAGCGGACTGTTCGCGTTGCCCGGCGCCGTCAGCGCCATTGCCGGCGCAGCGAAAATGCGGACCCGCCCTATCCCGGTATCCGGTGAGGCCCTGCCGGTTGTCGGTCTCGGCACATGGCAGTCCTTCGACGTCGGTGACGACAGCGAGGCGCGGGTCCGGCTGGAAAAGGTAATCGGAGCATTGGTCGAAAGCGGCGGAAGTGTGATCGACACATCGCCGATGTACGGCACATCGGAAACCGTTCTCGGCGACCTGGTGGCAAAATCCGCCACCCGTGACTCATTGTTTCTTGCCAGCAAGGTCTGGACCAGCGGGGCGCAAGAAGGGGTTGCGCAAATGCGCGCAAGCCTCGCAAAACTGCGGGTCGATACGCTCGACCTGATGCAGATTCACAACCTGGTGGACTGGAAAACGCAGCTCGCGACGCTGCGACGCTGGAAAGACGAAGGACGGATCCGCTACCTCGGCATTACCCACTACCGCAGCAGCGCGTATGCCGATCTCGCGCGAATCATCAAGTCCGAGCCGGTCGATTTCCTGCAGGTAAATTATTCGCTCGCGGAACCGGAATCGGCGCGCGAATTGTTGCCGCTCGCGGCCGATAACGGTGTCGCGGTGATCATCAACCGGCCGTTTGCCGGCGGCCAGCTGTTTCCGCGGGTGCGCGACAAGCCATTGCCCGAATGGGCAGCCCAATTCGATTGCGCGAGCTGGGCCCAGTTCTTTCTTAAATTCGTACTCGCGCAACCCGCGGTAACCTGCGTGATCCCGGGAACCCGGCGGCCGCACTATATGCTGGACAATGCGCTCGCCGGATCCGGGCGCCTGCCCGACGCGGCGACCCAGGCGCGGATGCTGGAGTATCTTCGCTCTCTGTAACGACCGCGCTAGGGCATGCGGATCCCGCCGCCCCCCGGCACACCGCCACCGGGTATGCCTCCGCCCGGCGCACCGCCACCCGCGTCGGGAACGATAATCGACGACGCGGCGTCACGGCGCATTTCCTCGATTCGGCGCATCGTGTCCTCGATGGCGGCGCGCGCGCCGTCACCGAATTTGTCAATTGCCTCGCCCAGCGTCGCGGCCTCGATTTCGAAATTGATCGGCAGTGCGCCGGCCGGCGTCAAAACCTGGGTTTGCCCCAGAAACAACACACCGCGGCTCGGGTCGGGTTCGCCGTCCGCGCTGACCGGGGTCAGTCTTTGCAGAGTGCCAACACGCCGGTCGGTAAACATCTCCTCACGATACAGACCGTTGCGGTCCATACTCGGATCCAATTCGCGTGCATCGTTTGCCATGCTTGTATTTCCCTGCCTGTTTTCTGAAAGTATGCCCGGGCACAATGCCTGGCTTCGCCCGAACCTGCCGAGTCATGCGGACAGCGGACCGGGTTCGCGCAGCCGGAGGCGGGTACGATAGACGACTCGGACAAGCGCGTCGACCGCCGGCCTCTCCGGCGAGTCCACGGCATCGTTACAGTCGCCCCGCGCAAAATGCACCGCGGCGGCCGCAAAGGGTAGAATACGAAACTTTTCTGCCGCCGGATGTTCCCGCTCCGCTCCGAACCTACCTCGCTGAGGCTCCCACCATGTCCAAGTCTTTTTTGCTGTTCCTGCGCGTGCTTCTGCTGGCCACGGCTGCTATCGGCAGCAATGCGGTGGCGGATACCGCGGATCCCCATATCGACCTCGAGAATATCGACAGCAAGGCATCGCTCGACTGGGCCCGCGAGCAAAATGCGCGCAGCCTTGCGGAACTGGAGAAACAACCCGAATTTGCGGCAATGCGCCGCGAGGCGCTGGAAATTCTGACCTCCGAGGCGAGAATTCCGTATGGTGACGTCCGCGGCGACCACGTATTCAATTTCTGGCAGGACAAATCCCATGTCCGCGGTATTTTGCGGCGATCGTCGCTCGCGAGTTACGCCGCCGGCAAACCCGACTGGGAGACACTGCTCGACGTCGACGCGCTCGACGCGTCCGAGAAGGAAAACTGGGTCTACCAAAGCGTAGAGTGCCTGGCGCCGGACTACCTGACCTGTCTTATAGAGCTTTCGCGTGGCGGCACCGATGCGTCGGTGTATCGCGAGTTTTCGATAGCGCAGGGACGTTTCGTTGCGGACGGATTCGTGATCCCGGAGGCGAAGAGCTCGGTCGACTGGATCGATCAGGACCATTTGCTGGTAGCGACCGACTGGGGTCCGGACAGCCTCACCGAGTCCGGCTATGCAAAAACGCTAAAGATTGTCGAGCGCGGCAAACCGCTGGCCGAGGCCAAAACCGTCTACACGGCACAGTCCACCGATGTGTCGGTTCAGCCGCTGGTGCGTCGCGACCGGCACCGCACCTACCCGTTCCTGCTGCGCGCGATTACCTTTTTCAATTACGAATATTTCCTGATCGGCGACGACGGCGCACTGATCGCGTTGCCGTTGCCGCAGCGCGCCGGACTCGAGGGCGTGGTGGACGGTCGTGCGATCGTCAGGCTCAACGAACAGTGGAAGTACAAGGGCGAGACCTACCCGCAGGGCGCGCTGGTCGCCCTCGCCATTTCGGACATGAGCGCCGAACTGGTTTACGCACCGGGCAAATCCGAGGCGCTGCGCAGTGTCGGTGTCGGCTCGGATGCAGTTTTCATCGGCATTCTCGATAACGTCGTCGGCGCCGCGCGCCGCCTGACCAGGGACGCCGACGGCTGGCGGTCGCAGGACATCCCGCTGCCGGAAAACGGCGTGGTGTCGCTCATCTCGGTCAACCCGAAAGGCGACGATCTGCTGGTCAGCTTCGAAAGCCTGACGACGCCGGATACGTTGTATTACGTCGGCGCCGACAACAAACCGAGCCGTGTGTTCGGGCTGCCGGAAATGTACGATGCCAGCGACGTGCTCGTCAGCCAGCGCTTCGCCACCAGCCGCGACGGCACGCGGATACCGTACTTCGTGATGGGCAAAAAGGCCGTGCTCGAGCGCGGCAACGCGCCAACCGTGCAATACGGCTACGGCGGGTTTCTCATTTCAATACTTCCCTACTACTACGAGGATCCGAGCCGGCCTCAGCATGGCGCGCTAGCAGGCCGGTTGTGGGTTTCGCGCGGCGGTGTGCTGGTGCTGTCCAATATCCGCGGCGGCGGCGAATACGGCCCCGGCTGGCACGAGGCCGCGCTCAAACACAACAGGCAGCGCTCATTCGACGACTTTTTCGCGATTTCCGAGGACCTGATAGCAAGCGGCGTCACGACTCCGCAAAGGCTCGGAGCAATCGGCCGCTCGAACGGCGGCCTGCTGATGGGCGTCGCGCTGACCCAGCGTCCGGATCTGTATGCGGCGATCGACTGCGGCGTCCCGCTGCTGGACATGTTGCGCTACGACAAGCTGCTCGCCGGGGCAAGCTGGGTCGGAGAATATGGCGATCCGGATCTGCCGGCCGACCGCGAGATCATCATGACTTACTCGCCCTACCAGAAGCTCGAGAAAGACCGTGAGTATCCGGAAGTGTTTTTCTACACCTCCACCAAGGACGATCGCGTCCACCCGGGGCACGCGCGCAAAATGGCCGCGCGAATGGCAGCGTGGAACCACCCGTTTCTTTACTACGAAAACATCGAGGGGGGGCATGGCGGCACGGCAAACCAGGAGCAACTGGCCTTCAGGACGGCGCTCGAGTACGCCTATTTCGCGCGCCGGCTGATGCCCAAAGACGGCAACTGAGCGGCGGCCGGAGGAAGACCCCGGGAGCCGTTCTGAATCCCGCGCCCGGCGCCGGGCGAATGCACAGCGAACGCTGCGATCTGCGGGAGACGCGAAATGAAAATTCTGATCACCGGCGCGAGCGGCCTCGTTGGCAGCCGGCTCTGCGCGCGACTCAAGCGGGCAGGTCACGAAGTTGTGGCGCTGAGCCGCGATGGCGAGCGCGCTGCGGCCAAACTCGGGGTAACGGCGTTCTCCTGGGATTACCGCAACGAGCCCGTTCCGCGCGCCGCGATCGATGGCGCGGACAGCATCGTCCACCTGATGGGCGAGAACGTCGGCGACGGGCGCTGGACCACCGCGCGGAAAAAGGCGATTGCCGACTCCCGCATAGTAAGCGCAAAGAAACTGATAGCGGCACGACCCGGGTCGCTGGCCAGTTTCGTCAGCGCGTCGGCGATCGGTTATTACCCTGGCAGCGGCGACGAGATCTACGACGAAAGCTATCGCATGCCGCAGCAGGTCGGATTCATGCAGGCGTTATGCCGCGACTGGGAACTGGCCGCGGCAGCCGTTGAAGAGTATGGCGTGCGCCGGGTCAGCGTGCGAATTGGCCTGGTGCTCGGCAAAGGCGGGCTCCTGCAAAAATTGCTGCCGCTGTTTCGCGCCGGTCTCGGCGGGCCCGTCGGAGACGGCAGGCAGTGGCTGCCATGGATCCACATCGACGATCTGGTCAAAATCCTGGAGCGGTCGATCAGTGACGAATCGATGCATGGCGCAGTCAATGGAGTCGGCCCCGACCCGGTCACCTATGCCACGTTCGCCCGCTCACTGGGTGCCGCGCTGAAGCGGCCGGCGTTTTTGCGCGTTCCGGCGACGGCGCTGAAGTTGATGCTGGGCGAAGCCGCCGAACTCGCGCTGGGCAGCTATCGCATCGTCCCGCGGCGGCTGACAGAAGAATTTGGTTTTTCGTTCGGCTATGCCGATATCGAGGCGGCGCTGGAATCCGCCATTGCATTGAATACCTGACCCGGAAATAAACCGGCCTGCCAATCGCTGGACACCGCGCCGGCATCCGCCGAACAGACCCGCGACAACGCATTCCGAGCACGGCTTGCCGGCTCCGGATATGCACACAAATGCACCAAAGCCCTCGCGATGCAATATTATTCCCCCCACGGACCGCCAACGGGCCCGGGCACAGGCAGGACAACACGCAGTGACCGACTGGAGTGATCACAACATCGCGGAGGGTCTGGGACTACCCAATCCGTCGTCTGTTTACGAGATTCTGCGTGGCGGCGAGGAACTCGATTTTCGCGGCCGCAGCAACCTGGTCGAACTCGAACGCCAGCTTTATATGAAGTGGGGCCTCGGCCGGAACCTGATTCTTGCATGGGCCCCCTATGAGCGGGGCGTACTGCTTCTGGTTGTGCCGCACTACGCGGTTGCCGCCTACACGGTATCGACTCACGGCATGGCGCCTGACCAGAGCGACGATCACGATTTCGTCGTGCGTCTGATGTCGGGGCCGCGTCAATACAGCATCAGCCAGATAAAACGCGCCGCGCAGCTGCTTGACACTGATACCTATTACGCACGTTTGCGCCAGCCGCTCGGGACCTCCAACGCGGAAGTCGAATTGATCGAGCGAATGATCGAACGCTACGCGGTCAGTTTTGTCCGCAGTCGCGCGGTAGCGTTGTTCGATATCGTCGGCTTCAGCCTGCTTAGCCCGTTCGAGCAAATGACCCAGCTGAACAGCTTGTCCTATTCGCTCAATTCCGCACACAGCAAGATGCTGGGCCAGCAGATAGCCGCCGACTTTGCTCGTTCGAGTACCGGCGACGGTTTTTATGTCTGGAATCGCAATCTGGGCGTCGCCGCGGACACCAACCTTTACCATTACATGCATCTGGTTCTCGCTGACAACGCGGTCGCGCACAGTCGCGCCAAGGAGGGCACCGTGCCGAGACTGCGCGTGTCCTTTCACGTGGGAAGCTGCTACGAGTTTCCGCGCGCCGACGGGCTCAACCCGAGCATGACCCACGATATCGTCGGCGAAGTGACGGTCGAACTTGCACGAATGATCGAGGGTGCCCTACCCGGGCAAATCTTTGTTGGCGACTTCACTTCGTTGCGCAGACGCAGGCCAGAGAGCGGAACCCGGCCGAGCGATGTGGATTCGGTCCACTTCGTCGACCTGGCTCAAGCGCGCCTGTCGAGTCTGAATGGCCTGGAATTGTCGGGCGAGGCGATCGAGTCGATCAAATGCTATCTCACCGGCAAACCGCGGGACGATGGCACGTTTACGATTCGCAAACTGACCATCAGTGACAAACACGGCCTGTCGCGCAGCGTATTCAACGCCAAGGTCAACATCTACCGCCGCGCGGCCGAGCCGATTTACCTCGGGGTGGAGGACCGGGAACTGAGCACGGTAGCGCTGCCTATCGAGGCAGTGGAGCACATTTTTCCGGAACAACACGATTCCACTACGGGCGAATTCGCGCCCGGTAAGACGAGCAGCAGCCGCTAGACCTGCCAGGGTGTCGCGCGGCCCGGAGCTTCTGTGCCGTCAGCCGCGCTTTTTCGGACTGGACGTGAGATGAACGCGGCCGCGCTTGCCGAAACGCCTTTCATTGAGTCGTCCGACAACCTCGTCAACGGCCTGGGTAACACTGCGCAGACTGCCCGGCCGATGCCCCACGATCGTGTTGCCGCCCTGGATGATGACATAGCGGTACCAGTTGTCTTTTTCGGCGCCGTCGGGCGGCTCGGATTTGGCAATTGATTCGATGCGGAATGAATCGTCGTTGGCGGGTTTATCTTTGGTCTGCTCTGCTGTCTTTGTCATTCTGTATCCCTGGTGCGCGGTCGGGCGTTGCAAATACCATCGCGCAGCGACCTGAGATCGCCACGCGAAAAACCTGTCTTTGCATTCGGTGCCCGGTCACGGATACCGGTATGGAGAAAGCCTGCGTCAAGCGTGACTGAAAGATCTGTCAACGTAGGGGGATACAACGAAGTGTGCATCTGCGTGTAATGCGGTCCCCGCAGCTCGCGCGCCGTTATTGGCAGTCGCCTTTCCCGACCCGAGCGCCAGCACCAACGCCCTGCAAGAAAATCCGGCCGCATGGTAAACCACGACGCCGCGAATTAATAGGCCGATCCGGTCGAAACAGCTCAGATAATGCGCATTTTTGCTTGACAAACGCTGCTATCGGCCTAGTTTGAAGGGTTTGCGCCAGTCCCGCCCGGCGGGCGAACAAGGCGCCGCGGCGGTCCAATCGCGGGCCTCGCAGCGCGGAGACAACCCGGATGAATCAACTTGCCAGGAAAACACTGAAGAACCTGCTGATCGCAGCCGCTTACATGAGCATCGGCGGTGTGGTCGCGATCGTTGGCGCGTATGTCGCTTACGTCAGCGCACGGCCGGACCTGCAGGTATGGCACGAGGCACGGTTGACTGCCGAATACACCGCGGACTCGGACGCCACCACTCTCGCCGACTACCTCGAAACGGAAAAAGCCGTATTTCAGCAGGTGAAAACCGAGGTCGTCGATCAATTGGAAGCCGCAGATCGCGGCATCATCCGGCGCTTCGATCCGGGCAGCAAATCCAATCCCGACCGCTGGCCGCAGGACTGGAATCGGACCTTTGAACTCGAACAGCAGACACCCGCTGCCGGAATCCTGCTGCTGCATGGCATGTCTGATTCGCCCTACAGTCTGCGTCATTTCGGAAAATCCCTGCATGCGCGCGGCGCCTATGTATTGGGGTTGAGGATTCCGGGCCATGGCACGGCGCCTTCGGGGCTCGTTACTGCGCGCTGGGAGGACATGGCGGCCGCCGTGCGTCTCGCCGTCAAACATACGAAAAGTGTGGTGGGCGACAAACCCGTCTACCTGGTCGGCTATTCCAATGGCGGTGCGCTGTCGGTGCAGTACGCGCAGACTAGCCTCCTCGATCCGTCGCTGCCGGAAGTCGAGGGGCTGATACTGGTGTCGCCGGCAATCGGCGTCAGCTCGGCCGCCGCGTTCGCAGTCTGGCAGGCACGCCTCGGCTGGTTGCTGCGCGTGGAGAAGCTGGCGTGGGCCGGTACCCAACCCGAGTACGATCCCTTCAAGTACGGCTCTTTTGCAATCAATGCCGGGGATCAGGCGCACAGGTTAACGGTCGAAATCCGCAAGAATTTCGCAAACCCGGCGCTGCAGCCACTGCTGACCCGGTTTCCCCGGGTACTCGCGTTTCAGTCGGCAGTCGACGCGACCGTGTCGACTCCGGCCCTGATCATGGGCCTGTTCGACCAGTTACCGGCGAATGGCAACGAGCTGGTGTTGTTCGACATCAACCGCCGGGTCGTGTTCGAGGAACTGCTCGCGAACGATCCGCGGCCGCGCCTGGTTGAATTGCTGGCGAACCGGGATTTGCCATTCTCGCTCACGGTGCTCAGAAATACCGACGCGGAAAGTGATCAGCTGGAGATCGTCCAAAAGGCCCCCGGTGACACCGACATTACGCTTTCACCGAGCAATATGCGGTGGCCGGAGGGCATATTCTCGCTGACTCACATTGCGCTTCCTTTTCCGCGCGATGACCCGCTGTACGGTGGAGAGACACTCAAAAATGCCAACCATGTGCAGCTCGGCAATCTCGCGCTGCGCGGCGAACGCGGCACTATCGCGCTGACCAGCGCCGACATGTTGCGGCAACGCTGGAACCCGTTCTGGGACTTCATGGACGAGCGGGTAGTGAGATTCACCGGTCTTGGCCAGTGAGCTCGCCGCCAGTCGCTTATCCCGTGACATATCCGTATTGCACCGGCTTCCGACCAACGTAGAATCGCGGCAATGAAAATAGCAATCGCAGGGGCCGGCATCAGCGGCCTCACTACCGCCTTTTACATTCAGCGCGCGCGCCCCGACTGGGAACTCGTGATCTACGATCCCGGCGAGCGCGCGGGCGGCACGATGCAGACAGTGGCCGTTAACGGCTTCCTTTTCGAGGCCGGAGGCAACGGTTTTCTGACCAACAAACCAGCCAGCCTGCAACTGGTGGAGGACAGCGGCGCCAGCGAACTACTGTTGCCGAGTTCCGACCTCGCGCGCAAACGTTTCATCTATACCGATTCCCTGCACCGCCTGCCGGAATCCCCGCCCCTGTTCCTGAAGTCCAAATTGATTACGCTGGGGCAGAAAATCCGGGTTGCGGGTGAGTACTTTGTGCCGCGACGGCGCGACGACAGCGAAGAGACGCTACAGCAGTTCGGTTACCGCCGGGTTGGCAAGGGCTTTACCGACGTATTTCTCGATGCGATGGTTGCCGGAATCTATGCCTCGACCCCGGCCAAGATCTCGGTCAACGCTGCGTTTCCCCTCGTCGTCAGCCTCGAGAAGGAATACGGCGGCCTGTTCCGCGGCATGATGGCCAAACGCAAAAAAGAGGCCGGGCCGGGCGGAATACTGATGAGTTTCAAGCGCGGTGTAAGCACCTTCATCGATTATTTGCGCGATGCGATCGAAGCCGACTGGCGCCTGGGCGAAGGTGTCGATGCGATTGAACCTCAGGGCCGCGGCTACCTGGTGCATTCGGCGTCGGGTGCCACCGCTGTCGACCAGGTCGTCGTGTGTGCCCAACCGTATGCGGCGGCGAAAATACTCGCGCGAGTCGATGACGAACTGGCCGCCGGTCTGGGTGCGATAGGCTATTCGCCGACGGCCGTGGTCGGACTGGGATTTGACCGCCTGGACCATCCACTCGACGGCTTCGGTCTGCTGACAACCACCGCGGCGCGGCAGCCGGTCCTCGGAGTGTTGTGGGACAGCAGTATTTTCCCGGACCGGGCGAGCGGCGGCGGCAAAACGTTGCGGGTAATGCTCGGCGGACAGCGCAATCCGGAGATGCTCGAGCTCGACGATGCGGCACTGATAGCCAAGGCCCGCGAGGGTATCGCCAACACAATGGGTATCGACACCAACCCGGATGCGGTTTTCCTGAAACGCTGGGAGCGCGGCATCCCGAGTTATCCCGTCGGCCATATTGCTCACGTCGACAAGATCTTCGAGCGCCTGGCGCGGTCGCCGGGTCTGCATCTGAACTGCAACGCCTATCGCGGTATAGCCATGAATGACTGCGTCCGTAACGGCCGCGAACTTGCGGAAAAGATCGCTGCATCCGGAGCCGCCTGAGAACCGTCACCGCTACGTCGCATTTCACCTGCCATCCATCGTCGGCAAAATCCGGGGCAAATTCCATTACCGGTGCCGGACGCCCGCCCGCAAGCTCAACCCGGCACTGGAGAAACCGCAACCATGTCAAAATTTTTCAGATTTATTGGCCGTGAAGTCAGGGAAATCCTGCCGGCGACAATCTTCTTCCTGATTCTCTTCCATCTTGTATCGATGACGAAGAGTCTGATTCTGAGCGAACATTCGATTCCACTGTCGCACTCGGCAACCGCGACGGTTCTGGCCCTGGTAGTGGCCAAAGTTATCCTGATTGCGGATACGCTGCCGATGATGAAATCATTTGCCGATAAACCCCTCATCTACCCCACACTCTGGCGTACATTCGTGTACAGCTTTCTGGTGGCGATTGTTCAGTATCTCGAGGAACTGATACCGGCGTGGATCGACACCGGTAACTTCGCAACTGCCAACGCCCGTGTCTACCACGAACTCGTCTGGACCCAGTTTCTTGGGGTGCATATCTGGCTCGTTTTCGGGCTTTTTGTTTACTGCGCGGCTACGGAGGTCATCGCCAGGATCGGCGCCAAGGAATTCCGCTCGTTATTTTTCACCGGTGGCGGAAACAGCGCCGACCTGTAATAGCGATCCGCGGTATTGGTCAGCGCTTGGCAAAGGTCGCCTGGACCCGGATCAATCCGACTCCGTCGCAGCGCGATCGGCGGAGGCCGCGCTGGCGCCGATATTGGTCCGCCACGCCTGCTCACAGGCCGCGACACCATCACGCGGAATCGGATCTTCGGTTATCCACCTTATCGGTGCGACGACCGGGCTGGCGATGAAGCGGAAAATCGTCGCCACCAGGTCGCGCCCACGGATCCCGATACTGTAGTCGTCGAATTCGCCGTCAACGGTGACCGGCGCGGCAAACGAAAAAATCTGCGCACGTTTGGCGTTTGGCACGATGCGCGCATCGAGTTCGCGAGTACCGAAATTCGCGGCGATATCGCCGGAAGCCTGGATTCGCGAGGTATCGGCAAAGATGATTCGCTCTTCCAGCAGGCCGTCCTCCAGATTGAAGCCGCCAACGATGCAATTAACGGTCGATGCCTTTGCCTTGTCGAGCTTTGGAATCAGTGCATTGGCAAGACCGATCGCCCACAGATCGAAAATTCCCGACTTGAAGTCCTCCGGCCACACGCCAAACACGACCGCTCCGGACGCGCCCGACATCAAACCGCGGCTGGCGACGTAATCGGCGTCGAGGCGAGCAAACAGGCTGAACAACCCCTTCATCGTGGATTCCGGGTTCTTGCGCCGTGCCAGCACGCCGTAGTCCAGCTGATCGACATCCAGTTCGACATGTGCATTCAGCCGTTCGCTGTCGCGCCACTGCATGCGGCCGCGGGCCTCCATTTCACCGCCCGGCAACTCGAGTCCGAGCCGTGTCAGATCGAAAACACCATCCTTGAGCTGCGCATCGATGCGGCCCGAGCCGAGGCGGTCAGCGCCGCTGCGAACCTCGGCAACTTCCAGATTAAAAATAGCGTCCAGGCTTTCGAAGGCTTTTTGCGACAGCACCGACTCGCGCTCGCCGTCAGCCTCTGCGGCAGCTTCCGGCTCGGTCGGGGCCGGCGTCTCCGCGCCCCGTCTCGCGCGCCAGCCCGGACTGCGAAAATCATCGAGTTGCACCAGCGGTGCGGTGAACCTGGCTACCAGTTGCGGGCGATCGCGAACATCCAGGCTCAACTCTCCGAGCAGTTCCGAATTACTCACCGCGACCCGCGCATCGGGCATCGAGTAATGTCCGGCCTTGTGGGTCAACTCGCCGGAAACATGGATTGGCCCCCACGGCGGCAGGTCAAGGCCGAGAAGCTCGTTGAGTTCGTCGAGCCCCGGGCTCTCGACAAGCACCCTGATCGTCGAAGCTTCGGCACCGAGAGGAAGAGCTCCGGCCAGTGCGGTCTCGAACCGCAAGTCTCCGAGCGCGGCCGCGAGATTCAGCGTCGCGGCGTGGTCTTCGGCAATCCTCGCAATCGCGGTCATGTCGATATCGAAGCGCATCGGCTGCCCGTCGATGTCCCCGGCGATATCGATCCGGATCGGTTCCTCCCCGCGCGCGACAAACCTCGCCTCGTCGAACCGCGCGATAAGACCGACGTCGGGCAACATATCCCAGACGCCGTTTTTAAGCAGGAACTCGGTATCGATGCTGCGAAAAATCTCGTTGGCGGTCTGGCCGGCGATGGCGAAGCGGATACTGGCCGAGTCGGCCTCCATCAATGCGTTTTCAAA
>Ga0102959_1000422_pt1 | contig 12219 bp, 9 predicted proteins | sample SalPonF2_B_D2_MG_FD_84520 | JGI IMG/M metagenome (GOLD analysis project Ga0102959, IMG submission 84520) | Salt pond soil microbial communities from South San Francisco under conditions of wetland restoration - Salt Pond MetaG SF2_B_D2_MG ...
AGGCGGGTAAGGGCTTCGCCGTGGTGGCCGAGGAAGTGCGCAACCTGGCCCAGCGCTCGGCCGAGGCGGCCAAGAACACGGCCGACATGATCCAGGAGTCCGTCAAGAACTCCGACAGCGGCGTGTCGATCAGCCAGGAAGTGGCCCAGGCCCTGGACGAGATCGCCGGCGGCAGCCGCAAGGTGAACGACCTGGTCAACGAGATCGCCGCGGCTTCCAGCGAGCAGAGCCAGGGCATCGACCAGGTGAACACAGCCGTCGGGCAGATGGACAGCGTGACGCAGCAGAACGCCGCCAACGCCGAGGAGAGCGCCAGCGCCTCGGAAGAGCTCTCCGCCCAGGCCGAGGAACTCAACTCCATGGTGGCCGAGTTGCAGCGGATCGTCACCGGCCAGGAGCAGGAGCGGCGCCACGCGCCCGCCCCGCGGCGCCAGCCGGCCTACGCGGCGGACAAGTGCCGGCCGAAGAGCCAACCCGCCCCCGCGGCCGGAAAGCCCGCCAAGGCCAACCGCCCGGAGCAGGTGATCCCGCTGGATGAGGACGTGACGGCCGAGTTCTGAGCCGGCCCAGGCCCGCTCAAAACCCATACGGCAAACAGGCCCGGGGCGATCGCGATCTCCCCGGGCCTGATGCATTCATCCGGAAGGAAGGTCAGTCTTTCAGCTTGTAGATGCCGCGGTGCACGCGGTCCACCAGGCCGCGCTTCACCAGGTCGCTCAGAACGGCCCCGGCCACCTGCCGCTTCAGGCCGGTCAGCTTCCACAGCAGGCGGAAGCTCAGCGTCCGGCCCGGCGCCTCGGCCAGCAGGTTGAGGATCTTCCGCGGCATCGTGTCCCCCTCGGCCGCACGACGCAGGCTCTCCGGGTCGCCTTGGGGAAGCTCCTCCCATATCTGCATCGTTCTGGGCGTGGAGATGAACTCGTACAGGCCCATTCGCACGCGGCGGGCATGGCCCTCAATCCGAAGCCGGTACAGGATGTAGCCCACGGTGGACGGCTTGAGGTCCAGCGCCCTGGCGATTTCCCGGTTGCGCGCGGTTCCCCGCTTTCGCAATTCCTGGATGACGGCCCAGCGGGCCGTCTTCACCGGGGCCAGTTCGCTATCCGCGATGGACAACGGGGTTTCCTTTTCGTCGAGCATGGGGCGGATTCTCCCCCTGCAAGCGCCGTAAGTCAAGCTGCACAAAAAACTTTAGCAGAATCCATACACAACCGACACACAGCACGCTCGCCGTAGGCGCTTGTGCGGCTTGCACTTGCGGAACCGCCGCCCGCCGCCTCGGCGCCGCCCCGCTTCCGGCCCGCACCCCCGGCCTCACAGGGCCAGAAAGTTGCGCAGCAGGTCGTGCCCTACTTCCGTCAGAAAGCTCTCCGGATGGAATTGTACGCCTTCCGTCGGCGCGGACTTCGAGCGGATGCCCATCAACTCGCGCTGATCGACCGTCCAGGCCGTCTGCTCGAAGTCGGCTAAGAGGCCTTCGGGGTCCACCATCAGGCTGTGGTACCGTGTGGCCGTGAACGGGTTCGGCAGGTCCGCCAGCACGCCGAGCCCGTCATGGGCAATCTGGCTGGTCTTGCCGTGCATCAGCCGCCCGGCCCGCACCACCTGCCCGCCGAACACCTGCCCGATGCACTGGTGGCCCAGGCACACGCCGAGGATGGGAACCTTCCCGTGAAAGTGGCGGATGAACTCGCAACTCAGCCCGGCCTCGTTGGGCGTGCAGGGCCCGGGGGAGATAATCAGGTGCGTGGGCTTGTCTTCCGCCTCGACGGCCCCCGGCTGGATCACGTCGTTGCGGTAGACCTTCAGGTCCGTCCGGCCGACCTCGCCCAACCGCTGGACCAGGTTGTAGGTGAAGCTGTCGTAGTTGTCGATCACGACGATCATTGCGGTACTCCCCGGTGCGATCATCGCACCGTCCTCAACGGCGCGTCAACGGATCGGGAACGCATCCACGCGCCACACACCGTCTTCGCCAAGAAGCATCTCCATCCGGCCGTCTTCCACCTCGATCCGCTGCTCGGGGTATTGCCCGATGAAGCGGAAAAACAGCTTCAGCCGGAAGGCGTACCGGCCGGGCTCCACCCGCTCGCCGTCGAACACCTCCGCGGCCAGGTGCTCCGGGTTCCGCGGGCCGGCAAGCGTGTCGATGATTCTCTGCTCCGGGTGCTGCCCGGCCAGCCGCCGGGTCATCCGGGCCCGCCCGCTGGCGTAGTCTCTCCGGCGCCAGGCCGCGCAGAAGGCGTTGGCCGCGTCCAGCGCGGCGGCGTAGGCGGCGGCGTCCCGCTTGGCCGGGCGCGTGGCGGCGCCGGGCGGGGCGGAGGCCTGATCGCAGGCGGCCGGCAGCAGCGCCAGGCACAGCACGGCCGTTCGGGCTACGCGATGGAGCGCATCGAGTGTCATTTCCGGCAGACTATACCGCGCCGCGCCTTCGTGCGTTACATTCTTCCGCATGGTTCTCGCTGAGCCGCTTCCGTCCGGGCCCCGGCACGCGCGGTGGCTGTCCACCCGCCGCGTGGCAGCGTTCTGCGCCATGCTCGCGGTGGCCCTGTTCTACCGGGCCGACTGCCCGACCGACTGGGACGCGTGGGACTACACCGCCCAGGCCGTCCGGGGCCACCCCAGCGACCTGCTGCTGGGGCGGTGGTGGTTCGTGGCGGTCATGCGGTCCGCGTGGCTGCTGGCCCGGCCGGTGTTCGGCCTGGAGGTGCATGAAGCCTTCGTGCCCATGCAGGCGGTCTCCGCGCTGTGCATGGCCGGCGCGGTGGTCTTCGGCATGGCGTGGACGCGCCGCCTCAGCCACAGCGACTCGGCGGAGGTAATCTTCGCGGCGCTGCTGATCTCCGGGCCGCTGATGGGCATCTACGCCTCGGCCGTGATGACCGAGAGCCTCACCGTACTCATGCTGTCCGCGGCGTTCTACACGTGGGAGCGGGCGCTCGGCGCCGGGCGCGGACGGCCGGGCTGGGCGCTGGCGGCGGGGCTGGCCTTCGGCGTGGCGGTCAACATCCGCGAGCCGGCGCTGCTGCTGGCGGCCTGGCCGCTGGTGAGTTGCCTGGTGGACCGGCCGCGCGGCGCCGGCAGGCTGCTGGCCGTGGCGGGCGCGGGGGCGGCCGTCACCTTCGGCGCGGGCGTGCTGGCCGCCTGGGCCACGTACCCCTGGCCGGAGGCGGGCTACTGGGGCAACCTCCGCCAGTGGACCCAACACATGGCCGTCGAGCGACGGCAGTTCCCGCTGTCCCTCGCGGCCAACCTGCGGCACATGGCGGTGTATTGCACGATCGCCTCTCCACTCACAACCCTGTTGGCGGCCCCGGCCGCGGTATGGGCCGCCGCGCGGCGGCGGCGCGTCTTCTGGCTCATGGCGGCCCTGCTGGGCAACGCGGGCGCGGTGCTGATGAACCACGACCTTCTGGTGAACCCGCGCCTGGTCGTTCCGCTGGTGTGGCTGCTGGCCGCCCCGGTAGCCACGGCCGTGGACGCGGCGCTGGGCCTCCAGCACGGCCGGCTGCGCCTTCGGCTGGGTGCGGCCACGATGTTGATCGTGGGGGTCTCCGTCGGGGCCACGGCCTACCATTGGGACCTGCTGCTAACCAAGCACTTCGACCACGGAGAATCCCAGGCGCGGATGCTCCGCGTATTGCGGGAGCTGCCCCCCCACAGCACGGTCATCTGCGGCCCCGGAACCCCCGTCGCGCGCCATCTGAACCGATTGGGGGAAAAGCGGTTCGACGTGGTCGCCAGCGGCTGGGATTGGCCTCGCGACGGATCGCTGGCCGAGCGGGTGGCCCGTGCGGCCGAGGCGCGCCCGGTCTACGCCAACCTCGACCGCGCCGACTGGCGACGCACCGAGCGGGTGGGCGAGGAATGGACCGAACTGCACGAGGTGGCCGGGCAGTACACGCTCCGGCCGGTCGGCTGGCCGCTGTTCGAGTTGCGCCCGCCGCGGCCGGCCTCCGAGCAGGACGCGCCGCCGCGCGGCAAGACGGCTTGGCCCTGAGCCGCGCGCAGAACCAAGCCGCCGGGAGAATTCTTACTGGACGGGCACCACTTCCGTAACGGCCGGCACGCGCTCCTTCAGATGGCGCTCCACGCCCATCTTGAGCGTCATCGCCGCGCCGGGGCACCCCTTGCAGGCGCCTTGCAGCCGAACGGACACCTTGCCGGACGCCTCGTCCACGTTCACCAGTTCGATATCGCCGCCGTCGGCCTGCAGCATCGGCCGGATGGACTCGATAATCTCCTGTACTTCCTGCGTCATGGTTGCACCTTCTTCGGCCATGTCGGCTCCTTCGCGCCGCGGTGGGCGCATTACGGGACTCAAGACCCGCGACATTATAGCCATCGCACCCGTGGCGACAAGCCGCGCGGCATGGAATGCCGCTGGCCGAGCCGTTCCGTTGTCTATATGCTGGCCATGGCGAGCCGCGACGCCCGCGGCGCGGTTGAAGACTCGGGATGGATTACACAGCTTCACTGGCCCTGACGGCTTCGTTGCAGCACCCGGCAATGCTCGCCGTCTGCGCGCTGGCGGCCGTGCCGGTGCTGCTGGCGCGGCGGGCGGCGAAGCACGGCCGCCGCGTGGGCGCGGCGTCCGTTTTGCTGCAATGCCTGGCGATGCTGCTGGCGGCGGCAGCGCTGGCCGGGCCGACCGTCCCCTCGCCTTCTTCCGAACTGCCCTGGCTGGTCTTTGCGGACCACTCCGCCTCCGCCCGCGTGCAGCGAGACGCACCGCCGCCACTGCCGGACGGCATCCGGTCCGAGCGATACGCCTTCGCCGCGGACCTGGCCAGGGACGCCGCGCCGATGGATGAGACGCAAACAAACGTGGCCCCGGCCCTGCGCCTGGCGGCCGGACGGGTGGAAAAGGCCGCCGGCGTGGTGATCCGCACCGACGGGCGGTTCAGCGACGATTGGCGCCCCGACGGGCGGCGGCTGGGGGCGGCGGGGCTGCCCGTACGGATCGTCCCCATGCGCAGCCCGCCCGGCGACGCCCGCGTGGCCGGGCTGTCCGCCGCTCGAGGCGAGAATGGCACGGTGGGCCTCACGCTCACCATCGCCTCGACGTCCATGCAGAAGCGGGACTGGAGCGTCATGCGGAGCGACCCCGGCGGGCTGTCGCCCGTGGGCGGCGGACGGCTGAGCCTGCTGCCCGGCGAGTCCGCCACACTCCGCCTGACGGACGCGGCGACCGGTCCGGAGCGAACGGTGGAATACGTCGCCTTGCTGTCCGGCGGCGACCCCTTCCCGGAGAACGACGCCGCCACGGCGCTGGTGGTTCCGCGGACCGCGCGCGTGGCCGTCGTGTCCGCCGGAGCCCCCCCGCCGCGAGTCCCGGGCGGGGGTGGGCTGCCGCCGGCCGAGGCGCCCACGGATGCGGCGGGCTGGATGGACCACGCATGCGTGGTGCTGGTGGACGGCGCGGGCACGCTGCTGTCCGCCGCCCAACGCGAGGCGCTGGCGGAGTACGTGCGCAACGGCGGCGGGCTGGTGCTCGTGGGCGCCGCCCCGCATGCATCGCCGGCCGACCGGGACGACCCGCTCCACCGCGTGGCGGCGCTGGTGGCCAACCCTTACGAGCGCAAGCCGCTGAAGTTGATCGTGGCGCTGGACGCCTCCGGCTCCATGGCGGAGCGCGGCCCCGACGATTCGCGCATCAAGTTCGACCTCGCCCGGCAGGCCGTGCTCTCGCTCAAAGAGCATCTCACGCGGCGCGATGCGCTGCGGATCATCACCTTCGCCGAGCGGGCACAGAGCATCTACGACAGCGGCACGGCCGAGCCGAGCTTCCCGCGGGTGGCCGACGCCCTGGCCGGCGTGGCGCCGACAGGCCCCACAAAGGTTGTGCCCGCCCTGCGACTCGCGGCGAAGAGCAAGCCGCCGGAAGGCAAGGACGGGCTGCTGATCGTCGTGACGGACTTGGCGACCGGCGACGAGGACTTCCGCGTGGCGCGGCTCGCCGAGAGCCTTCGGCAGGCGGGCTGGAAGCTCGCCATCGTGGCGACGGGCGGTGCAAGAATGACTGAGACGCCTCCGCTGGCGCTGCTGGCGGAGGAGATGGACGCCCCGCTCGTGGCGCAGGAGAACCTCGCCGGCCTGGCCCGCGTGTTCGCGCGGCTGCTGAGGCGAGGCCGAGGCGATCCGGTGCGCCGCGGCGAATATTTCGCCGTGGACGCGGCCGGTAAGCCGCTGGCCTGGCCGGCCGTGGAGGCGTACCTTCCTTCGGCGGAAAACGAGGGCGCGCGGGTGGCCGCGCGCGTCGAGGCGGACCCGCTGATCGCCCGCCGGCCGGTGGGGCTGGGGCGGAGCGTGTCCATCGCCGTCGACCCGGCGGGCAGTGCCGCGCTGCTGGAGTCCGATGCGTTCGGGCGAACGCTGGCGGCGGAAGTGGCCTGGGCCCAAAGCCCGGCCGTGGACCCGCGATTCAGCGGAGAGATCTCCCGCGACGGCGGAGAGCTTCGGATATCCGTCGAGGCGCGGGACGCCGACGGGCCGGTCAACCTGCTGGACCTTATGGCCGAGGCCGCGCCGGCGGAAGCATCGGCCGAACCGGTCCGCGGCCCGATGCGGCAGACGGCCCCCGGCCGCTACGAGGGGCGGCTGCCGGCGCCGCACGGAGCGATCGTGCTGCACGTGCGGGAAACGTCCGGCCGGCCCGTCTGGCGAAAGGCGATCGGCGGAATGTATCCGCCGGAGTTCACCGCCACCGGGGCGGACTGGGAGAGCCTCAACCGCCTGGCGGAACTGACGGGCGGGCAGATCGTGTCGATGGACGAACTGGCGGCGAGCATCGCCTCCGCGCCCGCCATGGCCCCCACGCCCGTGTGGCGCTGGGCGCTGCTGGCGGCACTGGCGTGTATGCTCGCCGAATGGGCCCTCACCCGCGTGCAGCGCGCATAGCGGCGCTGGGCGTACGGAGAACGATACCCTGAGGCATGGGCCCGCAGGGCGGCCGACGAGTCCGCTCCCGTCTGCGTGAGCTTGCGCCGGTGGCGGGAAGAGTCAGTTTCGCGGCGTGTTCATGATGCGCCAGTTCATCACTTCTTCCCGGCTGTTGAGCCGTTCGATGGGGAACCAGGCGCTCTCGAATTCCCGCCCCTTCTTGGTGGCGATCACCAGCAGCCACGCCTTGCCGGTTTCTCCATCGACGAGGACGAAGTTGTTCGTCCCGGCCGTGACCGTGAAACGCGGCCCGTCGCCTTGCGCCGCCTCGGCGGGTCGCGTCAATTCCGCCACCATCACCACCAGCATCGCCACGGCCGCGATGGCCGCCACCGTCAGCACCAAGTTCCGTTTCATGCCATCGTCTCCATGCCCGGCCGCGGCCGGGGCCTTCGTTTACCGTATTCACCAGAGCAAAGAGCCTGGGGCCATGCCGGCCAGGAGGCGTTCGGCATGTTTCCCTCCGCGACCTTTGCGCGTCTGCGGGTGCGTCGTTCAGTGATCGAATTTCTCGGACGTAAACAAGTATACCTTCGTGTCCGGCCGCCGCCAGGCGTCCGGCGGCAGGCCGGCCTTGCCCGCGCAGCACTCGGTGAGGAACTGCCGGGCGTCCCAGCCCATGTCCGTGGCCACCTCCGGCAGGAAGCAGCCCGCGCCCATGGGCGCGACGATGTAAATGCCGTGCTCGCCGATGGTGAGCTTTTCCGGCTCATCGGTCGGCGCCAGCGGCGAGAGGACAGACACCTCGACCGTCAAATGGTTGAGATCCTCTTCGCTGATCGGGTTATGGACGAAGCGCGGGTCTCGCGCGGCGGCCATGCCCATCTCGACGATCATCTCCGCCAGCGGCCGGTCCGGCGCAAACGTGCCGATGCACCCACGCAACCGGCCGTGGTTGGTCAGCGTCACGAAGCAGCCTCGCTGCTCGGCCAGTACGCCGGTGGGCTCCTTCACGTGCGGCCTGGGACCGCCGGTCACCTGGGCCTTGACGGCCGAGCGAGCCAGCGCCACCAGCTTGCCGCGCTGTTCTTCAGTCAATGGCACAACGGAACTCCTTTCATCGGAATGCTACGCGGAGGGAGGGCGGCAATCCAGAAGTCAGAGATCATCAACGGTGCTCACACGGGAGAGCCGCCAGCGGAAGCGGCATGCCGCCGGGCCGCAATCCGAGCCAGTCCCCGCCCCCCGTCATTGCGCGGGCACGTCTTTGATGAACAGCTTGAACGTCTCGGCGCCGGTGAGGCAGACGATGGTCACCGCGGCCGCGGCGATCAGCACGCCGCAGACCGTGGCGATGTAGAACTCTCGCCTGGTGAAGCCCAGCAGGTATCCTCCCACCGCCCCGCTGTACACGCCGGAGCCGGGCAGCGGCACGCCGATGAAGACCGCCAGGCCCCAGATGCCGTACTTGTCGACCTTCGGCTTGATCTTCCGCTGCGTGCGGGCGATGACGCGCTGCCAGATGCGGTCGAGGAAGCGGACCTTCAGGAACAGGTGCAGCACCTTGTCCAGCAGGAAGAACACCACCGGCCCGAGCAGGATGTTGACCGCGACGGCCAGCAGCACCACCAGCCAGACCGGCTCCTTGGCCATCAGGATGCCGTAGGGGATGCTCGCGCGCAGTTCCAGGGCCGGCATGAGCGTGAGGATCACGATCAGCAGGTACGGATTCGAGATCGTCTCGATCAACCACTCCAGCATGCGTTTCTCCCTCGCCTCGGGCCCGCGCCCCTTGCCGGGGCCGCCGGGTGCAGGCAGTATTCGCATCGGGCGGAGGTTTGTCAACGACGGCCGTGGACACGACGGCCGTGGAACGCGCCAAGCCACACGCGGCCAAGCCGCGCCTATGATTTCCGTATCGGCCCGATACGGGCTTGGAAAAGGCAAGGAAATGAGCTACACCATGAGCAGGCCCGAAGGGGAGTGACCTATGAAGCTCGGTTCTCGAATTACACAGGGCTGCGTCAAACACCACAAGGCGGTGGCGCTGGCCGTCATCGGCATCACGCTGCTGATCGCGCTGGCCGCGGGGCTGCCGTCGCTGGGGCGGATCGACGGGATGCCCGGCTGGGTCCGCGGCCTTTCCACGAGTTTGAGCTTCCTGCACACCGTGGAGGTGGATACCGACCCGGAGAACATGCTCTCCGAGAGCGAGCCGGTGCGGGTGTTCCACGACGCGATGAAGCGGAAGCTGAATCTCCACGACATGGTCGTCATCGGCGTGGTCAACGAGCAGCACGCCGAAGGCGTGTTCAACCCGCGGACGCTCGCCAAGGTCTACAGCATCGCGGAGTTCGCCAAGCTGATGCAGTTCGACCCGCGCGGGCGGCTGCTGACGACGGACCGCAAGGAAGATGGCCGGCAGGAGGAAGGCTGGCGGCCGCTGGGCGACGGGCTGGAGGTCCGCATAGACCGGGGCGGCGAGCTGCACTTCCGCAAAGCCTCCGGCGAGGCGGCGGCCGCTCCGGGACCGTCGCAGCAGGCCGCCGGGCCTGAACTTCCGGGCGGCCTGGGCGGCGAGGATTCCGACGGCGGGCTTGCGCTGCCCGGCGGCCTGGGCGGCGAGGACGGACCGGCCCTGCCGGGCGGCTTGGGCGGCGGGGAGCCGGAGCCAAAGCCTGCTGCGCCCCAAGAGGATGCAGAAAAGCCGGCCGAGTACTCCGGCGTCATCGAGCGGGACATCATCGCCCCGTCCACGGTGGACAAGATCGAGCCCGGCTCGCCGGTGCGGTTCAGTTGGCTCATGCGCCACCCGCCGGAAGACGCCGCCACGGCCGTGGCCGTGCGGGAGGCCGCCCAGCGGGTTGCGTTCCTTAACGGCACGGTGGTCAGCGAAGACGGCAAAATGGTGGCCGTCTACGTGCCGCTGACCGCAAAAGACTTGAGCCACAGCGTTTACACGTCCATGCAGCGGCTGTTCGACCAGTTCGACGGCCCGGAGCAGTACCACGTGACGGGCCTGCCGGTGGCGGAAGACACCTTCGGCGTGGAGATGTTCATCCAGATGGCGATTTCCGCCCCGGCCGCGATGGGTGTGATCTTCGTGCTGATGCTGCTGTTCTTCCGGAAACTTCTGGTCGTGATCTCACCGATGATCGTGGCGTTGGTTTCGGTGATCCTCACGATGGGCGCGCTGGTCATCGCGGGCTTCCCGATCCACATCATGTCCAGCATGATCCCGATCTTCATCATGCCGATCGCCGTGCTGGACAGCATCCACATCATCAGCGAGTTCTTCGAGAAGTATCAGGCCACCAAGGACCGCGGCCGGACCATGCGGGACGTGATGGACGAGCTGTTCGCCCCGATGCTCTACACCTCCCTCACTTCGGCCGCGGGGTTCGCCAGCCTGGCCCTCACGCCCATCCCGCCGGTGCAGGTGTTCGGCGTGTTCGTGGCGGGCGGCATCATGGTGGCGTGGCTGCTGACGGTGACATTCATCCCCGCGTTCGTCATGTTCATTCCTCCGAAGGCGTTAGAGAACTTCGGCGCGAAGCACGAGGCCGGCGAACCGGTGCACGAAACCGCCCTCACGCGGGCCCTGAAGTGGATGGGCGGGGCGACCTACCGCCGGGCCAAGCCGATTCTGGCCCTCTCGGCCGTGGTGCTGGTGGTGGCCGGCTGGGGCATCAGCCGCATCAACATCAACGACAACCCGATCAAGTGGTTCACCCCCAGCCACCCGATCCGCGAGGCCGACCGCGTGCTCAACGAGCACTTCGGCGGCACGTACATGGCGTATCTCGCCCTGGAGGCGGAGCCGAATGCGATGGCGGTCGCGATGGTTCAGCCTGCCAGGCCGGGCGCTCTGGAGGCAATGACGGACAAGATCGGCGGGAATCTCCTGGAGCCGAACGGGTTGGCCGAACTTGTCGACGAGGTGGCCGCCTCCCAGCCGACCACGGGCGCGGCAAAGCGGCGCGTACTTGTCATGGTCGACAATTCCATGTCGATGTCCCTCAAGGATGAAAAGGCGGACGAGGAATTGCCACGCCTGAATGAAGAGCGGCTGCGTCTGCTCAAGGAGCGCGGGGCTGATGTCATTCTGATCTCCGACGGACAGCCGAATGAGCCAAATGCGATCGCCCAGAAGATCACCGCTCCTGTCCTCTCCGTGGATCTTCAGCCCGGGGAATCGGTTGCGCCCACACGCAGTCCGGAGGTCTTCAAAGACCCCGCGGTGCTGAAGTGGATGGTCGGCCTGCAGGAGGCCCTGGAGCGCACGGCCGTGGTCGGCAAGAGCAACTCGCTGGCGGACATCGTTCGCACGGTGCATCGAGACCTGCTCGCCGAAGACCTGGCCGACCCGAACATGCAGTCCTACTACCGCGTGCCGGACACCCGCGCCTCCGTGGCCGAGTGCCTCATCCAGTTCCAGTCCGGACACCGGCCGCACGACCTGTGGCATTTCGTCACGCCGGACTATCGCACCACGAGCCTGTGGGTCCAACTCACCAGCGGCGACAACAAAGACATGAGCAAGGTCGTCCGGCGCGTGGATGAGTACATCGCCGCCAATCCGCCGCCGGTCGGCATCCGGCACCGATGGTTCGGCCTGACGTACATCAACGTGGTCTGGCAGGAGAAGATGGTCTCCGGCATGCTCCAGGCGTTCGCGGGCAGCTTTGTGATCGTCTTCCTGCTGATGGCGATCCTGTTCCGCTCGGCCTTGTGGGGCCTGCTGAGCATGATTCCGCTGACGGTCACCATCGCCGCGATTTACGGGGCGGTCGGCATCATCGGCAAAGACTACGACATGCCGGTGGCGGTGCTCAGCAGCCTGACGCTGGGGCTGGCGGTGGACTTCGCCATCCACTTCCTCGCCCGGGCCCGCGAGATGCGCCGCGAGTACGGCACGTGGGAGAAAACGGCCCCGGCCGTGTTCGGCGAGCCGGCGAGGGCGATCACGCGGAACATCATCGTGATCGCCGCGGGCTTCCTGCCGCTGCTGCTGGCGCCGCTCGTGCCGTACAAGACGGTCGGCGTGCTGCTGGCTACCATTCTGCTGGTCAGCGGAGTGGGCACGCTGCTGATCCTGCCGGCCCTGATCCGCGTGCTGCAGAAGCATTTGTTCGCGGAGAAGAAGGCCATGGGCCCGGCGTGCAACTGCGTGCTGTGCATCGCCACGGCCACCGCGGCGGCCGTGCTGGTGGCCCTGACGCTCTACCAGTCCTACCGCTGGGGCTGGATGACGTGGCTGGCGCTGGGCATCATCCCGCTGGCGACGCTGGCCTGCGGCATCCTCAGCCGGCGGCGGCAGTGCCGCGTGGGCGAGGA
>Ga0102959_1000424_pt1 | contig 12180 bp, 14 predicted proteins | sample SalPonF2_B_D2_MG_FD_84520 | JGI IMG/M metagenome (GOLD analysis project Ga0102959, IMG submission 84520) | Salt pond soil microbial communities from South San Francisco under conditions of wetland restoration - Salt Pond MetaG SF2_B_D2_MG ...
GAGGCCGCGGAGGCCCGCCGCATCAGACCCGCACGGAACGGCGGAGGCCAGAAGTCAGAGGGCGGAGGGCTGCGTTGCGTTGGTCGATTGGTTACTTGGTCCACTGGTCGATTGGTCGATTGGTCGATTGGCGGATCGCGCGGAGTGCCGCTTGCCGGGCGCTGCGGGCGTTTCTTCACGCCCGTGTAAGCCTCTTCTGCCGCCGAGCGATGCGCGGGCGCCGAGACACTCCGTGGCGCCCCCGCAGGCGAGCGCCCTCCGAACTCAGAACTAGGAACTCAGAACTTCCCCTGCAACGGCCCCGCACGCTCGCGCTCTCGGACGTCCGGCCTCGCGGAGCGTTGTGGCCGTTTGTCGTTGCCGTCTTGCCCTCCTGCCCTCTTGCCGCTTGCCCTGCCGTATTCCGCGGGGCGTCTTGACACGCGGGCCGCATCGGCCAGAATGGCCGCAACGGCATTCCCGACCTGCCGTGCCGAAAGAAAGGTACCACCCATGGAATTCGTCTCCCGCGGCACACCCGAACCACGGCGCCGGCTGGTCATCCTCACCGACATGGAGAACGAGCCGGACGATTCCCAGACGATGGTCAAGCTGCTGATGTACTCCAACGAGATCGACATCGAGGGGCTCGTGGCCGTCTGCTCCCGCTGGCTGCAGCACGACAATTTCCCGAAGTCGATCGAGGACCGCGTGAAGGCCTACGGCGTCGTGCGGCCGAACCTGATGAAGCACGCCACCGGCTGGCCGAGCCGTTTGCACAACTGGCCGTGCCGGCCGACGCCGCGGGCAAGCAGATCCACGTGATCCTGGAAGTGACGGACGCCAGCGCCATCGTCCCGCTGACGGCGTACCGCCGGGTCGTGCTGGACATCGAGTAGCCCCGCCGCGGTGGAGCATGCCGCGGCGCGGCGGTTGCCCTGCCGCCGCCGCCGCGCTATCATGGGCGCTTTCCCGCCCGGCGGCGGAAACCACGCAAAGGCGCAGAACCATGACCAGACCGGCCGGACAATCCGAAACCATCGTCATCCTCGACTTCGGCAGCCAATACGCCCAGCTCATCGCCCGGCGCGTGCGGGAGAACGGCGTGTACAGCGTGCTCGCCCGCCCGGACGTCTCGGCCGAGGAAATCCGCGGCCTGAACCCCAAGGGGCTGATCTTCACCGGCGGGCCGTCCAGCGTGTACGAAGAGGGCGCGCCCCGCTGCCGGCCGGAAATGCTGGAGCTGGGCCTGCCGATCCTCGGCATCTGCTACGGCATGCAGATCGCCTGCCAGCTCCTGGGCGCAGAGATCCACGCGGCGGAGGCCCGCGAGTTCGGCCGGGCGTCGCTGAAGGTGCTGCGCGGCGAACGGCTGCTGAAGAACGTGCCCGCCGAGACGAGCGTTTGGATGAGCCACGGCGACCAGGTGCAGAGCCTGAACGACGACTTCGAGCCGCTGGCCGCCACGCCCACCTGCCCCATCGCGGCGGTGCGGCACAAGAGCCGCCCGTTCTACGGCGTGCAGTTCCACCCGGAAGTCACCCACACGCCGCACGGCACGGAGGTGTTTCACAACTTTTTGTACGACGTGTGCGGCTGCCGCGGCCTGTGGAAGATGGGCTCGTTCATCGACGCGGTGGTCGACGAGGTGCGGCAGCGCGTGGCCGAGAACGAGCGCGTGATCTGCGGCCTCTCGGGCGGGGTGGACTCTTCCGTGGTCGCGGCGCTGCTGCACAAGGCCATCGGCGAGCGGCTGGCGTGCATCTTCGTCGACAACGGCCTGCTGCGGCTCAACGAAGTGGCGCTGGTGGAGCAGACCTTCGGCGATCACTTCCACGTGGACCTCGTGACCGTCCGCGGCGAGCAGGCCTTCCTGAGCAAGCTCGCCGGCGTGACGGACCCGCAGGAGAAGCGCCGCCTCATCGGCCACACCTTCATCGACATGTTCAAGGACGCCGCCAAGGACATCCCCGGCGCGAAGTACCTCGCTCAGGGCACGCTGTACCCGGACGTGATCGAGAGCGGCCACTCACTGGCCGGGCAGGCGGCGAACATCAAGCTGCACCACAACGTGGGCGGCCTGCCGACCGAGCTGGGCTTCGAGCTCATCGAGCCGCTGCGGGACCTGTTCAAGGACGAGGTGCGGCAGGTGGGCGAGCTGCTGGGCCTGCCGGAGACGATCGTCTGGCGGCACCCGTTCCCCGGGCCCGGCCTGGCGGTGCGGTGCCTGGGCGAGATCACGCGCCCGCGCCTGGAGGTGCTCCGCAAGGCGGACAACATTCTGCTGGAGGAGATCACCGCGGCGAACCTCTACCGCCACACGGCCCAGACGTTCGCCGTGCTGCTGCCCGTGCAGAGCGTGGGCGTGATGGGCGACGGGCGGACGTACGAGAACGTGGTGGCCATCCGCTCCGTGGACACCAGCGACTTCATGACCGCCGACTGGAGCCGCATACCCTACGACGTGCTGGCGACGATCTCCAACCGGATCATCAACGAGGTGCGCGGCGTCAACCGCGTGGTGTACGACATCTCCAGCAAACCGCCGGCGACGATCGAGTGGGAATGAAGCCATTGCCGTTTGACAATTGACATTTGGTTGCACGGCCACAATGCTCGCCAACGGCAAGGCAAGATGGCAAGAAGGCAGAAGGCAGGAGGGCAACGCCGAACGACAACGGCGCTCGCCTGCGGCAGGCACTGGGGACATGGGACCGGGAAATTGGCTGCGGCCACAAAGCTCCGTGAGGCCGGACGTCAGAGCCGCGAGCGCCAGCGGCCTGCCGCGGCGCAGCCGAAGGCGAAGACGGGAGCGGGGTTGTTGCAGCGGAAGGTCTGAGTTCAGAGCCACACAACGCTCCGCGCGATCCGCCAATTGACCAAGTAACCAGTCAACCAATTGACCGGATGACCAATCGGCCTATGCGGCCGTTGCCGACTTCTGCCCTCTGATCTCTGCCCTCCGATCTCTTCCGTCGCCCGCGGGGCCTTCGCCGCTGCCGCGTTGGGATTTCGGCGAGCCCGATTGGCCCAACCCCCTTTCGAATCGTACGTTGCCTTCGTGCCCGCCCGGTCGGGTCCAGTGCGTGGGCTCCCCGGGCGGGCTCTTCTCCTCCGCCTACGAGGACGGACGTTGAGGAAAGATGAAACCGCCATCCAGGTGCATCCCACACGCCAGGCCGCCATCCGGCGGTGGCGCGAGTTCGTGTGCGCGGACCACGAGGAAGATTGCCTCCTCGATGCCGGCGCGGAAGCACAAGAGCATGTCGTCCGCATCCCCTGCCGCTGCCGGCAGGACCGCCGCCGCAACCACCTCCAGCGCTCCTTCTTCCGCGGCGTGGATGTGCTGCGAAACGAGCAGCGCGAAGCCGACACTGAATGTGAGCCGCTGTCCAGCCACGCCTTCGATCGGATGCTGTAGCCCCCCTTTCGGCTATCTCCCCTGCCGCTGGACGAGGAACTCGATCAGCGCCTTGTCAAACGTCATGCCGTTGTGCACCGTCACGAAGTCCGCACGCACGTTCAGCGCCTCCTGCCGGTACGCGTCGATGAACGCCCGCAGCTCCTCCAGGTACGCCGCCCGGATCGACCGCGGATTGGTGTGGAGCGTGTCGCCCGTTTCCGGCTCCTCGAACCGCACATTGCCGTCGAACTCGAAGAACATCTCGTTGTAGTCCAGCACCTGGAAGATGACCAGGTCGTGCCCGCGGTACTTCAGGTGGTGCAGCGCCCGCACCACGTCTTCCTGCTCGGCCAGCAGGTCGGAAATCAGGATCATCAGCCCGCGCTTGCGGATGCGGGAGGCGATGTCGTGGATGCACTCGGCGAGCTTCGTCTCCCCGGCCGGGGCCGTGCGGGCGAGCATGCCGAGGATGTTCGTCAGGTGGCTCCGCTTGCTCTTGGGCGGCAGAAAGTTGCGCACCTTCTCGTCGAAGGTGAACAGGCCCACGGAGTCCTGCTGATGCACCATGATGTACCCCAGCGCCGCGGCCAGGCAGATGCCGTAGTCCATCTTGCTCATCCGCCCGCCCGTGGCGTAGCCCATCGAGGCCGAGCAATCCACCAGCAGGTAGCCCTCCAGGTTCGTCTCCGCCTCGAACTTCTTGATGTAGTACCGGTCGGTCTTGCCGTAGACGTTCCAGTCGATCATGCGGATGTCGTCGCCGGGGTTGTACTTGCGGTGCTCGGAGAACTCGACGGAAAACCCGTGGAACGGCGAGGCGTGCAGGCCGGAGATGAACCCCTCGACGATGAACTGCGCCTTGAGGTCCAGCCGCTGGACCTGCTGGATGACTTCCGGGCGGAGATATTCCTCGGCTTTCAGGGCCATGCTTCTATTAGAGCATTTTGCGGACCGAATGTCGTCCTGTTCGCAGGTGACCGCGAGCCTGCCTTGGCGCCGCTTCAGCGAAGCCAGGTTCGAAAGGGCGGTAGGGTGTCCACAAGCAACCCGGCTGTGAACCCGGCTCAACCTGTTCGAGAGAGTCTGGTCCCTGCCGTCCCATCAGAAAACCTCGTCCTCAGGCGTGCTTTCGATGGCGGCGTCGTATGAGTCATGAACTGATTCCGGCGCAACCGCCAGCACGCGGTCGCCTAGGGCGGCGATGGCCCACGCCCCGGTCGGCGCTGTAATGACGATGCTCAACACCGCCACGGCCAGGATAATCTCGCCGGGGCCGGTCTCCATGCCCGCAGCCCGCATGGCCATCAGCGGTGCGGAACCAATGGCCGCCTGTACCGTGGCCTTGGGGGAGTAGGCCACCACGACGAACAATCGTTCCTTGAGATTCAACCGGCTTCCCGCAAGACACGCCAACACACCCATGCTACGAGCGGACAGCCCGACGAGGACAATGGCCAGGCCAACCAGCCCGGCTTGCCAGGCGACGCCGACATTCACCTGAGCGCCAACCATGGAGAACAAAACGATTTCGGCGAACACCCAGAGCCGCCCGAGCTTGGCCGAAATCTCGTGGGCCATGTGCTCGCGTTTCTCCAGGATCACGAACCCGATGGCCATGGCCGATACCAGCCCGGCGAATGGGATGTATCCCGCGAGAACATGCTGAAGGCGAACCAGCAGCAGGGATAGGGCGAGGACAACCAGCACGCGCTTGGTGGCCCGAGGATTGAAGCGGTCAAAGAGAAGGTAAAGCCCCGTGCCGATCCCAAGGCCCACGGCAATGCCCAGAACCAGCGAGAGCGGCACGCCCGCTATCTGCCAGGCGACGTTCACCTGACTGCCGACGTAGAGCCCGACGATGACGCTGTGGGCGACAATCACGTAAATATCGTCGACCGATGCGGCCGCCATCACCATCGATGGGATATCCTTGGCCGCGCCCTTGCGCTCCTTCATGAAGCGGATCATGGCCGGCACGACCACGGCCGGCGACACGGCCGCGAGAACCGAGCCTAGAATCGCGGACTCCAACAGTGTTAACCCCAGGAGGAGAGGCCCGGCCAGAGTGATGACGACGCCCTCGCACGTGGCGGGGATGAATGCCAGCAGGAGAACGCGACGTCCGACTCGGTGGAGGGTGTTGCGGCTCAGCTCAAACCCGACCCGTAGCAGAATGACGATCAGAGCGATCAGCCGAAGGTCCGGGCCGATGGCCAGCAGGTCCGGGGCCAGGTAGCCGAGAACATAAGGGCCGAGGACGACCCCGACGAACAGCATGCCGATCAGGCCGGGAATGCGAACCCGGCGAAGAACCCAGTCGGCGATGAGACTGAGGACGATGATTTCCGCGATGCCGACCGCCATGGCCACTCCTTCCGAATACACCCATCCGCTGCTCGCCGTGATGGCTTCCGTTGCCATTCCAACACGCGAGCAAGCAGTCGGATAGGAGTCATCAGCCGGAATGATCGCGGCGGTTGAAGGCGGACTCCATCGCCGTTCATAATTATCGCCATCTCGGCGGCATCTTCAATAGTTCCAACTCCCTGCCGGTCCCCAAAGCAACCCGGGGCGTTTACCCGGCTCAACCTGTTCCCAAGACCCGCCTTCGCCGAGGCTTCGGGGGGCGGGGAGCCCAAGAGTTCGCGGCCGGTTCTTTGGCGGGCGGGAGCGACCGGGGAGAATCTGCGTGGCGTGAGACTGGGCCGTCCGGGCATGATGGGAAAGGATCTCCTTGAACTGCCTTCCGGGCCGAAGGCCCGGCAAGGATATAGCCGGCCCCGTCAGGCTCCTGTGAGGGGCGTCCAAGGAATCGGAGCCTCCAAGATGGTGAAAGAGGCCTTCTTTCGGCCCTCTGAGCCTCCGCATCCCTGTTGCCCCCTCCCGGAGGCTTACGGCCTCCGGCTACCCGCTTGCCGGCCCTCCGGGCCGGACAACGCCCCGGAAAGGTCGGCAATCGAGAATGCGTTTGCCCTGGGCGACGCAGAAGAGGCTTGACGCCGCGGGACCGAGGTGCGAAACTGATTTAGCGGATACTAAAATGAATAACCCAAAGAGTCTAACCAGGCTGCTGAAAGTGCTGTCGGTCGAAACGCGCGTGCGCATCGTGCAGCTTTTGAAGGGCCGGGCGCTGTGTGTGGGCGCCCTGGCGGCCCGGCTGGACGTGACGCAGGGGGCGGTCTCGCAGCACCTGCGCATCATGCGGGACGCCGGCCTCGTGATCGACGAGAAGCGCGGGTACTTCGTCCACTACCGCTTGAATGAGGACACCCTCGCCGCGTGGCGAGAGGAGATTGACAGGCTGCTGGACCCGAAGAGCGGAGCCGGCGCCAACACGAAGGGAGCACCGAAATGTGCCGCAATGAGAGACAAGATGGCTGCCGGAAGCCGGAAAACCTGACCGGAAAGCCCCAGGAATGCTCGCCGGAGCAGATTCGCAAGTGTCACGGGGACGCAGATGCCCACCCCTGCATCGAGCCGGCCGGCTGCGAGCATCCCGAACGCCTGCAGGGCAAGCCGGGCGACTGTTCGCCAAAGCAGATTCGTCAATGCCACGGCGACACGGCCGGCCATGCGTGCGAAAAGAACTGAGAGCGATTAGAACGGAAAGGACTTCCCACACATGAAACTCGGCATGGTGATCACCCAGACGGACCCGGAGACGGTCTTCAACGCCCTGCGGCTTGCGCTGTTCAGCCTTGAACAGGGAGACCAGGTGCGAATCTTCCTGTCCGGCAAGGGCGTGGAGATCGACCAGATCGAAGACCCGAAGTTCGACGTGAAGGGCGAGGCGCAGAAGGTGCTCGACGCGGGCGGTGAGTTTCTCGCCTGTGGGACTTGTCTGAAGCTGCGGAACTCCGAGGGATCGGAGGTTTGCCCGCTCTCGACGCTCAAGGACCATTACGAGGTCGTCCGCGATTCGGACAGGCTTGTCACGGTATGACCGTCCAAGACGCATCTATCATTGAGGTGCGCGGCCTGGCCAAGCGGTTCGGGGAGGTGCAGGCCGTTGCGGGCATCGACTTCGACGTGCGGGAGGGCGAGTTATTCGGCTTTCTCGGCCCCAACGGCGCCGGCAAGAGCACGACAATCAACATGCTCATCGGCCTGGCGAGAGCCGACGCGGGCACGATCCTCATCGCCGGGATCGACTGCTCGAAGAACCCCAAGGCCGCCCAGCACCTGATGGGTGTCGTGCCGGATGAGAGCAACCTCTACCCCGAGCTGACGGGTTTTGCCAACCTGAGCTTCTGCGGGGCGCTCTACGGCATGAGCAAACACGACCGGGAGCCCCGCGCCAAAGATCTGCTGGATCGCTTCGGCCTCACCGACGCAGCCAGTCGCAAGTTCGGCGGCTACTCCAAGGGCATGAAGCGCAAGCTCACCATCGCGGCGGGCATCATCCACGCGCCGCCCATCCTGTTCATGGACGAGCCGACCACCGGCATCGACGTGGCCAGCGCGCGGCAGATTCGCCAACTCATCGCCGAGTTGAACGCCGCCGGGACGACGATCTTCCTGACCACGCACACCATCGAGGAGGCCCAGCGGCTGTGCGGGCGCATCGCCTTTATCGTCCAGGGCCGGATCGTCCGCACCGACACGGTCGAAGAGCTGATGCGCCGCACGGACGGCCGACACGTGGTGCAGTTCACCGTCTCCAACGGAGCGGCCAACCTGTGCGATGTGATCGTTGGCGAGTGGCCGAACCTGAATTGCCACGTTGTCGCCGAGGGGCAACTCCGCGTGGAGTCGCCCGAGCCGGTCCGCGTGGGGCCGTTGGTGCGTTTGCTGGAGGATCGCGGCGCGGAAGTATCCGAGGCCCGCAAGCTCCGGCCGTCGCTGGAAGATGTCTTCGTCGAGATCACCGGCATCGAAGCGGGCGCGATGAAGCAGGAAAAGGAGAAGTCCGGGAAGGCGGGCGCACGATGAAGGCGTGGATCGCATTCTGGAACATCTTGGCCAAGGACTTTCGGGCCTACTACCTCAAGCCGCCGAACATCAGTTGGGGCCTGATCTTCCCGCTGGCGTGGACGGGGATGTTCTTCATCCGCTCGGGGGCGGGGCTGGACAGCATTCCAACGCTGCTGCCGGGGGTGATCGCCGTGTCGGTGCTGTTCGGCACGACCAGCCTGCTGTCGGTGACGGTCACGTTCGAGAAGAAAGGCCGATCCTTCGAACGGTTGCTGCTCGCCCCGATTCCGTTGGAACTGCTGATGGCGGCCAAGACGGGCGGGGCGATCCTGTTCGGCATCGCCAACGCCTTCGTGCCGATCCTCTTCGCGGCGTTCCTGATGGACCTCTCGGCCGTCAACTGGCTGACGCTCATTCCGGCCATCGCACTCATCGCCATCAGTTCGACGTTCCTGGGCCTGTTCATTGCCGTGTCGGTCCGCGAGGTCTTCGAGGCCCAGACATTCTCCAACTTCTTCCGCTTCCCGATGCTGTTTCTGTGCGGGCTGTTCTTCCCCATCGAGCAGTTGCCCGTCTGGCTTCGGCCGCTCTCTTACGTGCTGCCCCTGACCTATGGCGCCGACGTGCTGCACGGTTCGATCCACCGCTCGCCGCACCTGCCGCTTTTGCTGGACTTCAGCCTGCTGCTGGCGTTCTGCGCGGTGCTGTTCGCCCTGAGTTTGCGGAACATCCGGCGGAAGTGGATCGTGTGAATGCGGCGACTACTCAGCAAGATGGAGCCGCGGGGCCAATAACGCTCGCACTCATCGTTCCGTCCTCATTTGATCGACCTCCGGCACGCATATTCCATCGGCCTTCTCCATAAACTTGCCGGTGGCCTTGGCCTTCACCCGGCCGGCCTGGACGATCCGGGCCTCCACGATGTGCAACGGGCTTTGCGAGCGCGAGATGCTCGCCCGCACCCGAAGCGGCTCACCGGTAGCGATCGGGTGGCGGAAGCGGACGGTCATCTCGGCCGTCACCGCCACGAGGCCGTGGGCGAAGAGGCAATTCGTCATCGCGCCGTCCAGCAGCGAAGACGTGACCCCGCCATGCAGCACGCCCTCGTAGCCCTGGCACCGCGCGGGACAGCCAAACGCCGCCTCCACCGCGCCGTCGGGCAGCGAGCGAAAGCGCAATCCGAGCCCACAGTCCGCGGCCCGGCCGCAGACGATGCAGTGCGGGTGCTGCGACTCGCTTGTCTGTTCCAGCAGGTCTTGGTCAGGTTCAGTGGTCACAGACATTCTGCCCTATCTCCAGTGTGCCTGCGAGGTAGGCGGAGGCGACGTTCTCCGGCGTTTCGCCCGGCGCTCCGACAACCACCGTGATGCCGTTCTGCGAGAAAAGGCTCTGGGCCCGCTGACCCATGCCGCCGGCGATGATGACGTTTGCGCCCTGCTCGTGCAGCCAGCGCGGCAGCACGCCCGGCTCATGTGCGGGAGGCGTCAGGTAGGTCGTGTCGGTGATCGTCTTGGCGGCCTCGTTCACTTCGACCAGCGCGAACTGCTCGCAGTGGCCGAAATGCATACAGAGCTTGCCTTCGGCCACGGGGATAGCGATCTTCATTGTCTTCGTCTCCTGGCAGCCCTCAGATGGCTGTCCGGTAATAGGGGGTTCGGATGGATGGAGGATCCGCTCGACGATCGCGCCGAACGCCTCGGCCGCCGCGCCGGAGGCAAGCGGCTCGGTGAACAAGATACCGCTGTCGCCGGAGGTGACCACGTCCGGGTCCAGCGGGATGCCGCCAAGGAAGGGAACGGCCATTTCTTCGGCCAGCCTCTCGCCACCGCCGACTTTAAACAGGTCCACCTGTTGGCCGCAGTGCGGGCAAGCCAGGCCGCTCATGTTCTCGACGATGCCGGCCACGCGGAGGTGGAGTGTTTTGCAGAAAGACACGCTCCGCCGCACGTCCGCCACGGCGAGCTCCTGCGGGGTGGTGACCACGACCGCCCACGCGCCCTCGCCCACCAGTTGGGCCACGGCCAGGGGTTCATCGCCCGTGCCCGGCGGCGAATCGACCACGAGGTAATCCAGCCGGCCCCATTCGACGTCCTTGAGGAACTGACGGATCACGTTGTACTTCATGGGCCCGCGCCAGATTACAGCGTCGGCGGCGTTGTCCAGCAGCAGGCCCACCGAGACGACCGACAGGTTCTCGTTGATCTGGATCGGCGTGATGCCGCCAGTGGCATCGGGCCTCAGGCGCTGGCCGTCCAGCCCCAGCATGTGGGGGATGCTCGGGCCGTGCAGGTCCACGTCCAGCAGCCCAACCTTTTTCCCTGCTCGTGCGAGTGACATGGCCAGGTTGGCCGCGACGGTGCTCTTGCCCACGCCGCCCTTGCCGCTGAGCACGAGGATCTTCCGGCCGATCCGCTCCATGCGGGTGGCCAACTCCATATCTTCCAAGGCGTGGGGAGTCTCCTCCACGCCACAGGCTTGCCGCGAGGTCGTCTGGCTCATGGGGCGCTGCTGTCCTTTCGGGCGCGCTGGTCGCAGGGAATACAGAAGATTCGGCTGCCGTGCCGCCGCAGCCGGGTAGACATCACACTCTCGCCGCATGTCTCGCACGGAAGACTCTCGCGGATGGTCGCCGGCGACGGAAGGTGTGCAAGCGCGTCTCGGCGGATTTCGAAGAACTCCGAAGGGTCGCGCGACAGCAGGAACTCGATCTGCCGGCCGCGGCGCTGGTCTTCCGGAAGGTCGTCCATCTCCGGCGGCCGGGTGGGCTGGAGGCCCAGCCGTACGGAGCGGCCGTCGGCCCGCGTGGCAAAGGTGAAGACCATCTTGCCGTAGTCGCGGAAGAACAGGTTGCCCTTACCGAACGTGCAGCCGGTCAGCACCTGGATGGCGTCCACGGCGCAGGTGTCGTTCTCGACGATGGCGATCAGTTCCTCGTCGCCGGACCGCCGGGCGGACAGCTCCCGCATGCCCAGCGTGGCCGCGCAGTAGCCGATTACCACGCCGGGGCACAGGTGGCCGTGAAAGTTCACGCACTGCCCCAGATCATCTGGAAGCTCAATCTGCACGCGTCATACTCCAAGGGGGTCTCTGGTGCGAATGGCCTGCAACTGCTCGATTCTCTGCCGGATTGAGCGAAGGACGGCCTCGACCTGTCGGGCCTGACCGCGAAGGAAAGCCAGTTCCGCTTGCGGAGGCAGTTGCATGCTCACGGGCACGGCAGCCCGGCCCGCGATCGCCGTGACCGGTTCGGCGGGGCCAGCCGGCATCTTCAGCACGCATACACCTCGGCCTCCACCTGTCATGGGGCCCATTCCTCTCGGGCCGGTTCCATCAAATCCTGGCATGGCTCGTACCTCCCGTAACGGGCTGGGCCTCTGCTGTCCGCGTCAGCACGTGAGTCCCCAGGGGCAAACCCACGTGCCCGGCGATCACAGGGCACTTGACCTTGAACAAGAAGAAGATGTTGCTCGGCTCGTCGCTCAGTGTTTCGAAGTTGCCTTGGCCCTTGGCGATCACTATGTCCGCTTCCGCAAAGCATCGCCGGAACGCCTCGTCGCAGTCGTCCAGTACGGTGCCCGGTACGTCCGAGCCATTGCCGATAACCTCGACGACTTTGCACAGGCCGGCAGCCCGGGCGTCGTCTATCGTGGCGTCGTTGAGGATCGGTCCGCCTCGCACGGCCAGCGTCATGCGGTCGGCCGGCAACTGCTCGATCAGCAACCGGTCGAAGACGATCTCGCCGGCGTTGTCCGCCAGGTACAAGATGCGCTGGGCCGCATCGACCGACTGCCTCAGCGCGTCGATATCGCCTTCGAAAGGCTCCTGCAGCACGCCTTGGATGCATCGCTGGGCCTCATCCTCCGTGATGCCGCCGTTGACGCCCA
>Ga0102959_1000426_pt1 | contig 12121 bp, 10 predicted proteins | sample SalPonF2_B_D2_MG_FD_84520 | JGI IMG/M metagenome (GOLD analysis project Ga0102959, IMG submission 84520) | Salt pond soil microbial communities from South San Francisco under conditions of wetland restoration - Salt Pond MetaG SF2_B_D2_MG ...
CGAATCGTGGTCGATCAGTTTTTCGGACTCTTCATCCATCAGGATTTTGCGAGCCTCTTTGATAGGGAGCTTGCGCTTGGTCTTCTTTTGCTGGCCCATATTGCCGAGCATATCCTGCAGGTTAATGCCCATCTCCTCCATGCCACCCTGCGGACCGAAGATCTGCATCATAGGCGATCGGCTTGATTTGACTTCAATCTCGATTTCCCGGTCTTCCAGTTCCCCATTGCGCAGCTTATCGCGGAACTTCTCGCGTGTGCGCCGGTTCAGCTCTTGATCTGAAGCACTTTCGGGATTAAAGTCGTCGTCATTTGACGATTGAAATCCGGTAGAGTTATTCCCAGAAGAATTTTTTGTTACAGGAGGGATCAGGATATCCAAAATACGTTTTTCCACGATCTCCCGGGCCTCTTCCTTCACGCGTTCCTGCATTTCGGTCTTCACCATGCTGATGGCAATATCGGTGAGGTCGCGGATCATGGATTCTACGTCTCGTCCCACATAGCCTACTTCAGTAAACTTGCTGGCTTCCACCTTAATAAATGGCGCTTCTGCCAGTTTGGCCAGGCGACGGGCAATTTCAGTTTTCCCCACGCCGGTAGGGCCGATCAACAAGATGTTGTTGGGCAAAATCTCGTCCCGCATCTCCTCATCGGCATTCATGCGTCGCCACCGGTTACGCAATGCAATGGCAACCGAGCGCTTGGCTTCATTTTGACCAATGATATACTTGTTAAGCTCGGCGACAACTTGGCTCGGGGTTAAATTCTTTTGTTTAATGGTTGGTTGTAAAGTGCTCATCAATCTTCAATATCTAAAATACTCAAATTATGATTCGTATAAATACAGATATCGGCAGCAATATCCAGAGATTTTTTAACGATCTCACGGGCAGATAATTCCGGAGCATTTTTCTTGAGTGCCCGGGCTGCTGCTAGGGCATAGGACCCGCCACTGCCGATTGCCAGTATCTGGTCATCAGGCTCAATCACATCCCCCTGACCAGAAATTAAAAGGGTTTCGTCTTTACTCATCACGACCAGCAAGGCCTCAAGTTTGCGCAAGAATTTATCACTGCGCCATTCCTTGGCCATCTCGACCGCGGCCCGCTGTAAATTGCCGTTGTATTGCTTTAGCTTCTCTTCGTACTTCTCAAACAGGGTAAAAGCGTCGGCCGTGGATCCTGCAAAACCGGCAGCTATTTTTCCTTCGTACAGCCGTCGGACCTTTTTGACCGTTGCTTTCATTACTGTTTTATCCATCGTAGCCTGACCATCGCCCCCAAGGGCTGCTTCGCCGTTGTGGATGATGCCCAGCACTGTCGTTGCCTTTAGATCGGGTAAACTCATTTTAATACTTTGTGTTTCACATTCAATTTTGTTGAGGATTTATGAGCCTTGATGCGGCTGTCCTCTAGTTGGGACATGAGGTAACTATCGTCATCCCCCTTTGAAGAGGCTGTGAGAAAATTCTAGATCAAATATAATATCCTTAAATAATTTAGGATTGTTTGCCTTTAATAAGATAGTTCATCCCTTTAAAACTGGACCCCGTCGCTAAAGCTATGTAGCATTGGCGACTTTCTAACGGGACCTTTCGGAGTTTTTTAATTTCCAGAGATTATGAACGAATGATCAGGAGTCAGATTGTTTATAATATTTCGACTTGCCGCTGGAATGTGTAGGACGCGGTTTTCGCGTGTCACGTCCTCTTTTGCTGCGGGATTTAGAACTACCGTCTTTGTTGTAATAATCCAGGTTTTTCTTTTCTTCCCGCTCCGAACGCAGCTCCTGGAGATCGTTATCCTCATTTTTAATAAGCTCGTCGATATTTTTTTCCTGCATAACCACATCAGTAATGTCGATATCCGATCCGGCAATCGTCGCTTTATATTCATTCAGAGAAATAGAATCGTCGGCGATCAGCGAAATTTTCAGCCAGTAACGGAACATCCACCGGCGCTTGATGCTGAAAAATCCTTTTTCCAGGTAAGATTTCAGGTATGGGTTGATGTAAATATCTACGGCACGATAGTCGGTGGTCGAACGGAACTTACTGAGCCAGGCGTCGATATCGGCAATGATCGTATTCTTGGTGACAACGCTGCCGGATCCGCCGCAGGTGGGGCAAACTTTGGATACAGAGTTGACCACGCTTGGACGAATGCGCTGTCGTGTTATTTGTACCAGCCCGAAGTCGCTCATGCCTATGACATTCGTCTTGGCCGGATCTTTCTTAAACTCTTTCTTGAGCTCGTCGTAAATTTTCTTCCGATTCTTGTCGCTGCGCAGATCAATAAAGTCCACTACGATAATACCCCCGATATCCCGCAGGCGCAGTTGCTTGGCCACCTCGCGGGCAGCTTCCAGGTTGGTTTTCAAGGAATTGTCTTCCTGTTTCTCCTTGGCGGCATATGGGCCGGAGTTAACATCCACCACATACATGGCCTCGGTTTGTTCGAAAATCAGGTAGCCGCCGGAGGGCATGCGGACGCGCGGACTAAAGATAGAGTCCACATCTTTGGCAACTTTCATGAAATCAAAAATATGCTCACGTCCTTTATACAGCTCTACATTGGGCAGCATCTGTGGGGCTACGTGGCTTACGTACGACTTAATTTTCTTATACATTCGGGGATCATCCACCAGCACGCGATCGTACTGCTTGGCGAACAGATCTCGTATCAGGCTTTCGGTCATATCCAGATCCTTATAAAGCAGGGCAGGGGGTTTGGCTGTTTCCAGACGCTCCAGGATACGCTCCCACTTCTTTAGGACATTGCGCATATCGTCTTCAATCGATTTTTTATCCTGTCCCTCGGCCACCGTGCGGATGATGACTCCAAAGCCTTCGGGCAACATTGATCCTACGGCACTCTTCAGGCGTCGGCGTTCTTTGTAGTTGTTGATCTTTCGTGAAACGGCGATATATTCGCCCATAGGGATGAGCACTAGAAAACGTCCCGCTACGGTAATATCCGTAGAAATACGAGGTCCTTTGGAACCGATGGGTTCTTTGATAATCTGAACCAGCAGCTTTTGTCCCGGTTGCAGGATTTTGCCTGCCCAATTTTGCTTTTCGTAGTTCGGGATTTTGTTAAAGTTGATCTTTTTGAATTCATCCCGAACTCCTTTTTTAATCGCATCCCGGCCATTGAGCATCTGCACGTATTCCTTGAGATGATCACCGGCATCCGAAAAGTGAAGGAAGGCATCTTTGGGTGTCCCCATGTCGATAAATGCTGCACGGATCCCACTCATCACTTTATGGACCCTGGCAACGTAGATATTGCCTACGGTACGCTGATTTTCATCAGATTCTATAAACAGCTGGGCAAGTTCGCCATTTTCCAGCAGCGCTATACGGGTTTGTTTCCCGGAAGCGTGAATAATGATTTGATTTTTCATTGAAATACTCGTCTTTCACGCGGTTGCGGTCCTCCGGGGTTTTAATCCTGATCAAAGAGTCAAAGAATATCATCATAGATATAGATAAAACAGTCTTAAAATTCATTAGGCCAAGCGGAGGTACGGCAACCACTATATTAAAATTCCTGTTAGGAGAAAAATTTGTTTGTGTAAACCTTGAATATTCAGAGAAGGGTGTGCCTTGCAGACTATGATCACATGAGTTCAGTGCAAGTATATCGTTCACTGATTCAAACAGAAAATGATATATTTTCTTTAGCAGATTTAATAAAATGGGTAATAATGCTCGTGATTTCGACAATTGCTGCAAATATAGACCTTCAAAAAGTTTTGCTGAAACTCTGAATATTGTTTACAAATACCATATTAATATACAAGGAGTTTTACTATAATGTAAACGCCAAAAAAATAGTTCGTTGAGTGGGGTTAAGATTTAAAAGCCTGGGGGCCTAGTTGACGCTGATTCTAATTAAGATATGGAGTTTTTAGTTACAACAGCTGATGTCATGGTGCCTCCTCCTCGCGCTAAAAGCTTCGGCTGACGCCTGCCCATCGAAGTACAGCCTACGTAGCTATGCTAAGTCTGCCAAAACTTCTGCGTAATGGGTCTTCAGCATATTTGGTTGGGCTCCCCGAAAGGGTTCCGGGACAGGCGGGATGAACATCGGTTTTATAAAGAGGACATATACGGTGCGGATTTGAGGGGACTTATATTTTTAGAGACCTTTGCAAAACCGATCTTATTGATCAATCTCTGCATTTTCGTGAATTCGAAATCCTCACTTATACGTAATAAGCTCCGGTTCCGAATTCACTCACGCTTTGATCTTGAACAAAATTGCTGGTTTTTCAAAGTCCTCTTTTATTATGTGCAGGGCATCTTCTTGATAGAGGGCTTTCGGGCAACCGTCCTATTTATGGTTTCTATATTGCCGATTGGTTCCTTATTTTATCAAGCGTTAAAAATAGTACTACTATCCCCAGGCATCTATGACCTATCTCTCCACTGAAAACTTATCCAAAAGTTACGGCATTAATATTCTGTTTGAAGGGCTATCATTTGGGATATCCGAAGGCGACAAGACGGCCCTGATTGCCGAAAACGGGACGGGAAAATCCACGTTATTGCAAATTCTTGCCGGTAGAGAAACCCCCGACGAAGGAAAAGTGATGATCCAGAATGGGATTCGCATTGGTTACCTGGAGCAGGATCCGAGGCTCGACGACGATCTGACAATCCGCTCATATATTTCACAGAGTGATAACCGGATGGTGCAGCTTATCCAAAGGTATGAGCTAGCGGCACAACGGCAGGCAGAAAATTATAATGAAGAGACTCAGCAGGCTTTTGAAGAAGCTTCTTCAGCCATGGAAGCGGCCAATGCCTGGGGTTATGAACAGCGCATGGAGCAGATCTTGGGAAAACTGGATATCCACGATCTCGATCAGTCGATAGCAACGCTTTCGGGAGGACAGCGGAAACGGGTAGCCCTCGCTTTTGTGCTGCTCGATGATCCCGATATGTTGATTCTCGACGAACCGACGAACCATCTTGATATACAGATGATTGAATGGCTGGAGGATTATCTCAAAAAGACTAATAAGACTTTACTAATGGTCACGCACGACCGTTATTTTCTGGAGCGTATATGTGATCATATTATCGAGCTGGAAGGTGGAAGGCTGTATCATCACGAAGGGAATTATCAATATTTTCTGCAGAAACGGGCAGAACGACGGGAAATCGAGCGAAAGAGGCTGTATAAAGCCAACCAGCTGTATAAAAAAGAGCTGGAATGGATGCGGCGTTCCCCCAAAGCACGAACGAGCAAGTCGAAATCACGCATCGATGATTTTAAGGAGCTGGAAGACGAAATAGATCCCGGTCAGGATAACCCGGAACTACGTCTGCAGATGGACATGCAACGCATGGGCGGCAAAATTCTGGAGCTGCTGAATGTGTCTAAAAGCTACGGAGACGAGACTATTCTCGACAGTTTCTATTATGATTTCGAGAAAGGGGAACGCATTGGCGTCATCGGGGGAAACGGGGTGGGCAAAAGTACTTTTTTGAAGATCCTGACCGGTGAAGAGCCGATTGACTCCGGTAAGATACGGACAGGCGAAACCATCGTCTTTGGTCATTATCGGCAGGAAGGACTCGATTTTGATGAAGATCAGCGTGTGATCGATGTGATTGAAGATGTTGCCAAGGTGATTGAACTCTCCAACGGCACGAAAATTTCTGCATCGCGGTTCCTGGAACATTTTATGTTTACTCCGGAAATGCAATATACACCAGTGGAAAAGCTCAGCGGTGGAGAGAAACGGCGTCTTAGCCTGATGATGGTACTGCTGGAAAATCCCAATTTCCTGATTCTCGATGAGCCCACCAACGATCTTGATCTGCTGACCCTCAATAAATTAGAAGAGTTCCTTTTGGGATTCGAAGGCTGCCTGATTATCGTTTCTCACGACCGCTTTTTTATGGATAAGCTTGTAGAACATTATTTTGTTTTCGAAGGAGACGGGAAGGTCGAAGATCATCATGGTACCTATGAAGAATACCTGGAAGAACGCAAAGAGCGGGAAGCTCAAGCACGGACGTCCCAAAAAGAGAAAACTAAAAATTCAGGGGATCGAAGAGATCAATCCAGGCATGAAGATCAAGGGTTGAGTTATAATGAGCGCCGTGAGTACCGGAACCTTGAGCAAAAAATCGAGGAACTGGAATCTCAAAAACAGGCGCTGGAAGACCAGCTCAATAGCGGGGACCTGAATCATGAGGAGCTACGTGAAAAATCCCAAAAGTATGCTGAATTGGAAGAGCAAATTGAAACGCATACCGAACGATGGTTCGAGCTGGCTGAACGACGATAATTTAGAATTTCCAGAATCTGTTTTTTAAAATTCATACTCAACTCGTTTCAGAATTTGCTGCAGTGGATGCTGAAATATTTTCGTATGACATAATTCAGAATTATAACAAAAATGAGTGCTAAAGAATTACCGATCGATGGAACGCTGGATTTACATACTTTTCGGCCGGAAGACCTGGGCAGCCTGATTCCGGATTATATTGAAGAATGTCTCAAGAGGAATATTTGTCATATTCGGATTATTCATGGCAAAGGAACCGGCAATCTACGACGGTCGGTGCATGCCTTGCTTGAGCGTAATCCGCATGTGGAGAGCTATTCTCTGGCCGGCGACCGCAGCGGATGGGGCGCCACCGTAGCTGATCTGAAAAAGAAGTAAGTCTTCTGCTGCATTTGTCCCGAAAAAAGTTCGTGCCTGCGGAACACCTCCCGTCCCGTGTGAACACTGTGCACGGGCCACCCTCCTTGAGGAGGGACTCTAAAGAGGTTATTTCTAAGAAAAAAAACCACAAACGTAGGATGGAATCCGGGAGTAAAGAGCTCATCCGCATTCTGAGTTTGAAGGCGGATGAATAAAATGGACTTGCTACATTTTGGTAAGAGATGCCCCAGCGGCCAGCATCCAGAATTTATCATCCAGCTATTCACCTTCAATCCCTCAACAAGTCAATCCTTCACCAACTCAACAAATTAATCCCTTAATCCTTCATTACAAACCCATGTCCCCACACAGAACACGAGTGAGGAGAATTTTTCTATCAAATTTAGATAATCTTAAAAATTACTTAACCTTAAAATTGATTCGCAATTTCTTCATGGCCTGTTCGATCACAGTTGTCGAAGCAGCACTTCGACTTATATGTAAGGCGCAGATTTCAAATATTTAAATAATCGCCTGCATCTTTTTACTTCTTTCTCTATCCTTCGGTTGAGTATTATCCTATTTACAACATTATAAACTATGAGTACGTACACACGCGATTCATTACGAAAGGCGCTGCAAAATCAAATTGGCCGACTGCAAGCTAAGGCAGATAAGCTGGAACAACTAAGCAATCGTCTGTCTTTTGGCCGGCTTGCGACCTTTATTATCGGTTTGGCGATCGTATATCTTGCCGGTAGTTTCGGGCCCGAGTGGTTATTTTGGGTGACATTGGTAGCATTTATTCTGGGATTTGGCAAATTGGTCCGCATCCACAAGCATGTTGATGCCACTAAACAGAAATTCATCATCTGGAAATCAATTCGAAGTAAGCATCTTGCCCGTCAGTCATTAGACTGGCCAAACATTCCACCCCGTTCGTCTTCTAGCGATTTTTCGGATCATCCTTTTGGCAATGACTTAGATATTATCGGTAAACACTCTTTGCTGCAGCTTATGGATACATCCACCTACCAGGGAGGAACCGATCGTCTGGCTGGCTACCTGCTGGAAACTGATCCCCAAATCAATACCATTAAAAAGCGTCAGGCTATCGTTGCAGAATTATCAAAAATGCCCCAATTCAGGGATCGCCTGCATTTGCTGTCCGAATTGCATAAGCAGCAGGAACTCGATGAGGATTGGACACTCGAAGAATTGGTCCAGCACTTACAGCAGGCAGAAGATAAGAATTATTGGACACCGCTTATTATCCTCGGGATACTCTCAGCTATAAACATTGTACTGGGAATTTTATATATAACCGGACTTGCTGATCCGTATGTTATTTTTAGCTGGGTCCTGTATCTTGTTATCTATAACTTTAACAGCGAGAAAATCCAGGGATTATATAATGAATCATATCAAATAGAAAAACATCTGACGCAGTTCAATGCGGTACTACATTACCTGGAAACCTACTCCTATAAAACTGCCTCGCAGCTAAAGGAATTCTGTCGTCCTTTCTGGGATAGCCAGGATTCTCCATCCAAATATATCAAGCGCATCATTCGAATCGCCAGTGCGGCCTCCTCGCAACAAAGTGAGATTATATGGGCACTTCTCAATTTTCTAGTCCCCTGGGATCTCTATTTTTCCCAGAAGTTAAGTTCATATAAAAAAGAGATCGCTCCCAAGCTTTCGGAATGGATCGAAGATTTTTATGAGTTGGAAGCCTTTTGCTCAATGGCTAATTTTGCCTGGCTGCATCCCGATAATACCTTTGCTACGCCCGATCCTCAAGCCCAGGCTCCCTTTAAAGCCACGGATTTGGGACATCCCCTGATTCCCCAAAAACAGAAGGTTACCAATGATGTAGCCATTGGTAAGAAGGGAGACATTTTGCTTATCACCGGATCCAACATGGCGGGCAAGAGTACTTTCCTGCGAACGACCGGTATCAATCTTGTGCTCTGTTTTGCCGGGGCTCCGGTCAACGCTTCATCCTTGACTACTATTCCATTTCGTATTTTTAGCAGCATTAATATTACGGACTCTCTGGATAATGGGATCTCTCATTTTTATGCGGAGGTCAAACGTCTTCGCGCCCTGATCAATCGTTTAGAAGACGATAACCCAACGCCCGTCTTTTTTATGGTGGATGAAATTTACCGTGGCACGAATAACCGGGAGCGCCTACAAGGCAGTAAAGCTTTTTTACAGAAAGTAGCCGGACGAAATGGCGTGGGACTGGTTTCTACGCATGATTTGGAGTTGGCTCAGCTGGAAGACGATATTCCGGAGTTGAGTAACTGGCATTTTGCGGAGACTATCGAGAACGGTAAAATGAGCTTTGAGTATAAACTAAAGCCCGGTCCGTGTCCCAGCACGAATGCGCTGAAGATTATGAAAATGGAAGGGCTGCCAACGTAGAAATTGTTGAATTGTTGATTTAATGAATGATTGAATAGCTGATTGGAGCTATTCTAAATTTTTGCCTGTTGTCTTTCGGGATTTAGCGATAACTGCTAAAATTTCATTCCCTTCATCGATAAGTACCCAAAAGCCACTGTATCTTAATATCCTTGAATCCCTGATAATTTTCAGCCAAAATGCTACAATGCAACGAAATCCCGGGATTTTCGAATGCAGGTCTTCTAAAAAGTGTTTTCTGACCTAACTGACACTACAAGCAAAGCTTGATTAGAATCATGAAAAAATCAATGACGCATAGGTTGAGGAAGACATCGAATATAATTACACGAGGGGCTATGGTGGAAGCGTTTGGCGGTGCTATCGCTATTGTTTTAACCATCATTAGTTTTTGGCATCTTGCTTCTACCTACCTGATGTCCTTCGCTACGATAGCGCTTGGAATAGGGATTTTGTTACAAGGAACCAGTGTAGCCTACGAATACTCTGACCTTGATAAACTGGTTGGTGAAGAAAAATTTAAAAATTTCAATCTTGGAACTGGCTTAAGTTTTGAAATTTTTGCAGGGGGAATAGTTTTCGCGATTGGCATTTTAGTTTTAGGATTTGCACCAACAAGCGTGCTAATACCAGTAGCAAGTATCATCCTGGGTATTGCAATTATCCTGAGTAGCCGCACCCTACTCAAAGTCAATGACTTCAAAATATTCACCACCGAATCAGGGATGCCTATTGACAGTTTGGCTCGTGAAACCATTGATGCCGCCTTTGGTATTCAGATTATCATCGGAATGGCTGCCGTAACGTTGGGAATATTGGGCCTGGATGGTATATCAACGCTACTATTGACGACGATCGCAATCCTATCTCTTGGTTTTTCTATCCTGCTGAATGGTTTGGCAATAAGTGGGCGTCTGTCGAGCATAACTGGTTATTAATATCTGATAAATCAACGGTTCTTTTGGGTTAAATACGTAATTTCCTTGTTTGATGCTATGCTTTTGTAATCAACGAGCCAAACTATGTCCGGAGTCAGTAATTTTGCCTCTTCTTTATAATAAACTGACTAGCTCAAAAGCTTAATTCCTTGCTTCATCAGCTATAATTTCGCATGTTCGAATCATTCGTAGCTTCACACGTTCACAGTAACATGCATAACGTCACGCATGAATTTAAACCAAGAAATACAACAAGCCGAAAAGCGTATTCGAGGCCAGATCTTTAACACGCCGTTACTTTACTCTAACTGGCTAAGCAAATTATGTAATGGGGATGTTTACCTGAAGCTCGAAAGCGAGCAGGTGACGGGCTCATTCAAGGCGCGCGGAAGTTTGAATAAATTAAAATGGATTCAAGAACAAAATATTGATGCGTTGCCCGTTACGGCTTCGACAGGGAACCACGGATTGGGCTTTGCCCGGGCTTGCGATCTTCTCGATATCAACGGGAAAGTATTTTTGCCTCATAATGCGGTTTCTTCTAAGGTGGATGCTATTAATGCTTATGATGTAGAAGTTGAGTTTTATGGAGATGACCCATTTACTACTGAGACCTACGCATGGCAAACGGCAGAAGAAAATGGCTGGCTGTATGTATCTCCCTATAATGATTTGCAGATTATAGCCGGGCAAGGGACTATTGGAATTGAGATCCTGGAAAAGCTTCCTAATCCCGATAACGTACTGGCAACTGTAGGGGGTGGCGGACTTATATCCGGAATCGGAAAGTATGTAAAAGAAAAATCACCAGAGACCAAAATTATAGGGTGTCAACCGAAAAATTCACCTGAGATGAGCGCAAGCGTCCGTGCCGGGGAGTACCGCGAAGTTGAATCGAAGCCCACGCTCTCTGACGGATCAGCCGGCGGCTTCGAGCCAGACTCCATTACCTTTGAGCTGTGCAAAGCGCTTGTCGATGATTTCATATTGATTTCCGAAGACGAAATCAAAGAAGTTATCCGTTCTATGATCAAGAATCACAGCAAGTTAGTGGAAGGATCGGCAGGCGTTGCCATTGCCAGCTTGCTGAAAAGACCAGAGCGATTTGCCAATCAGACGACCGTTATTGTCGTCTGTGGGGCAAATATTTCGATGGACAAGGTGCAGGCGATTTTGTGCGCTTAAAATAGACTTGAGACAGATCCCTAATCTCACTCCGCATTCTTTAGAAAACTTATTTGAGATATGCTATTTTTCCGAAAAAATGGCATATCTTGGATTTTACAAAATCTAAATAACCTTTTTTAATCATGAGAACTCTTATACTATTCATTGTGCTAGTTGCAGTTACCAAAGTAACATGCGCTCAAACCATCTCTGTTAATGCCACAGCCGAAGTTCAGGTGCCGGCCGACCATATTTCCTTCCGGATCAATCTAAATGCACGGGGAGAAACGCCACAAAATGTTTATGACCTTCATAAAAAAAGGGAAAAGATACTCGTCAATTTGCTGAAGGAGTATGGTATCCAAGAAAAGAATATAAACTTTGAACCAGTCTCAATTAGCCGTATCCACAACAATGAATATACCAAGACCGGCAAAGAGATAGTTCAGACCCAACAAAAAGTCGTGCTGACATTATCAGATTTTGACGAATATGAAAGAATCCAGATTGCACTTATTGACCACGATTTTGATAATTTTAGTGGCCAATTCATGTCATCAAAACAGCAAGAGGGAGAGGATGAGGCGCTTAAAAAAGCTCTAAAAGTAGCCCATGAGAAAGCCACCATCATAGCCAGGCAAATTGGTACAAAACTTGGCACCGTTAGTCAGGTTAATTTCTCTTTTAATCAACATCCTGCACGTTTCGCCATGGAAATGCCGGTTCCCCAGTCGTCCGGAAGTCTTATGCAATTCAAACCGTCCGTTACCGTAACGGCTAGCGTTTCGGTAAAATACGGTGGGAAAGCAGATAATAATTAAGGGGCATATTAGGTATAAACATCGATAATATTTACTTACGTGTAATTATCAAAGGCTTCTTTGAATGAAAAGTCTGTGATTTAAATTATAGATC
>Ga0102959_1000431_pt1 | contig 12024 bp, 16 predicted proteins | sample SalPonF2_B_D2_MG_FD_84520 | JGI IMG/M metagenome (GOLD analysis project Ga0102959, IMG submission 84520) | Salt pond soil microbial communities from South San Francisco under conditions of wetland restoration - Salt Pond MetaG SF2_B_D2_MG ...
ACCTACATCAATTTCACCCGGAAACTCAACTCCACACACCCCGGTCCGGTCCCAGCACCCCAGATAACGAACGTCCGCATAGCGAACGGCACGGTGAAGGGAAGACCCGGGACCGTCGCGTACGTCACGGTCACGAACCCGTCGAACCAGCTCTACCCGATGAAGCTGATGGTGCACACCACCCAGACCCAGGGAACCCTCGACGGCGCAGCGACTCCGGCCCACAACAACTCGACGCTGCGGGTCGAGCTCTTCGAGAATCCCGGCGTGAAAGTCGCCGGGGAGGCCCGGCTCTACATCAACAAGCCCTCGGACGTGAAGGGCGCACTCGACGAAGTCGAGTTCGTCGGTCGGGCCGGTGGTTCCACTGACGTCTACAACCGGTCCTACCAGCCGGTCAAAGGCCCGTGGCGGAACGATAGTTACGCGTACCAGAACGCGAGCGTCGAACGGGCCAACCACGGAGGAGTCGGCCTCGGCGGGCCAACCGACGTGCCACCCGTGGCGTACGTCGGGGTCGTCGTCGGTGCCCTCGCGATACTCCTGTTCGTCGGCTTCTGGCGTCGATAACCCGTCAGCCTTCTCGACCGCCACGCTCTTTCACCCGGAGTATCTCGCGCATGTTCACGTAGATGTGCCTCGGGTCGGTCTCCTCGTCGGGGTCGTAGAGGTCGCTTATGCGATAGAGCAACGCCGCTATCTGCTTGCTCTCCCCCGTCTCCCCACGTACGTCTTCGGCGATCTCCCGGAGGAACGCCACCTTCTCGGGTTCGGGGTCGAATCGGCCAGCTCGTTCGACCGGCACGTCCTCGTGGTCGTCGTCTCGTGGCATAGCTCACTGGAGTCGCTGCCGGTTGACGATGCCGGCGTTGTTCGCGACAGTCGCAGCCAGTTCGCGAAGCGCCTCGCCGGTCGCGCTCCCCTCGTCGAGGACGATCGGTCGCCCCTCGTCTCCCCCGGTTCTGACGGCCGTGTCGAGGGGTATCGCCCCGAGGAAGGGGAGGTCGTTCTCGGCCGCGAAGCGCTCGCCACCGCCCGAGCCGAAGATGTCGTGTTCCCCACCGCAGTCGGGGCAGACGAAGGTGCTCATGTTCTCGACGATGCCCAGGACGGCCGTCTCGTGTCGACCGAACATCCGGAGGCCCTTCCGGGCGTCGTCTATCGAGACCGCCTGGGGCGTCGTGACGACCACCGCCCCCGTCACGGGGACGCTCTGGAGCATCGTCAGTTGCGCGTCGCCGGTCCCCGGGGGCAGGTCCACGACCATGTAGTCGAGCGCTCCCCACTCGACGTCCTCCCAGAGCTGGGTGAGCACCTTGTGGACCATCGGTCCGCGCCAGATGACGGGGTCGTCCTCACCGACGAGGAAGGCCAGGCTCATCAGCTTCACGCCGAACTTCTCGGGCGGGATCATCGTCTCGTCCTCCGTCGCCCTCGGTGCCTCCTCGGCGTCGACCATCCGGGGGACGTTCGGCCCGTAGACGTCGGCGTCGAAGAGCCCGACGCGCGCACCGAGCTTCGAGAGTCCGGCCGCGATGTTGACGGCGATGGTGCTCTTGCCGACGCCGCCCTTCCCCGAGGCGACCGCGACGACGTTCTTCACGTTCGGGAGGACGCGGTCGTCCGGGGCGAGACCGTCCTCGACACGCGCGGAGAGGACCGGTTCGAGCCCTTCGTCTCGGAGCACCTCGCGGACCCGGTCGGCGATCCCCGTCTCGTGCGGCGAGTACGGCGCGCCGAGGGCGAGCGACACCTCGACGGTGTCCCCGTCGACGGTCACGTCGTTGACGAGGTTCCGTGACACGATGTCGCCGCCGAGGTCGGGGTCCTCGACCTGCGCCAGCAGATCGCGGACGGTGGCTTCGTCCATGCCCGCCGGTAGGGGCAGACCGTCGAAAAGGGTTGTGGAACCGGGGGCAGAGTTTTGGGGCTCTCAGACCACATCCGCGGTATGGAACTCGCCGAGGCGCTCCGGGCGACGGCGGGGACGGTCTCCGTCGTCGGTGCCGGCGGCAAGAAGTCCACGCTCTACGCCCTCGCGAACGCGCTGGACCGCGCCGTGCTGACCGCGACCGTCCGAATCCCCATCTTCGACCAGTACGTCGCCGACGTGGCGATAACGGAGGACCCAGTCTCGGTCCTCCGGGGGGCGTCTGCGTGGCCGCTCGGACTCGTTCCCGCACAGGAGCGGCCGGACCGGTACTTCGGCTACGACCGCGAGACTGTCGACGCCATCGCCGACGCGGGGGTGGCCGACGTCGTCCTGGTGAAAGCCGACGGCGCGAGGATGCGCGAGTTCAAAGCGCCGGACGACGACGAACCGCAGATTCCCCCCGGCACGGACACCGTCCTCCCAATCGCCAGTACGCACATCGTGGGGCAGCCGCTCGCGACGGGATACGTCCACCGGCCCGAACGCGTCGCCGACGTGACCGGGCTGTCACCTGGCGATGCTATCGGCGCCGACGACGTCGCCACCGTTCTCGCCAGCGAACGTGGCGGGTTGAAGAACGTCCCGACCGGGGCGACCGTCGTTCCGGTCGTGAACAAGGTCGACGACGACGAACTCGCCGAGGTCGGGCGGGAGATCGCCGACGGCGTGCTCGCGCGAACGGCGAACTCGGTGGTGAACGTGCCACAGGTCGCCCTGACGAAGTTGATCGCCGACGATCCGGTCGTCGACGTCGTCGAGCGATGATGGTGGCGAGTTACAGTCGCTCCGCTGCGGCCGCGAACTCCTCGGGCGTGTTCACGTTCTCGAACGATTCGAGCGCGCCGTGCGCCCGTACGTCGGCGTCGTCGACGACCACGAAGTCGAGTTCGAACAGCGGGTCGAGGACTTTCCGGTCACCCCGGGCGAGCGCGTCGTCGCAGGCCTCGGCCATCGCTTCGGCGCGGTAGACGGCGTGCATGGTCTGGAACCACTGGTCTTCGAGCTGCGGCACGGCGGCGTCGTACCCGTCGGCGCGCTCGAACAGGTAGGTGACGAGCGCGGGGTCGACGAACGGCATGTCGCAGGCGACGACGAAGGCGAACTCCGTGGATGCGGCGCGGAGTCCGGTCCGGATACCGGCGATGGGACCCAGGTCTGGCTCGGGGTCTTCGGCGACGGCGACTGCGTGGGGATAGCCGGCTAAAGCGTCCCGGATGGCCGTAGTCTGGTCGGGGCGGCAGTTGACGACGAGCGCGTCGACGACGATCGAGATCCGGTCGGCGACCCGGCGGATCATCGGCGTGCCGTCCAGGTCCGCGACGGCCTTGTCCCGCTCGCCGAACCGGGTCGAGCGACCGCCCGCGACGACGACGCCAGTGCGCATGTGTCCGAGTTGGGCCGGGTGACAGTTTACGGTTCCGACGATGCCGACGCGGGTTGAAGACGTGTCTGGGTCGCCCGAGCCACAGGGGAGATGGACGTTCGAAATGCGAGGTAGTTGTCGAAAAGTGTGACCGTTTGGGGCTATTAGAGGAAAGGATGTAACCATGAACAGTTACATCTGTCAGTCCGGCGACCGTGAACTTATGGAGGTACACCCGATACCAACCGGTATGCTGGAAGACCAGTTCGGGCGGGAGGTCTCCGGGGTCCGGGTCTCTCTCACCGACCGGTGTAACTTCGACTGCGTCTACTGTCACAACGAGGGGCTGGGGGACACGCGCGGGCCGATGGACCCCGTGGACGACGAGATGTCCGCGGACGACGTGGTCCGCTTTCTGGAGGTCGCCCGCGAGTTCGACGTCGACGCGGTGAAGTTCACCGGTGGGGAGCCGATGCTCCGGTCGGACTTAGCGGAGATCATCCGGCGGACCCCGGACGGGATGGAGGTGTCGATGACGACGAACGGCACGTTCCTCCCGGGGCGGGCCGAGGGACTCGCCGAGGCCGGGCTGGACCGGGTCAACGTCTCCCAGGACGCACTCGACCCGCAGGCGTTCGCCGAGGTGACCAAGAGCGGCGCGTACGACCGGGTGATGGAGGGTGTCCAGGCCGCCCTCGACGCCGGACTCGCCCCCGTCAAGCTCAACATGGTCGTCTTCGAGCAGACGGCCGGCTACGTCCCGGAGATGGTCGAGTACGTCGCCGAGAACGACGGGCTCCAGCTCCAGCTCATCGAGTTCATGCCGGAGCTGGTGGGTCGGCCGGAGTGGGCCGTCGACATCGAGCGCGTCCACGACTGGCTGGCCGAGCAGGCAGACCGTATCGAGCACCGGGCGATGCACGACCGCAAGCGCTACTGGGTTAGCGGCGGTGCCGCGAGCGAAGCGAGTGGCATCTCGTCGGACGAGTCCGGCGGTGGCATGGTCGAGATAGTCGACCCGGTCGAGAACCCGACGTTCTGCGCGAACTGCCATCGCGTGCGCGTCACGCACGAAGGATACCTCAAGGGCTGTCTGAACCGCAACGACGACCTCCGCTCGATGGGCGAGATGACCCGCGAGGAGATCCGGTCGGCGTTCCGGGAGGTCGTGGCGAACCGGGTGCCGTTCTACGGGGAGTACATGGTCCGGGACGGCGACGGCGGCTGGAAGGTCAACGAGAAGTACGTCCGCGCGTAGCCCGTCGTCGATCCCCGAGTGGCCGTCGTCTGCCCCCCCCGGTCGCGCCGACGCACGGGGGTTTCCCCGCCGGTCAATCCGTTGCCCTTAAGTCACCTGGCCCGTAATCGGCATTCGCAGACCACTGTAGGGGCGTCGGCCCCGAGTCCGCGAGGGCGACGATACACACGCAAGCGCGTCGTGGTAGCCAAGTCTGGCCCAAGGCGCAGGGTTGCTAACTCTGTGGCGTCAAGCCTCCGGGGTTCGAATCCCCGCCACGACGCTCCCGAAACCAAACTATGAGTTCGGAAGAACAACAGGACGACGACATCCGATACTTCGTTCGTATCGGGCAGACCGACCTCGACGGGACGAAGTCGGTCGAGCGCGCCCTCTCGGAGATGAACGGGCTCGGCCGACGGGCCGCCCGCATCATCGCCGAGAAGGCGGGCGTAGACCGGACCGCCGTGTTCGGTCGGCTCGACGAGGACGATATCGACAGCATCACCACGTTGGTCGAGAACTACGCCGACGAGGTCCCCGACTGGATGGCGAACCGCCAGCGGGACTTCTACTCCGGCGAGACGACCCACGAGATCGGCAACGAGCTCTCGTTGACCCGCGAGCAGGACGTAAACCGGATGAAGATGATCCGGTCGTACAAGGGCATCCGCCACGAGCGGGGCCAGAAGGTCCGCGGCCAGCGCACCCGGTCGACGGGTCGCACCGAGGGGACCATCGGCGTGAACGTAGAGCGCATCCGCGAGGAAGCGGCCGAAGAGGAGGCTGGTGAGTGATGGCGCTCCCCGGAGAGAACACCAAGTTCTACGAGACGCCGAACCACCCCTTCCAGGGCGAGCGCATCGCCGAGGAGCACGACCTCGTGGGCCGCTACGGGCTGAAGAACAAAGAGGAGCTCTGGCGTGCGCAGTCCGAGCTTCGCTCCTACCGGCGCGAGGCCCGCCGACTGCTCGGTACGGTCTCCGACGAGGAAGAGGAGACGAGCGAGTTCGTCACCCGCCTCAAGCGCATCGGCGTGCTCGACGAGACCGACAGCCTGGACGGCGTCCTCTCCCTCGACGTGACCGACGTGCTGGAGCGCCGCCTCCAGACGGTCGCCTACCGCAAGGGACTGGCACACACGCCGAAGCAGGCCCGCCAGTTCGTCGTCCACGGTCACGTGACCGTCGGCGACCACCGCGTCACGGCACCGTCGTACAAAGTCGAGGTTGACGAGGAGGACCGCGTCGGCTACGACGGGACCAGCCCGCTCGCGGACGAGCTACACCCCGCTCGCGCGGAGGGACAGGAGTGATTCATCATGGCTGACGACGAGAAGTGGGCGGTCGCCCACATTCACGCATCGTTCAACAACACCATCCTCACGGTCACCGACCAGACCGGCGCCGAGACGCTGGCGAAGTCCAGCGGCGGCGCGGTCGTCAAGCAGAACCGTGACGAGGCGTCGCCGTACGCGGCCATGCAGATGGCCGACCGCGTCGCCGAGGAAGTGAAAGAGCAGGGCATCGAGGGCGTGCACGTCCGCGTGCGCGGTCCCGGCGGCAACCTCCAGCGCAACCCCGGCCCGGGCGCGCAGGCGACCATCCGGGCGCTGGCGCGTGCCGGCCTGGAGATCGGCCGCATCGAGGACGTGACTCCGCTGCCCCACGACGGGACCCGCGCCCCGAAGAACAGCGGGTACTGACATGCACGACTTCGAAGTCGAGTTCATCGAACGCGGGGACCGCGAGTCGCGCTTCCTCGTCCGCGGGGTCACGCCGGCGCTCGCCAACGGCATCCGCCGGGCGATGCTGGCGGACGTCCCCACGCTCTCTATCGACAACGTCCGGTTCATCGAGAACTCGAGCGTGATGTTCGACGAGGTCATCGCGCTCCGGCTGGGGCTCGTGCCGCTCACGACCCCCGAGGGCGAGTTCGACGAGGAGGACGTCGTCACCCTCGGCCTCGACGTCGAGGGACCGGGGACCGCCTACTCGGGCGACCTGGTCAGCGCCGACGCGATGGTCGAGCCGGCCGACAAGAACGTCCCCATCATCGAGCTCAAGGAGGACCAGCGCCTCGAACTCGAGGCCGAGGCCGTGCTCGGTCGCGGCCGCGACCACGCCAAACACCAGGGCGGCGTGGCCGTGGGCTACCGGCACCTCCAGACCGTGGAGGTCCTCGGGGACCGCGAGGAGTACGCCGCCGACGAGCCCGAGATGGTCCGGGGCGTCATCGAGGAGGACGGCGAACTCGTCTCCACCGAGGAGTTCGACAACGACCTCCGGAACCGGTACCCCGACCAGGAGGTCGCGGTCCGCGACGTGCCCGGCGCGTTCGTCTTCCACGTCGAGTCCGACGGCTCGATGCCCGTCGAGGAGCTCGTCCTCCGCGCGGTGGACACGCTGTACCACCGCGCCGACGAGCTCGAGGAAGCAGTCGCACTGTAACGATGTCCCACCCGACCCACACCCCCGGCGTCCACCCCACCGCCGAGCCGGATGTCCGGCCCGGCAGCCAGCGAGCCGGGGGTTCGGGGCGAGTTCACCGGCCGGCCGGCGAGCCTCTCGACGAGTGTCGGGGGAGCCGTCGACCGGCAACCGAAATCGCTTTCAAGGGTCGGACTGAACGTAGTATCGCCCACAGAAGTAGTTCTACGGCGTGCAGGGATAGCCAAGTCTGGCCAAAGGCGCAGCGTTCAGGGCGCTGTCCCGTAGGGGTTCGCAGGTTCAAATCCTGTTCCCTGCACTCCACCGTCATCTCTCACCAGGAGTACGAACCATGAGCAAGACCAGTCCGAGACTCACGAGTCTCATCGCCGAGCTGAAGTCCGTCGCCCGGGACTCGGGCACGGACGTGTGGCAGGACGTCGCGACCCGTCTCGAGAAGCCACGGCGCACCCACGCCGAGGTGAACCTGAGCCGCATCGAGCGGTACGCGAACGAAGAGGAGACGGTCGTCGTACCGGGCAAGGTGCTCGGAAGCGGCGTCCTCCGCAAGAACGTCACTGTCGCGGCGGTCGACTTCTCGTCGACCGCACAGACGAAGATCGAGCAGGCAGACGGCGCGACCGTCTCCCTGGAACAGGCAGTCCAGCAGCATCCCGACGGGGCCAACGTGCGGGTGATCCGATGAGCCTCGCCGAGTTCGACGCGGACCTCGTCGTGGACGCCCGCGACTGCATCGTCGGTCGCGTCGCGAGCAACGTCGCCCAGCGGGCGCTCGAGGGCGAGAAGATCGCCGTCGTGAACGCCGAGGCCGCCGTCGTCACCGGCAGCAAGGAGGACGTCCTCGGGACGTACCGCAAGCGGGCCGAGGTCGGCTCCGACCGGGGGCCGTACTACCCCAAGCGGCCGGACCGCATCTTCAAGCGGGCCATCCGCGGGATGCTCCCGTACAAGACCGACCGGGGGCGTCGGGCCTTCGAGAACGTCCGCGTCTACGTGGGCAACCCCTACGACGAGGACGGCGAGGTGCTCGCCGAGACCTCCCTGGACCGCCTCTCGAACATCCGCTTCATCACCCTCGGTGATGTGAGCGACCACCTGGGTGCTAACGTCACATGGTAACCAACACGTCCGGCAAAAAGAAGACCGCCATCGCGCGCGCGACCGTCAGCGACGGCGCGGGGCGCGTCCGAATAAACTCCCAGCCCGTCGAGCTGGTCGAACCGGAGATGGCCCGCCTGAAGATGCTGGAACCGTTCCGCATCGCCGGCGAGGACCGTCGCGACGGGCTGGACGTCACCGTCACAGTCTCCGGCGGCGGCATCACCGGCCAGGCCGACGCCGTCCGGACCGCCATCGCTCGCGGGATGGTCGACCACACGAGCGACGCCGAGCTCCGCGACGCGTTCATGGAGTTCGACCGCTCGCTTCTGGTCAACGACGTCCGGCAGACCGAGTCGAAGAAGTGGGGCGGGCCCGGCGCGCGCGCCCGCTACCAGAAGTCCTACCGCTGAGGTGACCCAGACATGATGGTACCAGTTCGGTGTTTCACGTGCGGGAAGGTCGTCGGCGAGTACTGGGAGGAGTACAAGGCACGGTCGGCCGCCCACGAGGGCGACGAGGACCCGGAGGCGGTCCTCGACGACCTGGGGCTCGAACGCTACTGCTGTCGACGCATGCTCGTCGCCCACCAGGACCTCGTCGACGTCGTCTCCCCGTACCAATGAACAGCCACCAGTTCAGTCGATACGAGAAGGCACGCATCATCGGGGCGCGAGCGCTGCAGGTGTCCTACGGCGCGCCCGTGCTCGTCGAGACGGACCAGACCGAGCCCATCCTCATCGCGGGCGAGGAGTACGACGCCGGCGTCCTGCCGTTCACGGTGAGGCGAGGGGAATGACGCGCATCGAGTCCGTCGGGCTCCGGACCATCCTCGATTCGCGGGGAAACCCGACGGTCGAGGCCGAGGTGTACACGGAGAGCGGCGGGTTCGGCCGGGCGGCCGCGCCGAGCGGGGCGTCGACCGGCGAGTACGAGGCGCTCGAACTCCCCGCCGAGGAGGCCATCGCCGCCGCGCGCGAGCACGCCGTCCCGCGGCTCGAAGGGGCTGTCTTCGCCGGCGACCAGCGCGGCGTCGACGCGGCGCTGCACGCCGCCGACGGCACGGACGACTTCTCCGGCATCGGCGCGAACGCGGCGGTCGCCATCAGCATGGCCGCCGCCAAGGCTGCGGCGGACGTGCTCGGCGCGCCGCTCTACCAGCACCTCGGTGGCGCGTTCCGGGGCGAGAACTTCCCGGTCCCCCTCGGCAACGTCATCGGGGGCGGCGAGCACGCCGCGGACGCGACGGACATCCAGGAGTTCCTGGCCGCGCCGGTCGGCGCGCCGAACGTCCGCGACGCCGTCTTCGCCAACGCCGCGGTCCACCAGACGGTGGGTCGGCTGCTCGAGGAGCGCGGGACCCCCGCCGCGAAGGGCGACGAGGGTGCGTGGGCGCCGAAGATCGACGACGCCGAGGCGTTCGAGCTGCTCGTCGAGGCCACCGACGAGGTGGGCGAGGCGTTCGGCTTCGAGATCCGCGTCGGACTGGACGTGGCTGCCTCGGAGCTCTACGAGGACGGCGCGTACCACTACCGCGACGCGGAGCGCTCGACCGACGAGCAGATCGAGTACGTCGCCGAGCTGGTCGAGACGTACGACCTGGTCTACGTCGAGGACCCCCTCGACGAGGACGACTTCGAGGGGTTCGCCCGGCTCACCGACCGCGTCGGCTCGAAGACGCTGGTCTGCGGGGACGACCTCTTCGTGACCAACGTCGAGCGCCTCTCTGCGGGCGTCGAGCAGGGGGCTGCGAACAGCATCCTCATCAAGCCCAACCAGATCGGCACGCTCTCCGACGCCTTCGACGCCGTCGAACTCGCTGTGCGGAACGGCTACGAGTCGGTCATCTCCCACCGCAGCGGCGAGACGACCGACGCGACCATCGCACACCTCGCCGTGGCGACCGCGGCCCCCTACGTGAAGACGGGGACGGTCGGCGGCGAGCGAATCGCGAAGCTGAACGAACTCATCCGAATCGCTGACGAGGCATAATGAGCGAGAACCCAGACCCAGACACGGCAGAAGCGGAACTCGACGCCGAGACCGACGCGGCCCCGGACGAAGCCGAGGTCGAGGAGGCAGTCGACGAACCGACCGAACCCGACGAGGACGTCATGGCCGCGGCGGACGCGGACCTCCTCATCCCCGTCGAGGACTACCTGGCCGCCGGCGTCCACATCGGCACCCAGCAGAAGACCAAGGACATGGAGCGGTTCATCCACCGCGTCCGCACGGACGGCCTCTACGTCCTCGACGTCTCGAAGACCGACGAGCGCATCCGGACGGCCGCCGACTTCCTGGCGAACTACCAGCCCGAGCAGATACTCATCACCTCCTCGCGGCAGTACGGCCGGTTCCCGGCCGAGAAGTTCGCGGAGGCCGTCGGGGCCCGCGCCCGGACCGGCCGGTTCATCCCCGGCACGCTGACCAACCCGCAGTACGCGGGCTACATCGAACCCGACGTGGTCGTCGTCACCGACCCTATCGGCGACGCCCAGGCCGTCAAGGAGGCCATCACGGTCGGCATCCCGGTCATCGCGATGTGCGACTCGAACAACCAGACCTCCAACGTCGACCTGGTCGTCCCGACGAACAACAAGGGCCGCCGCGCGCTCGCGGTCGTCTACTGGCTGCTCGCCAACGAGACGCTCGACCGCCGCGGCGCGGAGCCGAGCCTGGCGCTCGACGACTTCGAGACCGAGATCTGAGCCGCTCGCCTTCGATTCGGTACCGACCGACCCGGCCGTGACTCCGACGTAACTCTCTGATTCGTTCCAGAAAGACGATTAGCCGCGGGTGCGGAGACACATCACCAATGGCCGAACAGCACAGAGGCGGTGCCGACGCGACGCTCCCCCACTGGTCCGCCCCGGACGGGGCGCCGGCGACGATCGTCGAGGGGTCTGGCGCGCGCGTCTACGACGACGAGGGAACCGAGTATCTCGACTTCATCGCGCAGCTCTACTGCGTCAACGCCGGGCACACCAACCGGCCCATCGTCGACGCGATGGCGGCCCAGCTCGAGCGCGTCCAGTACGTCTCCTCCGCGAAGCACAACGACGCCCGGAGCGAACTGGCCGCCCGGCTGGTGGACGTGGCCCCGGACTCCCTCGCGGACGTCTACTTCGCTGTCTCGGGGAGCGAGGCGAACGAGGCCGCCATCCAACTGGCCCGCGAGTACACCGGCGCGACGAAGGTGCTGACCCGGTGGCGCTCCTACCACGGCGGGACCTACGGCGCGGCGGGCCTCACGGGCGACCCCTCGACACGGGCGACCGTCGAGCGCTACGCCGCGACGACGGGGACCGGGAAGTTCCTGCCGCCGCTTTCCTACCGCTCGCCGTTCGACGCCGACTCGCCCGAGGAACTGGCCCGCCTGGCCGCAGAGCACCTGGAGTTCGTCGTCCGAAACGAGGGCCCGGACTCCATCGCGGCCATCCTGATGGAGCCCATCGGCGGGACGAGCGGCGCGTACACGGCCCCGCCGGGCTACTTCCAGCGGGTCCGCGAGCTCTGTGAGGAGTACGACATCCTGCTCATCGCCGACGAGGTCATCACCGGCTTCGGTCGGTGCGGCGACTGGTTCGGCATCCAGACCGAGGACGTCGAGCCCGACATGATAACCTTCGCGAAGGGGGTCACGAGCGCCTACGCGCCCCTCGCGGGCGTTCTCGCACGCGAGGACATCGCCGCCCACTTCCGCGAGGCGGGCATCCCCGTCGGACAGACGTTCGCCGGCCACCCGGTCGCCTGCGCGGCCGGCGTCGCGGCCATGGACGTCTACGCCGACGGGCTCATCGAGAACGTCCGGGAACTGGCCCCGTACTTCGAGTCGCGGCTCCGCGAGCTCGGGGATGCCCACGACGTGGTGGGCGACGTGCGCGGTCGGGGCTTCCTCTGGGCGCTCGAGTTCACCGACCCCGAGACGGGCGAGCCGTTCGTC
>Ga0102959_1000432_pt1 | contig 11986 bp, 14 predicted proteins | sample SalPonF2_B_D2_MG_FD_84520 | JGI IMG/M metagenome (GOLD analysis project Ga0102959, IMG submission 84520) | Salt pond soil microbial communities from South San Francisco under conditions of wetland restoration - Salt Pond MetaG SF2_B_D2_MG ...
CCCGGGCACCGACAACCCGCTGGAGATCAAACCGGGCACGACGGTCAAGTTCGTCTGGAAGACCGGCGGCCACAACATCGTCGTCACCAAACAGCCCGACGGCGCGGACTGGCAGGGCCACGAACCCATCGAGGACCAGGGCTTTACCTACACCCACACGTTCACCGTCAAGGGCGAGTACGACTTCCACTGTCAGCCCCACAAGAGCCTCGGCATGGTCGCCACCATGAAGGTCACCGACAACCCCTCGACCCCCGCCGCCGGTCAGGCGACCATCGACCCCGAGGAGATGGGCGTCCCGTTCCAGGCCCACTACGTCGGCATCGCGGCCATCACGGGCCTGATCGTCTCGCTCGTCTTCACCTTCTACACGCTGAAGTACGGCGAGTCGCCGAACGCGAGCAGCCCCAACAGGAAGCGATAATCAATGTCATCGTCAGGTTCCACCTACGGCGACATTCACCGGTACGAACCCGCACGGGAGAGCACGGCGGCCGCCATCGGCATCGTGCTTTTGACCCTGATCGAGGTCGTCTTCGTGGCCCTGTTCAGCTTCGGCCTGGTCGCCGGCTGGGGCTACGACCCGGTCGGGAACATGTACCTGGGCTTCGTGCTCGCGGTCGTCTTCGTCGACCTCTCCTTCGTCCTCCTGCTCTACCGCAAGGAGTTCCTGCCCGACGTGATGATCGTCAAGAAGCGGCGCAGGAAGTGGGAGGACCTCTACGTCCGCGAGGAGCAGGTCGACGGCGTCGAGTCGTTCGGCGGCGGGTTCGAGCACCTCAAGCGAGCGGTCTACCCCTACTACAAACGATAAACCATGGCAGAAGGAGACGACAAGTATCCGGAAAGTTCGGCCCGGCGGCGGTTCGTCAAGGGCGTCGTCGGGAGCGCGGCACTCGCCGGCGTCGGCACAGCCAGCGCGGGCATCGTCAACTCGGCCACCCAGCCCACCGGGAAGGGCGGCGGGCAGACGACCTACTACGGGGTCGAGAACATCGCCGGCCCCGCGCCGCGCGCGATGCCCCAGATCCCCATCAAGATAGACAGCGAGGGCTACCTCAAGGGCGTCTACCCGACGGTCACGCAGAAGACCGAGCAGGGCAAGACGTTCACCACCGCGGAGATGCAACTCGGGGGCATCACGTACTCGGTGGACTGGTTCCAGTACTGCGGCGTGCAGGGCTACAAGGCCATCGACCCCACCCTCGAGACGGACAACTACTTCCGCTACGCCCCGAGCCCGCCCCCGAAGTACGCGTGGCAGAACGAGAACGTCTCGCCGGGCGATAAGGTCCACGTCGACGACTTCGCCGACTTCAAGACCTGGGGCAACGGCATCGGCAAGGGCAAACTCGGCAAGCCCGCCGCCTGCACCTGGCGCTCGGAGTCCCCGCAGGTCCAGACGACGCTCCCGGTCGAGATCATCAGAAGCGACCTGGTCGGGAAGGCCATCCAGGAGGCCGAGGGCGACGTCAAGACGTGGCTCCAGGCCAGCACGGCCGAGAACTTCGTCGTCCACCTCGATAAGTGCACGCACTTCTGCTGTGTCCCGCGTTTCAAGGCCACCGAGCAGAGCGCGGAGTTCGACGCCGAGAACGAGATCTACTGTCCCTGCCACCAGTCGGTCTACGACCCGTTCAGCATCGTCAAGCGGTCGTTCGTGGCCTACCCGCGCCCGGAGGAACAATGAGCATCGAACGCAAAGACGACCACGACCACGTCGCCTGGATCGAGGAGACGGACCTCACGCCCGTCGAGCAGACGTTCCTCGTGACGCTGGTCTGGATGGACAAGCGGTTCCGCATCGTCGACTACCTGGAGATCCTGGAGACGCTCTACTACCGTATCAACCTCCAGATGCCCAAGAGCCACACCGAGCAGTACAACCTCGACAACAAGTTCTGGTACTGGTACCCGCTGTACGCGCTCGGCTCGTTCTCGACGTTGGCGTACGTCGTGGCCGCCATCAGCGGCGCGCTGCTGGGCTTCTACTACGCCCCCGCCACGACCGGCGACCCGTCGACTGCGTACAACTCTATCACGTTCATCATGACCCAGCTGAACTTCGGGTACATGCTCCGGAGCATCCACCGGTGGTCGGCCCAGGTGATGACCGCCGCCGTCTTCCTGCACATGCTCCGGGTCTACTTCACCGGCGCCTACAAGGAGCCCCGCGAGGTGAACTGGATCATCGGCATTTTGCTCATCTCGCTGACGATGGTGTTCGGCTACACCGGCTACCTGCTCCCCTGGGACCAGCTTTCCTTCTGGGCGAGCCAGATCGGCGTCGAGATGAGCCTCTCCATCCCGATGATCGGCGAGTGGGTCGCCCAGCTGATGTTCGGCGGCTTCGCGCCGAGCGCGGCGACGCTCCAGCGCATGTACATCTTGCACGTGTTCCTGTTGCCGTTCGTGGTGACGACGCTCATCGCCGTCCACATCGGCATCGTCTGGATCCAGGGCATCGCGGAACCCCACTAAGACCATGAGCGAGACCACAGACACCACGGAGACGCGAACCGACGGCGGGACCGGCATCGTCCCACCCGACGACGAGACGCCGACGTGGAGCGAACGGAAGGCGCGCCGCGTCGGCCTCTCCCGGCTGACCTACGAGTACTTCGAGCGGGCGAGACGCGAGGACCAAGACCTCCGCGAGGAGTCGAGCTACGTCGAGCGCGACGTGCTGGGCTTCCCCGCCTGGCCCCACGAGATGATCCGCAACCTGGCGCTCTCCTCGTTTTTCGTCGGGATGATTATCTTCCTCTCGGCGACGCTCCCGCCGCACATCGCGGCGCCGGCGAACCCGAGTCAGACGCCCTCGATCATCCTGCCCGACTGGTATCTCTACTGGTCGTTCGGCCTGTTGAAGCTCGGTCCGCTGAACCCCGACCTGGCCATCCTCGGCGGGCAGAAGCTGATGGCCGACCGCACCTACGGCGTCATCGCCAACATCGTCGTGGTGAGCATCATCGCCATCGTCCCGTTCCTGAACAAGGGGAGCGCCCGCCGGCCGGTCGAGCAGCCGTTCTGGGCGGCGGTGGGCATCGCAGGAGCCACCTTCGCGGTGACCATCAGCGCGCTCTCCATCAAGAACATCATCGGGTCCATCCTCGACCCGCACCTGCTGTTCGACCTGACGTTCCTGCTCCCCATCGCGACGGGCTGTGTGGCCTACGCCGTGCTGAAGACGATGCGCGAGGGCTACATGTACGACCTCAACCGCCGGTACTACCGGCTCCGGCCGCCGAAGTGACGGCCACCCGATCCTCGATGGCAGAGCAGCCAGGGCAGTCCGACCCGGCGGACGACGACGCGACCTCGGGCGACGGCTTCCGCTCGCGAGAGGTCGTCGTCCCGCTCCGGCTCTACAAGACCATCACGGTGTTCTCGACGCTCATCAGCGTCGCCTTCGTCCTGCTCGGGTTTTTCCTGCTCGACGCGGCGACACAGCGTGCGAGCGTTCCGGCGTCAGCCGTCAACCCCTACCTCGCGGTCGGCGGGCTGGCTGCCATCGCGGCCGGGGGGCTCGTCTACGCCTTCGCCTCCCGGTTCCGCACGAGGGGAATGGGAAAGGATAAAGACGACGCCGACGAATCCACCGACAATGGCTGACGAATTCGCGAAAGGCCTCGGCATCTTCACCGCGGCCGGCCTCGTGTGGATCGTCCTCGCGGGCTGGTACAACACGCCGAGCTTCGAGGGGGCCCAGCTCGCGGGCGCGAACCCGGAGAACCTCGACATGTACGGGCAGCTCGCCATCGTGCTCAAGGAAGCGATGTTCTGGTTCGCCATCATCGGCCTGCTCACCTTCTGGGTCGTCATCCCGGCCGTCCGCGAGGCGCGCGCGTACCTCGCCGAGCGGTAACGGTTTCGACGCACTCTCAACGAACCGGTCTCGACGCTCGCTTCTCGAACCGGTCTCCTCGAATCGCTCTCGACTCGTTCTTCTTCGACCGCGCTGTACCAGACGCGGCTCCCGCCGGCAGCCATTCGCTCTCGACTGGTCCGGGGACCCGCGACCCTGGGCCCTCGGTGCCAGGGCCCGGAGACGAGGCGTGATCGGGTCGGGTCCTCTCTTTCGAGAACACGATTCGATAGTTGCACAACCATCGAATTATGGCTGTCGGCGGCTCTGTGGTCAGTGTCCGACACGTAACGCGAGTGCAGGTGACGTGAGAGCGAGCACTGCTGTCATAGAGGCGCGCGCAGACAACACGAAAACGAGCGCAGGGACAGCCCTGTCGAACGCCGACGGAGAACGCGAGAGCCGGTCGAGGACGGGCGAGACTCGGACCAGTGCAACTGCCAGACTCGGTCCGGTGCAGTTCGGGAGGAAGCCGCTGACCGCGGAAGGGGCGAAGCGAGTCGGGCGACGCGATCTACACGATCGCGTTCCAGATGGGGGCGACGATGAAGAAGACGCTGATGTAGGCCGCGTAGAGCAACGCGACGATGGAGATGGTGATCGCGCCCTTCGGACTCTCCAGGGGCATGTCGTTGCGCGCCTCGACCCTGCGGGCCTCGAACTCGAAGAGGTCGGCGATGAAGATGGCGAGCGCGAACATCGCGACGATGGTGCCCGAGTGGTGGTGGAGCGTCACGTAGTAAAAGGACACCAGCACCAGCCCCCACGAACTCGCCACGTGGAGCGGGTGGCGCTTGATGGCGTCCTCGCCGCCCTCCCGGGCCTGGCGGACGTGCGCGTCGTGGGCGAGCTTGCGCGTCAGGAGGTTCGAGATGACCAGCACGAGGACGGCGTACTCGGCGTACGGTCCGAGAATCGTATCGATCGGCCCGAACAGCGTGACCGAGGGAACTGTCATACGCGAACGTACGGAGGGTGTCGGTATTAGGTCTTTTCCAATCCGGCCGTCAGCGACGGTCGGCGCGTCAGGGGCCGTCGAAGAACGGCAGGCTCTCGGCGACCACCGCGACCGTCAGCGTCGAACCGCACTCGACGGTCACCGCCGCACGCGGCGGGAGCTCCCCCAGGTCCCGGTCGTCCGCGAGCATGGAGACGGCGGCCTCCTCGCGCTCGACGCGCAGGCCGAGTGGGAGGTCGAGCACCCAGTGGGTGTGCTCGATGGCAAAGGGAGCGACGGGGAGGACCGCGACCGTCCCGCTGCCGGGGGCGAGCACGGGGCCGCCGGCGCGCCGGGCGTAGCCGTGACTACCGGCCGGCGACGCGACGACCACGCCGTCCGCGCGGAACCTCGCCACCGGGACGGCGCGACCCGACTCGCCCGTGTACTCGACGCCAAACTCGGAGATGTCGGCCGGCTCCGTCGTCGTCAGCATCGCGTCCATGAGGACGGAGTAGCGCGACCCGTCCACGGACACGTCGAGCAGGTCCCGCTCGCGGGTGGCGAACTCGTCGACCGCCACCCGGCGGACGGCAGACTCAATCGCGTTCCGGGGGACAGAACGGACGCCCCGGCCGGCGTCGACCGGGAGGACCGGACACGAGACGTCACCGCGCACGAGCGCGAGCAGCGCCGGTTCCCCGACCGCGACCACGACCCGCGGGTTCGCGTCGAGCACCGCGTCCGGCTCGCCGACGACGGTCTCCGCGGCCGTCTCGTCGAGCAGCGCGGCTGTGCGGTCGGCGAGCGACCCGCTCCCGACGACCCCGACGGTCATCGCCGCCACCGCGCCTGGGGAGAGTTCCGCTCCCGATCCATACGTCTCGGTCGCATGGGACGTTCAAAAGGTGTGGGGTCAGTAGGGCCAGTCGCCCGTGATCTTCATGCCCTCGGCCTGGTCCTCCGCCTCGAGCGCGGCCGCGATGTCCTCGGGGCTGGCGTGGGCGACGGCGAAGCCGTCGGAGGCGAGTTCGACGGCCAGTTCGGTCAGCAGGATGGCCTGCTCCCGGAAGGTCCGGACCTCGAGCTTATCGAGGGTGTCGGCGTAGGTGTGCCCCCAGCCCCGGCCCGCGTCCTCGGACGCGCTCGCGACGTGGTAGCCGGGGACGCCCCACTTGACGTAGGGGAAGTGGTCGCTGTGGGGGCCCTGCTCGGGGGTCGTCTCGACGGGGTGGTCGAAGCGGTCACCGACGGACTCCGCGGCGTCCGCGAGCGCGTCGAACCCGTGCGTGACGAACGCGAGCGTGCGCGAGCCCACGACGCCGTCGAAGTTCAATACGGCCTTGATGCCGTCGAGGTTGCGCTTCTCGGCGTCGAAGCCGGAGCCGACCAGCCCGACCTCCTCGGAGCCGAAGGCGATGAAGTGGACCTTCGTGTCGAGTTCCGCTTCGCGCGCGGCGAGCGTTCGCGCCAGCTCGACCACCATCGCCGTGCCGGCTCCGTTGTCCATCGCGCCCTCCGCGATGTCGTGGGCGTCCACGTGGCTCGTGACGAGCAGCTCCTCGTCGGTGTCCGGGCCGAGTTCGGCGTGGACGTTCTGGCTGGTCGCGTCGCGGATGTCGGCCTCGACCTCCACGGTGACCGGCTCGCCCTCGAAGCGCCGCGAGAGGCGCGTCCCGACCTCGGAGCTGACGCCGACGGCCGGTACGTCGCCGATGGGCGTCTCGTCGTTGCCGACGCTGCCGGTCGGCGGCAGGCAGCCCTCGACGTGGTTCCGGTAGACGAAAGCGACGGCCCCCGCCGCCACGGCGTGGTAGTACTTCTCGCGCCGGTGGATGTAGCGGTCGTACCACGAGGGGACGAAGCTGTCCACCATCGCGATCTTGCCGTCGAGGTCCGCGTCCTCGAAGTCCTCCGGGAGCCCGTAGCCCACGTCCACCAGCTCGCCGGAGACCGACCCGCTCGGGCTCCGTGGAAGCGCGATGCAGTCCTGGGTCGTGTCGCCGGCGCGGACGGCGCTGCTGCCGCGGGCCCACCCCTGGATGTCGTACTCGTCCAGCCGCGCGTTCCGCGCACCCTGCGACGCGAGGGCGTCGCGCGTGAGCTCGGCCGCCTCGCGCTCGCCCGCGCTGCCGGCCATCCGGTCGCCGACGTCGACCAGTCGCTCCAGGTGGTTCCAGCCGGTCGAACTCGTGAACGTCTCGCCGATCCACGCTGTCATACCGTGACGTGCTGACGGCGGCCGCCTAAGCGTGTCGGTTCGTCGAGGTCCCGGCAATACTTACGATTCGTCGCCGACGATGCCGGAACGCGGCGATGCGCCTACGAATCCACGATTTTGAACGGCTATTCTCGTCGATTCTTCGGCAATTTTCTGCTGTGCCGGTGTTTTATTACCGCGTGTGGCGAAGTAACGACGAGCCGGTGATCCAATGGCCACACAACAGATACGCCGCGTGCTGGACGCCGACGGGCGGCTGGAGACCGACGAGACCGGTCCCGGCGCGGCGACAGTCGAGCGGTGCTACCGGTTGCAGGTTCTCGCCCGGACGTTCGACGCGAAAGCCGTCACACTCAGCCGGCAGGGGCGGATCGGTACCTACGCGCCGCTGGGCGGCCAGGAGGCGGTCCAGACGGGCGCAGCGGCCGCCCTCGAGACCGAGGACCTCCTCTTTCCCACCTACCGCGACCACGCGATGTACCTGACCCGCGGGCTCCCGCTCAGGGACGTCCTCCTCCACCTCCGGGGCCACGGCGTCTACGTGGACCGCCGCGACCCCGAGACGGTCCGGACCTTCCCTCCGACCATCCCCATCGCCACCCACTTACCCCACGCCGTCGGCGCGGGCATGGCCGCCACCTACCGGGGCGACGACTGCGCCGCGCTCGCGAGCTTCGGCGACGGCGCGACGAGCGAGGGCGACTTCCACGAGGCGCTGAACTTCGCCGGCGTCTTCGACGCCCCGGTGGTCTTCCTCTGTCAGAACAACCAGTGGGCCATCTCGGTCCCGTTCGAGCGCCAGACGGCCAGCCCGACCGTCGCCGAGAAGGCAGCCGCCTACGGCATCGACGGCGTGCGCGTGGACGGAAACGACACGCTCGCGGTCTACGAGACCGTCCGCGACGCACTCGAGAAGGCAAAATCGGGGGCGGGGCCGACGCTAGTCGAGGCGGTCACCTACCGCCGGGGGGCGCACACCACGACCGACGACCCGACGAACTACCGCGAGGAGGGGGACGTACCGGACTGGCTCGACGCGGACCCGCTCGAACGCACTCGCCAGTACCTGGAACGCGAGTGCGGCTGGACCGACGACGACGAGGACGCGCTCCGCGAGTGGGCCACCGAGACGGTCGCCGGGGCCGTCGACGCCGCGGAGAGCCACCCGGGACTCGCCCCCGAGGACGCGGTCGAGCACGTCTACGACGAGACGCCGGAGCGACTCCGACGGCAGCTCGCCGAATCGGCAGGCGGACGTTAGCTATTTTGTACAAACGGGAAAATCTTCCCGGGTTTTCTGCCGTGCTTCTCAATATTTTCCCGAGTAAAGACACAAACGGGTACAGTTCTGCGCGCAACTGCCACAAACCCTTATCCCCTCGGAAAGCCTTAAGTACACTCGATCATGGAAATCAACTGGCGTGCGGTTCTGTACGGATTCGCTGTCGTCGTCGTACTCGGCCTCCTGAGCAACGCGACGATTCCCTTCACGAACACCGCACTCCCCGTCATCGGCTGGGGGCTGACCGGGCTCGTCGGTGGGCTCGTCGCCGGCTACGTGGTCGGGACCACCGAGAGCGGCGCCGTCCACGGCGCCATCGCCACGGTGATCGGCTCGTTCGTCGCGCTGGTCATCCTGAGCCTCCTCGGCCTGTTCGCCTCGTTCATGGCCGGCGTCGGCCTGTTCCTGGCCGGCGTCGTCGCCCTGCTGATCTACGCCATCCCCGGCGCGGTCGGCGGCGCCATCGGCGGCTGGTACCACCACCGCCGGATGGAGCCCGAGGTCACCGGCGGTGCCGGTGCGACGCCGAAGGTGTGAGTATCGCCTCGGAACAGCTGACAAACAGCAGAAATCGGTTTTTCGTACGCTCGGTAGGTGTTCTTCGTACGCTCGACGCCCACCACCACCTTTCACCACCTTTCTCGACGAACAGCTTTTCAGAACCTGCGTCGGAGTATCAGTTTCCGACTGGCTCGACTATCGGGACGGCCACGTGCGCTCGGGCCATCCGCGGCGATTTCGACCGCAGCCTCCCCGTTCGGCGTAGTCTCCCCGTGGGGGTCTCAGATGACGCCCTCTGCCTCAAGCCCCTCGATCACGTCGTCGACGAGGGAGTCGACGTCCTCGTAGGGGAACTCCGAGTGCCCGGAGAGCTTCGTCGCCAGCTCCATCGCGGAGATGGTGACGTCGCCGGCCGTGAACTTGGTCGCCGGGCCGTTCGGGAGCGCCGGGACGAGCTCCATCTGGTTCTTGACGGGGTAGTTCGCGTTGGCGAACGCCTCGGTGAGCTGCTCGCGGAGTTCGGCTCTGGCTTCAGCGTCGGTCATGTAAGAACGGTCACGCGGTCCGCGCAAAAGGATTGTGGAACCCCGTACAACGGAGCCCCAGTTCCCGGGGGCGCTTCTGAAGGTTTTTGAGCCGGGGCCTCCAGAGCTTCGGTATGAGGGACGTGCTTGCTGCCTGGCGGCCTGCCGTTGACGCGGAGATAGCGCGGGTGCTTCCCCGCGAGGTGACGGACGCGTACCTCACCGACATGTTCGGCGAGCCGTCGTACACCTACGATACCGCCGCGATGCAGACGGGGCTGGCCGAGCCCATCTGGAACCTCCTCGACCGGGGGGGCAAGCGCTGGCGGGCCATCGTCTTCCTCCAGACCGTCGAGGGTCTCGGCGCCGACCCCGAGGCGCTTCTGCCGTACGCGACGATCCCCGAGATACTCCACAACGGGACCATCATCGTCGACGACGTGGAGGACGGCGCGGAGCTCCGGCGGGGCGAGCAGGCCGTCCATCACGTGTTCGGCATGGACGTGGCGCTGAACGCCGGCAACGCCATGTACTTCATCCCGCTGAAGATCATCTCCGAGAACTCGGCAGGGCTCCCCCCGGAGCGACAACTGGCGGCCTACGAGATGCTCACCCACGAGCTGAACCGGACCCACCTGGGCCAGGGGATGGACATCGTCTGGCACAACGACCGGCAGGTGTCGGTCTCCGAGGAGGAGTACCTGGAGATGTGCGCGTGCAAGACCGGCTGTCTCGGGCGCATCGTCGCCCGGCTCGCCGCCATCGTGACCGACCAGCCGCCCGACGTCGAGTCTGACCTGGCGGACTACGCGGAGGCGATGAGCATCACGTTCCAGATCGGCGACGACATCCTCGACATCGAGCACTCCCTTGACCGGGCGGGCGAGTTCGGCAAGGCGTTCGGCAACGACATCCGCGAGGGGAAGAAGACGCTCATCGCCATCCACGCCGTCAAGCACGCCGACCCCGGCCAGGCGGCCAGGCTCGCGGAGATACTGAGCGCCGAGGAGAACACCGACGAGGAGATCCTCGAAGCGATCGACGTCATGCAGGAGACGGGCAGCGTCGAGTACGCCCGCGAGCGCGCGCTGGCCCTCGCCGAGACGGCCCGCGAGCACCTCGCGGCCGTCGATCTGCGCCCCGACGTGGCCGAGAACCTCGCCGAGTTCACGCGCTTCGTCATCGAACGGGACGTGTAGGCGTCCGTCGGACGGACCAGCCGACAGGACCTGGCGATAGCGAGTGACCGCGTACAGGTCGCCGGGAACCGGCTACTTATGGCACGGGTGTGCCACGGTGTAGGCATGGATTTCGAACTCCTCTCCGAACTCACCGAGACCAGCGGCGTGCCCGGCTACGAGGACCGGATCCGAGAGATCGTCTCCCGCGAGCTGTCGCCAGTCGCGGACCGCGTGCAGACCGACGCGATGGGGAACCTCGTCGCGACGGTCGAGGGCGAGCGCGACTACGAGGTCGTCGTCGCCGCGCACATGGACGAGATCGGCTTCATGGTCCGCTACGTCCACGAGGACGGCTTCCTGGAGATCGACCCGCTCGGCGGCTGGGACCCACGGGTCGTCAAAGCCCAGCGGGTGACCGTCCACACCGACGGCGGCGACCTTCCGGGAGTCATCGGCTCTCCGCCGCCGCACACGATGGACGAGGCGGACCTCGAGGAGAAAGACGAAGTCGAGGACCACTACGTCGACGTCGGACTCCCCGTCGCGGAGGTCCAGGAGCGAGTTTCGGTCGGCGACCCGGTGACGATGTGCCAGTCGACGACGCGCATCGGCGACAACGTGGCGGGCAAGGCGCTCGACGACCGGATCTGTCTCTACGCGCTCGTCGAGGCGGCCAAACGGGCGGCGCCGGCGGTGACGGTCCACTACGTCGCCACCGTCCAGGAGGAGGTCGGGCTCCGGGGGGCTCGCGCCCTCGGGGTCGACCTCGACCCGGACCTCGCCGTCGCGCTCGACGTGACCGTCGCGAACGACATCCCGCAGTTCCTGCAGGAAGGCGACTACGTGACGAGTCTCGGCGAGGGAACGGCCATCAAGATCAAGGACGGGAGCGTCCTCACCAACCCGAAGGTCCACCGACGGATGCGGCAGGTCGCCGAGGACGAGGGGATCTCCCACCAGCTGGAGGTGCTCCCCAGCGGCGGCACCGACACGGCGGGATTCCAGCTCGAAGGCGGTGCGAAGCCGGTCGGTGCGATCTCGATCCCGACGCGCTATCTCCACACCGTCACGGAGAGCGCGAACGTCGCCGACTTGGACGCGACCGTCGACCTGCTCGTCGCCTTCCTCGAGAGCGAGACGGGCGAGTTCGACTATCGACTGTAAGAGCGGACTCGCCAGCCGGTCCGGGTCCAAACCAAAGTATTCAGTACCCGGTGTCCCTAACCCCCGCACATGAACCAGCAGGACGGAGGCAGGGCCGTCTCGCGCCGCGACTTCCTGCGGGGCGTCACGGCCGGGACCGCGATTGTCGGGGCTAGTGGCGTGGCGACCGCCCAGGAGAACGGCGGGACCAAGACGGTCGACCTGGTGGACTACGCGTTCAACCCGGGCACCGACAACCCGCTGGAGATCAAACCGGGCACGACGGTCAAGTTCGTCTGGAAGACCGGCGGCCACAACATCGTCGTCAC
>Ga0102959_1000433_pt1 | contig 11985 bp, 13 predicted proteins | sample SalPonF2_B_D2_MG_FD_84520 | JGI IMG/M metagenome (GOLD analysis project Ga0102959, IMG submission 84520) | Salt pond soil microbial communities from South San Francisco under conditions of wetland restoration - Salt Pond MetaG SF2_B_D2_MG ...
CGCGTCCTCGACGCGCTCGCGGGCGACGGTCTGCGCCTCGTTCAGGTAGACGACGACGTCCGTCGCACCGACCACGTGCCGGACCGCCAGCGCGCCGTCGAGGACGGCCAGTGGGGCGCTTTCGAGCAGTAGCTGGTCGCCGTCGGCCGCCGGGTCCGCCTCGTTCCCGTTGACGACGACCACCGGGTCGCCGTCGCCGGCCCGGACGGCGCGCCACGTGGGTGCGACCGCGACGTCGGTCGCGCCGTCGCCACGTCCGCGCCCGCGCAGTCCCAGGTCCTCGACGTCGGAGAGCACTGCCCGCGGCTCCAATTCGGCAGCCGCCACAGCGCCCCCTTCGAGCACCGAGGCGTCCGCGGGTGCCACCCAGCCGCAGTCGGCGGTCACCCGCCGTCGACCGACGGTGAGCGGTCCGTCCTCGGGTGGGGAAAACGAGTCCGTCTCCGGGTCGTGCTCGACGACCGCGTCGGCGTCGGTGGACGCCAGGTCGCCCGCCTCGGCGGCCTCGACGACCGCCCGGGCGGCCGCGGGTGAACACGCTTCGTAGAACCTCGTCGTCCCGTCGACTGTCGCCGTGACCAGCGGGCTGAGCGCGTCGAGTCCCGTCGGGCCGACGGGGAGAACAGTGATGTCGGTGGCGGCGGCCGTCGCGGCGGCAACCACCTCGCCGTCGGGCGCGCCTACGGCCCCCGAGACGCGGACGACAGCACCAGCGGTCTGTGTCGCCATGCGTACCCCTCACACCAGGGGGGCGAGGCTGAAAAGTGTTACCACACCGTACAGTCTCTCCGGCTACGCGGCGGCCGCGACCAGACCGGCGTCGACGAGGAGCAGGAGCGCGACGACCCCTGCCGCCTGGAACAGCGTGGTCGTCCGCTGGGCCGCAGAGCGGACGTCGTCCCCGTCGAGCCCGTCGGCGAGCCGGCTCGCGCCCACCTCGACGAGCGCGGTCAGCGCCAGCCAGAGGACGACCATCGCGACGACGAGCCAGCCCTCCGTGGTGCTCGTCAGCCCGCCGCCGAGCTCGCCGGCGAGCACGCCGCCGGAGACGAGCATGACGACGGCGCTCAGCCGCGAGAGGTTCACCAGCCGGTCGACCATCGAGGAGAGCGGTCGGGCCTGCACGTCGCCGGCGCGGGCCGTCGGCAGGACAGCCCAGGTCACGAAGACGACGCTGCCGGTCCACGCCCCGGCGAACAGCAGGTGGAAGACGACCATCACCGAGTGGAGCAGTGCCATGCGCCGGGCTTCTCGGCGGGGTGATATCAAACCGTGGCATCTCCGGAGCGCGCTGCGCAGGCTTAAGGGCGACCGCAAACATTCTCAGGGCATGGAACCACGGGACCTCTCCGACCACGTCGCCTACACGGCCGGTCGGGGCATCGAGGAGGTGGCCCGCGAGCTGTGCCGCGACCCCGACGAGTTCGTCAAGCTGGCGTCGAACGAGAACCCGTTCGGCCCGAGCCCGAAGGCGGCCGCCGCCATCAAGCGCGCGGCGGACGCCATCCACCAGTACCCGAAGGCCTCGCACGCCGACCTCACCGCGCGGCTGGCCCGGCGCTGGGACCTCTCCGCCGACCAGGTCTGGCTGGCCAACGGCGGCGACGGGGCCATCGACTACCTCTCGCGGGCGATGCTCGACCCGGGGGACGCCGTGCTCGTGCCCTCGCCGGGCTTCGCCTACTACGGGATGAGCGCGCGCTACCACCACGGCACGGTCGAGGAGTACGCGCTCCCGAAGGGGGAGGACTTCCCGCTCGAGGCGCGGACGGTCCTCGACGCCTACGACGGCGAGCGAATCGTCTACCTGACCAGCCCGCACAACCCCTCGGGGGGCCGGTTCACGCTGGAGGCGGTGCGCCGCATCGCCCGGAAGACCGACGAGCAGACGCTCGTCGTCGTGGACGAGGCCTACGGGGAGTTCACCGAGATGCCGAGCGCCGTCCGCTTCGTGCGCGACCGCGACGACGTGGCGGTCATTCGGACGTTCTCGAAGGCCTACGGGCTCGCGGGCCTGCGCCTGGGCTACGCGCTCGTCCCGGCCGAGTGGGCCGACGCCTACGCGCGCGTGAACACCCCCTTCGCGGCGAGCGAACTCGCCTGCCGGGCCGGCCTGGCCGCCATCGAGGACGTCGAGTTCGTCGAGCGGACGGTCGCCACCGTGGAGTCGGCCCGCGAGTACCTCTACGACCACCTCGACGCGCCGACCTGGGAGAGCCACGGGAACTTCGTCCTCGCTGAGGTGGGTGCCGCGAGTGCCGTCTCCGCGGCGCTCCAGCGGCGAGGGATCATCGTCCGGGACTGTACGAGCTTCGGGCTCCCGGACTGCGTGCGCGTCACCTGCGGCACGATGGCCGACACCCGCCGGGTCGTCTCCGAGCTGAACGACATCCTCGCCGAGCGCGACGAGGTGGGAGCAGAGTGAGAGTCGTCGTCACGGGGACGCCCGGCACCGGCAAGACGACCGCGACGGACCTGGTCGAGTCCGACCTCCCGGTGGTCCACCTCAACGACGTCGTCCGGGACGAGGGGCTCTACACCGGGGTCGACGAGAAGCGGGACACGCTCGTCGCGGACCTCGACGCCGTCCGCGAGTGGGTCGGGGACCGGCAGGCCATCGTCGAGTCCCACCTGGCCCACCACCTCGACGCCGACCGGGTGGTCGTCCTCCGCTGTGAGCCGTCGGTGCTCCGCGAGCGCCTGCTGGCACGCGGCGAGTCGGTGGCGAAGGCCGACGAGAACGCCGAGAGCGAGGCGCTCGACGTCGTCCTCGCGGAGGCAGTCGAGCGCCACGGCCTCGACCGGGTGTTCGAGATCGTCACGACCGACCGCGAGCCCGCCGACGTGGCGCGGGAAATCGAAGCTGTCATTGCGGGGACGCGAGAACCGAGCGCCGGAGAGGTGTCGTACCTCGAGTACCTATGACACTCGACAGGCTCCGCCCGCTGGCGACCCGGCTGCTCGAGCCGTTCGTCGCCGGAGCGCGCACCCTCGGCGTGACGCCGAACGTCGTCAGCGGCGTCTCCCTGCTGGTCGCGGTGGCCGCCGGCGGTGCGTTCTACCTGGCAGGCGGCCACCCGGTGTGGTACCTCGTCGGTGCCGTGCTGGTGTTCGTCAACGGCTGGCTCGACCTGCTGGACGGCGCGCTCGCCCGCGACCTGGACGTCCAGTCGCCGGCCGGCGACTTGCTCGACCACGTCATCGACCGCTACGCCGACCTGCTGGTCATCGTCGGCCTGGCCGCCGGCATCGACGCCTGGGCGCTTGGGCTCGCGGCCGTGACCGGCGTGCTGATGACCTCCTACCTGGGGACGCAGGCCATCGCGGTCGGGATGGACCGCGTCTACGGCGGCCTGCTCGGCCGCGCGGACCGCCTCGCGCTCGTGGGCGTCACCGGCGTCGTCGCCACCTTCCTTCCGCGCGTCGGCGGCCAGCCGGTCGTGGCCTGGCTGCTGGTGCTGTTCGCCGTCGTCGGCCACCTTACGGCGCTCCAGCGGTTCGTCCTCGCCTGGCGCGCGCTCTCGTGAGCCGTCGGACCATTTAAGACCGAACGCCGGTTAGAACCGGTATGGTCCAGTGCGAGATGTGTGGCGCGGAGACTCCGAACCCGAAGACGATCAAGGTCGAAGGTGCCGAGCTACAGGTCTGTGCGAACTGCGCCGACTTCGGCACCGAGGTCAGGACCAAGTCGGCTTCGAGTTCCACCTCGAAGTACTCCACCTCGTCGAGTTCGTCCTCGGGGTCGTCGGCGTCGTCGAAAAGTAGCGGTGGCACCCGCAAGCGCCGCCGCCGGGACATGTTCGACGAGATGGACGAACTCGCCCCCGACTACGACCAGCGCATCCGCCAGGCCCGCGAGAGCGCCGGGCTGAGCCAGGAGGAGCTGGCCAAGGAGTTAAACGAGAAGGCGAGTCTGATCCGCAAGCTCGAACACGGCGACGTTCTCCCGAGCGACGACGTCCAGAAGAAGCTCGAACGTCGCCTGAGCATCAGTCTGACCGGCGAGGGCGGCGAGGAGGAGGACGCCGAGTGGGAGAGCTCCGGCGGCGGGACCGGCCTCACCCTCGGCGACATGGTGAAACGAAAGGACTGATGGGACCGCCGGGCCGTGGCTTCTCCGCGGAGTGGTCGGCTGTCTCGGGCCGAAAGGGTGCTGGACGGCGGTTTCGGCGGTTGTACGCGTTTGTAAGTCGATGTAATCGATTGTAAGCCGCCGCCGTCCGGCGATTTCTCCGCGGCACCTGTTCGCGCTCTATCCCGGACACCACTTCTCAGACCCGCGACGAGCGCGTCTCGCAAGCTATTTCGGTCGGCGCCCTGTGCAGTCGGGCATGTTCGTGCTCGTCAACCTGAAAGCCTACTCCTGCGACCCGGTGGCCGTCTCGCGGGCCGCCCGCGACGTGGCCGAGGCGTCGGGCGTCGACGTGGCCGTCGCGCCGCAGGCCACCGACCTCGCGGCCGTCGCCGACACCGACGTCGAGACCTGGGCCCAGCACGTCAGCCCCGTCGAGCCGGGGAGCCACACGGGCTCGACGCTCGCCGAGCGCGTCGCGGCGGCCGGCGCGGTCGGCACGCTGCTCAACCACTCGGAGAAGCGACTCACACTGGCGGACCTCGACGCGGCGCTCGCCGCCGCCGACCGGACCGACCTCCAGACGGTCGTCTGCGCGAACAACCCCGCGCAGGTCGGGGCCGCGGCCGCACTCGGCCCCGAGGCCGTGGCGGTCGAGCCACCCGAGCTCATCGGCACCGGCACCCCCGTCAGCAAGGCCGACCCCGACGTCGTGCGTGACGCCGTCGCTGCCGCCGAGGCCGTGGACCCGGACGTGACCGTGCTCTGCGGCGCGGGCATCTCGACCGGCGAGGACGTGTTCGCCGCCCGCGAGCTGGGCGCGTCGGGCGTCCTCCTCGCCAGCGGCGTCGCGCTCGCCGACGACCCGCGCGCCGCACTCGAGGAGCTGGTCGCGGGTCTCTGAGCGGCCTACCGACACCCCCCAAACGGGCCCCTCCCCTGCGCTCCTCTCGACACGACCACCCTGCCGGCCGGCAGAGTCATACGTCGCAACCGCTTTCCCACGGACGAAGCGATGGCTGACTGCGACCGCTGCGACGGGGACGACGGCCTGGGCTACACCTGCAGCTACTGCGGCGGGACCTTCTGCGGCGAGCACCGCCTCCCGGAGAACCACGGCTGTCCCGGCCTCGTCGCCTCGACCGACGACAGGTGGTTCGACGAGAAGCTCGACACCGCCAGGCACCGGGGCGAGGTCGTCCGCGCCGGCGGGACGCTCTCGTCGGCCGATTCCACCGGGTTCTCGGCCCGGACGCTGCTCGTCGTCGCCGTCGTCCTCGTCGTCGTCCTCGGGGCCATCGGGTTCGCCATCGGCGTCATCTGACCGGTCGTGGCGTGGTCGTGGCCCCCGGTCACGTCTCCTCCGTCAGTTCGTCTCGCCCGGCGGCTCGGAGCCATCGAGGACGGTCCCTGCCTCGGATTCCGCGTCGCGTTCCCGCGCGCTGATGACCCAGTGGCGCTCGTCCTGCCGTTCGAGGACGGCGCGTTCGCGCATGCTGACGACGTAGCCGGTCGGCGTGTGGCGCAGTTCGCTGTCGGCGTCGACGCGCACCAGGTTGCCCCGGAGCTGTGCCGACGGCGGCTTCTGTGCCGCCCCGCAGTCGTAGATGGTGAGAAGCTCGTCCCCGTTCCGGGCCTCGTAGACGACGACGTGGGCGTGTCGGGCCAGGTGCCAGCGCGCCTCGCCGGCCGGGGGGAGCCTGTTCATGGCGGGGCGTTGCGCCCCGACCGGCAAAGCGTTGTCCGTCGGGGTTGGCGGAATCCGCCGCCGCGCGGTCGTTACTCGAACTCGCCGAGGCTGGTCTGCCCGCGCCGGGTCCGTCGCCGGCCCCGCTCGTCCGGGTCGGTGTCGTTCGATTCCTCTCCGTTCGTCGCCGCTGCTGTCCCCGTGGCCGGTTGCGCCGCCCCCTCGGACGAACAGGCGTCGGGCACGGCCACCGCGGGAAGCTGGTCGAGCGTCGTCTGCGAGTCGCGACCGTCCGCCACGTCGTCTCCATCCGCTGTCGGCCCCTCCAGCGTCGGTGGCTCGTCTTTCGACGACACTGGCGCTTGGCCGAGGGCTGGACCGCGGTCGGTCTCGCTGGCGCCGTCCCCCGCCTCGACGCCGTCCCAGCCGTCCAGACTGGCCTGCTCGCCCTCGGCGAAGTCCAAATTCGAGACGCGGACCCCGACCTTGCGGACCCGCGCGTCGGCGAACTCCCCGAGGAGGTCGAGGGCCACCGACTCGACGAGGTCGGGATCGTCGACCGGGCCGGGCAGCGAGCGCTCGCGCGTGTTCACGTCGTAGGGCGGCGTGACGACCTTCACCCCGATAGTGCGGTAGAGTGCGCCCTCACTCCGGGCGCGCTCTGCGACCGCCCGCGCGAGTGTGCGCACCCTGGACTCTTTCTCCTCGACGTCGTCGGTCGCCTCGGTGAACGCCGACTCCCGGGAGAGGCTCTTGGGCTCGCCCCGCGGCTCGACGGGCCGGGCGTCCCGACCCCGCGCCCGGTCGTGAAGCTCGCGGCCCCGGTCGCCGAACCGGGATTCGAGGACGTGCGGGTCGGCCGTGGCCAGGTCGCCCGCCGTCGCGATGCCGAGGTCGTCGAACTCGCGTGCCGTGACCGGGCCGACGCCGTGGACCGCCTCGACGGGCAGGGGAGCCAGGAACTCGCGCACCTCGCCCGGCGGCACCACCACCAGCCCGTCGGGTTTGTCGTGGTCGCTCGCGATCTTCGCGGCGCTCATGTTCGGCGCTACGCCGACGCTCGCGGTGACGCCGACCTCGCGCTCGATACGCGTTTTGATGTGCCTGGCGAAGCCATCGGCGACGTCCCAGGCGGTCCGGTCGGTCACGTCGAGGTACGCCTCGTCGATGGACACCTCCCGGACGGTGTCGGCGAGCTCGTGGAGGATGGCCCTGACGTCCTCGCTTATCGACTTGTAGAAGTCCATGTCGACCGGTCGGTAGTGGCCGACGTCCGGGTCGTCAGGCTCGTCGGCCTTGCGCGGGAGCCGCTCCAGGGCCTGCGAGATGGCCTGCGCGCTCTCGACCCCGTACTCGCGGGCCTCGTAGCTCGCGGTGGCGACCGCGCCGTGCCCCTCGCCGGGTTCGTAACCCATCCCGACGACGACCGGCTCGCCCGCCAGTTCGGGCTCGCGGAGCCGCTCGCAGGCCGCGTAGAAGCAGTCCATGTCCACGTGGCAGACGATGCGGTCCTCGTCCGCCTCGGGGGCTCCTGGCAGGGCCGCCCCGCGCTCGGTCATGCCCGCTCGTAGGGCCGACGGCTCCCTTAAGCTTCGGATACCGGGGTGGAACTGGATCGTGTAGCCGTGTCGGCGCGTGTTGACCATCGTCAGCACCTCTCGACCGTCGGCGTCAGCACTGTCGCGCGGTACGCGGACGTTACTGGGTCGATTCTGCAGTCAATCGGACCGCGTTCGGCAACAGCCGGGTCGACCCGGGATGCCGACACGTCACGGACCGAACCGCCCGCGGACGTAGCTGTAGCCGGTCCGGAGCAGGGACGGCCGGGCGACCTGGTCCAGTTCGTAGCGCGTCAGCGCGAAGTCGAACACGTCGAGGTTCTCGACCAGGTGCGCCCGGCTGCTGGCCTTCGGGATAGCGGCGACGTGGTCCTGCTGGATGGCCCAACGCAACGCCACCTGGGCCGGCGTCTTCCCGTAGCGCTCGCCGATCTTCCGCAGGGTGTCGTCCGCGACCAGACCGCCCTGCCCGAGGGGACTGTACGCGGTCAGCAGCACGTCCTCGCGTGCGCAGTACGCCTGGAGCTCCCGCTGCGGGTGGTAGGGGTGGCAGAGCACCTGGTCGGCGAAGACGGGCGTCGCGGTCGCCTCCCGGGCGGCGCGGAGCCGTTTCACGTTGCAGTTGCTCACCCCGACGTGGCGGACCCGCCCCCGCTCGCGGAGGTCGGTCATCGCCCGCATCGTCTCCGCGATGGGGACCATCGGTGTCGGCCAGTGGAGCAACAGGAGGTCGATGGTCTCGACGCCCAGCCGCGAGCGGCTCTCCTCGGTCGAGGCGAGCACTTCGTCGTAGCGGGCGTTCGACGCCCGCACCTTCGTCGTGAGGAAGACCTCGTCGCGGTCCACACCTGACGAGGCGAGCGCCTGACCGACCTCCCGCTCGTTGCCGTACGCCTGTGCGGTGTCTACGTGCCGATAGCCGACGTCGAGGGCGGTCTCGACCGTTCGGCGGCACTCCTCGCCGGTCAACCCCCAGGTGCCGAGTCCGACGGCCGGGACGCCCTCCCCCTGGACCGTGACGTACTCCATACCCGAGAGACGGGCGCGACCCACAAAACTCCTAGTCGGTCGCGCACTCGCCGACGGCGGGGAACGCACACTCGACCCGCGTGTCGAGTTCGCGGCCCGTCTCCAGGGCCTGCTTGGCGTCCATGCCCGCCTCGCTGGCGGTGCGGCCCCGACCCACGCCCACCCGGAGGTCGATGTCCGTCGTGTCGCGCACGTGGGAGACCACGGCCGCGTAGTCGGTCTCTGCCATCGTCGGGCAGACCGCGATGACGTTGTCCCCGCCGACGAAGAACGCGAGCCCGCCGTGGCGCTCGTGGAGGTGGGCCATCAGCGCGGCGTAGCCCTGCTCGATGCGCCGGAACGTGGCGAACGCGTCGAGCTCGTCGGTGTACGTCCCGGTCGCGTCGACCACGTCGAAGTGGGCGATCTGCACGTCGTCGGGTCGCTGCCGGCCGGGCGACAGGAACTCGCCGCGCAGTATCTCCGTCCGGTCGCCGTCCTGTGCGCTCCCCGCGTCCTGGAGCAGCTCGGTCGCCTCGACGAGCGCATCGGCGGGCGACGCCGCCGTCGCCGCCGAGAGGCTGACGGTGACCGGGTAGCGGTTCCGGATGGTCTCCTGGATGCGCTCGTGGTCGGCGCGGGTGAGCCCGTTCGTGACGGCGACCATGTTGTCGAAGCGGGTGAAGAAGACGTAGCCGTCCCGCACCCCGACGAACTGCGAGAGGTCGGCGTAGAGCCGCGACTGCAGCGTCTGGAGGTCGGTCTCCCGGCGCGGACGCGGCGTGGTCGTCCACGGGCCGTAGTTGTCGATCTGCACGAGCGTGACCTGCGTGTTCGTCACAGTTGGTCGGCCCTTTGTCGGGATGGGTTATCTCTTTTTGGATGCATCCCAGGAATGGGAAGCCCTAGCACGCCGGCACTCGAATCGCCGGCGGACACCTCCGAACGGGCCGTGAGCCCCGACAGCCCGGTCGCAGACGGTCCGACACCCGTCCCCGGGTGGACTACTGCACCCGACGCCCGGCCCCAGCTCCGGGCTCCAGGCTCCGGACTCCCGACTCCCGGTTACCGGACTTTGTCCGTGATTCGCTCCGCGTTCGGGAAGAACTTCTCCCAGTCGTCGTGCCGGAACGACCCCAGGTACGTGCCGTCGAGCCGCTGGACGTGGGTGTACATCTCGCCCTCGCGCCCGGCGGTCTTCACCAGCGGCGGGGCGTGTCGCAGCTCGAAGTTCCCGGCGACCAGGATGGCGCGTTTCCCCGCGGGGTCCCGGAGTTCGGTCAGGAGGAAGACGCGGCCCTCGACCGACCGGTGGTAGACCTGGTACTCGGGGTAGTCGCCGGCGGCGAACGCCGCCGCGAACGCGTCGGCGTCGGAGTCCGGCACCACGTAGACCAGCCCGAAGCGGTCGCTGTCACCGACGTCGGGATGCTCGGGGGCCGTGTGTCCCGCCGCCGTGGCGACGACGGTCCAGCCCGCCTCCCGGAGTTCGTCGGCGCGGTCGGTGAGCTGGGCGAGTGTCCGTTCCCAGGCCGAGCGGTGGATGTCCGCGTGGGCGGCGATGCGCTCGGCGTCGTCTGGTTCCGGGCCTGCTTGCGGCATACTCGTAGGTTGCGTCGCTGCTCCGAAGTGAGTTGTTACCAGTTGGTCTGCAGGTAGACACCACGACCACCGGGGAACGCGCAGCGCCGGTCGCGGACAGTCAGTCTCCGTCCAGACGGTCAGTCCCCGTCCGACTCGGGCGCGCGGCCCGTCCCCGGGACTCGGACCTCGGCCGGGGACACGTCGAGTTCAGCGGTCCGGTACTCGTCCGGGGAGCGGTAGTCGGCGTCGTGGCGGTGACAGTAGCTCACCCGGCCACCGTCGCCGACCTCCCGAGCCGCCGGTTCGTCGACGTCGCAGGTGCTCTCGAAGGCGTCGGCGAGGTACTCGCGGGCGGCGGTCTCGTCGTCGTCCGCCACGAGCGCCGTGGCCGTCTCGACGTGGGCCTCGACGTCGTCGGGGACGTCCAGGTCGCCGAACACCTCCTCGCGGAGGTTCCCCGCGTCGGCGAACCGGGTACTCATCCCCAGCGAATCCTTGATCCGCTCCCGGACGGTCCGCTCGGCCCTGGCGCGGGCGCGGAGCGCCTCGCGGAACTCCGCGACGGCGTCCCAGACGGCCTGGTCCAGGTCCGCGTACTCGGGCGGGCGGATCTTCATGGGACAGCGCGTGCTGAACGGACAGCCGGTGGGCGGGTCCCGCGGACTCGGTGGCGTCCCCCGGAGCGTGATGCGCTCTTTCTCCACGGACGGGTCCGGCTCCGGGATGGCCGAGAGCAGCGAGTGCGTGTAGGGGTTCGCGGGGTTCCGGAACAGCTCCTCGGTCGGTCCCAGTTCGACGACGTTGCCGAGGTACATCACGGCCACGCGGTCGCAGATGTGCCGCACCACCGAGAGGTCGTGGGCGATGAACAGATAGGTCAGGTCGAACTCGTCCTGGAGGTCCTCGAGCAGGTTGAGCACGTTCGCCTGGACGGAGGCGTCGAGTGCGCTCACCGGCTCGTCGAGCACGACGAACTCGGGGTTCAGCGCGAGCGCCCGGGCGATGCCGATGCGCTGGCGCTGGCCGCCCGAGAACTGGTGGGGGTACCGGAAGTAGTGGGCCGGCTGGAGCCCGACCGTGTCGAGCAGCTCCCGCACCCGGGCGCGTCGCTCTCTGGGCGTCCGCCACTCGAAGACGTCGAGTGGCTCCCGGACGATCTCCCCGACGGTCAGCCGGTCGTTCATGCTCTCGTCGGGGTCCTGAAACACCATCTGGGCGTTCATGCGCCACTCGCGGCGCTCGTCGCCGGAAAGCGCGTTCACGTCCCGTCCCTCGAAGCGCACCACGCCGGCTGTCGGGCGCTCGAGCTGGATGAGCGTGCGGCCGAGCGTGGTCTTCCCGCAGCCGGACTCGCCGACCAGCCCGAGGGTCTCACCGCGCTCGATGTCGAAGGTGACGCCGTCGACGGCCTTCACGGGGGACCCGCCGAAGAAGCCCGAGGCGTCGTAGTACGTCCGCAGGTCCTCCACCTCGACGAGCGGCTCGCTCATCGCGTCACCACCGTTGGCACCGTACCGCCACCGGACCTCCGCCCGCTCATTGCGTCGCTCCCGTTCGGGCGTCCCACGTCTCGCGGTGGATCTCGACTGCCGTCTCTCGCGGCCGGTCCTCGGGGTAGAGCAGGCAAGCCACCGGGTGCTCCTCGGCGTCGTCGCTCACGGGCAGGAGCTCCGGGTGGACCCGCTCGCAGGCGTCGAAGGCCAGCGGACAGCGCGGGGCGAACCGACAGAACGTCGCCGGCTCGCTCGCCGTCGGGACCTCTCCCTCGATGGTCTGCAGCCGCTCGCCGGGCGGCGTCTTCCCCGGGATGCTGTTCAGCAGGCCCTGCGTGTATGGATGCTTCGGGTGTGCGAACAGCTCCTCGACGGGGGCGTGCTCGACGATCTCGCCGGCGTACATCACGTTCACGCGGTCGGCGATCTCCGCGATGACGCCCATGTCGTGCGTGATGAAGATGATCGAGAGGTCGCGCTCGCGCTGGAGCCGCTGGAGCAACTCGAGTATCTGGGCCTGGATGGTGACGTCGAGGGCGGTCGTCGGCTCGTCGCAGATGAGCAGTTCCGGGTCGCAGGCCA
>Ga0102959_1000434_pt1 | contig 11955 bp, 15 predicted proteins | sample SalPonF2_B_D2_MG_FD_84520 | JGI IMG/M metagenome (GOLD analysis project Ga0102959, IMG submission 84520) | Salt pond soil microbial communities from South San Francisco under conditions of wetland restoration - Salt Pond MetaG SF2_B_D2_MG ...
GAAAGAAAGGATCCCCTCTTAGCAGTGGTGTAGGAAAGGCTCCGGGTCCAGAAGGATTAAAGGATGCTTTAGAAAAAATTGAAATTCTTCTTGAAAGAATTATTGGAAATTCTAATGGACCTATCAATTTGAAGCCAATAAATGCTTATGATATTATGATGCATGCGTCAGATGCAGTTCTCTCGGGCGGCGTTAGGAGATCAGCCTGCATTTCTTTATTTTCTCCAGATGATGAAGAAATGATGGAAGCAAAAATAGGAGATTGGCTTTTAACAAATCCTCAAAGAGGGCGTAGTAATAATTCAGTTCTTCTTATAAGAGATCAAACTACTGAAAAAGAATTCATGCGAATTATGGAACGAACAAAACAATTTGGAGAACCGGGGTTTGTTTGGGCAGATTCTAAAGAATTACTTGTTAATCCTTGCTGCGAAATTGGTATGTATGCTAAAACTATTATTAAAGATGAAAATGGAAATATAAAATATCTTGAAAATGGGGATCCTGTTCAGGGTAAAAGTGGATGGAGTTTTTGTAATTTATGTGAAATCAATGGAGGGATGATTAAGACTCCAGAGGACTTCACTATCGCAGCAAAAGCAGCAGCAATTATAGGTACATTGCAAGCTGGTTATACTTCATTTAGCTATTTAGGAGAAGCTACAGAAGAAATAGTAAAAGCAGAGGCTCTTTTGGGTGTTTCTATGACGGGGATGATGGATTCTCCAGATATACTTTTTGATGAAAAATTACAAAGAAAAATGGCTAAACTTGTTTTACAAGAAAATGAAAAAGTTGCTTCAATGCTTGGAATAAATTCTGCAGCTAGATCAACATGCGTAAAACCTTCTGGAAGCACATCTCTTATTTTAGGAACAAGTTCAGGTGTGCATCCTCATCATTCTCGTCGATATTTTAGAAGGATTCAATCTAATAAAGACGAAGCTGTTCTTCAATGGTTTAAACTACATAATCCTTTAGCAGTTGAGGAGAGCCTCTGGTCAGCGTCTGATACAGATGAAATAATAACCTTTCCAGTGCAAGTAGAAAGAGGATCTAGGACAAAATTACAAATTAGCGCATTGCAACTTCTTGAACTTGTAAAATCAACTCAAAAGAATTGGGTATTAGATGGAATGAATTTAGAACGTTGTGTAGCTTCATGGTTAAAACATAATGTTTCAAATACAATTCATGTAAAAGATAATGAATGGGATGATGTTGGTAAATTTATTTTTAAAAATAGAAAATATTTTGCTGGAGTAAGTTTACTTCCTATTCATGGGGATAAGGATTATCCACAAGCCCCTTTTTGTAAAGTATACACTGGAGAAGAAGTTCTTAGAGAATATGGTAAAGGGAGTTTTTTAGCAAGCGGATTAATTGTAGATGGATTAAAATGTTTTAATGGTAATTTATGGGATGCTTGTAGTGCTGCACTTGGAATTGGAAAACCTCTTTACCCGGAACATTTAAAAAAAGCTATAAAAGAAAATCCAAAACTTTATGAAAATGATGGTCTTACGGTAATGACAAATCAGACTCTTATGGAAACATGGCTTCTTGCTAAAGTGCCACAAATAAATGAAAAACGTGATTGGGTAAGAAGAGCAAAACAATTTGCAAGAAGATATTTCGATAATGATTTAAGAAAGATGACTTATTGTTTAAAAGATTTATTTAATTATAAATTATGGCTTGATTTAAATAGAGAATGGCAAGATGTAGATTATACAAAACTTATAGAATATGATGATAATACAAAAATACAACAAACAGTGGCATGTTCTGGTGGACAATGTGAAATTTTGTAAGAAAGAAATTCATTTTACGAGATACCTATAGTGTGGTCTTTGAATTGGTCCTGAAGCAATAATTGTCCAAGCTATTACTGATTTTTTGCCATCTGAAAGAATAGTTTCAATATTTACATCAATTTTTGAATATTTTGTTTCAGCTTTTAATTTATCAATGTTTAATCCTTTTTTATCAATTCTGCCTGCTAATTTAATGATAGAATTTTGATAATGCATTTCTGCATTATTTTCAGCTTTCTTTAAAAAATCTTCACGACCTAATTTATAAACTTCTTTACATCCGTGCCAATATCCGTAATCTGCAACCCAATGACCTACTTTATCTTGAATTTCTTCATTTCCTTTTTTCCATCCAAATCTTTCAAAACGTTGAATTTCACGTTCAGTGTATTTGATATAACATTTATGCGCTTCAAAAAAATCTTTACTATTCATATTAGCAACTTTTTCAATTCTATCATAATCATTATTAGCCCATTCTTGTGTTTTTTCATGAAACATAATTCTGAGAGGTTCCATTTCATTTTTGAGCAAATCAATAATGGTTTGAATGGGAGCGTTTTCTTTTGTTTTTTCAGCTTTTAAATATTTTTCAATTTCTTCAATTGGGCCTTGAGCTTTTATTTGATAAGTAACATTATAAGAATTTCTATTTTGACGAAAATCCTTATAGATTTCAAATTGCGGAAAATCTCTTTTATATTCATTTAAAACTTCATCTCTTTTTTGTTTCGAGTAGTGTTTGAAGAGAACTATCGTTTTTGTTTTTTGTTTTAGCAATTTTTCCTCCTTTATTTCCTAATATAATATATCGCACTAAAACTGGTAAAAAGACAATTATTTTTCTATAGCTTTTATAAAAAAGTCAAAATTATGAAACAAAAAGATTGCAAATATGAGCTTATTGATGGTGTTTATTATATGCTATGCGATGGAAAACGTATTCCAGTTGATATAGATGCGCCGCCAGAATTTAAAGCTGAATTAGATTATGCTATAAAAAAAATAGCTAGAAAAAATGAAATAGAAGATTGGAAAACACAAAAAGTTCCGCAAGATTGGGAAATTTTAGCGACAGATTGGTCAAAATGGAAGAGAGAAATAGGCAAAAATGAAGAATTGAAAGCATCGCTGGGAGAAGGTAAAAATGATAATGAAAAATATCTTTCTACAATTCAAAAAGCACAAGAAATTGTAGATGTTTTTAGACGAGGAGCTGATAATGAACATGATGTCAGTGAAGTTACTGGATTTCCTTCTTGGTCATGTAAACTTGTTCTTGATATTTCAGAAGAAATTGGAATTTTAAGTTAAAAGGAAAAATGATTATGATTAAATTAATTAAATTAGCGCAAGAACTTCTTAATGAGATGGGTAATGATGCTGGACCAGTAGATGGCATTCTTGGACCAAAAACATCGACTGCTTTAAATCAAATAGAAGGATTACCTTCAAGTTGGAATGATAAAAGAAAATTGATTGGTTTTATTCAAAAAGCTTGCAAAGAATATGGAATAGATAGTGGCGTTGTTGATGGTCTTTGGGGATCAAAAACAGAAACTGCATCGAATGCTCTTAATGATATGATTATGAATGGAAGAACAAAAACTCATCCTTACGGAAATAAATCTGATGGTGAAATAATTGATGAAGCTGAAGATGATGATAAAGAAGCTTTTAACGAAAAACAAGCATTCGAAAAAGCATTAAAACTTGTTCTTCGATATGAAGGTGGTTATGTAAATGATCCCTCGGATCCGGGTGGTGCAACTAATAAAGGCGTGACTACTGCTGTTTATAATGCATATCGTGAAAGTAAAAAATTACCACTTAATGATGTTAGAAATATTTCTGATAGGGAAGTGGAAGAAATTTATTATAAAAGATATTGGCTTAAGGCAAAGTGCGATCAAATGCATCCAAAACTTGCTGTTGTTCATTTTGATACTGCAGTCAATACTGGCACAAAACAATCTGCTAAATTTTTGCAACGTAGTGTTGGAGCAATTGATGATGGAATAATTGGTCCAAAAACTCTTGATAGAATAAATAATTATAATGAACAAAAAGCTATTAATAATTATCTTAAAAGACGAAGAAATTTTTATAAAATGCTAGCGAATAAAAGACCAAAATTAGAGAAATTTTTAAAAGGATGGCTTAAAAGAGTTGACCATCTTGAACATATCATTCAAAGTTTTTAATTATGAATTTTATCCCTTCCAAAATTGAAGAATTATTTGTTGGCGCAAGAGTTATTGATCGAAAAGGTACAATAGGTCATGTTACTCGTGTAATTGACGCGTCTAATATTCATGTAGATTATTGGAATGGAAAAAGTGGTATTCATTCTCAAATAGTTCATAAAAAGAAAATAAAAGTAGCTGAATATGATGTCGAAATTGATATGTATAATCCGATAATGCTTTTAAAACCAATTGAAAAACAGAAAAGTAAAATTTCTACTGTTAGTTTAGGCGCAACTAAAAAATATCTTAAAGGCGGAAGGGATTATGGAGAATTTTGTACTGATCAAATAGAACAAAACGCTTATGAATTATTTTTAGAAGGAAAATTAAATGATAAATTTTCTGAATTAAAAGAAAAAATTGAAGCTAGAAATCCAAACACAAAAATTTTTACTAATGGCATAATAAAATCTGCTTCTATCAATCCTTTAAAAGAAAAAAGAGATTACGAAAAGAAAGATCAATTAGAACAATTGGCTGAAGAATTAAAAGAAGAAGGAAAACCAACTAAAAAAGAATTATTGAAACGAAGAACAGAAAAAATAGCTAGTGAAATATATTTTAATTTTTTTTGAAAAATAATATATTATCTAATAATGGCCAAAGATAAAGAAAACATTCATATTGATTTATCAAAAGATAAACCATCTGTTATAGTTCCAGATAAATCTTTTCTTATTGGATCTATTCAAGGTTTTAATGCTGGGCGTAGAGAAATTCAAGGTCAAAATATTGAGCCCATGGTAACCCAAGCTGATTCAGAAAAACCGGAAACTAATACTAATATGGTTGTTAGTTCTTATTTAGATATTCATTGCGCTAAATGCGGAGCTTTTTATCCTATAAATTCAATTGATGAAATTCCTTCTAAAACAATGTTTTGCTCACATAAACAATGCAAAAACCCTTTAATCGTTTATTGTGGATGGGCATTTCCAGAATTTTGGCATCTTGGTGGCATAAAACTTTGAATATTTGAAATTGATTAAAGTTATTTTTAAAGGCTTCTTATTTTAAGAGGCCTTTTTTTGTCTAAAAGTTTTTAAATTTTATATATATTAAGAATATGCTTAATTGGGTAGGAAACAAACAAAAATATTTTTCAATAATTGAATTGTTTGTAAAAGATTTTCAAACAGTTGTAGATCCAATGATGGGTTCCGGAAATGTTTTGATTCAATTATCATCTAAACATAATATTATAGGATGTGATATAGTGAAATTATTACCTATAATTTATCAAAAAATTAATGGCTTTGATATAAGTTTAAAAATGATGAATTCTATTATAAAAACGAATAATGATTTTAAAAATAAAAATGATTATTACAATTTTAGGGATCATTGGAATGAAAAATATATTAATGACATTTTTGATGATAAATTTCTTATAGAAACTTTTTTACTTTTAAAAATGTGTTCAAATAGCATGGTTAGATTTAATAAAAAAGGCTACTTTAATCAAGGTTTTCGTGGAACGAATAATGAAGGCTTTTTTTATAAAAGTAATTTGAGAAAATTTATTGATCAATTGAAATTCATCAAATATAATTTATCATTGAATAAAAATTTATTTTTAGTAATGGATGTTATAGATTTTTTAGAAAATTATGATTTTGAAAAAGAACATATATTTATATTCGATCCGCCATATTTACTTACTGATGGATTTTATTCGCAAGAATATAATTTTGAAAAAGAACAAAAATTATTTAATTTTATTAATAATAGTGGGATAAAATTTTTGTTGTTTAATTTTATTGAGAGAAATGAAATAATGCATGATAATTTAAAAGATTTTATTAAAGCTAACAATTTTAACATATCATTTTTAAATGATAAGTCTATGACAGGGCAAAATAGAAAAGGAAAATCTGAAGTAAAAGAGGTCTTGATAACAAATTTAAAAGGTTTATAGTACAATATAGTAATTTTTTTAACATTTTTAATAAAAATCATAATATAATGCAAAACGTATTTTTCATATCAGATCAACATTTTTATCATAAAAATGTGATAAAGTATTGTGATAGACCTTTTTTTGACGTAGACGAAATGAATGAAGTAATGATAAAAAGATGGAATGCAAAGGTTACTAATAAAGATATCGTGTATAATCTTGGAGATTTTTCTTTTTACAAAACTGGTGAAATTCTTGATAGATTAAATGGGCAAAAAATTCTTATTAGAGGCGATCATGATAAAGATTGTGTAAAAGAAAGTTATAAATCTAAATGGCGAGCAATTCATCATTCAGGGCAATTTCATTTAAAACTTCAACAATTTAATAACGCTGAAATATTTCTCAATCATTATTGCATGCGTTCTTGGAAAAAATCTCATTGGAATGTCTGGCATCTTTACGGGCATCATCATGGCAGACTCGATCCAATTGGGAAATCTTGGGATGTTGGAGTAGATGTTAATAATTTTGAACCTCTTTCTTTTGATGAAATAAAAAAAATAATGAATGATAGACCAAATAATCCTGCGTATGATGCTATCAGATTGAGAAAGGAAAAAGATGAATGAATATTATTTATTTTGACCCTTATGATTACAATGAATTAACTGAAGAAGAACAACAATATTTTTGGGATAATGGCATATCTTTAGACGATTGGAACTACATGATGTTGTTTCCTCCAGAAATTTTAAAAGAAGATGGAGGTATATTTTATTGTGATAATCATCATTTTGAAAGAATGATTGAGTCAACTTATGGAGAAGTTGAATGGTATAAAATTGAATTCCGTGGAAAAGAATACGCTTTAGGAATATCATATCATTAAAATGTCTTTTCTACTAAATTTTACAGATATATTATAGTAGAAAAGGAGAATAAAATGATTCAAGGAAAGAAAAATACTTACAGAATAAAAGAATTAAAAGAAACAATTCTTAAAGCTGCAGATTCTTATTATAATAAAGAGATTTCAATAATTTCTGATGAAGAATATGATAAGCTTTATGATGAACTTCAAAATTTAGCGCCAAATGATATATTTTTTAAAACAATAGGCGCCCCCGTTGATAAAACTTCTGCATGGGAAAAAGCTGAACACAAGATTTCAATGAATAGCCAAAGTAAAATAAACACTGAAGCTGATTTTAAAAAATGGGTTAATGATATTCATTGTAATGAATTTGTGATTGAAGATAAGCTTGATGGAATCTCAATTAATCTAGAATATCAAAATGATAAACTTGTAAAAGCTATTACAAGAGGAGATGGCTCTCAGGGTGAAAATATTTATGCAAATGTAAGTAGAATGCAAAATGTTAAAACTGAAATTCCAGGATTTGGAAATGGATGTCTTAGAGCAGAAATTTTTCTTTTTATGAAAGATTTTGAAAAACTAAATTCTATTTGCAAAGCAAGAGGAGAAAATGAATTAAAAAACCCCCGCAATGGGGCTGCAGGAATTGCTAAAAGACTTGATGGAAAATATAGTGAATATGATAGCCTTCTTTATTATGATGTAGATAATAATAAAACTTTTATAACTGAACTTCAAAAAATGGAATATATTGAAAGTCTTGGATTAAAAGTTTGTTTTTATAAAAAAGTCAATATTGAAGAAGCAATTCAGGTTTATAATGATTATGAAGAAACTTTGAGAGTAAAAACCCCTTACGATATAGACGGATTAGTTTTAAAAGCTAATGATTTGAATTTGCAAAAGAAATTAGGTTTAAGAGATAAAAGACCTATCGCTCAAAGAGCATGGAAATTTACTAATATGAAGGCTGAAAGCGAAATTCAAGGAATTGAATGGAGCAATGGAAAAAATAGAAGAATCACTCCTATAGCTATTCTTAAATCTACGCCAATTGGTGGAGTTACTGTAGGAAGAGCATCACTTCATAATTTAGAAATTTTTAAGAAGTTTAAACCCGGAAAAGGAGATAAAGTCTTAATATCTAGACGAAATGATGTCATTCCTGCTGTTGAAGAAATTCTTGAACCAACAAAAAATTATTTTGAAATTCCTACAAAATGCCCTACTTGTAATTATGATTTGATAGAAGATGGAAGGTTTTTAATTTGCCCAAATGATGTTTGTCCAGCTCTTGAAATTGGAAATTTACATAAATGGGTTAGTGGATTAGAAATAAAAAATATTTCTATAGCTATAATAACTGCTCTTTACAACGTTGAAAAATTAAAAGAACCTGCAGATTTTTATGAACTTTCAATTTCTGATATAGCAAATTTGGAGCACATGGGAGAAAAATCTGCTAAAAAGATTATTTCTCATCTGCGAGAAAAGATGGAATTGACGATTCCAGAATTTCTTGGCAATCTTAATATGGATCAATTTTCAACTTCAAGAGTTGAATCTCTTGTAGAAGCAGGTTACGATGATTTAACAAAAATAATGAGTTTGACTAAAGAACAAATTTGCAATATTCAAGGCTTTCAAGAAACAACAGCAGAAAAAATAATTAATGGATTAAAATTTAAAACATCTATAATTAAAAGACTTCTTGAAGTTGGAATTACTTTAAAATCTATAGATAAAATTCAAACTTCATCAAATAAATTTCAAGGATTAAGTTTTTGTTTTACGGGGGCTATTCAAACTGTAAATCTTGAAACTGGCAAAAGATATAAACGCGCAGAAATGGAAAATCTCGTAAAAGAAAATGGCGGAAATATTTCTTCAGTTCAAAAAGGTCTTTCTTATCTTGTGATGGTAGACCCAAATTCAAATTCTTCAAAAGCTGTAAAAGCTCGCCAACTTGGAATTAATATTCTTTCCGAAGAAGAATTCTTCAAAAAAATAGCATAAACAAAGTATAAAATAAGTAATAAGTAAAAATAGTTTATTTTTTAAAAGGGGCTTGTTTATGTTTATTAAAGAAGTTTTAGAACTTTCTGACGGAGTAGAATTTTCTGGTTCATATATTATATCTGAAATTAATTTAAAACCTTTCAAAAATAAAGATGCATATTATTTAAGTTTTGTTTTACAAGATAAAACGGGACGAATTTTTGGAAAAATTTGGGATAATGCTGATAAAATTGATTTAAAAAAATCTCAAATAGTTTTCATAGAAGGAAAAATTAATCAATTTAAAGGGACAAATCAAGCTGTTGTAGAATCATTCAAAGTTTTAGATGAAGATAAAATTGATCGTTCAGATTTTATTCGTTCTGCAATTGAAGACACAAATAAAATGTATGCGGAAATGATTTCTATTATTGCTGAATATATAACAGATAAAGATATATTAAAAGTAACACAAATTTTTATAGATGATGAGAATTTTAAAGAAATGTTTAAAGAATGTCCGGGTGGAAAAGGAGACGTTCATCATGCATATCTTGGGGGATTATTAGAACATATTCTTGGTGTTATGAGAATATGCGTTGATTTATCAAAAAGATATAATATTAATACTTCAATTTTAATTGCTGGTGCATTTTTACATGATATTGGAAAATTAGTATCTTATAATTATGAAGGTTTAGCAATTGAAATGACAGATTTGGGAAGATTACACGGGCATATAGCTTTAGGATATAATTATTTTTTAAAAATTATTGACGATGTAGAAATTGATGAAAATAAAAAACATGAATTAAAAACAATTTTAGGTCATTTAATCCTCAGTCATCATGGATCTATAGAACAACAAGCAGTTCAACTTCCGATGACGTTAGAAGCAATGTTATTAGCCCACGCTGATGCTATAGATGCTGATATTAATCATATAACTAATATTTGCGAAAAGTATGATTATGGATGGACAAGTTATGATAATTTACGTGGTAGAATGTATTATTTAGGGCAAAAAAAGTAGTTTTTCTAAAGCTTTTATAAAAAACTACTAATAAAAGCATTATAGCATTTCAAAATTAATATCAATGAGATAAAAATGGGTGAAATGACTGAAAAAGAACAACTCATTCAGGTAACACAGAAATTAGATGACAGTGTTAATAATCAAAAGTTAATGTTATCTGAAATAAAAAGTATTTTTGATAAATTAGAAGATAATTCTAAATCTATTTCAAAATTAGAAGGCGAACTTAGAATTCATATTGAGACTTCTAAAATAATGAATTCTGAAATTGATAAAGATATAAAAAATCTTAAAAGTGATGGTAAAGAAAGAAATCAATCAATAAATATTGAAATTAAAGAACGTGAGAAGATGGAAGAAAGATTTAAGGCAAAGGATAAAGTATTAAAAATAGTTCTTTCATTATTAACTACTTTTGGAACTCTTGCTGGTTTTTTTGCTTTAATTATGCAATTTATTGATTGATTGCTGAAAGGAAAAAGAAAAGATGAAAATAGCGATAATAGAATATAATTTAAAATTAAAAGAAAAATTTCAAAAATTATTTAATGATACAGATTGGGATGTAGATTTTTATTCTAATATGAACGAAATTTTTACTTTTTTAAAAAGATATGATGTTATTATTGCTGATATTGAAATTCATGGAATCATTAAAATTATGAAATTTTTTGCAGATAAAACATCTGCTCAATTATTTCTTATGGGAGAATATCTAAATGGGTATTCAGAAGAATTTATGAATAGTAAACATATTGTGGGATTTATTGAAAAAGATAAATTTGAAAATTTTGTTTCTGAAATGAAATTTGTAGATAGCAAATTAAAAATTAAAAAAGCAGTATATAAAGAAGAACGAAATTGTGAATTTTTAGGTTCTTATGCAAATGAAATAAGATTAAAAACAATTTAAGATTAAATAGGAGAACCCATGCCTACTTATAATTATCAATGCACTTCTTGCAATTATGTTCAAGAAGAATTTCATGGAATATTAGAAAATCCAAAAGTTAAATGTAAAAAATGTAATTCATTCAGTGAAAAAATTTTTACTGCAAATGGAAATTTTATTTTAAAAGGTAATCATTGGCCTTCAAAAGATTTTAAATTTAAAAAAGATATGACTAATAAAAATAGAAAAGCTGAAAAAAAGCAAAAAGAACGTGAATTGGCTGGAGAAGCTGTTACTAGCGTAAAAGATTTAGAAAAAAAGAAATCTTAAAGGAAAAATAAATGATATATTCAAGACAAACTTGTCCAAGTTGTAATTGTAAAAAAGAACATTTTGCTAGAATTAGAATAGATATTTTAGATAAAAAAACTAGAGAAATAAAAGAACAAATTTATGGGGAAATTATTTGTGTTGAGTGTCTTCATAAAAGATATAAAGGTAAAAATATTTTAAGACATTATGTATAAAGGATTTTAAAATGCCTATTTATGAATTTGCTTGTAATATTTGTGAAGCAAAATTTGAAGAATTCTTTATTTCATATAAACATGATATTCCAAATTGTCCCAGTTGTAATAAAAATAATGTTAGAAAGTTAATTTCACGAGTTTCTTGTGATGTAAAAGGGACCGAGAATAAAACGTTAGATCAAGTAGTTGGGGCAGATGCAGAAAAACGATGGGAAAAAATTCATAAAAGAAAAGAAAAATTAGATAAAAAACGAAAAAATATAAACAAGAGAAAAGGGAAATAAAATGTTTGATCTTATAGCTAGAAAAATTAAAGATGATGAACTTTTGGAAACAGTTAAAAATTTGAGGGGAACTGATAGACGTTTGAAAAATCAAGCATTTGTAGATTTAAGAGAAACTTATGCGCCTTTAATTCTTAAACAATATAATTTTGTAAAAAATCTTGCAGATAATCAACGAGAAAGAAATGAATTAAGAGATTGGATAGAAACAGTATTTATTGAAATTCTTCTTGATAGAGGACTCAGACTTAATAACATTCCTGAACTTAAATCTTATATTAAAAAAATGCTTGGGTTTAGGGTAAATAAAGCTACAGCAAGAGATGCATTAGGGAAAACTCCAATGATTAAAGATATTGAAAATTGGCA
>Ga0102959_1000436_pt1 | contig 11954 bp, 10 predicted proteins | sample SalPonF2_B_D2_MG_FD_84520 | JGI IMG/M metagenome (GOLD analysis project Ga0102959, IMG submission 84520) | Salt pond soil microbial communities from South San Francisco under conditions of wetland restoration - Salt Pond MetaG SF2_B_D2_MG ...
GCGAGCGTCGATCGATGCCTCGTGATATGCAGACCCGAGGGACCGGAGTACCGGAATACCGTGGGACCGTGACGACAACGGCGCTTCGCGAGCGTCGATCGATGCCTCGTGATATGCAGACCCGAGGGACCGGAGTACCGGAATACCGTGGGACCGTAACGACAACGGCGCTTCGCGCACATTGCGTGGAGCCCCTCACTTACGGACCCGCAGGGAAATGGGGTGATGTATGAAGCCCAAAGAGATCCGCAGCGTGCATGACCTGGACGTGTACCGGCTGGCGTTCGAGGCGGCGATGGATGTGTTCCACGCCTCGCAGAATTTCCCTAAAGATGAGAAGTACAGCCTGACCGACCAGGCACGCCGGAGCTCGCGAAGCGTTGCGGGCAACATCCGTGAAGGCTTTGCGAAGCGACGGTTTCGAGCCGTCTTTGCGCGGTACATTACCGACGCATACGGGTCGGCCGAGGAAACCCGGGCCTGGCTGGACTTCGCCATCCGTTGCGGGTACATGGAAGACCAGATGCACACGATGATCTCCGAGAAGTATGATCGCATCTGCGCGATGCTTTTCAACTTGCAGAAGCAATGGATATGAAAGTTACGCCCGGCAACGCGAAGCGCCGTCGCCATTGGCGGTATTCGGCCTCACGGCAGTCCGGCCTCACGGTATTCCGGCAACCCGGCAGTCCGGCCTCACGGTATTCCGGTCTCACGGTAGTCCGGTCTCACGGTATTCCGGCAACCCGGCAAAGGAGCAACATGGCAGATACGAGACACATAACGCTTCCGAAAGGCTTCCGCGCCACCGGCGTGAAGGCCGGCATCAAGCCCAGCGGCCGGGAAGACGTGGCCCTTCTCGCCGCGGAAGCCGACTGCTCGGCGGCCGTGGTGCTGACCAGCAACCAGGTATTCGGGGCCCCCATCGCCTGGGCGCGGCGGATCCTCCCTCGCGGCCGCGGCAAGCTGCGGGCGTTCGTGATCAACTCCGGCTGCTCGAACGTCTGCACCGGGCCGGCGGGGCTGCGGGATGCCGAGGAAATGGCCGCCCGCACGGCCCGCCGCCTCGTCTGCGACGCCCGGAAGGTGCTCGTGGCGTCCACCGGCGTCATCGGTCACCGACTGCCGATGGACAAGGTGCGCGCCGGCATCGACGCCGCGGCCGAGAAGCTCTCCACGCGGCATGACGGCGACTTTTTGCGCGCGATCATGACCACCGACCTGCGGGAGAAATCCGCCGTGGTGGTCTCCAAGCTCGGGCGGACGAAGTTCACCGTCGCCGGCACGGTCAAGGGCTCCGGCATGATCGCCCCGAGCCTGGCGACGATGATCGCGCCCATCACCACCGACGCGGCCGTCTCCCCCGCCCTGCTGCACAAGGCCCTGAAGGACGTGGCCGGGCGGACGTTCAACGCCGTCACGGTCGACAGCGACCAGTCCACCTCGGACACCGTCGCCGTCCTGGCCAGCGGCGCGGCCGGCAACGCCTCCATCCGCCCCGGCTCGAAGGAGTACCGCAAGTTCCTCGCCGTGCTGGAGGAAGTGTGCGGGGCACTGGCCTACCAGCTCGCCGCCGACGGCGAGGGCGCGACGCGCGTCATCCGTATCGCGGTCACCGGCGCCCGCGGCGAAGCCGACGCCCGCGCCGCCGCCATGAGCGTGGCGAACTCCCCGCTGGTCAAGACGGCCGTGCATGGGTCGGACCCGAACTGGGGCCGAATCGTGATGGCATTGGGCAAGTCCGCCGCCAAGGTCGAGCCCGACAAGCTCAAGGTCCGCATCGGCCGGACGCTGGTGTTCTCCGCCGGCCGGGGGCGGAAGTTCGACGAGAAGACGGTCTCGACGTACCTGTCCGGCAAGGAAGTGGACATTGCCTGCGACCTGGGACTGGGCGAAGGCGCCTTTGCGGCCCTGACGTGCGACTTGTCCCGCGAATACATCGCAATCAACGCTGATTACACAACTTAGCCTAGGTCGAGCAGCCGGATTGCCCGCGAGAAACCCGGCTCTCCGGCTTCTCACCGGCGGCGGAGACGCCGCCCGAAGGTCCGCTTCCGTAACCGTTATAAGTTACGAAATTTCATCAGATTACCTATCTTATCTTTCGGGGTTCCGGCGGGGTTTCCCGGCCCATTTCCCCCTTCGCGCCCCAGCGGCGCGCGGTAAAATAGGCTTATCGATCCACGGCTGCCTTTGGAGGTGACCCGGACATGCAATCGTATCGCAGAAAGATCAAGATGGTTCTGTTCATCGTCCTGAGTTTCGCGGCGATGTGCTGACGGTACAGCGGCAGCGGACAAGAAGTGCGTCTTCTCCCCGGCTCGCCCACGTGGCGGGCCCTGTTTTTGCGCCCGTCTACGCCGGAATCAGGATGGTGAACGTGGCGCCCTGGCCTTCGGTGCTGTCCACGGAGATGCTTCCGCCGAGGTCGCTGATCACTTCCCGGCAGATCGCCAGTCCCAGGCCGTGGCCATTGGTTTCGTCATCTCCGCCGGACCGCGTGGAGAAGAACGGCTCGAAGATGCGCTCCAGGTTCTGGGGCGGGATGCCGATGCCGCTGTCCGCCACGCGGAGCTTTACTTGCCGCCCGGCCCGCTCGGCGGAGACGGTGATGCTTCGCCCCCCCTGCGACGCCAGCACGGCCGCGCGGGCGTTAATCAGCAGGTTCAGCAGCACCTGCTGCAATTCGACCGGCCGCGTATGCAGCCGCAGGCCGTCCGGAATGCGGATATCCAGGTCGATCATGTCTCGTTTCGGTTCGCGGGCCATGGCCGCCACCGTGCAGGCCACCAGTTCCCGCAGGTCCACCGCCTGCGAAGGCCGATTGGACGCGGACGTAAGGCCGAGAATCGCCTGGCAGATGTGCGTGCACTTCGCCCCGCCGTCGGCCGCCCGGGCGATGGCCTTGTCCACCATCTTCGGGTTGCGCTTGGCGAGGTTGGCGTAGTTGATGATGGGCGTCAGGATGTTGTTGAACTCGTGGGCCACCATCGCGGTCATCGTGCCCACCGCCGCGAGGCGCTGGCTCTGGCGGAGTTGACTGCGGAGGCGCCGCACCTCCTGCTGGAGCCGGGCAAGGTCCTGCTCCCGGGCGGAGGCTTCTTCCGGCAACCGCGATGTTTGCAGTGCGTTCAATGCGTCGTCCTCACGCGGGGCTCTCGCACATGCCGGCGGAGAGCCTGTGGGCAGACGGGATCGTCTCCCTTGTTTCATCGGCCGGGGGGCCGGAGAACTTGAGCCCCCCGCCGCGGGCGGCTGGCACCGCGGCTCGCCGGCCGCCGCACTCACGGTCCATCGCCGCGTCCGCAAACGGCCCGCCGAGGGCGTGACCCCTGGCGGCCGCCTTGAGAATGGGTTTGCGGTGATGGCTGAAGATTCCTATAATACGGTGCTTCGCGAGCGAATGGCAGTCTCCTGCCGCACGCACCCTCTCGAAGCCACAGCCCCGGCCGCTGGAACACCGGCGATCCGCACCAGGCCGCTGGCGGTGTAACTTAATATATGCCAATAGGAAAGGACGTAATACCATGACACAGGTCGAGACAAAATACCCGTTACGGGACGTGGACGAGCCGAACCTCTACCGAGAGATGTTTCCGTACACGGAACTGCCGAAGGTTCTCTTCGATGACGAAGTGCCGCCGATGGCCCCGGCCGAGGAGGTCTGGATTACGGACACCACCTTCCGCGACGGCCAGCAGGCCCGTCCGCCCTACTCCGTGCAGCAGATCGTGGACATCTACAACCTGCTCAGCAAGCTCGACGGCGGCGCCGGCATCATCCGCCAGAGCGAGTTCTTCCTTTACTCCAAGAAAGACCGCGAGGCCGTGGACAAAGTCCGCGAGCTCGGCACCGCCTTCCCGCAGGTGACCGGCTGGATCCGCGCGGTCAAGAACGACTTCAAGCTCGTCAAGGAGATGGAGCTGCAAGAGACCGGCATCCTGACCAGTTGCAGCGACTATCACATCTTCCTGAAGCTCAAGAAGAGCCGCAAGCAGGCGCTGGAGATGTACCTGGATATCGCCCGCTCGGCCCTGGACGAGGGCATTGTTCCACGGTGCCACTTCGAGGACGTGACGCGGGCGGACTTCTACGGCTTCGTGGCGCCGTTCGCCATCGAGCTGATGAAGCTGCGCGAGCAGTACGGCATGGATGTGAAGATCCGCCTATGCGACACCATGGGCTACGGCGTGCCGTGGCCGCAGGCGCAGCTTCCGCGCAGCGTGCCCAAGCTCGTCAGCGGCATCATCCGCGAGGCCGGCGTGCCGGGGCACCTGCTGGAATGGCACGGGCATAACGACTTCCACAAGGTGCTCATCAACCCCGCCACCGGCTGGCTGTACGGCTGCGCGGCGTGCAACGGCAGCCTGCTGGGCATCGGTGAGCGCACGGGCAACACGCCGGTCGAGGCGATGGTCATCGAGGCCGGGCAGCTCAAGGGCATGAACCCGAAGGTCAACTACCAGGCCATCACCGAGATTGCCAACTACTTCCGCGACGAGATCGGCCACCCGATCCCGACGAACTTCCCGCTGATCGGGCGAGATTTCAACACCACCCGCGCCGGCATTCACGCCGACGGGCTGCTGAAGAACGAGGAAATCTACAACTGCTTCGATACCGCTCGTCTGCTGAAGCGTCCGGTAAGCGTGGCCATCACCGACAAGAGCGGCGCCGCCGGCATCAAGCACTGGCTGGACGCCCACTACGACCTGGACGTGGCCAAGGACGACCCGCGGCTGCTGAAGATCCGCGACCGCGTGGACGCCGAGTACGAGGCCGGCCGAACCACCGCCGTCAGCGACGACGAAATGGACGCCTGGTACAAGGAAGAGTTCGGCGGTTAGCGGCTCCTCGGCGTGGCTCTCTTCACCCCGGCCTCCGCGTGCGGCCGCGGGTTGGCGTCCGCGTTCGATCACGGCCCCCAAGGCGGCCGGGGTTTGCCCTTTGCCGGTTAAAAGGCATTCCGGATGAAGCCGAATGTGCTGTTCTTCTTCACCGACCAGCAGCGGTGGGACACCTGCGGCTGCTATGGCCAGAGGCTTGACGTCACGCCGAACCTCGACCGCATGGCCGCCGAGGGCACGATCTTCCGCCGCGCCTTCACCTGCCAGCCGGTGTGCGGGCCGGCGCGGTCGGTCCTCCAGACCGGCAAGTACGCCACGGAGGTCGGCTGCTTCCGCAACGACATCGCCCTGCCGCCGAATGAAAAGACCCTCGCCCACCGGTTCCGCGAGGCCGGCTACGAGGTCGGCTACATCGGCAAGTGGCACCTGGCCAGCGACCGCGAGCACAACTATACCCGCTCGGCCGTGCCCCCCGAGCGCCGCGGCGGGTACGAGGACTACTGGCTCGCCTCCGACGTGCTGGAGTTCACCAGCCACGGCTACGACGGGCACATGTTCGACGCCGAGGGCGACAAGCGGGAGTTTCCCGAGGGGCGCTACCGCGTCGACGCCCAGACCGATTGGGTGCTGGAGTATCTCCAGACGCGCACCGGCGAGAAACCGTTCCTCCTGTTCGTCAGCTACATCGAGCCGCACCACCAGAACGACCGCAACCGCTACGAGGGCCCCCGCGGCAGCAAGGAGAAGTTCGCGGACTACGAAGTCCCCGGCGACCTGGCCGACACCGAAGGCGACTGGCGGGAGAATTACCCGGACTACCTCGGCTGCTGTCACGCGCTGGACGCCGGCCTCGGGCGGGTGCTGGCGGAGATCGAGAAGCTCGGCATGGCGGACAACACCGTGCTGATGTATACGAGCGACCACGGCTCGCACTTCTGCACGCGCAACGCCGAATACAAGCGGAGTTGCCACGACGACTGCCTGCGGATTCCGCTGGTCGCCCGCGGGCCGGACTTCGACGGCGGCCGCGTGGTGGACGAGTTGGTGAGCCTGATCGACGTGCCGCCGACGCTCTTGGCGGCCGGCGGCATCGACACGCCGCGGACCTTCCGCGGGCGGGCGCTGCAGGGCCTGCTGAACGGCTCGGCGAAGGCGGACTGGAAGCGGGACGTGTTCGCGCAGATCAGCGAAAGCCAGGTCGGCCGGTGCATCCGGACAGACCGATGGAAGTTCTCCGTCAGCGCCCCCAAGCTGGACGGCAACAGACATCCGGCCGCGGACGTGTACGAGGATGAGTTTCTCTACGACTTGGAGGCCGACCCGCACGAGCGGGACAATCTCATCGGCCGGGATGGCTTCGCGGACGTGGCGTCCGAGCTGCGAGAGCGGCTGGTCGGGCGGATCGTCGCGGCGGGGGAAAGCCGGCCGCAAATCCGTAGCGCGTGGGCATAGCAGGCGAATGCTTCGGTTTCTCCTCGCACGCGGCGCATAGGATTATGCGTAAGGGAGCTACGCGATGAGAAAGTGGAAGACGACAACCCGGCGCGGTCTGGAAGTCGGCCTGCCGCTGCTGGCGATCGGCAGCCTCATGCTGGCGGGAAGTTTCGCGATAGAAGACGGGCTCTCTGCCCAGTGGACGCGCCTCGGCGGCTGGCTGCTGCTGGCCCTGGCGGCGGTGGTGCTGGCCGTGACGCTGCTGCTCGGAATGCGACAGCGGTGGAAGCCCAACCCCTTCGCCAAGTATGCCTGCACCTCCTGCGGCATCGAAACGGAGCCGGACGATCTGGCTGAGGGCGGCGCGTACGCCTGCCCGAAGTGCGGCATGCTGGTGTATCCGCCGGCAACGCAATAGCCCGCCCCCTCCGCGTGGGCAAACGCCGCCCGCGTTCGGCCGGCGGCAGTTCATGCCGGTTTCGCCGCGCATTGACCGGCGGCCATGCGTACTCTCCGCCGGTCCACCTTGACGCCCCCCGCCGGCAGGCGTAGAGTACGCGGAGAAGAAGGAGACGCCACGGATGGCGAAGAAAGCCCGGAACGCAGACCCCCAAAAGGCCCCCACGGCGAAGAAGGCCCGCGCCGGCAAGGCCCAAGGCGCCAAGCCGACGGCGGGAAAGGGCCGCGCCGGCAAGGCTGCCGAGGCCGCCCCCTCCTCCGCCCAGCCCAGGCAGCGACGCCTCGCCAAGCCGCCCAAGTACGCCACCGCCGAGAGCATGGGCAAGGCCCAGCGGAGCATCTCCGTCAGCGAGTTCTTCGCCAAGAACCGCCACCTGCTCGGATTCGACAACCCCCGCAAGGCCCTGCTGACGACCGTCAAGGAAGCGGTGGATAACTCGCTGGACGCCTGCGAGGAAGCGGGCATTCTGCCGGAAGTCCGCATCGCCATCGACCAGCACTCCGAGACGCAGTTTCAGGTCACCATCTCGGACAACGGGCCCGGCATCGTCAAAAAGCAGATCCCCAGCATCTTCGGGCAACTGCTGTACGGCAGCAAGTTCCACCGCCTGCGGATGAGCCGCGGGCAGCAGGGCATCGGCATTTCCGCGGCCGGGATGTACGGCCTGTTGACCACCGGCCGGCCGGTGCGCATCACCAGCCGCACCAGCGGACGGGCCCAGGCGCACTTCTACGAGCTGCAGATCGACACCAAAAAGAACCGTCCGGACATCATCACCGACGACGTGGTGGACTTCGACCGCCCGCACGGCACCACCGTGCAGATCGAACTGGAGGCCCGCTACCAGCGCGGCCGGCAGAGCGTGGACGATTACCTGGAGCAGACGGCCATCGCCAACCCGCACGTGACGCTGGAGTACCGCGCCCCGGACGGGCGAGAGGCCCGCTACGAGGCGTCCGTCAAGGACCTGCCCGCCATTCCGCGGGAGGTGCGCCCGCACCCGTACGGCGTGGAGCTGGGCGTGCTGATCAAGATGATGCAGGACACGCGCTCCAAGGGCCTTCAGCAGTTCCTCACCAGCGAGTTCAGCCGCGTTTCGCCGCGGGTGGCCCACGAGCTGATGGACAAGGCAAGCATCCGCACAAACGCCCGCATCAAGAGCCTCAATGGCGAGGCCGCCAAGGCGCTGCACCAGGCCATCCAGGAAACGAAGATCCTCGCCCCGCCGATGGACTGCGTGACGCCGATCGGCGAGGAGCAGCTCATCGCGGGCCTGAAGTCCGTGGTGGACGCGGAGTTCTACACCGCCTCCAGCCGCCGGCCGAGCGTGTACCGCGGCAACCCGTTCCTCATCGAGGCGGCCCTCGCCTGGGGTCGGCCGGAACCCAAGGCCCCCGACCGGCAGGAAAGCCGCAAGGCCCCTGCCGCCCCGCCGCCGCGTGCCGAGCAAGACGAGGCCCAGCAGGCCAGGCTCATCCGCTTTGCCAATCGCGTGCCGCTTCAGTACCAGCAGGGCGCCTGCGCGATCACCAAGTGCGTGACGGGCCTGAACTGGAAGGCCTACGGCCTGCAACAGCCTCGCGGCGGGCTGCCCGCCGGGCCGCTGACGGTGGTGGTGCACATGGCGAGCGTCTGGGTGCCGTTCACCAGCGAGAGCAAGGAGGCGGTGGCGTCGTACCCGGAGATCCTCAAGGAAATCCGCCTGGCCCTGCAAGACTGCGGCCGGCGGCTGGGCGTCCACGTGCGGCGCGGCATCCGCATGCGGCAGGAGCTCAAAAAGCGCGGCTACATCGAGAAGTACATCCCCGCCATCGGCGAAGCGCTGCGAGACATCCTCGAACTCAAGCCGAAGCAGGTAGATACAGTCTGCACGGAACTGAAGGACGTGCTGGAGCGCAGCCGCAAGCTGTAGGCCTTCCGCCCCCCCCCTTGCCGTGCAAACGGTCGGGCTAAGCAGTAGCCTTGCCGGCTGTCTTTGCTCTCTCCGCTGTTGGCCCGGCTGTCCGCGGCGTATAATGGCTTGCCATGGAAAAGTCCGAATACCTGACCGCGCGGGGCAGCGAAGAGCCGTACGCCATTCAATTCAGCGTGTTTGCGGCCAACCGGATCGGCCAGTTGCGTGAGTTGCTGGACTTGTTCAGCGGCCGGGCCGTGAAGGTTCTGGGCCTCTCCGTGGTCGACTCGACAGATTGGGCCGTCATCCGGCTGATTCTGTCCGACGCCAACACGGCGCGGGAACTCCTTACGCGGCAGCGTATTCCGTTTACAGAAAGCCAGATTCTCCTGCCCGTGCTGGATACGGAAGACGCCCTGTCCCGCCTGTGCGGGCGCCTGATGCAGGCGGAGCTGAATGTCCACTTCGCTTATCCGCTGACCATCCGCCACACCGACCTGCCGGTCATGGCCGTCCACGTGGATGACATCGTGCTCGCCCGCTCGCTGCTCACACGTCACGGCTTCCGACTGCTGGGCGATGAGGACCTGGCCGACCCGACGTAAGGGCAGGAACCCTCGGCGGCCCCCAGCGGATGGCGCCCCGGCCTCCATGGATTCCGAAAACGCGGACTCATGACCGCCTCCCCGGCGGCCGATATGGAATCCGGATGCCGGAGGAACGCAAAGCCCGCGAGCACGCCCGGAGGGCATTCAGCAGCGTCAAGACGTTGCTCCTCGTTGCTGCGCTGATCGCCGCGCCCGCCCTTGGAACGGCCGAAACACCGGAGCAACTCAAGGCCGAGGCGTACAAGCTGGCCCGCGAGCACCTGGCGAGGATGCCCGAGGGCTACCACGCCCGCATCGACGTCGATCGACGGCTTGTGTACGTCTCCGCCCTGGACGAGGCCCACCTGAAGGAAACGATGGTCCTGCTGGCCGTCTACACCGATGCCCAGCGAAAGGTTCTGCTCTCCGAGCCGCTGGCGTGGAATGTGACCGTGCTGCTGCCGGAGGAGGCCGAGTACCGCAAACTCGCGCCCGATCTGAAGACCACCGGGTTCTACCGCTATGCCGACCACACGCTGATCTCGATCGACCGGGGGCGTGTGCTGCTGCACGAGTTCACCCACGCCCTGCATCACGCCGACGCCGCGGCCGCCGGGCAGACCCACCCGATCTGGATCTGCGAAGGGATCGCCACGCTCTTTGAAAGCGCAAGCGTCGTGTCCGGAGAACTGAGCCTTTCCACCGACAGCCGACTCATCCATCTCCAGCGCGCGCTCCGCCTGAAGACGCTCGTGCCGCTGGAGAAGCTCATGAAGATGGAGACCAAGGCCTTCGTCGAACAGGCGGACCTGTGCTACGCCCAGAGCCGCTACCTGCTGTACTACCTGCATGAGAACGGACTGTTGCGCAAATGGTACGCCGCCTACAAGGCGGGCTTCGACAAAGACCCCACCGGCCGGGCGGCGCTGGAGAAGGTCTGCGGCAAGCACATCTCAGCCATCGAGGAAGACTGGCGCGAGTGGGCCGGCGAGCTGAAACTGCCTTGGGGCGAACTGCGGCGCGGCCAGGCGCGGCTGGGCATCGAAATGCAGGACCACAACCGCGGCGTGAAGGTGGTTCGGCTGCTGCCCGGCGGGGCGGCGCTCAAGGGCGGACGCTTGCGGAAGGGAGACATCATCCGCGCGTTTAACGGCACAGACGTGTCCTCGGCCGCGGAACTCATCAACGCCATCCGCGCCTCGGGCGCCCACCAGACCGTCAAGATCGATCTCTACCGCAACGGCCGCGAGCTGACCGTTCTCCAGCCGCTCGGCGCGGCCGGCGGATAGCCGGCCAGGCCGGATCATCTCTCAGACAGGCTGCTAGCGGCCGTCGCTTTCCGGCACCCGGCTGCTTACTCTCTCGACCGGGCGCTCGGCCACCTCGCGGCACGGTTGGCCGATGGCGAAGGCCTTCGGGTCTCCCATTACGCGATGCGCCACGCTGTACATCGGCCGCACGTGGTTCACGCGGATGCGGCCCAGGGTTACGCCCGGCTCGCGGCCGAGGATGTCGCCCGTGTCCGGGTTGATGATCGGCTCGCCCTTCTCGTAGATTTCGAACTCCTGCCCCATTTGCACGTTGCGGTCTTTGCCGCCGTTGATCACCACGCTGCCGTCCTCGCGCACGAGGGCCACCTTCGGCTCCCACGGGCGGGCGGCGATGCTGTCGGTGACGCGATCGACCGCACGGCGGATCACCTTGGCCGTCGCCCGGCCCAGCGGCGTGCGGTAGAAGCCGCTGGAGCCGAAGCCGACCTTGTCGTACTGGCCGCGGATGGTGGTGTTCTGCGCGCGGACGGTTTCCTCCAAGCTCTCGGAGGCGATGATCTGCCCGGACTCCACCTCGATCACATAGAGCGTCATGCCCATGATGGCCCGGTCTCCGCCGCCGAACACCTCCAGGTTGCCCAGCCCCAAAAATCCGTCGCCGCGTGAGACGTGCCCGAAGTCCGTGATCGTGCCCTTCACAAGGTACTGCACGTTCTTGAGCTGCCCCAGTTCCGCCTTGCTCTGCCTGCGGGTGGCGCCGGACTGCTGGAACTTGATCTCCCGCATCACGTGGGCGAGTTCCGCCCGCTCGATCACCTGGTAGCGGCGGGTCTGGACGAGGTTGTCCACGAGAATGTCCTGCATGCCGCCGCCGAGGTCCCAGTTCAGCGGGAAAGGCGCCCGGTTCTCGAATTTCAGCACCGCGATGGTCGGCTTGACGTAGTCGCCTTCATTCTCCAGCGACCACCGGCCGCCGCCGCACCCGGCCAGCAGCCCCGCCCCAACCGCGATCCATAGCATTCCTGCGCGCATGATAAGTCTCCCGCACTTCCGGTCCTCTTATCGGCACAGTGCAGAGGAATGGTTGAGGGGGTATCCCGATATCCGCCGTCGGCGCGGCGGCAAGCACGATGCCCGCCGGCAATGCCGTTGTCCGCCGTGGTGAGCCAGGCTGGTGAGCCGGGCTTGCGTTGCGCGGGGTTTGCGGTACACTGGATCGACCGGCCGGAGTGGCGGAATTGGCAGACGCGCGGGATTCAAAATCCCGTTATGGCAACATAGTGTGGGTTCGAGTCCCACCTCCGGCAGTCACGACATAGCCGGCCAGGCCCGGCCGGACGCCGACAGACGCGGCCACGTTCGCCCGTATCGCAAGAACCGCGCGGGATTCGAGTCCCCCTACGCACCTCCCGCCGAACGGCCAACACGGGCCAGACCCGGCCATGGGCGGACAGCAGCGGA
>Ga0102959_1000437_pt1 | contig 11943 bp, 10 predicted proteins | sample SalPonF2_B_D2_MG_FD_84520 | JGI IMG/M metagenome (GOLD analysis project Ga0102959, IMG submission 84520) | Salt pond soil microbial communities from South San Francisco under conditions of wetland restoration - Salt Pond MetaG SF2_B_D2_MG ...
CCAGGCCTTCGGCCTGGAACGGCGACGGCCCCGTAGTCGCGGAGCAATGTGGCTCCGAACTCAGAACTTCCCCTGTAACAGCCCCGCTCGCTCGCGCTCGCGGCTCGGACGTCCGGCCTCGCGGAGTGCCGTGGCTGTCCCTATTGCCTGGTCCCATGTGCCTGGTGCCTGCCGCAGGCGAGCGCCGTGGCCGCAGCCTATATCCTGGTACCAAGTGCCCAGTGCCTGCCGCAGGCGGCTTGCGGCACTCGCTCAGGCTTCGGGCCGCCAATCCGTGTCGTCGGCTCCCGAAATCCGGTTCGCCATCCGCGCCATCAGGTGCAGCAGGTCGCTGAGCCGGTTGCAGTAGGGCAACAGGATGCGCGGCACGCGGGGCTCCGGCTCTACAGCGGCCGCGATATCCCGCTCGGCCCGGCGGCAGACCGCCCGCGCCACGTGCAGCCGCGCGGCGAGCTCGCACCCGCCGGGCACAAGGAATCGCCTCTGGGTGGGCAGCTCGGACGAGAGCCGGTTGATGCGGTCTTCCAGCGATTGGACGTGTGCTTCGGCGAGTGCGCCCGCGGCCTGCTTGCCGGTTCCCGCCGCGGCGAGCATGGCCCCGGCCGTCAAGAGCTCCCCTTGCAGGCGGGTGAGCCACTCGCGAAGGTCCGCGTGCCGGTCTTCGCAGCAGGCGGCGCAGAGCCCCAGGTGGGCGGTCAATTCGTCGATGGCCCCGACGGCCGAGATGACCGGGTCGCTCTTGCGCACCCGCTTGCCGCCGGGCCGGGTGGTGTATCCTTCATCGCCCTGGCCGGTGTATATCTTCATGCCTTCGCCTCCGCCCCGAAAGGACCATCCCTTACTCCACGCGAGAGCCGAATGCAACCGGCCGCCGGCATGCGGCATGGCTCACGCAAGGCACGCCGCGGCCCGGCCGAGCGCGGAGACCGTGAAGATCAGCGGGTACAGCCGCTCGTGGTACCACAGGCTGGCGAAGTACAGGCCGATCGGCGCGGCCGGCAGTTCCCCGCCGCCCTCGGCGCGCTGGATGAGCCATTCCGCCCCGCGCCGCACGCCCCGCAGCAGTTCCTCATCCGGCAGCACCGGCCGCTTGCGGGTGGTCAGCCGCAGCTTCGCCAGGGCGTCGGTGGCGACGGCCGCTTCTTCGATACTCGTCCGCACGCCGGCGTCGCCGCCCCAGCCGCCGTCGGTGTGCTGGCAGCGCAGCAGGTATCGCGCCGCGGCGGCGAGCGTGCCGGCCGCCGGTTCGGCGCGCATTTCCGCCAAAGCGGACACCACCCGGGCCGTGCCGAATACCGGGTTCGCCTCTTGCGGCGCGTGCTCGTTGCCGAACCACAGCGGCCGCCACGGTTTGTCTGGCCGCCAATCCCCCAGCAGGTAACCCAGGCCCCGGGCGGATGCGCGGGCCGTCCGGGAAGCGCGGCTCTCCCACGCCCGCCAGGCCCGCAGGGCGTGGGCGGTGAGGTCCGCCGCGGAGCGGTCGAACGGCAGGTTCGTCCAGCCGCGGCAAAAGGTGGGTATGCCGCCGTCGCGGTTCTGGAGGCGGACCAGCCACTCCATGCCGGCCAGCGCGGCCGCACGGGAGCGCTCGTCTTCCGGCGTGAGCCGGGCCAGGGCGATTACGGCGCCGGCCGTGTCGTCGGCGTCCGGCACGCCGCCGTCGCTGTTCGTCCACGCCCAGCCGCCCGCGGCGGCGCCGGTGTACGGGTGGCGCTCGGTCTTCTGGCAGGCGAGCAGCCAGTCTCGCGTGGCCTCCGCGCCGGCCCGGCCGAGGAACTCCACCGCGGCGCCGGCCTTCGGCCAACGGCGTGTGGTAGACCCGGCCGCCAGGGCCTCGACGGACAGCGACGTGAGCCACGTGCCCAGGTCCACGTCGATGGGCCAACTGCCGTCCGGGCGGACGGTCCGCAGCAGGAACGCCTCCGCGCGCCGGGCGACGGCGTGCTCCGCCAGGTTCATGCTCGCCAGGCACATCAGCACGAAGGCCGTGAGGGGGATCGCCTCCAGGTAGCCGCCGCCGGACGGTTGGATGGCCTCCAGCTTTCGCAGCGTGGTTCGGCGCAGGGCATTGCGGACTCGCATCCGCAGCAACCCGCCGCCCGGCAGGGCCGCGTGCCGCGCCTGGCCGACGGCGATCAGGGCCGGCAGGGCGTAGCTGACCACCGGCACGCGGAGCAGCCGCAGCGTGCGGTGGCTGAAGGCGGCCAGCTCGAACGGCAGCGCCGCCACGTGCCGCCAGCTCTCCGGGCCCTCGCCCAGCCGGCCGGAGATGGCCCCCATCGCCAATATCGGCGCGGAGAAGGTTCTGTCTCCGCCATAGCGGACGGAGACGGCCTCGGCCAGCGCGTCGGCCTCCAGGCTGCCGGCCTGGCGGCCGATCCATCCGGCCGCGGCGGCGACCACGCCGGCGTAGTCGGCGTCCGCCCCGGCCGCAGCGAACGCGCACCAGCCGAGCACGGTCGTCGAGAGGTTGCTCCCGGAGCGGGTGGTGTCTCCCCAGCCGCCGTCTGCGTTGGCGTGTTCGGCCAGCCACGCCAGCCCGCGCCGCACGTGCTCTCGCCGGCGTTCGCCGAGCTGGGCCAGCGCGCACACGGCCGTCGCGGTGGCCAGCGCGCTGGCGGACAACTCACCCTTCCAGCAGCCTTCGCTCGTGCGCTCGGCCAGCAGCCGTTGGCGGAGGGAGTCGAGTGTTCGGTTGAGCTTTCGGAGGTCCAAGGCAACTCGCCCAAGCTACTTGCACAATACCGCGCGCTTCGAGCCTGTCTGCTGGTGCGGGGGGCTGAACAGCCCCGCTCGCTCGCGCCCGCGGCTCAGAGCGTGTCGCGCCCAGCCGTCGATCGTCAATCGGCAATGCCGCTGAGGCGCCCGGTGGCCAGCAGGCCATAAAAGGTGTACTCGCAATCGAGGATGGTGTCCATCCAATGCCCGCGGAACGCGCCGGACAGGTCCCACAGGCTCTCCAGGTAGTCTCTCGTCCGCTCGGCCACGGGGTGCAGGTCCGCGCCGCACATCGCCAGCGCGTGCAGGGCCGTGGCGGTGGACAGCAAGTCCGGGATCGGCGCGGCCGGCATCGCCAGAAAGCCTCCCTTGTCCGCGCGCTGCCGCATGAGCCAGGCGACCGCTTCTTCCGAAACGTCCGCCCCGAGGTGGCCCAGCAGCACCACCACCGCCGCGGTCGCCGGCGTGGTGGAGATCGGCCTGCCCGGCTCGTTGGCGTAGCCGCCGTCTTTGGCCCGCAGGCTCTGAAGGCATTCGATCATCCGGTACGGCTCGGGCAGGTCCGCCCCGGCGTTCTCGTACGCGCCGAGCGCCAGGTAGCAGCCGTAGGCCGTGCCGTGCTCGGCCCGCGGCTCCTGGCTGTAGCCGCCGTCGGGTGTGCGGAACGCCTCGATACCGTCCAGCATGGCCCGCTTGCTCTCGGCCGGCGGCCGCATGGAAAGGTTCGCCCAGCATCGTGGCAGGCAGGCGCGGTGGATCGGGTCCAGCCGCTCGCCCGCGCCGAAGCCTTCGACATACGCCTTGCAGGGCTCCGAGGGCCAATCCACGCCGAGCGCCCGCAGGCAGTTCGTGGCGAAGACGGTGTAGTAGAGGTCCACCTTTTCCGAGCGCCCGCGAAAGCCGCCGCTCTCGCGCCGGCAGCCGAGGACGAACTGGGCGACCTGCCCGGCGGCGAGTTCGCCCATCGAGGCGGCCGCCCCGGCGGCCGCGCGAATCTCACTCTCGTGCAGCGTCACGTGTCGGCTCCGCGGGCTCCGTCCCAAGTTCGTCCAGCTCGCCGCAGATCTTCGCCACCACGCGCCGCAGCAGGGCCTTGAGCGCCGCGTGGGTCACCGGCTCCAGCGCGGCCAGGGCCTGGCGCTTGTGCCGCTCCAATAACTGGCCCGCGCGGGCGTCGACGTCCATCTCCCGCAGCGCGGCGCGGACGGTTTCCAACTCCGCCGCGCGGGCCTCGCGCCGCCAGAGCTTCTCGAAGGCGTCGCGCGCCGCGCCGTCGGCCCGCTGCCATGCATCCGCCAGCAGCAGCGAAGGCCGCATGGCCGGCAGGTCTCCCGCGTGCAGGTCTTCCCGGTCGTCGCGAACCTGGTAGGCGATGCCCAGCGCCCGGCTGAAGTCGTCCAGTGCGTTGCGGAAGGCGTCTTCCGCGCCGGCCAGCAGCGCCCCCATCCGCAGGGCCACCTCGAAGGCGGGCGCCGTCTTGTTGGCGTAGATCTCCGCCACCTCGGCCGGGCGGAGCGGCCGCGGGCCGCGGGCCCAGCACAACTCCGCCCCCTGCCCCAGGCACAGCCGGCGGTGGGCGTCGGCCGCGGCGCGGAGCATGGCCGCGCGCGTCTCGGGCGGGGCATCGCACCCGGCCAGCAGGCGGTAGCCCTCGCCAAGCAGCAGATCGCCGGCGTTCAGCGCCACCGGCACTCCGAAGCGCTCGTGCAGCGTGGGCAGGCCGTAGCGGGTGGCGTCGCCGTCTTCGATGTCGTCGTGGATCAGCGAGGCCTTGTGGAAGCATTCGACCGCCACGGCCGCGGCGCGGATGGCTTGGCAGTCCGCGTCACCTTCCAGCGCGTCATACGCCGCCGCGGCGAGCGTCGGCCGCCAGCGCTTGCCCTCCACGCACATCCAGTCTCGCGCGATCCGCTCCGTCTCGTCGGCCGGGGGGCCCATGACCTCGGCGAGCGCCTCGGGCGTGAACCATTCGCGCACGCGGCCGGCCAGGGGCTCCAGCCCCGTGGGCGCTGTTCTCGGCCCGCTATAGGCGCGAATCGTCTCCATGAGCCAGTCCATGTCCAAGGCCGTGTTGCGGCAGCCGGCGTGCAGCAGCGGGATGGCGACCGCCGGAATCGCCGCCGCCTGCATCAGCGGAAAGACCTTCTCCAGCGAATCCATGCAGCCGACGCCGATAACGACCTCCACCTGCCCGGACTCGATCAGCGAGATCACCGCCGCCGTGCCCTCGCACACGAGCGTCACGCAGCCCAGCGCCTCGGCCTCCGCGAGAATGCTATGCAGCACGCACCGCCCGCAGTGCCGGCACAGCAGGCCGTACTCGTCGATCTCGGCCGGGCATTCGTCCGCGTCTCGCAGGCATTGGGGCAGCAGCACCAGCCGCCGCTCATACGGAATGCCCGCCACGGCCGGCGCCCACGCGGCGTTGGATGCGAGCACCGCGGCGAACGGCATGTAGCGCATGTCGGCCCCGGCGGCGGCCAGCACGGCCTCCGCGTGGCGCGAGAGCTCTTCCAGCGAGAGCGGCGGGGTGAGGCCGGCGCGGCGGGAGTGGGCGTCCGCGGCCGCGCGCAGGGCGCGGCGCAGCTCCGCGGCCGGGGGCACGACGTGCGCCCGGCATTCGGCGGGGGGGGGCTGTCCGGGTTGTCCTGGCTGATCGGTCATCGTTTGCGCAACGGCTCGAACCGCGGAGGCTTAACCATACGCCCCGAAGCCCCAGAACCAGTGCTTCTTCGCCAGCCGGTAGGCCCAATGGCGTTCGGGCATCTGGCGGCCTTCCATGGCGTGGCTGGGGCGCGGCGTCATGGCTTGGAGCTCTTCCATGGCCGTGCCGCGTCCGCTGCTGTCGGCGGCTGCATGTTCAACCACCAGCTTGCGTAGCAGGTCCGGGCGGTCCATCAGCACGCAGCCGCGCGTGGCGGCGGGCACTTGCTCGGCGAAGGCCCGCAGGAACGCCGAGCCGTCGATCGCATCCGCAAGCGGCCGGCCGTTCGTGGCGAGTTCCGCGGAGAACTGCACGGGCGGGCACGGCTCGATGTGCCCGCCGGGGCCGACGTGATAGCTCACGCCCGTCGCGGCCGGGCACAACCCGCGGCCGAGGTGGTCCCAGTACGCGTCGACCACCATCATCGCCGCGCGCGGGCGGATGTCCACCAGGAACCGCCGCAACCGGGCGATCTGCTCTTCGTCCAGGGCCAGCTCCGCACACGGGTCCGGACCGACCGGCCGGTAGATGTAGTACCACACGTAATGAACGCCGCGGTCGATCATGGCTTGCACGTAGCGCTCGCTGGCGAGGTCGTCGAGGTTGGATCGGCACACGCTGGTGGCAGCGCCGATGAAGAGCCCCCGCCGTCGGCAGCGCTCGATGGCGTCCATCGTGCGGCCGTACACGCCCCGCCCGCCGCGGCGCTCGTCGCTGACGGCCTCCAGCCCCTCGACGCTGATCAGCGGCGTCACGTTGCCCAGGGCGGCCATGGCGTCGGCGGCGGCGTCCGTCAGAAGCGTTCCGTTGGTGAACACCTGGAACCAAGAGCTTCGGTACCGGGCGAGCACGTCCCACAGCGGGCCGTACATCAGCGGCTCTCCGCCGAGGATGCCGAAGAAGCCCACGCCCGCATCCCTGCCCTGGCGGATGATGCGGTCAAGCTGGCCGGCGGAAAGCTCCACGTCCGGCTCCGAGCGGACCCAGCAGCCCTGGCAGCGCAGGTTGCAGCGGCTGGTGACGGAGATAAACAGAACCGGCGGGAAGCGCCGCCCGGCCCTGCGGCGGCGGCCCCAGCGGTGCATCGCTAAGGCATTACGGGCGGCGAAGTTCCACGCAAGCGACCAGAGCGTTCGCGGGGACACCTCCCGCAGCAGACGGCCGGCGTAGCTCAGGAGCATTCCCCACCGCCTTCCGCATGCTTGCGGGACACTTCGTCGAGCACTTCCGGTGGGATGCCGAGATCCTTCGGCGGCCCGGAGGAGCGCAAGCGCAGCTTCTGGAGCACGTTACCGGACCGCAGCACCCCCGGGTCCACGGCCATGTCCGGCCGGCGGAGGTCTTCGGGGGTTACCTCGTCTCCATTGATCGGCCGATCCGCGATCTTCGGGAAGATGATCGCGCCTACCGGGCAGATCCGGGCGCACGCCGGGCAATTGGTCTTGCAGCGGCGGGGGCGGATGACCTCAACCCGCCCCGTTTCATCCTTGCCGTATACGCCGAACAGGCAGAAGTTCAGGCACTGCCTGCAGTTAGTGCAGCGGCCATAGTCGATCACCGGGAACCACGGCGCCCAGTCGTCCTCTGGTGGAGTTGCGGCGAGGGCCTCTTGGGGGAGCACAGCACCGGATAGTATTTCAGTAACTACAGACTGAGTATCTTTCGTACGCATGCTGCCGACAATCGCATCAGCCGGCAGGTTTGCACCCGCCCTGTGGAACAGCCACCGCACCGCACGCGGGAAGCACGCGGCGATGCGCACATCATTCCCTTGCGCTACCTGCCCCAGCAGCGGGTCCTGCCGCGCGGCCAGCCCGCACAGGTCGTCGACGACCGTAACCGCCGCGCCGGCCTTCCGCAGGCCCTCGGCCACGGCGTCGGCGGCCTCCGGGGCAAACACCTGCGCCTGGCCGCAACGGCAGACAAGGAAAAGCGTTTGATGGTCAGATACCTTGGGCGTCATTGCAGGTTCAACCAGTATAGCCGGCCGTGGTGGCGATTGAATCTGGTTCTTACGCCCGGTCCGGTGAGCCTAAACGCTATAATCGCACAAGCATGCTCCGAACAGCTCTCGCATGGATCGCTCCGGTGGCGGTGGGCGTCGCCGGAGTTCTCGTTCTGGGCGCCTGGCTGGAAGTGCGGCCCGGCGTGCCCATTTCCCTGCGCCTGCCGACCCGGCAGGAACTGGAGGCCCTGGAGGCCAAGGCCGAGAAGCCCGTGGACCTGACGGGCTTCTTCCAGCAGGGGGAGGGTGAGCCGTCGGACATCGGGGCCTCCTGGCCGCAGTTCCGCGGTCCGCGGCGGGACGGCGTGATTCGCGCGGAGGTGGCGTTGCGTTCGGACTTCTCGGCCGAGGACCCGCCGCCGGAGTTGTGGCGCGTGGAGATGGGCCAGGGCTACGCCGGCGCGGCCGTGCATGCCGGGCGGGTCTACGTGCTGGACTACGACGAGGAACTGCGCGCGGACGTGCTCCGCTGCCTGTCGCTGGACGATGGGCGGGAGATCTGGCATCGCGGATACCACGTGGACATCAGCCGCCAGCACGGCGTGAGCCGCACCGTCCCGGCCGTGACCGATGAGCACGTGGTGACCATCGGCCCCAAGTGCCACGTGCTCTGCGCGGAGGCAAAGACGGGCGATCTGCTCTGGGCGATCGACCTCGTGAAGGAATACGGCACGAAGACGCCCGCGTGGTACACGGCGCAGTGCCCGCTGATCGACCGCGGGCGGGCGATCCTCGCCCCGGCCGGGCCCGACGTGCTGATGCTGGCCGTGGACCTTACCAACGGCGAGGTGGTGTGGAAGGCCTCCAACCCCCGCGGCTGGCAGATGACGCATTCCTCGATCATGCCGATGGACCTCGACGGGCGGCGGACATACGTCTACGCCGCCAGCGGCGGGGCGGGCGCGGTAGACGCCGAGACCGGCGAGATCGTCTGGCTGACGGATCGGTGGAAAGTGAACATGGCCACCTCGCCCTCCCCGATCGTCGCTGGCCCGCGGCGGGTGCTGTTCGTCGGCGGCTACGGCAGCGGGGCGATGATGGCCAGGCTCGATGGCGAGCCGGTTGAAGTAGTCGAGCAGTTCCGCCTGAAGCCGAACGTCTTCGGCTCCGAGCAGCAGACGCCCATCCTGCATGAAGGGCACGTGTACGGATTGCGGGAAGATGGGCAGCTTGTCTGCGTCAGCCTCGACGGCGAGATGAAGTGGCAAAGCGGCCGGCTGAACCGCTTCGGGCCTAAAGGGCGCGGGCCGTATATCATCGCCGACGGAAAGCTCATCCTGCTCACCACGGACGGCACGCTGCACTTTGTGCAGCCCACGGGCGAGGCGTTCCGGCCGTTGGGCAGCGTGAAGGTGATGGACGGTTTCGAGGCGTGGGCCCCGCTGGCCCTCGCCGACGGCCGGCTGATTCTGCGAGACCTGACCACGATGGTCTGCCTGGACTTGCGCAAGAAGTAGCCGCGTGTGGCCACAGGCGCCTGGTTTGCGGCGCGGGCATCTTGCCCGTGTGCGCCACGGACCTCCGGCCCGTGTGCCGGTGTGCGTACGGCGCCACGAGCGAGACGCTCGCGGCGCGCATGGACGAGACGTCCATGCCATGGGTTTTGCGGCCCGCCCACAGTTTGGTCTAATAGAGCAATGGACACCCGCATGAGAAGACATCGCGGCGACACGAAGACGGGGGTGCTGATCGGCCTGGTGGTCGCCGCGGCCGTGCTGGGCGCGGGGTTGGTCATCTGGAAGGCGGACGTCTTCGGCGAGCGCGGCCCGGGCTACGGCCGGCGGTGGGAGCAGACCGTCGCCGAGGTCGGCAAGGTGGATGCGAACCTGCTGACGTGGGAGGAGGTGCTGGAGTTCGAGACCGGCTTCCGGCAGCCGCGGGCCATCTGTCACGCGGTGGCCCGCATCTACGTGGCGGGCGACGAGGCGGTCCGCGTGTTCGACCTCGACGGCCGGCAGGTGTCCGAGCACCCGTTGAGCTATGCTCCGGTCTGCATCGCGGCCGATGGGGACTACATCTTCGCGGCGGAGGCCGGGGCCTTGCACCGTTTCGAGACCCCCAGCGAGTACAGCGCTGCCGCCTCGCCGGCCGGCGGCTCCGGCGGGGGTATGCTCTACAGGGGGAACATCCACATTGCGGACATCGCCCTCACCGGCGAGAGCATCCTGTTGACGGACCTGGCGGGCAAGCGGCTGTTGGTGCTGAACCGCTCCGGGCACGTCGTGAAGGAGATCGACGGCGCCACGCCGCGGGACGACCTGAAGTTCAATGTGCCCGGGGAGTGCTTCGCCGTGGCCGTGGGCATCGACGGCCTGGCCCGCGTGGTGAACCCCGGGCGGCTCCGGGTGGAGGCCTGGACGCTGGAAGGCGACCGCGAGTTCGTCTGGGGCAAGGGCTCGAACCACACGGACGGCTTCGCCGGATGCTGCAACCCGATGCACATCGCCGTGCTGCCGGACGGGCGGATCGTGACCAGCGAGAAGGGCATCGCCCGCGTGAAGGTCTACAAGCCGGACGGCCCGAACGCCCAGCCCGGCGTGTTGGACAGCGTGGTGGCCGGGCCGGACGAATTGGCCGGCCTCGACGGCTACGATGTGGCGGTGGATTCGCGCGGCCGGGTGGTTCTGCTGGACGTGCAGGCCCGGACGGTGCGCGTGTTCGCCGAGCGGCCGAAGGAGACGTCGAATGACTGAGAAAGCGGAGAAGGGCCTGAACCGTCGGGAGTTTCTGCGGACCTGCGGGCGTGTGGCGGCGGTGGGCGCCATCGCCGCGGTCGCCGCAGCGCTGTTGGTCCGCCGGGACGCCGCGGCCAGGATGGTGCATGGCGCCGCCGAGGGCGCCGGCGGTTCGTCGGCCCCGAGCCCCGCCGCCGAGCGCTACCCCGCCGGCATCTGCGTGAACGACTCCCATTGCGGCGGCTGCCCGGCGGCGAGCGATTGCCCGGTGCAGAGGTGACCCGCGCCGGTCTGCCCGTTCGTGCAGTTTCTGAGGACTGAAGCCTGAGGTCTCGCGTTGAGCGAAGAGAAGACATCCCGGCGCTCCTTGCTTGCCTCGGCCGGCGCGTGGGGCGTGGGCGCCATGGTGGGGGCCGGCACCTTCGTGGCGCTGGCGCGCGGAGCGCTGAGGCGCCGCAACTGGGTCTGGCAGATCGACCCGGCCAAGTGCACGCGCTGCGGCAACTGCGCCACGCACTGCGTACTGAGCCCCTCGGCCGTCAAGTGCATCCAGTCTCACGTCCGCTGCGGCTATTGCGAGCGGTGCTTCGCGTTCTTCGCGCCGGAGGCGGAGGAGTTCACCTCGGCCGCGGAGAACCAGCTTTGCCCGACCGGCGCCATCAGCCGGCGGCCCACCCACAAGCTTCCGTACTATCGCTACAACGTGGACGAGGCGCTGTGCATCGGCTGCGGGCTGTGCGTGGAAGGCTGCGAGCGGTTCGGCAACGGCAGCCTGTACCTCCAGGTGCGTCACGACCGTTGCTTGAACTGCAATGAGTGCGCGATCGCCGCGGCGTGCCCGGCGGATGCGTTCGTCCGCGTGCCGGCCGACCGGCCGTACCTGTTCAAGAAGGGCTACGCATGAGACGCCTGCTCCCGGCCGCACTCATTCTGGCCCTGCTTGCTCCGCTGGCGGCCGCCCAGGAGGAGGGCGGCCCGCGCTACACGCCGGAACTCGGGCCGGACTACACCTTCCCGCAGCCCTCAGCCCCGCAGCCGAAGGGCACGAGCCATGAGATCTTCGACGTGCTCATGCTCTTCCTCTTCCTCGTGCTGGCGACGGTGCTGGCCCTCAAGGTCCGCCGCCGGCGGTGGCTGCTGGTGCTGGCGCTGCTGGCGCTGTTCTACTTCGGCTTCTGGCGGGGCGGGTGCGTGTGCCCGGTGGGCTCCGTACAGAACGTGACGATGGGGCTGGGCGCAATCGCATACGCCGTGCCGCTGGTGGTGCTGGCGTTCTTCCTGCTGCCGCTGGTGTTCACGGTGTTCTTCGGCCGGACGTTCTGCGCGAGCGTCTGCCCGCTGGGGGCCGTGCAGGACGTGGTGCTGCTCAAGCCGGTCCGCGTGCCGCTCTGGCTGGAGCACGGCCTGGGGCTGCTGGTGTGGGTGTACCTGGCCGCGGCGGTGCTGCTGGCGGCCACGGGCAGCGCGTACATCATCTGCCGGTACGACCCGTTCGTCACACTCTTCCGGCTCGCGCCGATCGGCAAGTGGGCGGAGTCGCTGGTGAGGGGCGCCGAGCCGCCGGGCGGCACGCTGGCCGTCGCCGCGCGGGTAGACCTGCTGCTGCTGACGGGCGCGCTGCTGGTGCTGTGCGCGTTCGTCGGCCGGGCGTACTGCCGGTTCCTCTGCCCGTACGGGGCGGTGCTGCGGGTGCTGAGCCTGCTGAGCAAGTGGCACGTGACCATCACGCCGGATGAGTGCATCCAGTGCCGGCTGTGCGAAGACGCCTGCCCGTTCGGGGCCATCCGCAAGCCGTCCAGCGGCAAGACCAACCGCGCCGCGGGTCGGCGGCGGCTGATCGC
>Ga0102959_1000438_pt1 | contig 11899 bp, 13 predicted proteins | sample SalPonF2_B_D2_MG_FD_84520 | JGI IMG/M metagenome (GOLD analysis project Ga0102959, IMG submission 84520) | Salt pond soil microbial communities from South San Francisco under conditions of wetland restoration - Salt Pond MetaG SF2_B_D2_MG ...
GGCGGAGTGGCTTCGTCATTTCAATGACTTAGCAGTGGGGGAGACCGCGGCTCCCGCATGCTTTTCGCGGGAGAACGCGGAGGGGGCAGGAATGCCCCCGCTGCTAAGTTTTTGAAATGACCAGACACGCAGACAACGGAGTGAAACGGGGAAGCACACCCCCTGAATACTTATATTTTTTTAGCCGGTTTCGTTGTTTTTATTGTCCGGACCCGCCGGGTACCATTGGCATTGACATCTTCCGATACCCGGAGGGTATCTCGAAAAGTGCATCGGAAACCGTTTTTTCGTCAATGTTTCGGTATTCCATGACCATATGGCCCGATGGCCCATCGGACACGACTTTGATGGGAAAATTGAGCTTTTCGGCAATCCAGTACGTTGCAGTGCCAAGGGATGGATCTTTGGGTGTGTGAAGATATTTTGAACACATATAATTGTTTACTGTTTCTTTGCCCAGAAATTTCTTCGTCCCCATCTTCTCCAGTTCATCCGGGTCAGCGGGCGCCATTTTTTGTTGACTGCTGGAAGGCATTTCCATGACCATCATTTGCTCAGGCATCAAAACCCATACAACGCCTTTATCTTTTCGGAAAATGGTGACCTGTTCTCTCCCTTGAAAATTCATCTCATGTCTGAAGTTACTCCCCTTGACAAACGCCTTGCTTTCCATGGTTCCCATGGACGATGTCTGAACCATATCGGCGGAAAAGTCAGCAGCATTCCCGGATCCCGGAAAAGCCAATACCGCCGTGAAAAAGATGGCGACCATTAGATTGAGCCGTGACATCCAATTCTCTAACATCCTTTTTCCCCCTCGTATCGATTAATGGTCAGGTCTGTATTTAAAAAATAATACCACAATCAACGAGGGGAGGCAACAGCGCTGCAGGGAAACACCCCGGTTCCCATTTAATCAAATCGTTTTATTGTCGAGAATATCCTTCTTACTTTAAGACAACAACCCCCGTCCCCAGGAGATTTGCGGCGGGACGGGGGTCAACCGTCAGTACTGAATTCATCATCATGACGCCTATCGGCCATGACCCGGGTAGTCACCGGGATGCCGTGTTCGTTTATAATGATGGGAACGCCATTTTTTTTGGGCCTTCCAATGTCTTCGATGATGTCTCGGCGGGGGATAATACCCATATCGGGGTGAACAGGGGTATCTGTAGACCACTCTCGGCGCCGGACAGGGGTAGATACAAGCATTAATCAGTGCACCGCCTAAAATCGCCGCCCCGGCGCCGATGGCGACACCCTCCCATCGATACTGTTGAGGGCTCCCGGCCCAGGCCGAAGGCGACATAAATGACAGGGTGAAAACCATTGCCAATAGAATCATAATCAGATTTTTCTTTTTCATTTTCTTGTCTCCTTTCCGGTTTCTTTTGTATCCTTAGACGTCGTAGATCGAAAAAAGTTTAAACCGAGATGAAATGTGCCCGAAGGAAAACGATATTTTTTACTTAAGATTGAGGAACTCGTAAAAAGTCTCATTTTGCTCGATGTCGCTCACAAAAGACTTTTTACGAAGCCGTCAAAGATCGAGGAACGCGGATATTTAACCACAGTGATACGGAGAGTTTTTCGAGGATTAACCCGCCAAAGATCGGTGGCGGGTTAAAATTTGAGTCTCATACAGAGATATTGGCGGAAAAAACAGTCTGCATACACGAGGCACCCATTATCCGGCTGCCATATGCAGCCATAGGGAAAATGTCACGGCTGACAGCATGGTACAGATGGAGAGCGCTGCCACAGCAAAATCTTCATCACCGTTCATTTCTTTTGCCATAATATAGGTTAACGTGGCGGTGGGCGATGCCAGAAGGATAAGACCGGGGAGATAGCCCTGGGGATCTATATGGAATACACGGTAGAGGATAACGCCCAAGCCCGGAAGTAGAATCAGCTTCAAAAAGCTCGAAGAAAAAAGTTGAAATATCCTTGACTGCATCAACTTAAAAGAGAGAGAAGCCCCGATGAGAAGCAACGCCATGGGAAGGGCGAGTCCGCTCAAAATTTTCAGGCTTCTGTCCATAACCATGGGCAGTCGCAGTCCTGAAAAGGAGAATAAGATCCCTGCAAATGCCGAAAGAATAACAGGATTGCCCAGTACGCGTAAAACAACCGCCCCTTTGTTTTCCGGGACCGAAATATCGTCGGAATTCCATTGAAGGGCGACCACGGCCAGAAAGTTCTGCAATATCATGGTAAACCCGGCAATAATACTGGCCCGCACAAATCCATCATTGCCGAGGGAGTAAAATGCAACGGCAAGACCGATATATCCCAGATTCCCATGAAAGGAAGCCTGAATAAAGGTTCCCAGGGCCCCTTGCCGGATCCCCCAAAATAAGCCAACGCACCAGGCCACAGCAAAAACAATCAGAACGGACAGAAGCGTAATCAACAGAACGGTGACATCGAAATTGGCTTTTAAGGAGGCTTTAGCGATCGCGTGAAAAATCATGGCCGGGATTGCCAGATAATAGACCAGTCGATTTGCCGGACCTAAGAATTCCGGCTGAATAAACCCTTTGAATCGGACAAACCATCCAAGGGTGATTATCGAAAATATAGGAATTATCGTGTTGATAATATTCATAATTAAACATTCATTCTAAACCGGGGATCCATCCCGGATATTTCACGGGTTCTGGGCGGCAATATATTTCAGCATCTGACCGATCACCATTGCGATAATATCCCTCGGCATAAAGCCGTCGGGTATCCATTCCATAAATCTGTCGGTGATCTCTTGGGTGCTCTTTTGAACATCTTTGGTTTTACCATAAGACGCTTCCAGAATCCCCCGTGTTTCCTTTGCGGCGGTTATGGATTGCTTCAGGTAATCCCGGCCGTCATCACCGGTCCTGGCGCCGAAGTGCTCGGCCAGATAGACATCGATTTCATATCCGGCCAACTTCTCAAGACTATCTTGGTATTTGTCAAAGTTTGAATTGGCGGATGTAAAAACCTTATCTTTAAATGGAACGCCTCCGGCATCGGACCCAAACATGGCTTTCTCCTGAGGAACATAGACTGCAATGGAACATGAAGAATGACCCGGGGTATCGATCACCTCCATGGAGAGATCACCGCAGGGAATGACGTCTCCTTCTTCGACAATATCTTCGACATCTATTTTGCCAAACCCCGGTCCCAGGGTTTCGGCCTGTTCCTGGAGTCCATGCTCAGCCAGCAGTATTCCATTTAAGGATGAAATGCTTTCGATGACCTTGGGTTTGTCCAAAAGTTCTTTTGCCCGGGCCGATGCCGTTATTTTTATCCATGGCCATCGTCTTTTGAAAAAAGGAACGATTCCGCAGTGGTCAAAATGGGAATGAAGTATCACCATCTGTTTTATCTTTTTCTCATCTATCTTAAATTCTTGCAGCTGCCGGATCACATCGGGAACGATGTAGGTCATTCCCCCGCCGAGGATGGCATACTCGCTGTTTCCCTTTAAAAGATAAACACATGACGCTGTTTCACCGAGGAGCAAGATTCTTTCGGTGACCTTTCCAGGGTGGTCGATAATCATTTTATTCTCCTTTGCATAACCGTCAGCCTTTAGCGCTGGATACATTAAAAATCGTACGTGTTCAGCATAAACAAATTTGGGATTCCCTGCAAGCCAATACAATTCAATGAGCAGGGTTAACGCATTTGATTTCCGTACAGCAGAGCGACGCCGTGTTTCTCTTGGAAACCGACGGGCTGTTTGAAGGGCTTTAGCACCCGTTAGACCGAGCCGAAGGAAATTATGATTTAAAACATCCATCGAATATTTTATCGACGAATGGTTCTTTATAACTCTGGCACGGCTCGGGCTTACGGGTGCTCGAGCACAAGTTCCCGTCGGTTGGAAAGAGAGATACGCTGTCGTGGAGCGTTCTCTCTCTATTGGGATTCAAATGCGTTAACCCGGATACACAGACGTTAAGGATGAAAAACTATGGACAAAACAATAAATGAGCAATAAATTTATGGGAAAAATTTGAAAATTCCCCATTGCAATGTTAATATCTTGATTAAGGGAACGTCGAAGATGCCCCGGATCTGAAGTGAGGGCAGATGAATAGGGTTTAACACTTTTAATGTCAGAGGGTCGAATATGAAAATATCGAGCATCCAACTGGAAATTATCGAACAGTCCAAACAGAAGAACCTTGAACACGCGCTATATATGGTGGACCGAGCACCTGAAAGCGACCTTATTCTACTGCCTGAAATATGGCCGTGCGGTTTTTTTTCTTTCCACAGGTATCGATCTGACAGCGAACCGATGGATGGCCCCACGGTCCATGCATTCAAAGAAAAGGCCCGTGAGCGAAAATGCCATATTTTGATGGGTAGTTTTGTGGAAAGGGAAAACGATAATTTGTTCAATACCACAATTTTGCTGAATCCAAACGGTGAAGTTGTCGCGAAATATCGCAAGATCCATCTTTTCGGCTATATGTCGGAAGAGGCCGAACTCTTGACCCCGGGCAAGGATGTTGTCGTTACGGATACCCCTTGGGGGAAAAGCGGATTTTCCACCTGTTATGATCTTCGGTTTCCGGAACTTTTTCGCAGAATGGTCGATAAGAATGCGAAATTTTTTCTAGTCGTATCCGCCTGGCCCCTTGCACGCGTGGAGGCCTGGCGGTTGTTTAACAGGGCCAGAGCCCATGAAAACCTGGCGTATCTTTTCTCCTGTAACTGCGCCAGCACCAGCCCCGACGCCGGCACCCCTTTTGCGGGCCACAGCATGATCGTCGACCCTCTGGGACAGGTTCTGGCCGAGGGAGGGGAAGCGGAAGAAATCATCACCGCTGAAATCGATCCCGGAATGGTCGATTCAATACGGAGCCAATTTCCGGCCCTTGTGGATCGGGTCTTACGGTAGCCGACAAGAAACGATCAAACTAACTTTTCATTTTTGCCACAATGGCTTTGGCCGGTATCAGTCCGGTGGCACTGGCTGAGACAATGTTTCCGGCGACACCGGGACCGTCACCGGCCACGTACATTCCTTTAATCTCTGTTTCCAGATCAGGCGTGGTATCGACCTGGGTTGCGAAAAATTTAATCTCAGGTGCATACAGCAAGGTTTCGTCGTTGGATACACCCGGAACCACCCGGTTGAGGGTGTCCAGACCTTCGATGATGTTGGTCAGAATTCTCTCGGGAAGGGCCATGGCGATATCACCACAGACCACCTTGGTCAGTGTCGGGTCGATATATCCTTTTTTAACTCGGTTCCATGTACTCCGTCTGCCCCGCTTGAGGTCGCCGAATCGCTGCAGTATCGGCTTGCCGCCGCCGATCAGGTTCGCCAGGCTGCCGATGGACTCTCCGTATGCTTGATTGTCCGTTACCGGTTCGGTCAGTACCACCTTGGACAGAAATGCGAAGTTGGTATTTTCGGATTTTTTGTGCTGATATGAATACCCGTTGACACAGACAAAGTCGGCGTAATTCTCCAATGAAACGAATCCCCCTTTATTGGTGCAGAATGTCCGGGTCTGATCGTCGTACTTTGATGTCTGGATAAAAAAGGTGGGATCATAGATGACGTCGCAAAGATCCTGCATAATATCGTTGTGAACTTCAACGCGCACCCCGACTTCAATGCCTCTTTGTTTGAGCCCGATCCCGTATTTTTGGGCCAATTTCCCGGTCCAGTCCGCGCCCACACGGCCCGGGGCCAGGATAATGTTGCTGGCTGGGTATTTCTTCCGGTTGGTCAGAATGCCTTTCACCCGGCGGTTTTCGATAATTACGTCCTTTGCTTCTTCTGACGTGTGTATGGTCACCCCTTTGGCCTTGATGTAATCGACCATATCCGCGATGTAGCCCGGCAAGTTTTCACTCCCCAGATGCTTCTGTTTGATAATGAGCAGGTCGATCCCATATCGCTTGGCCTGTTTCCGAATATTTTTGGCTTCTTCCAAATCGGTGGGATAGACCCGGCCGTCCATGCCGAACCTGTTGAATATCTGTTCCGTCTCATGGATAAGTTCCTGGGCCTTGCCGGCCGGCATAAACTGAGTTAAATCGGTCTTTCCCAATTTATGGATGAAGTTCAGCTTTCCGTCGGAGAAGAGACCTGCGCCGCCGATACCGCAAAGGATATTGCAGGGCTTACATTTCATACATGGGTGTTTTTCGGTGATGGGGCATTTGCGTTTTCTGGGACCTTTTCCCTTATCGACAATAAGAACCTTCAGGTCAGAGTGTTCGCACAGGTAGTAAGCGGCAAAGAGTCCGGCGGGACCGCCGCCGATAATGATAACATCATAATCTTTTTTCTTTATGCTGGATTGGACTGCAGACATGTTTTCTCCTCATGCGGAACCGTCCTTTATTTCCAATGGGGTTAAAACCGACACCCTCCGAACACCAAAAAAAAAGCCCTGTCTTTTAAGACAAGGCTTTTAAAGGATCATGGGATGACCATCCATTCGGATTTATTCTTTTGATCCGATGTCTTCCTTTTTATCTTCGGTTTTTTCAGGTTCAGCCTCGGTTTTTTCAGTCACTTCCGGCGCAACCGGCTCCGCGGCCTTCTCTTCAGGCTTTTCGCCTGCGTCTTCGGCCGAAACCTCAGGTTCTAAAACCACCGCCTTGTCTTCGGAGGTATCTTCCTTTAGCGCAATGTCTTTCGTCTCCTCTTTAACCGCTTCTTCGACGCGGGTCTTTTCTTCATCCGCCGCCGTCTCTTTAACTTCTTTTTTCTCGACAAGCGGTGTTTTCGCCACAGCGGCTTTGCCCTTTTTCTTCTTTTTGGTTTTCTTCTTTTTTACATCTTCGGAAGAAAGCAGCTCGACCAAGGAAATCGGTGCGGCATCACCCGGTCGTCTTCCAAGTTTGATGACCCGGGTATACCCACCGGATACAGCCCCATAACGCTCGGTAGCTTCTGCGAAAAGTTTATGAACGACGTCCTTTTCCCGTACAATTGAAAGTGCCTGCCGCCGTGCATGAACATCCCCTCGTTTCGCCAGAGTAATTAAGTTATCGGCCCAACGTCTTAATTCCTTTGCTTTAACATCTGTCGTGCGAATACGGTCATGTTTGAAGAGCGACGTCACCATATTTCTAAACATGGCATCTCTATGGCTGCTCGTCCGGTTTAATTTTACGCCGGCTTTTCGATGTCTCATGGGATTAATTAATCTCCTTCCTCTATATCTTCCTTAGGCAACTCAAAACCTTCCAGCTTCATTCCGAGAGACAGGTCCATTTCACTTAAGACTTCCTTGATCTCATTTAAAGACTTTCTACCAAAGTTTTTGGTTTTGAGCATTTCCGCCTCGGTTTTGCTCACCAGTTGATAAATTTTTACAATATTTGCGTTTTTTAGACAGTTGGCGCTGCGCACGGAAAGCTCGAGTTCTTCGACACTTCTGTAAAGATTTTCATTGACCTTGGGTTTCTCTATCTCCTCGGTCTTTACAACAGGTTCCGGCTCAAGAAGTTCATCAAAATTGATAAAAATCGTCATTTGCTCTTTTAAAATCTTGGCAGCATAGGCCACTGCGTCTTCAGGCAAGATACTTCCGTCCGTCCAGACCTCCAAGGTCAGTTTATCGTAGTCCGTTCTCTGACCCACGCGGGCATTGCTCACCACGTAAGTAACGCGTTTAATCGGTGAAAAAACAGCATCGATGGGAATGGAACCCAGAGGCGCGTCTTCATCTTTATTTGCTTCAGACAGTGAATACCCTTTTCCGACGTTGACGGTCATGGTCATTTTAAGTTTCGCCTCAGATGAAAGGGTCGCAATGTGTTGTTCTGGATTCAGCACTTCACATCTTCCGCCTTCGCTGATGATATCCGCTGCGGTAACTTCACATTCTCCTTCCGCATCAATGTGGACGGTTTTGGGTTCAGGGTCGGAAACTCTAAATCGCACCTCTTTTAAGTTAAGGATAATCTCGGAAACGTCTTCATATGTACCTGGGATAACACTGAATTCGTGCATCACTTCCTCGAACTTTACAGATACGACAGCAGCTCCGTAAAGAGACGATAGAATAATCCTCCTTAAAGAATTTCCAATTGTGATACCATATCCCCTTTCAAGGGGTTCACAAACGAACTTGCCGTACGTCGGCTTACTGGTTACTTGAACTTTTTCTGGCGTTATCATCTCACGCCAGTTCATGTACATAAGTTCATTCGACGCCATTATTATATCTCCAATTTTTTTCAGCGGATCATTAAGGATATCCGGGATGAGATACAGACGTTCGGTGGTAACGTACGCCCCAGCTCATAACCCGCATCTCGGTTATTTGGAATAGAGCTCCACGATAAGTTGTTCCTGGATCGGTATTGTTAGATCTTCACGGGAGGGAAATCCCTTTACAACACCTTTCAGGTTCTCCTTTTCCAGATCCAGCCATTGTGGAATGCCTCTTCGAACCACTGCATCGAGTGAATCTTCCAAGGCCTGAATCTTGCGACTTTTCTCCCGCACCTCAACCGCATCACCAATTTTAACGAGATATGACGGAATATTGACTTTTTTCCCGTTAACGAGAAAGTGATTGTGTCTTACGAAATGACGTCCTTGGGTACGAGAATTCACAAAGCCCATACGATAAACAACATTGTCGAGCCTTCGCTCTAGAATTACCAAAAGATTGGTTCCGGTGATCCCTTTTTGATTGTCCGCCCTTTGAAAAAACAGATGGAATTGTTTTTCCGAAAGACCGTACATCCGTTTTACCTTCTGTTTTTCCCGGAGCTGAATGCCGTAATCGGAAATCTTTCTTCCACGACGCTGCCCGTGCTGTCCGGGCGGGTAACCCCGTCGGTCAAAAGCACATTTATCCGAATAACAGCGATCACCTTTTAGAAACAATTTCAAATTTTCACGTCGGCATAGCCGGCATACTGAACCTGTATATCGAGCCAAGCGTTCCCCCTTTATATTGAAGATTGACCATTTTCAATGGGTCCGTCTTTTATGGATTTAAACCGTCGAAAAATCTGCAATCTTCGATTTTCAATTTTCAATTTTTTTTAAACTCTGCGTCGTTTGGGTGGTCGACAACCATTATGCGGTATGGGTGTAACATCTTTAATCACTGAAATATTTAACCCTGCAGCCTGAAGAGATCGAAGGGCGGACTCCCGACCTGCGCCAGGACCCTTGACATACACTTCAACATTTTTCATCCCATGCTCCATAGCTTTCTTTACAGCATCCTCGGCTGCAAGTTGAGCAGCAAACGGTGTGCTCTTTCGCGATCCCTTAAAGCCCTGAACCCCTGCGCTGGACCAGGCGACAACATTGCCGCCAGGGTCGGTAATGGTAACGATGGTATTGTTAAACGTTGATTGAATATGTACGACCCCGCTGTGTATATTCTTTTTTTCTTTCTTTTTGGTACGGATTTTTTTCGCCATGAATTATGCTCCTGCCTAAAAGTTCGTTATCCGTTTTTCATTCATCACACCTCAAATATCGAACAACGAACGGATATCCTTTTTATTTTTTTCGAACGCCACCTTTCTTTTTAACTGCAGATCTTTTGGGTCCCTTTCGCGTTCGTGCATTGGTACTTGTCCGCTGCCCACGCACGGGAAGTGACTTTCGATGGCGAAGCCCACGGTAAGCTCCGAGATCCATCAACCTTTTAATATTCATGGAAACTTCAGTACGAAGTTCACCTTCAACTTTATATTCGCTGTCGATCACCTTGCGAATACTATTGACCTCGGTCTCAGACAAATTATCTGTCAGTGTATCCGGATCAATATCGAGTTTTTGGAGTATTCGCCTTGATATGGTCGAACCGATACCATATATATAGGTCAGTCCTACCTCGATCCGTTTCCGTCTCGGCAAATCCACTCCCGCGATTCTTGCCAATGCTAATCCTCCTTTTATCCTTGTCTCTGTTTGTGGCGTTTATTCTCGCAGATGACTCTGACAACTCCCTTTCTGCGGACGATTTTACACTTGGCACACATTTTCTTAACCGATGCCCTGACTTTCATTCACATTTCTCCTTGACCAGGGTAGTAGACAATGGGCGATTTTACTTTGTATCGGGTTTAAATCCCATTCCGATACACCGATCGTCCACCATTAATCACCACCTATTTGGATCTGTATGTTATTCTTCCACGAGACAGATCATATGGAGAGAGTTCAACCGTAACTCTATCTCCTGGCAGAATTTTAATAAAATGCATGCGCATCTTTCCGGAAATATGCGCAAGTACTTGATGCTTATTTTCCAATTCTACTTTGAACATCGCATTGGGTAATGTTTCAAGCACAATACCTTCAACCTTAATCGCTTCTTCTTTTGGCATGTCTTCCCCCGACGCCTATTTGTTCAGAATTATTAGAATCTTCCTTTCATTTTATTCCCGCCCTTTTTTAAAAAACCTTCGTAGTGACGGGTCAGCATGTGAGATTCTATTTGCTGAATGGTATCGATAGCGACCCCAACAACGATTAAAAGGGCAGTACCGCCAAAATAAAAAGGAACATTAAATTTTGTCATCAGAATAGATGGAAGTACGCATACTGCCGAAACATATATGGCACCACCTAACGTAATACGCGTAAGAACCCTGTCTATATAGTCTGCCGTACGTTTGCCCGGACGGATACCTGGAATGTATCCGCCTTGTTTTTTCATATTGTCTGCAACATCCGCCGGATTAAAGGTTACGGCGGTATAAAAGTAACAGAAAAAGAATATAAAGCCGACATATAAAGCTTCATACACGATATTGCCCGGTCTCATGGCCGATGCAATGTTCTGAATCCAAGGAATCGCTATAAAACTGGCCAACGTTGCCGGAAACATGATGATGGATGAAGCGAAAATCGGTGGTATCACGCCGGATGTATTGACCTTTAACGGTAAATGGGTGCTCTGGCCGCCGTACATTTTGCGGCCCACAACCCTTTTGGCATATTGAACGGTTATGCGCCGCTGCCCCGTTTCCATGTAGATGATAAAAGCCACCACAAGTACCATCATAAGAGTTAAAATTATGATGACGAACAACCCCATTTCACCGGTTGAAAGCAGACGGAATGTATTTCCGATTGCAGCCGGCATCCGGGCAATAATACCTGCGAATATAATCAGGGAAATACCGTTACCGATTCCCCGCTCGGTAATCTGTTCACCCAGCCACATAATAAAGGCGGTTCCCGCCGTCAGGGTCATCACGGTCATGAGCCTGAATCCCCAGCCGGGATCTATCACCACTGCCGCCCCACCGGGAGACATCATTTTCTCAAGACCGACACTAATACCGAACCCCTGGATTACACTGAGCAAAATCGTACCGTACCGTGTATACTGCGTAATCTTTTTACGCCCCTGCTCGCCTTCCTTTGACAAACGCTCCAGGTGGGGAATGGTCACGGTCAAAAGTTGAAGAATAATCGATGCACTGATATAGGGCATAATCCCGAGAGCAAAAACAGAAAGCCGCTCTAAAGCGCCGCCGGAAAACATATCGAAAAGACCCAGCAGCGTCCCTTTTGCCCGGGCAAAAAAAGAAGCCAGTGCCACAGTGTCTATGCCCGGCGTCGGAACATGCACACCGATACGATAGACGATAAGCAGCGCCAACGTATATAAAATTCTTTTTTTGAGTTCAGGTATTTTGAATATATTGCCGAACCCGCCGCCAAGCATATTATAGAACCTCTACATTTCCGCCAGCAGCGATTATTTTTTCCCTGGCGCTTTTACTGACTCCGTTCACCTTAATTGTGAGCGGAATTTTAATCTCGCCGTGTCCAAGAAGTTTAATGCCGTCCCTTGGACCTTTAACGAGACCGATCCGTACAAGTTCGGCCTCATCGACAGTGCTGCCGCTTTCAAATATTGAAAGGTCACGAATATTAATTACA
>Ga0102959_1000439_pt1 | contig 11892 bp, 13 predicted proteins | sample SalPonF2_B_D2_MG_FD_84520 | JGI IMG/M metagenome (GOLD analysis project Ga0102959, IMG submission 84520) | Salt pond soil microbial communities from South San Francisco under conditions of wetland restoration - Salt Pond MetaG SF2_B_D2_MG ...
CTCCACCTGCGTTCGAACGATGGCCGGGTGATCGGCCGCGGCGGTCTTGTAACGGATGCGGGCCACCTCCTCCACGCGCTGGAGCAGGCGGAGGTTCTCCCGCAGCACTTCCGTGCGGCGGCGGAGGTAGTAGTACTCGCAGTAGGCGGTCTTCACGCGGGCGAAGAGCTTCAGCGCCGCGGCCTCGAAGCGCCGCCGCTCGGCGTTGGCCTCCTCGGCGGCCGCGCTGCCGCGGAGGTCGAGCTTCCCGAACCACGGCAGCATCTGCGAGAGCCCCGCCCCCTGCCGCATCGGGCCGACGCGCGTCTCCACCTCTCGAACGTAGAAACGGTAAGACAGGCGCGGGTCCGGCAGGGCCTTCGCCTGCGGAACCTTCTGCAGCGCCGCCCGCCAGCGGTTGAAGGCGGCTTCGAGTTGCGGGCTGTTGGCCGCGGCGTAGGCGAGATACTCATTCAGGCCGGAGCCTTCCGTGAGGGCGGGCTCCGCCGCCGTGGGCTTGGAGACTTCCGGGGCCATGGTCGCCGCGTGGGAGCGATAGTCCGCCCCGGCGTTCCGCGAGAAAGCCTCGAAGCTCCGTCCGTATTCGCTGTGAGCGCAGCCCGTCGAGAAGACCAACAGAATTGCCGACCACAAGCCGCGTGCGTTGGCCATCGCCCGTCCTTCCGTATATCAAGGCCGCAATCGGCCCATGGCCGCCAGATGTGCATATGGCACTGAACTTATCTTATTCTAGCGGGATGGAAGGGCAATGCACAGAGGTGCGGAGAGTATCTTGTTCTTGCGCGACGGCTTGCGCGGCGGTCGCGTGCAGCGCCATTGAGGGAACGCCGCGCCGGGGGCGATACCCAAGCCAGCGTCAGGAATTGTCGCTCCGCGCCGCTACAGCATGGCCAGATATGCCGCGCGCTTGGAGTTGTATTCCTCCTCGCTCAACACACCGGCGTCGAAGAGCTCCTTAAGCGATTTGAGCGCCTCGGCAGGGCTCTTCTCGGCCGGTGCAGCCGCCGGCTGCCCGCGGAACTGTCCGGCGATTTCGCGAAGCATGTCCGCGAAGATTCGCATGGCGTACTTGTCCAAGCCGTTGGTCTCCAGGAAATTCGAGCCGTTGATGTGGATCCGGCAGGTCATTCCCTCCGTAAAGGCGACCGACTCGATGTCCCGCAGCGAGATGGACACCGGCGGCTCCATCATGTTGTGGGCGTAGAACATGGTGGGCGTCAGCAGCCCGCCATCTTTCGCGCTGCCGAAGACGGTGTTGTCCACCAGCACCAAAGCCCCCTCCCGTTGCCCACCGAATGCGTAGGCATTCAAGGCATTCATCAGCTTCTTAGTGGGAATGTTCGGGCTGAAGTAGATCGCCTTCTGCCGAATTCTCGTGGAGTATCGGTGTACGATCTGGAGAACCGATTCGCTCATGCCGGTAGGCCTCCCACTTGGGTCATTGCCAGTATACGATTGCCTTTACGACCGGGGCAAAACCCTGATACCTCATCGGATTAATCCGGTGCGAAGTCCACTACCGGCGGCCTACATTCGCCTCAGCGTCAGGAACTGCCGCCGCGTGCCGCCGGGTAGTTCCATCTCGTCGGAAACCTCCAGCGAAAAGCCGAACTTGCGGGCCTCGCGCTCGGCGAGGGGGAGTTCCGCTTCCACCGTTTCGGGCGTCTTGTAGAAGAGGATCCGGGCGCCCGGCTCGCGTTTCAGCAGGCCGCGGACCTCGCGGACCATCTTCCCGGCCGAGCCGACCGCCCGCAGGAGCACCACGTCTCGCGAGTGGGCGTACTGCTCTTCCAGCCCGGCTTCCCGCGCCTGCAGATGGACGACTTGCACGTTGCTGAAGCCCAGCGAGGCCGCCTCTTCGGCCACGAACTCGGACTTGTGAAAGCGGCTTTCCACGCCCAGCAGATCGAGTTTGGGGTTGGCCCAGGCCAGGGCGAACAGCGGAAAGCCCCCGCCGCAGCCGACATCCGCCACGGCCGGGGCGGCGGAAAGCAGGTCCGGGGCGATGCGCCCGGCCAGCAGGCTGTCGGCCACGTGGAGCGTCCAGAACTCGCCCAGGTCGGTGATGCGGGTGAGGTTCAGCCGCTCGTTGGCGGACAGCAGGTCGCAATACAGCCGCTCCAACACGTCCAGGCGGTGCAGGGCGCCATCGGGCACGCCGCAATCGCTCAGGAACGCACGCACGTTCTCGGGGCACGTAGACATGCCCGCATCATAGCGGCCGGGCGGCGAAGCGTCCAAAATCACTTGTCGGATGCGTTGCGTGTGCATGTCGGGCATCAACTTCAACGCCCGGCGTTCTTGGGGGCAATCCGTCGTCACCCGTGCGATCCGTGGTAAGCCGTTGCCGTTCTCCGCTTTTTCGGCGGCATCGCTACTTCTCGCCCTCCTGCCTTCCGGCCCTACCGGTTTCTCCTGCTCATCTCGCGTTTCATCTCCCGCTGGTGCTCGCGTTTGCGGGCGTCCTGGCGTTTGTCGTATTCCCGCTTGCCGACACCCACGCCGATCTCGCACTTCGCCCAGCCGTTCTTGAAGTAGACGGCCAGCGGGATGAGCGTCTTGCCCTTCTGCCGCACGTGGGCCTCCAGCACTTCGATCTGCCGGCGGTGCAGCAGCAGCTTGCGGTCGCGCGTGGGGTCGTGGTTCATCTCCGGGGCGGCCTGCGGGTACAGGGCGATGTTCGCGCCGACGAGGTGCACCTGCCCGGCGTAGAGGCGCGCGTACGCCTCGTCGATCTTCGCCTGCCCGGCGCGCAGGCTCTTGACCTCCGTGCCGGTCAGCTCCATGCCGCACTCGACCTTCTCCAGGATCTGGTAGTCGTGGAACGCCTTGCGGTTGGCTATGCGAACGCCCTTGGGCTTGTTGTCTTCCTTGCCTTTCGCCATTCCGCTATGGTCCGGAATGAAGGCCCGGAATGCAAGTACGCCGGGCCAGGCCCGCGCGTGCGGACCTCACGGCGCCGCGCCGTGGTCGAACAGCCCTCGCGGCTTCGGGGGCGCCTCTCGCCCGGCGGCGCCGCGCAGCCTCCTGAGAAACTCCGCCTCATCCACCATTTCAACGCCGCATTCCTGGGCTTGGCTCACCTTCTTCTCGCCGGGCTTGGCGCCCACGACGAGCAAGTCCGTGCTCTTCGACACGCTGGACGTGCTCCTTCCGCCCGCCGCCTCGATGGCCTGCCGGGCTTCCTGGCGGCCGAGGCTCTCCAGCGCGCCGGTGACCACCACCGTCCTTCCGGCCAGCGGGCCTTCGCCCCTCTCGGCCCGCGCCGGGCGCTCGGAGGTCATCTTCACCCCGGCCTGGCGCAATCGCTCGACCGTCTCGCGGCCGGCCGGCGAGTGCAGAAACCGGTGAACACTCTCGGCGATCACCGGGCCGATCTCGTTGACATCCGCCAGTTGCTCCACGCTCGCCGCTGCGATGGCGTCCATGCTGCCGAAGCGCCCGGCCAGCACCTCCGCCGCCCGGCCGCCGACGTGCCGGATGCCCAGGGCCGCCAGCACACGCTCCAGGCCGCGATTGCGGCTGGCATCAATGGCGGCCACGAGGTTCCGCGAGGACTTCTCGCCCATGCGGTCCAGTTCCGCCAACGCCTCGGCCGACAGCGAATACAGGTCCGCGAAGTGCTTCACCATGCCGCGCTCGACGAGCTGGTCGATCACGGCCGGCCCGAGGTTCTCGATATCCATCTGCCCGCGCCCGGCGAAGAACCTCAGCCGCTCGCGGAGCTGCGCCGGGCACTCGGCGTTGATGCAGCGAACGTACACGCCGCCCTCATCGCGGGCGGTCTCGCCGTCGCAGGCCGGGCAGCGGTCCGGCGGTTCGACCGGCCGGGCTTCGGGCGAGCGTTTCTCGTAGTCCACCTGCACCACCTGCGGGATGATCTCCCCCGCCTTCTCCACAAAGATCGAATCTCCCACGCGCACATCCAGCCGCCGAACCTGGTCGAAGTTGTGCAGGCTCGCGTTGGAGACGGTCGTCCCGGCGAGCTGCACCGGCTCGAAGTGGGCCACCGGCGTGATCGTCCCCAGCCGCCCCACCTGAAAGCTCACCTCTTGCAGCACCGTCTCGGCGCGCTGGGCCTCGTACTTGTAGGCGATGCACCAGCGCGGGTACTTACTGGTGGCGCCCAGCCGGTCGCGGGCGGCCAGTTCGTCCACCTTGATGACCGCCCCGTCGATCTCGTACGCCAGCTCCGCGCGCCGGCCGGCCCAGCCCCGCAGAACCCCAAGCACGGCGTCGAGGTCGTCGCAGACGTCGATTTCGTTGACCGGAATGCCGAGCCGCCGCAGATCGTCCCAGCATTCGCTGGCGCGGGCATGCGGCAGCGGCGGCGTCGCGCGGAAGCCGTGCGCCCGGAAGCTCAACCCCCGCTCCGCCACGGCCGCGGGGTTCCGTTGCTTCAGCGTGCCGGCCGCGCCGTTGCGCGGGTTGGCGAAGACTTCCCGCCCTTCCTCCGCCCGCCTCGCGTTGCAGGCGTTGAACGCCTCTCGCGGCCAGTAGACCTCGCCACGAACGATCAGCTCGGCCGGCGCATCGCCCCGCAGCACCAGCGGAATGGCCCGGATGGTCCGTGCGTTGGCGGTGATGTCATCCCCCCGCCGGCCGTCGCCGCGGGTGAGGGCCAGTTCAAGCCGGCCGTCGCGGTACGTCAAGGAGACCGCCACACCGTCGATCTTCGGCTCCACCACGTAGCGAAAGCTCTCGCCGTCCAGCCCGCGCCGCACGCGGGCGTCGAACTCCCGCAGGTCCGCCTCGCTGTAGGTATTGTCTATGCTCAGCATCGCCTCGGCGTGCTCGACCGTGCGGAAGCCCTCGATGGGCTCACCTCCGACGCGCCGCGTGGGAGAGTCGGCCGTCACCAGCTCGGGGTGCTCTGCCTCCAGGACTTTGAGCTCCTCCATGAGCCGGTCGTACTCGCGGTCGGGGATCTCCGGCGCGGCCTGCACATAGTACAGATAGTCGTGGCGGCGGATTGCCTCCCTCAGTTCGGCGATGCGTTCAGCGGCGTCCACGGTGTTTCCTTCTCAATGAACCACGGAGAACACGGAGGTGTTCTTCCGCGAGACGAAGTCGTGCGCGATCCCCAAAATGAAGCTCCTGTCAGGTTCGCCCCGCCTGGCGGCCCACTTGCTGCCGCCGCGCGGCGCGTACAGTTCCCCCCATCCCGCCATGCGTGCGCCCGACCGCCTTGCTGCGCCGCGACCTCTGCAACCTGGGTGGTTGCGCCGTCGCGTCAGTCCATCCGCGGCACCAGGCACAGGAACGTCAGCGTCTGGTCGCCGGTGTTGCGGAACTGGTGCTCGCGGGCGGGCGGAACAAAAACGCAGTCGCCCGCGGCCAGCGGCTTCTCGCCGTCGGGGCAGACGGCCACGCCCTGCCCGGCCAGCACGTACACCTCGTGCTCCCACTCGTGGTGGTGGTGCGGCGTGTGCCCGCCCGGCGCCACGTCGAAGCGTCGCATGTGGAAATGCGTCGCGCCCTGCTCCGGGCCGATCAGCATGCGCATCTGTACGCCCTTCGCGCCGTCCTGTTCGACGGCCGCGGCGGGGACCTGGTCCGCTTTTCGAACGATCAATGTCTTGCTCCCGAGCGCGCCGCGCCGTCCGGCCGGCGACCGCCTTTGCTCGCCCCGCCTTCCACCAGATCGCGAATCTGGACGAGCCGGGCGTCGATCTCGTCGATCATGTAGTAGAGCTTCTTGAAGAAGCGAATGATGAAAAAGCACAGCACCGCCACGACGATCACGCCCAGCGTGATGACGAAGTAGATCCAGTTGTCCATGAAGTGTCTCCCGCCGGCGAACGTTCGCTTGCTCCGAGCGATGCGACCGCTCGCCCGCTGCGCCTATATGGTTTGCCCATCTTGAAATGCGTACACCCAGCCGCGGTCGGCCGGCTCGTATTCTACTAGCTCCTCCGGCGCGAACAACAGGGCGATCTCCCGTGCGGCGGACTGCGGGCTGTCGCTGCCGTGCACCAGATTGTGCCGGCGGCTCATGCCGAAGTCGCCCCGAATGGTGCCGGGGGCCGCCTCCCGGCCGAACGTGGCGCCCAGCAGAGCCCGCACCACACTGACCGCACCGGCCCCCTCCCACACCATCGCCACGACCGGCCCGGACAGAATGAACCGCACCAGCGGTTCGTAGAAGTCCTTGCCTTCATGCACGGCGTACATCCGCCGCGCAAGGCTCTCGTCAAATTGCAGGAGTTTCATCCCCGCCAGCCGAAGCCCCTTGTCTTCGAATCGCCGGACGATGCGCCCGACCAGGCGCCGCTGCACGCCATCCGGTTTGATTACGGCCAGTGTACGCTCCATCGATGGCTCCTTCGCGAGCAACTCTAGACGCGGACGTTGCCGGAGTCAACGTCCGCCTCTCGGCCGGCCGGGCTACGAACCCTTGTCGCCCGCCTTGAGGGCCTTGCCCACGAAGAAGTCCGGGTAGCCCACGCCGCCGTCCCACGTCAGGCGGAAGGTCCGGCCGGTCGGAACGTGCAGCACGTATCCGTAGTGGCCCTTGCCGTCGCCCTGGGCGGCGATGAAGTCGTTATGGTTCGACCAGTGATGGTTGTCCCATTTGCCGTCCGGCTTGCAGGTGGTGGCCTCGATCTTCCTCTTTTTGCCGGAGTCCACGTGGCGGATGGTCACCGTGCAGTGTCCGCCGTCGTTGTTCATCACGAGCGTGCCGTCCGGCGAGACGCCCGGCGAACAGCCGCGGGCGAACTTGCTGTGCCGGCCGGTCTTCAGGTCCACCAGGTACAGGTCGTGGGTCCAGCGGGCCGCCAGCAGATTGCCGTCGGCCGAGATGCACAACTCGCCGGTGTACTTGCCGGGCGCGTTGAGCTTGCGTGTATTCTTCGTCTCGATGTGGACGGCATGCACGCCGTCCGTGCGCAAGAACAGAACCTCCTTGCCGTTCGGATGGAACTCGATGGACGCGCCGTCCTTCTTCCACGCCTTGTCCACCAGTTGCGTGCGATTCTTCCCGTCGGCGTCCATCACGAACACCTTGCCGCCGTCGTATACGGCCAGGCGGCTGCCGTCGGCGGACCATCGCACGAACTCGCCCTTGCCCAGTTCCACCGGCGCCCACCGGCCGACCTCGACCTTCCATATGCGCCCTTTGCGGCTGTAGGCCAGGGCGCCTTCGGATAGCTTCGCCAGGTCGTCCAAGGCAGCTTTCTCGGCGCTGCTGGCGCCGGACGGGTACGACGGCTTGTCCGCCTCGGTATCGGCGGTCGCCGCAACGGGCACGCCGGCAAGAAGCACGCAGAAAGCGAGCATTACTCGGATGCTTCTGTTCATGGCCAGACGGCTCTCCGGGCGTCGGGGCGAATGGTCTACTGCATTGTGAACACGAACTGCGGGATTGGGTTTCTCTTCGTCATGCTTTTGCGGGCCTTGCGGGCAGTTTTTTCCTGACAAATACCTTGACCGATCCGCCGTCTCGGCGGTACGCTACGACGCTTTGCAGATGGGCGGGGAGAGTGTATCTCCCCCGCCGGAATTCCCGTCGGGAAGATCGTTAACCCCTTGAGAACACGCAGTGTGCAGTCGGCTCTGCCCGCATGGGCGGGTAAAAAGGGCCGCACGCGACGAGCGGAGGTGCAAGTTTGGCCGCGGCAGAACTGGTAAAGAACCTGATTGAAGCGGGCGTACACTTCGGGCATCGGGCGAGCCGATGGAACCCGAAAATGAAGCCGTATATCTTCGGCAAGCGGAATCTCATCCACATCATCGACGTCAAGGAAACCCTCCGCGGCATCCTGCTGGCCAAGAAGTTCCTCGCCCAGACGGTCAGCGGCGGCAAAGACGTGCTGCTGGTCGGCACGAAGCGCCAAGCGCGCAAGGCCGTCGAGCAGAACGCCGAGCGCGTGCAGATGCACTGGGTGTCGGACCGCTGGCTGGGCGGCACGTTGACGAACTTCCGGGAGATCCGCAAGCGCATCGGCCGGCTGGAGCAGTTGGAGCAGATGGAGGCCGACGGGCTGCTGGACGCCTACTCGAAGAAGGAAGGCGCCTCACTCCGCCGCGAGATGCGCAAGATCCAGCGCAACCTCGGCGGCCTGCGCCGCATGACCAAACTGCCCGGCGCCCTGTTCATCATCGACCAGAAGCGGGAGGTCATCGCCGTCCGCGAGGCCCGCAAGATGCACATTCCGGTCATCTGCGTGCTGGACACCGACAGCGACCCGGACATGGCCGACATCCCCATCCCCGGCAACGACGACGCGATGCGGGCCATCGAGATCATCACCCACGAGATCTGCGACGCCATCGCCGAAGGCATGGGCATCCGCGAGGCGAAGAAGGAAGAGCCCGAAGAGCAGGCCGACCAGCCGCGCCGCCGCAGCCGTCGCCCGGCCATGGGCCAGGCCGAGCCGGAGCCGGAGCCGGAGCCGGCAGCGCCCGCCGAGGCAGAGCCGGCGGCAAGCCCCGCCGAGCCGGCCGTGCCGGTCTCCGAAGAGCCGAAGGCTTAGTTCTTCGCGAGCAAACGTTCCCCGGCCGGCCCCGCGCCGCCGACAATCTGAATACCTCGAACGAAACTGAAGCAATCTTCAGCAGGAGTGCCGCAACCATGGCAGAAATTACCGCAGGAATGGTCAAGACCCTCCGCGAGCAGACCGGCGCCGGAATGATGGACTGCAAGAAGGCCCTCGCCGAGGCCGCCGGCGACATGGCCGCCGCCCAGGAAATCCTTCGCAAGAAGGTGGGCGCCAAGGTCGAGAAGAAGGCCGGCCGCCAGACCAGCGAAGGGCTCGTGGCGATCGCCCAGGCGCCGGACGGCAAGAGCGCCACGATGGTCGAGGTGCTCTGCGAGACGGACTTCTGCGCCCGCAACGACGAGTTCAAGGCGATGGTGGCCGAGATGCTCTCCGCCGCCGAGGCCCAGGGCGAAGGCGCCACCGACCTGACGGCCGACATGAAGGAAAAGGTCGACGCCACGCTGGCGAAGATCGGCGAGAACATGAGCTTCTCCCGCGGCGTGAAGATCGCCGCTCCGTGCGTCGGCTCCTACCTGCACCACAACAACAAGGTGGGTGTGCTGGTCGGCGTGGATAAGGAAGTGCCCTCCGAGACGCTCTCGGAACTGTGCATGCACATCGCCTTCTCCGACCCGATGGGCATCTCGCCGGACGACATTCCGGCCGATCTCGTCGAGAAGGAAAAGCAGTACGCCATGCAGGAAGCGATCGACTCCGGCAAGCCGGCCGAGATCGCCGAAAAGATGGTCGAGGGCAAGATTCGCAAGTTCCTCGCCGCCAACGCCCTGATGGAGCAGCCGTTCGTCAAGGACGAGAAGAAGGCCGTCAAGGAAGTGCTGGGCGGCGCCACCGTTACGGCCTTCGCCCGGTTCGCCATCGGCGGCTAGAAACGGACCCGCCATGCCGTCCGAGCCGAAATACGACCGCATCATCCTCAAGCTCACCGGCGAGAGCCTCGCCGCGCCGGGCGAGGGCGGCGTGGACACGGCGGCCCTGGAGGCCGTGGCCGCGGAAATCCGCCCCGTGCTGGAGATGGGCACGCAGGTGGGCGTCGTCATCGGCGGCGGGAACTTCCACCGCGGGCGAGACCTCGCCGGCAACCCGCACGTGCAACGCGCCACGGCCGACTGCATGGGCATGCTGGCCACCGTGATGAACGCACTGGCCCTGCGGGATGCGCTGGACAGCCTCGGCATGCCGGCCCGGCTGTACGGCGCGTTCGAGGTGATGGGCATCTGCGAGCGGTTCTACCGCACCGAGGCCATCGAGGCGATGGAAACCGGCCACGTGGTGGTGCTGGCCGGCGGCACGGGCAGCCCGTTCGTGTCGACGGATACCTGCGCCGCCCTCCGCGCCAACGAACTGAACGCCAACGCCGTGCTGAAGGCCACGAAGGTCGACGGCGTGTTCGACAAGGACCCGCTGACCAACCCCGACGCCAAGCGGTACACCCGCCTGACCTACGGGCAGGTGTTGCACGAGCAGCTCGGCGTGATGGACCTCACGGCCGTCACCATGTGCATGGAAGGCGGTATTCCGATCGTCGTGTTCAAGATGGCCGAGCCGGGCAACCTGGCCCGCGTGGTGGCCGGGGAAGACGTGGGCACGGTCATCAGCGGCTGACGGAATATTACGGGAGTCAAAGAGGTTGCAAAGAGAGCAGAGAGTCTCTGTGCCGGTCGGGCTGGGAGTTGTCGACTCCGCGGCCGCGGTGTTCTCTGTGGTTTGGCAGGTCGTTCAGAACGGAGCGAAGCAATGGCCATGGACGAAATTCTGATGGACGTGGAAGAGAAGATGGAATCCGCCGTCAACTACTTCCGCGAGGAACTGCGCGGCATCCGCACCGGCCGGGCCTCGGTGGGCCTGGTGGACCACATCAAAGTCGAGTACTACGGCTCGCCGACGGACCTGCGGCAACTGGCGAACCTCTCCACGCCGGAGCCGACGATGATCCTCGTCAAGCCGTTCGACCCGAGCAGCCTGAAAGACATCGAGCGGGCCATCCAGGCCTCCGGCCTGGGCATCACTCCGGCCGCCGACGGGCGGGTGATCCGCCTGATCGTGCCGCCGCTTTCCGGCGAGCGCCGCCAGCAGCTCATCACGCAGATCAAGAAAATGGCCGAGGCCACGCGCGTGACCATCCGCAACGCCCGCCGCGACGGCAACAAGGAAGTGGACAGCCAGGAGAAGGCCTCCGACCTGACCGAAGACGAGGCCAAGAAGGGCAAAGACGAAATCCAGGACCTGACGAAGAAGTACGAGGCCAAGGTGGACGAGATTCTCTCGGCCAAGACGGAAGAGATCCAGGAACTCTAGCCGCCCCGCCGGCGTCAACTTCGGGGGGATGGCGGCCGTATAATGAAAGGCCGCTCCCGAGCGATCACAACCGAATACCCGCGCCTGTAGCTCAGTCGGTAGAGCATCCGCCTTTTAAGCGGATGGTCCCAGGTTCGAGTCCTGGCGGGCGCATTGCTTGCCGCGGCACGGGCGCCCAAACCCATGCAGGACCTTTGATTAAGCTTCCACGGCCAAGGTGGTCGCCTCGCGCACCGGCAAGACGCCCGCGGCACGCTCCGTGCGATCGCCCTGGCGGAAAGTTTCCGCGGCCTTGACGCTGCATGGAATTCGGGTACGATAAGCGACCCGCAACCCGCCGCGACACTGCGGCTGGGGCAGTTGGCCCCATCGTCTAGTGGCCTAGGACACCGGGTTTTCATCCCGGCAACCGGGGTTCGAGTCCCCGTGGGGTCATATGATGCAACCCCTTGCTCTTGCAGGGGGTTGCATTGTTTTGTATAGGCTCGGAAAACGCCAGTTCCCCCAGCCCTGCCTCCCGCTCACTCGAAGCCATGCGGTCTGGTTCGGACGGGTTCTTCACCCGATTCTGCACCCCGTTCTGCGTCGCTTTGCGGAAGTGCTCGGCCGGCACCTGCAGGTAGTGCTTCCGCGCCACGCCGGAGGTGTGCAAGAGCTTGACCGCGTAAGCGTCGGCAAGCAGGCCGGTCCGCCGGCCGGGGCGTCGGCGCAAAATAACGCGGGCCTGCAGGATGGGGGAGTCTGCAAGCCCGCTTGATCGGCCCCAAGGGGGAGGGAGCCGACACGGTAAGCCTACCGGCCTGCGGCCTTCACTGCAAGGCATTCCGCACACTCCGCAGGGCAATCGCAAAGTCGTGTGTGACCTGCCAAAACACATTCGCAACGGATCGCGCGGGAGGGGGGATGTCTTGCGGGCCGAAGGCCCGGCAAGGATTTAGCCGGAGCCGTCAGGCTCCGGTGAGGGGCGTCCAAAGAATCGGAGCCTCGCAGAGGCGAAAGGGGCTTTCTTTCGGCCCTCCGGGCCTCCGCATCCCAGAGGCGCCCAATCCCGGAGGCTTACGCCTCCGGCTACCCGCTTGCCGGCCCTCCGGGC
>Ga0102959_1000440_pt1 | contig 11875 bp, 19 predicted proteins | sample SalPonF2_B_D2_MG_FD_84520 | JGI IMG/M metagenome (GOLD analysis project Ga0102959, IMG submission 84520) | Salt pond soil microbial communities from South San Francisco under conditions of wetland restoration - Salt Pond MetaG SF2_B_D2_MG ...
CAAAATGCAAACAGGGCGCGTCGCTCAGGGGTGCAGCCCTACACGGCGCGCCCTGCAAATTCGATCAGACGCCCGGCCCGGCGTCCGTCTGATTCAGTTTTCGGCGGAACCGCCCTCAGCGGCAAGCGCAAACCGCCCCCCGGGAGCGATGCATGCTATATGTAGCGGGAAATATGATTTCTGTGGGTGGAAAGGAGTGCGTCGAGGTTCGCCGGGACGCGATTCGGCGTCAGTCCGGCAGGATGTCCGCCAGTTTGCAGCCGAGGGCCTCGGCGGCGCGTCGGTAGGTTTCCAGGCCGGGCGAGGCGAAGCGGCCCCGCTCGAAGTCCGCCCAGCGGCTCTGGGACCAACCGGCCCGCTCGGCGGCCTCCGCCTGCGTGAGACCGGCGGCTTCGCGCCGCGATTTGACCTTGCTTTGGACGTGCGCCATGCCCGGGAGAGTAGCCGCGGCGCGGCGGGCGGTCAAGACCGCCAGGCTCGCAGGCCCCGCCCGGCGAGGAGGACCGTCTCGCCGCGGTCGGCGATCACGACGGGGACATCGGCGTGGAAGTATTCGACGGCGGCCGACAGCCGGGCCAAATCCGCCTTGGGCGCCTCGGCCTCCCACGCCGCCGTCCAGTCCGCCGGGTTGCGGACGGAGGTGAACGCGGCTCGCAGGTCCGCCACGCGGAAACCCTTGAATTCCGCGCGGGCCTCGTAGACCTGCCGGGCGGCCGATATCTGCTCCGTCGCGGAGGAATCGGCGGGCGGCGGGATTGGGTTCGCTGGGGGCATGGCCTTTCTCTGATCGCGGATTCTCGATAATGAGTCAAGGGCAAAATCGAGAATTCGCGATAATTTCATCGCCGTTCAGCCGGCGGCGTCGATGGTCTCTCGTGTGTTGACCACGTGCCCGCAGTTCCGGCAGACGCGGCGGCGGCGGATGAAGCCGAACTTGCGCTCGGTGTGGGTGACGGCCCACGGCTTGCCGTCTTCGGTGTTCCACTGGCGGCAATGGCAGTGCGGGCAGACGATGCCCGGCGGGCCGGACCGCTGCAGGTCCGAGAGGCGGATGGGCGTCTTGCCGCCTTCGGCCGTGGCAATCTGCTGCGGCGCAGCCGCGGGCTCGTCCTGCCGCGTCGGCAAGGGCGCGGCCGGTTCAGAGCACGGCGCGGCGGCCTGCGATTTGCGGGTGATTTTCTTGGCGATCCGCTTCGCCGTCTTCTTGCTCGCGGCCTTCCGTTTTGCCGTCTTACGGGGTCCGGCCGTCTCAGTCGCCTTCCGTGGCACGCCTCGCTCCCTTCTTTCGGGTAGTCGTTTTCTTCGCCGCTGCTTTTCTGCCCTTTTGCCCTTCTGCCGTTTTGCCCTTCTTCGGTCTGGGCCTTCTGCCCTTGCCTCGCAGCCGCTGGATTTCCTCGGCCGCGAGGCGGATGAGGTCCGCGTCGGTGTCGTCGGTGCTGTCCGAGAGTCGCAGCGGCTCGAGGTGGTGATCGACCGCGCCCTGCAGGTCCGCCAGGTGCACGTTCTCCACGCGGCGGCGGTCGGCCCGGCTGATGCGCTCGCCCTCGCCCGGCGGCTCCGGCGGCGGGGCCTCGTCCGGATAGAGGCCCTGCATCCGGTTCAGCTCCCGCTGGGCCTGGATGGCGCGGGCCACGTCGTGCAGGGCGATGGCCCGCTGGTAGCACTCGTTGAGCCGGGTGAGAGCGCGGCCGCGCTCCTCGTCGCGGTGGAAGTCGGCGGCGCGGATGAGTTTGGCCGTCGCCGCGTCGATGGCGGCGTCCACGTCCGCGGCCGCGACGGCGAGTTTGTCCACGCAGGCGGCGACGATGCTGCCGCGCGCCTGGACGTTGCACAGCAGCGTGACGATCCGGTCCAGCGTGTCGGGCGGGACGGGGCATTGGTCTAGCGGTTCAGGCATTCTTCCATCCATTTCCGGTGAAAGTCGTACAGCGTGCGGCTGTTGGTGATGACGTATTGCTCCAGCCTCGGGTTGCCGGTGAGGTTGGCCGAGCCTTCCACGCAGATCCACGCGTCGCGCTGCTCGCAGGACAGCAGCAGCACCTTGGCGTGGTTGCGGAAGGCGACGTACCGGCCGGCCCGCTTCCGCAGGCCGTGCAGGAGCGTGGCGTAGACGGCGGACTCGCGCCGCTTGAAGTACAGCCCTGTAAGCATGCTCACGCGGCCGACGCGGCCTGCGTCCATCAGCTCCAGCAACTCCATGGCGTTGGGGCGGGACAAGGTCCAGGTGGAGCAGTAGAGCTCCTCCACGCGGCCGAACCAGTCGATCAGTTGCGGCACGTAGGTCCAGAAGTCATGGCCGCCGTCGCCGACGATGTGGATGCTCTCGCCCGGCTCCGGCGGCGCGGGCAGCAGCTCCGCCAGCCGCCGGCGGCGGCGGATTCGCATCATCCGCCGGCGGGCGGAGAACCGCAGGCTCCGGCCGGCGGGCATGTGGTCCGTCTCCAGCGGGTCGGATTCGTCGGCGGGCAGGAAACCGTCGAGCACGACGTCCACCAAGGCCTCGTCGGGGATCGGCTCGGGCGTCTCAGGCATGATGCACCTCCGCCTCGCGGCCGGTGTGCTTCCGCCAGCGCCGGATGATGACGTCGCAATATCCGCATTCCAACTCGCAGGCGCGGGCCTTGCGGCCGGTCATCTCCGCGGCCAGGATGCACGCGCCCGAGCCGCCGAACGGGTCGTAGACCACGTCGCCGGGCCGGGAGGAATTGAGCATCGGCCGGCGGGCCAACTCGACGGGCTTCTGGGTTGGGTGCTCGGGCTGGTGGTCCCGGCTGACCTCCCACGTGTCGCAGTCCGAACCGCCGGCGAGCACGGTGAGAGACTGCTCGGCGCCCACGCGGAACCGGCGGAGTTTGCGGGGCGGAACGGTGGGCGAGAGGTGCACGCGGTTGCCGCGGCCGTCCTCGATCACCAACCCCGGCCCCAGCGCGACGGCGGCGGCGGTCTCGTCGGCCAACGCGAAACGCCAGAGGCTCGTCTGGTCTCTCCCGCCGTGCCATGGCGGACGCCGACCGGCGCGGGCGCAGTACAGGCATGGCTCGTGAGCGCACTGGTAGTCCGCCCAGGATTGCACGTGATGCCCCTTGGCCCAGATGATCGTCTGCAGCACGTCCAGGCCAACGGCCGCCGCGGCGCGGGCGAACTCCGCGTAACTGGACTGGGCGTACCAGATGTACGCCGCGGCGTCCGCCGAGGCGTGCTCCACGGCCAGTCGCAGGGCGGGGATGAGCAGTTGGTTGATCAGGGCGTCGCCGGTCAGATCGTCATTGCGGATACGGTCGAATTTGCCGCTGGCCGCCTGGTACGACACGCCGTAGGGCGGGTCCGTCCAGATCATCGCGGGCGCGTCTCCGTCCAGAAGCCGGGCGACGGCTTCGGGGTTGCGGCAGTCCGCGCAGAGCAGGCGGTGGTCTCCCAGGACGATGAGGTCTCCCGGGCGGGTGGACGGCTCGCCGGCGGCGGCGAGAGGCGCGTCCGCGGCGTCCGGGCCGTCATCCCGCGGGAGAAGGCCGGCGGCTTCGTCGGCGGTGAAACCGGCCGCGGCGAGCAGCGTATCGTCCTGCCGCTGGAGGTCCGCCAGCAGAACCGCCAGCGGTTCGGCGGCGAAACGGCTGCCGACCTCCGCGTCGCCGGTGCGGTTGTCCGCCACGGCGTAGGCGGTTCGCTCCGGGCCCGTCAGCCCGCTGGCCGCGGCGGCGACGTGCGTCCATCCCAGTTTGCGGGCCGCGGCGGTCATCGCGTGGCCGGCGATGAGCGTGCCGGCGGCGTCCACCACCACCGGCTTCTGCTGGCCGAAGCGGCGCAGGCTCTCCCGGACGGACTCGAGGTTGCGCTCCGAGTGCAGCCGGACGTTGCGGGCGTCCGGCTCGACCGAGGCGATGGGGCGCAGCAGCGGGCGGAGGTCTTCGACGCCGCGCCAGCGGATTTCGGGGGGGGTCATGTACGGGTCCTTTCCTTCTGGAGGTCCGAGAGTTTGAGTTTTCTGCGTTGCGAGACGGCCGGGCGGTCCGGAGCGCCGGGGGGGGGCGGCTCGTTGCCGACCGTCTTCATGCCGCTGACGGCGGCCATGGCCGCGGCGATGTAGGTGGCGTCGAGCCAGTGGTTCTGCTGGCGGATCGGCTTCCATGAGTATTTGTCGCCGCGGCCTGGGAGATACTCGTGCGTCCATTTCTCGGCCGTCAGTTGCATGGCGTACTGCTTGTGCGCGGTCGGCTCGTCTCCGTAGAGCGTCAGGGCGCCCGGGCGGCCGGGCGGGGTGAGTACGCCGTCGTGGATGAACTTCTTCCAGTAATCCGAGTCCAGGTTCCACAGCCAGGATCGCCGACCGGGCTGCCAGGTGGCGAACCAGTGGGCGCCGAGCCTGCGGCCGCGGCCCTTGCGAGCGGGCGCCCGGTAGCGGCTCTGGCCCGTGCCGCTGCCGAAGCCCTTGATGGCGTGGTACGAGCCGCCGGCGGAGGCGACGAACTGCCAGACCGGATCGTCCATGTTCTGCCGGGCGTAGCCCACGTCGATGCCGCACGCCTCGAGGCGGCGCAACTCGCCGGTTTCGTGCTCCGGCCAGCCGTTGGAGGCCATGGACTCGAATTCCCACAGGGCCGTGAGCATGGCCTCCTGCGTGGCCTGGATGTTCTCCTCATCCTCCACGCGGCCGGCCATGGGACTGTGGACCTGGATGATGCCGTAGTCCACCACGTGCAGGGCGGCGGCCTTGACCGCGAGGACCGACCAATGCACGAGCCGGGCGCCCATGTCGATTCCGGCGACCAGGTGATCGGCGTCGGCGGGAATGACGCCCCGGTCCAGACCGGCGCATCGCTGCATGACCGTGCGGGCGTTGATGTCGGCCACGTCGGCCGATTGGCGGATTGGAGGCTCGGACTGGTACTCGGCGTTGAAGGTCTCCCAGCCGACATCCGAGATGGTGTCGAAGCAGAACTGCAGGGCCGAGACCTGCACCTGCGTGCCGTCCGGCAGCACCGTGGAATCGAAGCGGAACGGGTTGCCGAGGACCGCGCCTTTCTCCATCGCCCGGCGGTTGCGCAGGTAGAAGCGATGCGCGGAGCGGGCGTTGGAGTCTCCCTCGATCATGGCCGTGGTTCGCAGGTCCATATACTTCTCCCACAGGTCCATGCGGTCCGGCTGGCGGATGAGCATGCGGCGGCGCTCGCCGGCCCAGGCGGACTTGATTCGGCGGTCCGTGTAGCGGGCGGCGAGGCATTGGTCGGTCTGGATCGTGCAGACGTAGAAGATGGCCAGGCGCTTGTTCGGGCCGGCCAGGCCGGTGACGTCCGAGTCGATGGTGGCCTCGCGCTTGCGGATTTCGACCTCCGAGCGGGCGGACTCGTGGGTCTCCGGGTCGTCGATGATGACGAAGTCTGGCCGGACGCCGCGGTGGTTCATGCCGCGGATGGCGCTGTCGATGCCGCGCGAGGTGATGATTGCGCCGGAACTCTCCGCGCCCTCGATGGTCGGCATGACGATGTCCTCGCCCGACCAGTGCAGGTACGTGCGATGGCCGTCGACGGTCTGGGCGGCGGCCCGCTGGTTGGCGCCCTCCAGGGCACGGACGGGCACGCACAGCTCGGGGAAGTCATCGGCGAACAGGTCGTTTCGCTCGAACTCCGAGCGGATGGACATGCGGTTTCGCTCGGCGTCCGGACCGTTGGCGGCGATGATCGCCAGGTACCGACGCAGGCCATACGCGATGGCCCAGATGGCCAGACCGCGGGCGATGGAGGTTTTGCCGTCGCCGCGGGCGGCGGACTCGGCCTTCCAGCCGCCGTGGCGAAGCCGGGCGCCGAAGCCGGCGATGATCTCCCGCTGGCTCTCGGAGAACGGATTGTAGAACACGTGCGGGAAGTACGTGCGGAGGAAGAGGGCCGGGTCGGCCTTGCACCGGCGGCGGCGGCGCGGGTTGGCCACCGGCGGGATGCTGAGGTCCCGGCCGAGGGCTCGCTTGCGCGCCATGAGCGACCGCTGGGCCTGACGTTCCTGCGCCACGCCAGCCGCCGCACCTTCGTAACTTGACTGGAGCAAGGGCCGTGCCACGATTCTAACTAACTGTCTCTCTTTCTATCGGGGTGTCCCGCTCGCCAGACAGGCAAGGAGGACCGGAGTACCTTTGCCTTATTCGCACGAGGCTTGCGCGTGCGATAAGATCGCGGAAAAGCCGACTTCGGAACGGTCGCTAAATGCGTTGCGCGTGCGCCAACCTCGTGCGTCCTAAGGCCATTCTGGAAGGCCGCTTGTCGCGATTTTGGCGAAGTTTTTTTTAGTTTTATGCTGTGCATAAGCCGCATTCTGTGGAGCATCCGTCTTCAGGTGGCTTTCAAGCCCGCAACAATGTCCCCCGCGATGTCCCTCGCCACGCCCAGCGCCGCGTCGAAGTACACCTGCAGCGTCCGCAGGTCGGCATGCCGGCTGAACGTCTGAACGTCCGTCAGGCTGTATCGCTGGCTCTGGATCGCGTCGGTGATCGCCGTATGCCGCAGGCCGTGCGGCGTCGCCCGGCACCCGACCGCCTCGCCGAGCCGCCGCACTACCGTCAGCAGCCCGTTGCCGGTCAGCCGCCCTCGCCCGTGCGCCCGGCTCAGGCTGCAGAACAGCGGTCCCGGCTCCCCGCCGCGTGCCACCATCCACGCCGCCAGGGCCTCCTGAACCTCCAGCGGGCAGACGATCCACTCCCGGTCCGTTCGCCCCTTGCCCAGCACGGCCACCGCCGGCCGGGACAGGTCCACGTGCTCGAAATCCAGGCTCACCACTTCCTCCCGCCGCAGGGCCAGTCCGTACAGCAGCATCACCATCGCCGCGTCCCGCAGGCCGATCTCCCCGCCCATCGCCTCGGCGTGGGCCAGCATCGCCCGGACGTTCTGTCGGCCCGGCCCGGCGGTGTCCCGCATCGGCCGGGCTTTCAGGTTCCGCACGGTCAGCGTCCACGGGGTCATCTCCAACTCGCCGGCCTTGGCCGCCACGCTGCGCAGCGTCGCCAGCCGCCGGTTGGTCGTGCTGGCCGCCAGCCGCCTGCGCATCGCGCCGCGGTACAGGCTCACGACGGCGTTGGCGTGGCCGCGGCCGCCGCCGAGCAGCTCCACCAGGGCATCGACGGGGCTTTTCGCGTCCGCCACGCCCGCCTCGGCCATCCACGCCGCGAAGGCCTCCAGGTCCGCCGCGTAGGTCCGAGCCGTGCGCTCGGCCTTGTCGGCGAGGAACACCGCCAGCAGTCTCTGGCATGCCGCCCGGGTCACGCGGTTTCGCTCTCGCTCGGCCATCGTCATTCGCTCCCGATCTCCATCGTCCGGGCGTCTTCTCGCGGCACGTCCGCCAGCGGAATCAGCAGTCTCGCCGCGGCGGGCCGGTCCGGCGTCTCCACGCATCGCAGGGCCGCCCGATGGCCGTACAGCCGCGCCCGCTCGCACCAGGTCGCCATCCGCACGATGTCCGTGGCGGTCTCGCCGTCGATCCGCACGTGCAGCCGCCCGTCGAGGTCCACCAGGTCAATCTCCATCGCCTCGCTCCTCCGCCGGCCGCCGCTTGTGATGCACCCGCGGCCGCCATTGGTCGTAAAAGTCCTGCAGCCGCTGGATTCGCTCCACGCCGCCGGCCGCGGCGACGGCCTCTCGCAGGTCCGCTTCCGCCTCGATCCGCAATGCCCGGGCGCCGCGGGCGTCGGCCTTCGCCCGCCGGAGCATTTCCTGCCGCACGCGGGCCATAGCCGCGGCGTGGTGGAGTTCGGATTCCGCGTTCATACATTCGCTCCTTTCCATTCGTTTCCGTGCGCCCGCAGGCGCCGCTTGAACTCGTCCATGAACGCGCCGGCCTTGTTGAGCCGGCCGGGGTCCGCGGCGATTCTCCCCGCCGCCGTGTACGCCCAGGTGACCGCCTCGGCGAGGTCCGCCCCGGCCAGTCCCGCCGCGATGTGCCTGGCGACTCGCTGCAGCGTGGTCCGGTCCGCGGCGAGCTGCACGCGGTTGCCCCGGCCGACCTTCAGCCGCTTGAGCAGCGCCTCGGCGAAGGCGACGTGGTTCACCGACCGGGGAGCGGGAATTGCGGCGAGGGAATCCGGCGATGCCGCCGTCGCCGTTGTTGTCGCCGTTGTCGTCGAGAATTCTGAGTCCCCTCTCTCCGAATTCGAATTCGAATTTCCTTGGAGTGTTTCTTTCGGTACTTCGTGGCCGGATTCCGGCTCACTCCTGGCCGGATTCCGGCCCACTACCCAGCCGGATTCCGGCTCACTCGCCGTGACGACCGGGCCGGATTCCGGCTCACCTGTTGGCAATCCGCCGGGCGTAACCGGGCCGGATTCCGGCTCACCTGTTGGCAATCCGCCGGGCGTAACCGGGCCGGATTCCGGCTCGGTTGACGGCGGGCGGAGGAAGGCGTAGCGGGCGACGGCGCCGCGTTTCCGCCGGACGGCCAGCAGCCCGGCCGCCTCGAGTTGGGCCAGCGCATCCCGCACGGCGGTCCGGCCGGAACCGGTCAATTCGCCGAGTCTCCGGACGGACGGCCATACCCACACATCGCCGTTGAAGAGGTGCCCGGCCATGGCGGCGTAGACCAGTTTGGCCGTCGCCGACAGGTCGGTCCGCCGCATCACATCGCCGGGCAGGCTCTCGTATCGCCCCGCCTGGAACAGGTCTTCCCGTCTCAGCATTCCGCGTCCATGCGCACCCGCCGCGGCGGGCGTCTTGTCAGGTCCGTCTAGAACGTAACGGCGGCCGTCAGCACGGCGGCCGCCAGCCAGTACGTCATCCGTCTCACATCTCCGCCGGCGGCGTAGACCGCCCCGGCCGCCGTCTGCAGCACGATCATCACGATGGGCAGCGTCTTCATGACGCCCTCCGCTCGCGGTGCTTCACCGCCGCCGGCCGGGCGTACGCGCAGATATGCACGCGGTCGATCTCGCCGGCGGCCAGGGCCACGGGTTCCTGGCGGGCGTTGCAGAACGTCAGTCCGCTTTTCCAGCACTTCCGCGGCGGCGGCAGAATCGGCTTGCCTCGCGGCGTCATCACCACGTGCTCCAGGTGCTCGCAGTAGCGGCAGGTGGTCTCCACGGCGTTCCATATCCGCTCCCATCCGGGCGGCGCGGCCGGTTCGCCGGAGAGTTCTCCCGCTCGCCCGGGCGTGGTCATGGCTCCACCTGCCGGAACGTGCATTCCGAGAGCCGCATCGCCCTGGGCTCCTGCCGGGCCGGCTCCTGCACGCAGACGAACGCGCCCAGGATGCCGGTCACCGCGGCCGGAAACGTCCGGCCGCGATGCGTCACGGCGTAGGTTTGGCCGATGACCGGGTCGGTCGATATCGACGGGGTATTCGGTCGCTTGTCCACTGGTCTGTCCTTTGGCTTCCGTGCGGTCCGGCAGGGCCGGCCGCCCATGCGGGCCGGCCCTGCTCGGCATCCGTGCCTCTGCGGCCGTGCGGCGGGTTCGGCCGGGCGGCCGGCCGCGGCCGCCCTGGAGATCACGCCCTTTCGGACGCCGGGGCGCCAATGACATACGCCCCGTTGCCGTCTCGCACACCCGCCGCTCATGCGCCGGTAGCGCCGGGCCGCGTTGGGCTTGTCGGCGCCAGCCGGAAAACGGTCCAATCAGTTCTTCGCCGTCCGCCGCCTGCTTTGTTGTTCCATCTGTATCTCGGTTTCATTGGCGTGCTCCCGCATACCTGCATTGCTTGTCCCACAGATCGCGGCATGCCGGCGAGCAGAAGAGGATGACTTCGTGGCCGCGGCTCAGACTGGACCATGCTTTGTCGGGCAGCTCGACCGCGAGCAGTCGGTCCCACCGGTCTGCCGTCATGTTGCGGCACGTGCTCGGAGGCGTTTCCGGCCGCCAATGGAGAAGCGGACCCTGTTCCTTCATCACGCCCATGGCCCCGCATACGTCACAGGTGCATGTAAGTTTCATTGATTGCTCCTTCTCCGCCGGCCGGTCCGGTCAGCCCTTCGCCGCTCTCGCCCACTCGACGAACGCCACGACGCGCCGGTGGAGGTCATCGCCCTCGCGGCAGCGGTCCGCCAGTCGCAGGTCGCTCCGCAGGCGGCGGGCCGCCGCGGCGATCTCGTTGACCGCCTCCCGCTCGCACTCGACATGCTTGTCGATCAGCCGCCACAGCCCGGCCAGTTCTCCCTGCCCGCGCGTCGCGTCCACGCAGATCGCATCCCGGTAGTGGCGGCTGGGGCGCTTCTGGCCGGGGACGAAGAACTCGATGCAGTCGCGGATGGCCTTCTCCGCCTCCACTTGCACGCCCGGCAGGCGGTTGATCGCCCGGACAATCCGCGCCTCTTCGGCATCCATGATCTTCTTGGCCTTGTCTTCCAGCGGCTTGCGGCGTCGGTGGTAGTCCGCCCGCACCGCCCGCGTGAGCCGGTGCTCCGCCTCGTCGATCTCCGTCACCAGCAGTAGTTTCCGCGGCATTCTTGTCTCCTCTGTCGATTCAATCGCCATGCCAAAGACCATGCAAAAAACCTCGGCGGCGGGGCGGGACCATCCCGCCCCACGTCCGCCGGGTTGACAGCATCATTCGGGTTTCGGCATTTTTTGCATCTCCGGCTTGCCGTAATGCTCCTCGATGGCGTCAAGTTGCTCTTGCATGATCGCTATGAGTTTTCGCAGGCCGACCGCGATGCACTCCGGGCAGATGTGCGTGGAGTTTTCGTCTGTGCCGCCGTTACGGTAGATGCTCGCCCTTGCCAGCAGTTGCGGATACGTCTCGTTGCCAAAACCCACCTTGCGGATTTCGTCTGGCATTTCGTGTTTCAGGCGATAAGCAAGAATATGGATGATTCCCGGGTCGGCGGTATAGCCAGTGCATTGAGCCTCAAACGGCCTTCGCCGGCGTCCGCATTGGCAGCAGTAGTCTTTATGCATTTCCGCGTCCTTTCGTGTTCGTGCTCATTGTTCAATCTCCAATTCGCCCTTGCCGCCCTTCTCCGCCTCGGCGGCTTCACGGGTGGCCTGCCATTCTCGGTCGATCTTGACGTTTTCCGCGATGCAACGACGCCACGCCTCACCGGGGTTGTCGTCTGTGTCCTCCAGGTGCGGCACGATGCTGGGGCCGTGGACCGTGAGCAACAACATCACTTCGCACGCCGAGTCCCGCAGGGCTATCAGCTTGTCCACGATGGCCCGAAGGCGCTCCAGTTCCTTCGCCGCCTCGATCAGGTCCACTCGTGCCCCGATGGGCGCGTTCCAGTCGTCGGTGGTCTCGGCGATTTCGCGCAACCGTTGCGGTAGTTCTTCGTGTGGTGTCATGCGTTCGCTACCTCCATCAGGACATCCGCGTGACAGGGCTTGTCGAGGCGGCACCAGCACGCCAGGTCCCTGCCGCGAATCTCCGCCAAATGCTCTCGTATCCACCGCGCCCGCTCTCGCAGGTCCGAAACGCTCAGCCCATCGACCACCGCGTAGCAGCCCCCCAGCATCCGCGCGTAGAGATGCACACAATCAGCCGCGTCGCCGTGCTTGCCGACGAGGAACGGGTTTCCCCAACGCGTCGGGCGGGCGACGTTGACCGCGTTGGCCGGCAACCGCCACCCCCTGGCGCGGCTCAGCCGGATTCGCTTGGGGCGGGGCATCACGGCTTCGCCTCCGCGTAGTTGGTCAGTCTGAGAAACGCTCCGGGGCTGATGATGGTCTCGCCGGTCCGCACGCGGCTCAGGTAGGTCGGGCTGAGCCTGGTCGCCCTGGCCGCCGCTCGCAGACTGCCGGCCCGTGAGATGGCGGCTTCCACCACGGCCTCGCCCTCGTGGGCCAGCCCCTCGCGGACGATCTCGCCCTCGTCGATGTACTCTTGGACACGTTGCGGGAACGTCTCGGCCGCGGAGTCGGTGATCACGCTCCGCAGGTGCCGGGCGTAGTGGTGCAGGAGCACGACGTCCTTG
>Ga0102959_1000441_pt1 | contig 11874 bp, 9 predicted proteins | sample SalPonF2_B_D2_MG_FD_84520 | JGI IMG/M metagenome (GOLD analysis project Ga0102959, IMG submission 84520) | Salt pond soil microbial communities from South San Francisco under conditions of wetland restoration - Salt Pond MetaG SF2_B_D2_MG ...
AAGTTTGGTTATTCGTTAATAGTAATTAGGGAAGCCCAATTCGAAAGTGGGTTGATCCTTTCAATAACAATTAACTAATAACTACTTTTCCTTATCTCCGAGGATATCCTTGTATTTAACGCCAGCCTTGTAAACCCGGTTTACGCCGTTGAAAGCAGCGATACGATAAGCCTCGCAAAGCGTAGGATAATTCATCACGTGGTGTATAAAATACCGGATGTCACCGCCATACGACATCACCGCTTGTCCGAGATGGATAAGATTGGCGGCTTCTTCGCCTACAATATGCACGCCTAATAACTTGAGCGAGTTTGTGTTAAAAACTAGTTTGAGCATACCTTCGTTATGGTCGGTCATATCAGCTTTGGCGATGTTTTTGAAATATGCTCGTCCAACGGTAACATCCAGCCCCATTTCTTCTGCTTCTTGCTCGGAAAGGCCAATATTCGAAATTTCAGGAATGGCATAAATACCGTAGGGAATTTGATCGGGGACATCTAGGTTCGGGATGTTAAACATATTACAGGCGGCCAGCCGTCCTTGGGTAAATGAGGCCGATGCCAAGCGGGGGAAGCCGATGACATCGCCAGCTGCATATATGCTATCAACGTTGGTTTTAAATGAGTCATCAACGCTTATAAATCGATCATCATTCGTTTTAATAGTTAGATTCTCAAGTCCCAGATTTTCTACATTGGGCCTGCGTCCTCCCAGGAATAATACGTGTTCTGTTTCGATAACTTGCAGGCGTTTGGTGTCTGATTTTGACTCAAACTTTACCTCGGTATAATTCTGGATAGGATTGAAATCGACCTCTTTTATGGTAATATCATTTTTGATATTGATAGATTTCTCACTAAATATTTGTTTGAGTTCGTCTTTTATTTCGTGGTCGAGAAAAGTCAGATAATCCTCATGTTTACTAAGCACAACTACCCGGGTACCTAATGCAGCAAAGGTTGTTGCATATTCAATAGCATTGATCCCGGAACCAATGATAACCAGCCGCCTTGGGATATGGGTGAGTTCCAGAATGGAGGTATAATCCAGAACCTTGTCATTATCAATTTCGAACTCTTCGGGCTTAGTAGGGTTACTGCCCGTGCTTATTAAAATATAGTCAGCTGTATAGGTTTCTTGGGTTCCAAAGTGGGTTTCAACTTCAACCGTATGTTCGTCAACAAGCCGTCCATGTCCCCGGGCTACATCTACCTTATTTTTTATAAAGTCGTTCTTAACTTTTCGGTTCTCTTTTTCGAGGATTCGCTGTTTATATTTCAGCAGGTCTGCCATCCTAAATCGTTCATAGGGCTTTTTATTCTCATGGTCACCGAACTGCTGGTTAAATTCTGAAATGGTTTTTGCTGCCTCGCGAAGTGCTTTGCTCGGAACCGTTCCGGTATTAATCCAGGTGCCGCCCAGATAATCGCTGTGCGATTCAACAACTAAAACTTTTTTATCGAATTTTGAGCTCTGCATAGCACAGGAAAAACCAGCAGGCCCGCTTCCAATAATGATTACATCGTAATCTCGACTCATAATTTATTTTTTATAAACTAACCGTAATTATAGAATATCGTTTGCCAAAGATAGGGGAATTTATTCACCATTTCTGCATTTTCCCTTCCCCAAAAAGTAAAAATCGAAAATGGAACGATGCCATTATTTTTTTTGATTAAATAAGTCAGTTATGGTGCGAAATATTTTCTGTATCATACTGATCTATCTTCATGCTCATGCATTGTCACATTACATTATTAATAATTATTTCAAATTTAAAACATTAACGAATTATGGCTTATAAATTACCTGATTTACCTTATGATTACGACGCTCTGGAACCACACATCGATGAGCGTACGATGCGCATTCATCATACCAAGCACCATCAGGGATATACTAATAAGGTGAATGCTGCTTTGGAAGGAACTGATTTTGCTGATCAACCTATTGAAGATGTATTGCAACGTATTACCGAAGTACCTGAAAAAATACGCCAAGCTGTGATTAATAATGGTGGCGGATATGCCAATCACAAGCTTTTCTGGACGGTACTATCTCCTAATGGGGGAGGCGACCCTACTGGAGATATTGCAAGTGCCATTGATGAAAAGTTCGGAAGTTTCAGTGATTTTAAAGAAGAATTTAATAATACTGCTACCGGACAGTTTGGCTCTGGATGGGGTTGGTTATGCGTAAAAAATGATGGCAGCCTGGAAGTTATTTCTACTGCTAATCAGAATAGCCCCTACATGAATGGACTTACTCCAATTCTTGGAGTTGATGTCTGGGAGCATGCTTATTACCTCAAATATCAGAACGAACGAGGGAAGTATGTAAATAATTTCTGGAACTTGGTCAACTGGGATCAAGTGAACGAATATTATAACGACGCTAAATAGCGTTAACTAATCCGGTTTACTAAGAAGGGAATCACTCACAATTTATTGACGGGCGATTCCCTTCTTCATTACTTCATATTCGGATGTTATACTTGCTGTTTAATGTAAAGCCGAAATAAAAAAAGTTTATTATGCAATTTGGACTTGGAGGAGGCCCTGATGTTTCCTGGATGCGCGAAGAGCTTACTGATCTTGGTATCGAGGAACTGAAGACGGTCGAAGAAGTAGATCGTGCCATGGAAGAATATAACGAAGGCACAATGTTGATGGTCGTTAACTCGGTTTGCGGATGTGCCGCTGGAAATGCACGTCCCGGCGTAAAACTGGCTCTGGAAAATTCGGAGATTCAACCGGATCATATGGTAACTGTATTTGCAGGACAGGATAAAGAAGCGACAGCCCGGGCCCGTGAATATTTCAGTGAATATCCGCCATCTTCACCAGCTTTTGCCTATTTTAAAGATGGCGAAATTAAAGCGATGATTCCCCGTCATCGTATTGAAGGAAGAACCAAGGCTGATATTGCTGACGATTTAAAGATGGTTTTTCAAGCTTTTAAGGGTGAGGAAGAAGCAAAAGAAAGCTAATTTTTGTTCTTAAAATTTTCGAAAGGTCGGTGAGTATTGAACTCATCGGCCTTTTTTTATTTAAAGGACAATCAACTTGAAATATTCTCAAAGAAAGAGATCATTTTCTGGGTGTTTATTCTAATTGTTTAGAAGACGAAAAAGAACGATCGATTTTTTTTAGTTGTTCAATAAAACGAAATGATGAAATAGATAATATTAAATGCCACGATGATCCCTGACGATATTATTTTCATTGAAATTATTTGCTAAAAATTTTGTCCAAATTCAGCTTTTCATGGTGGCCTCAATTTATTAATAAGGTAAGATAACATTATGGAAACAGATCAAGAGGATCAGAAAAGTTCAAACAAGCAAAATGATGATATCAACTCGGGACAGATTAATGGATTAGACGTTGACAAAGCTTCCAATAAGGAGGCTTTTTCTCATTTTAATACCAATGCCCAGGGCTTGAGCAGTGAGGAAGTTCAGCGAAGGCTCGAAGAATATGGGCCTAACAGCTTGGAGGAAAACGAAGAAAGTATTATTCTTAAATTCCTTTCTTACTTCTGGGGTCCTATTCCCTGGATGATTGAAGTCGCTGGTGTGCTTTCGGCTATCGTGCATCATTGGACCGACCTGGGAATTATTTTGGCTTTACTGGTTTTTAATGCTCTTGTTGGCTTTTTCCAGGAGTACCAGGCCTCAAATGCCATTGATGCGCTAAAAGAAAAGCTTGCCTTGCAGGCCCGGGCACTTCGCAACGGGGAATGGCAGAAAGTAGATGCCAATACGCTGGTGCCGGGAGATATGATTAAGGTCAAAATGGGGGATATTATACCTGCCGATGCTAAACTGGTGGATGGTGACTACCTCAGTGTAGATCAATCAGCCCTGACTGGAGAATCACTGCCCGTCAATAAAGAATCTGAAGATATAGTTTATTCGGGATCCACCGCACGACAAGGCGAGATGACTGCTTTGGTAGTAGCTACTGGCGCGGAGACTTATTTTGGACAAACGGCAAAATTAGCATCGGAAGAAAAAGAAGCATCACACTTCCAAAAGGCTGTACTCAATATCGGCGATTATCTTATAAAACTAAGTTTATTTTTGATCGCTGTTTTGATCATCGTACAGCTTTTTCGCGGCGATAACTTTTTAACGCTCATGCAGTTTGCCCTTATCCTTGCCGTAGCCTCTATACCAGTGGCGTTACCTGCGGTGCTGTCAGTCACCATGGCCGTGGGAGCGTTAACCCTTTCAAAAATGAAAGCTATCGTATCCCGATTAGAGTCGGTTGAAGAAATGGCCGGGATGGATATCCTCTGTTCTGATAAGACGGGTACGCTTACTAAAAATGAGCTGCGGCTGGATGATCCGGAGCTCCTGGAAACCGACAGCGAGGACGAGCTGTTTTTGGCCGGAGCACTTGCCTCCCAAGAAGATAATGAAGACCCCATTGATGAAGCTATATTTAAGGCGGTAAAAGATTCATCTATTTTAGAAGATTACCAGCAAACGGATTTTACCCCCTTCGATCCGGTTCACAAGCGCACTGAAGCATCTATTTCGAACGAGAGTGGAGAACAGTTCAAAGTTAGCAAAGGAGCTCCACAAGTCATTCTGGAGTTGTGTAGTCCTTCGCAAGAGGTGAGAGATAAGGTAAATGAAAAGGTCAACGCTTTTGCCGACAAGGGCTATCGTACGCTAGGGGTAGCCAAAGACACAGGCCATGGGTGGAAATATCTTGGACTGTTGCCTCTGCATGATCCGCCGCGCGAAGATTCTGCTGAAACGGTAGAACATGCTACGGAACACGGTATCAAAATTAAGATGATTACCGGGGATGATACGGCCATCGCCAAGCAGATTGCCAGTCAGCTTCATTTAGGCACTAACATTCACAAGGCCGATGAAGTTTTCAATGAAAACCAAAGTCCGGATCATCAGGATGAAGAGATTGAGAATATGGATGGGTACGCCCAGGTTTTTCCTGAACACAAATATAAGATCGTGAAAGCGCTTCAGGGTAAAGGCCATATTGTTGGGATGACTGGCGACGGGGTAAATGATGCACCGGCTTTACAGAAGGCCGATGTGGGAATCGCGGTGAGTGGCGCTGCGGATGCTGCCCGGAGTGCTGCCGATCTTGTATTGACGGCAACGGGCTTGTCAGTGATTGTGAAAGCCGTGGAGGAGGCAAGAAAAATATTTGAGCGTATGAATAGCTATTCCATCTATCGCATAACCGAGACCATACGGATTATGTTTTTCATGGTTTTAGCTATGATTGCCTTTAACTTCTATCCGATTACAGCGGTCATGATCATTCTTCTGGCTTTACTGAATGATTTGCCAATTATGACGATTGCCGAAGATAATACGTGGCTAGATCCCAATCCGGTTCGATGGGATATGAAGCGAGTGTTGACAGTTTCTTCCGTTTTGGGAGGTATCGGCGTTATTGAGACATTTGGAATGCTATTCCTGATTAAAGAGGTCTTTCATATCGGAGTTGAGCAGATCCAGACGCTTATTTTCTTAAAACTAGTTGTAGCTGGCCACCTTACATTATTAGTAGCACGAACTAAGAAACCTTTTTATAGCAAACCGTACCCTTCTAAAATGTTATTCGGAGCGATCCTGGGTACTCAAATACTAGCGGCTCTTATAGCGGGACTGGGCTGGTTCATGACACCGATACCGTGGTCATATATTGGATTGGTCTGGGCTTATTGCCTTGTCTGGTTGTTTATCGAAGATTGGGCTAAAATGCGGACTTATCATAATATTCAGATGAGTGGCAAACGTCACCGTAAATTTCTTGATCTGCTTAGTCACAGTTTTACGGCCCATTCGATTACCGAGGTGAAATAAACAATTCAGGGTCTTCAGGCTATGTTCAACGTTAATTGATGGCTGGAAGTAAGTGGTTGCGATAATTGATTTTAAAGACACCTTCGTGTCGTAATATTTTCTGAATATCAGTCACATCGCCCATAGTAGCATTATCATGAATCCTAAACTGAATAATAGTATCATTATTTAGCTTAGCGATTTTACTGTCTAATTCAGATATGGGCATAATATTGTCATCAAATTTAATTATGCCGTTACCAATAATCTGAAGATCCACTGATTTTTTATTCACCTCAGTCTGATGAGACGCGTCAATCGTGCATGCCATTATCCCGATTGCAAGTATTAAAGTAAAAATAGATAACCTCATAATCCCTCCCGTGTCTTAATTTATCAATTAAAATTATTATAACTGATCGTTTACGTTAAAGCAATAATTTATTGGTTCACTTTTTTGAGAATCCTTTTTTGAGGTCTAAATGGTACCAGGTTTAGTTATCACATTAGCTTTTTTCTTGCTCATCCTCATTATATAATTTCATTAAAAGGCACTGTAAATTTGACGGCTGTGCAGAAAAAAGTTGAACCGGCTAGGAGTCTGTCGGACTTAGCTAAATCTACTGCAAAACCGCCAGATTTGACCGGATTCTGAGCACTTTTTCGTTAAATAGCACCGCTATTCGCCTCAAAAGTTCCCAAAATCTGACTTAAACTGACATTTTTTCGTTACAATTTCCTAAGTCCGACAGACTCCTAGGGCGGTGAGGATACAGTTGTCATGCCAATATAATTGGTTTTTTGGGCTAAAGATGTCCTCAAAACCTGTTAAAACAGCAACAATTGGCTACAAAATACGTAGGGTTATTCTATTCAAGATGGTATATTAAACTTTCAGTCATAAAAGTTGAGAATATTTATAACCGTTTATTCTGTTTAAGGCTAATCTATAAAACAATGGGTAGTTATATACATAAATGACCGGGCAAAGATTAGCATATTGGATTTTTCTGGGAGTCATTGGGTTTGCCGTGTTTTTTATGTTGCATACCTCCATCTCTTTTGATGCCGGTTCACCTATCCAGGATAGTCGTTCTTCTATTGAAGGAAAAACGGCAGAATTGGCCACTCAGCTCGGGTTTTCGGTGGATAGTTTGAAGCTCATGACCACACGCACGCAGCATGTCAATTATTATGAAGCTCTGAAAGATTCTCTGGGAGATAAGAGCGTGCCTCCTGCTGGAAAGCTCAGCAAGAGAGGAATGAATTTGGCCGGTTGGAAAGTGGATATTGGTAGTGCTCAAAAAGAAAGTGATGATTTACTTCATGAACAGGAAGATTTTCTGAATAAATTGGGGCGTCTTGAATTACAATATGATCACCAGGGGCAGGTCCGCCGTATATCAACTTATGCTTCAAATAAGAATATCACCTTTGTAGCGGGAGATTCACTTTTTGCCATAGCAAATCATATTGTCCAGGATATCCTGGGATATCAGCTGCAGAATTATAAGCTTAATTATGTTGATGTTAAAGATACGTTAATGTCTGCCGCCGAGCCCGAAAACAGTCAGCGCTCATTAAACCTGTCGAATACGGATGTCGGTAATAATATGGTCTTCAACTGGTCGCGCAGTAATCCAAATTCAACAGGGCCGGAAAAATTATCGCTGGAAGTGAAACCTATTATCCGGGGTACCGATTCTCCTACTATATCCACTATACGATATGGTGTTTCTGTTGAAAGTTTTAAAGCACTCGACAGATATGAGCCCGACCAGTTTAAAACTTCCCAAGGTATTTCAAATTTTGATTTAATATCCACTTTTGGCTCCCTGGGAATTTTGGTCATTTTAGTCTTCTTCCTGGGCATAAAACATATCAATAAGGGACAGGTTGAATGGCGAAGAGCACTATCTATTCTTGTAAGCCTAATGCTGGGTGTTCTCGGATGGCGAGTTTTCTATTTGATGAACACGATAGGGGGATTCTTTAACCAGACAAGTGAAGCCGTCTTTATTCTGAATAATCTTGTGTTTGCAGCTGCCATAGGATTGTACGGTGCTCTGGCTTATATTGGTTGGGAAGCAGCGGCCCGGACCCGGGATCAGGACCAGGTGCATTTATTGGATGCTTTTTGGAGTAAGAAATTTTTCTTCCGGGAAACGGGTGAAAGCCTTCTCCGCGGATATGCACTCGGCGGCGTGATGCTTGGTATTTTTGCCGTAGGACTCTATTTATTTGGCACAGAATATTATCAGGCAGACAGCCAGTATGGTTTTGCAGAACCTAGCATGCAACCTAAATTATTGACGATAAATATAGCTATCTGGATCAATGTGTGGCTGATTGCACTGGGACATGTAGGCGTCACAACTGAGTTTCTGAAATCACACATTAAATCCCAATGGCTTTTTTATGTAACAGGGATCATTCTGCTGGGATTTCTTTTTTCCGGTACGGGTATGATGGTAGAGATTATTGGGCCCATTTGGTATGATTTGATCATTTTTTCTGTTTTTGCAGCGGCCATATTTTATGCTATGGAATTAGCCGGCTTATTAACATTTTCCACCGGCTGGTGGGTTTTTGCCGGCGTTTTGATGGTAATGCCGTATTGGGGGTCCCCAAGTATGGATGTCGCCTACGTGTCCTGGAGCCAATTTTTTGTATTAACATTACCCCTTATATATGCTTTTATCGCCTTTAGATATGGGAATTCGGTATCAGATATTGGCGGCTACATCCCGGAATACCAAGAGCGGATGGCCAATCACCTGCGCGTGGAAAAGGAAATAGAAATTGCCCGCGAAAGTCAGTTTAAGTTGATGCCATTGCAACCACCATCCATAAAAGATGTAGATGTTTACGGATTTTTCATGCCTTCTTTTGAGGTCGGCGGTGACTATTTCGATTATATTATCGGTACCAATGGAACGGCCGACAGCCAAGTGTTAAATATGACTATCGCAGATGTTTCCGGCAAAGCCATGAAGGCGGCAATGCATGCGGTATTTACCAGTGGGCTGTTGCTGTCACGGTTGCATCGGGATGCACCGGAAGCAATTCTTCGAGAAATAACGCCGACCTTGCACACCCGAACAGATCCACAGACTTTTATAACGTGCATCATCGCTCAATACCATCTGGTATCACATAAATTGCGTGTCGCCAATGCGGGTCACTGCCTGCCAATATTGAAGCGAGATGGAGGAGCACAATTTATCTATACCCCGGCACCTAAATATCCATTGGGCGTGCGGCCGGCCGTGGATTATGAAGCAATGGAAATACAGTTGCAAAAGGGAGACTTTTTGTTGTTATATTCCGATGGACTTCCTGAAGCCGTGAATCCGGCGGGAGAAAGGTTTGGATTTGAGAATCTAATTTCCTTAATCGAATCATTGGATACCGAGCATAGTTCCAGTAACGAAATTTCTATGGAAATAAAACGTCGCGTGCAAAAATTCAGTGATTATCAATTGGCTGACGATACGACAATTATTTGTTTAAAAGTTTAATGACGATAAAGGCTTCGAATCCAGGTGCTCTATGAATTTACCCTTATCTCGCTAGAAATTTATTTAAAAATGTTTTGTTAGTTATTTATTCGGGATGGTTACTTAGGGAGGGCGGCATCAGTTCAAGACGTGATAAAAAGCCGTTTAAAGCTAAAACAAGAATTTTTATAGAGAATACAATTAATTTTTTAATTACAATCTACATTTTAAAAACGTAACAAGTATATGGCTCAAGATAATTTTCCGGGGATGAATCTTCCCCCACAGTTTAAAAAGTTGAGCAAGAATTTACGGTATATCATATTGGGTATAATTGCCTTAATCATAGTATTTGCCTCCTACTTCACGGTAGATCCAGAAGAGGTGGGCATTATTACCCGGTTTGGCAGATATACCCGTACGGCTGAATCGGGGCTGCATTTTAAGATGCCCTTTGTCGAGAGTGTCCAATATGTACCCGTGGAACGACAGCTAAAAGAAGAGTTTGGATATCGGACAACGAGCGCCGGCGTTCGTTCCAGCTACGCCAAACAGGGATACCAGGATGAATCACTCATGCTTACGGGCGATTTGAATCTGGCGGATGTCGAATGGGTGGTGCAATACCGGGTTGATGATCCGTATAATTTTTTATTTAAGATCCGGAATCCGAAGAAATCGTTGCGAGATCTTTCAGAAGCAGCTGTTCGCCAGGTTGTTGGGGATCGAACGGTGAATGAAGTACTAACCGTTGGACGGGCCGAAGTAGCAGCAGAAGCGCGGCAATTGATACAAAAGCTGTGCGATGAATATAATACCGGCATCCATATCGAACAGGTGGTATTGCAGGATATCAATCCCCCGGACCCGGTTAAGCCATCTTTCAATGCGGTCAACGAAGCACAGCAACAGAAAGAGACATTGATTAACCAGGCGAAATCCGATTACAATAAAGTGATTCCCAAGGCGCGTGGACAAGCCCAGGAAACCATCCAGAAAGCGCAGGGATATGCGCTTGACCGGGTAAATCGAGCTCAAGGAGAAGCCACCCGATTTAATGATCTGTACAAGGAATATGTGAAGGCACCGGAAGTCACCAAGCAGCGTATTTACCTTGAGACACTGGAGAATCTGCTGCCCAAAATTGGTAATAAGATTGTAACCGATCAGAATGGGAATAATGTACTTCCGCTGCTGCAAATGCAGATGAATGGAGCTAAAATGAATAAGCCAAATACGAATTCAAACAGTCAGGGGAATTAGGGATGAAGAAGTTTAAAAGTATCATAGCAATAGTTATTGTTGGAATTCTCATATTAGTAGCACTGGATGGGTTTTTTATCGTAAATGAAACCCAGCAGGTGATTATCACACAATTTGGTGATCCGGTAGGCCAGGCCATTACCGAGCCCGGCATCAAGTTTAAAATCCCGTTTATCCAGAAGACACATTATTTTGATAAACGATATTTGGAATGGGACGGTGACCGAAACCAGATCCCCACGAAAGATAAGAAGTTTATTTTTGCGGATACTTATGCCCGCTGGCAGATTACAGATCCACTGCAGTTTTTTAAGAGGCTTCGGGATGAACGTGGCGCCCAATCGCGCCTGGATGATATCCTGGATGGCGAGACCCGGAATGCGATAGCTTCTCATGATCTGGTGGAGGTTGTACGATCTACCAATCGGAATCCCAAGACAGGAGCGACCATAACGGATGTAATTGAAGATTCGCTGGCAGATATTAGCGTAGGCCGTGATTCTATCCAGACAAAAATTCAGCAGCTAGCGAATGCACGAGCGGAAGATCTCGGTATCAAGGTTCTCGATTTTCGCTTTAAACGCATCAACTATGTGGAAGATGTCAGGAAAACAGTCTATGACCGGATGATTAGTGAGCGGAATCGAATCGCTGATAAGTTCAAATCCGAAGGGCAGGGAGAAGCGGCGAATATCAACGGGAAGAAAGACCGGGAGTTGAAGTCGATTCAATCGGAGGCTTATAAGAAGGCGGAGGAGATTCGCGGAGAAGCTGACGCCAAGGCAGCCGCCGTTTATGCCAAGGCATATAACCAGTCACCCCAGGCGCGAGAGCTATACAAATTTACCCGAACAATGGAATCATATAAGAAAACTTTTGATGACCAAACCTCGGTTATCCTCTCAACAAACAGCGATTTCTTTAAATATTTGAATAATATTCAGAATTAAAAAGAATCAGGGGCAGTCAAACTTAATTGGCTGCCCCTGTTTTCTTACAAAATAGGTACTATTAGGTGATTTCGATTTAACAGTCGATCAGATGGCCTGACTCCTATTACTTATTATTATACTGGGAATCGGTCTATTTTATTGGGTCGAGTTTATGTTGTTCCTATTTTTGAGCGATAAAATTGGGGAATACCGAATAAATCGCCCGGCTACAAATCCTAATTTAACGTGAGTTCGACATAACTTTTAAGCCCGTTAACCGATATAGAAGATTTATACTTATTATAGGGAGCTTAGATCTGTCACTATTTTTGAACGATCAAATCCCGAT
>Ga0102959_1000442_pt1 | contig 11870 bp, 6 predicted proteins | sample SalPonF2_B_D2_MG_FD_84520 | JGI IMG/M metagenome (GOLD analysis project Ga0102959, IMG submission 84520) | Salt pond soil microbial communities from South San Francisco under conditions of wetland restoration - Salt Pond MetaG SF2_B_D2_MG ...
AAAGAACTTCCAAAAAACCGCCGCCTGCGAATTCCGAATCGGCTCCGACCTTTGTGCGAGACCAATTCGATGGTCCATTACGTTATATGCTTGTATCAACGACTGCACACTACCGAATTGCTCGACCGCCGCCCTTTGGTCTGCACCTGGTATTCTAATGACGGTTGGAAGGAGCAACGGGGACGGTTGTATGTAGAACGGGTTGATAAGCTGTTTATGATCAGAAGGTGGTTAGGGAGTGCAACTCCCTCACAACACAGAGTATGATACTGCTTTTTTAATATAGGCGACTCTTCGGTTGGCGCCTGTCTATTAAAGCACCAGCCACAAAACGATTAGCACAATCATAATCCATGCTACAATCTGCATGGCTTTAGATTGTTTGGGAAACTCATATCCGCAGATAGGACAAGTCTCCGCGTCGGCATTGACTTCCATAGCGCATCCGGGGCATTCCTTTGTTTCCATAGTATCAACTCTTCTGAAATATTAAAGCTCTTGACATAAGAATAAGCGAAAAAAGCAGGATAGTAAACTGATAAACAACTTAAGAGCTATGATCTTTATGCAGTAAATGCGAGATTAAAGGTCGTGCCCGTTTGGCCATCACTTTCAATGTCAAGGTTACCGCCGAGCTGTTTGGAAAACTTTCGGATTAACGTCATGCCTAAGGATTTTGTCTCGGATGGATCTTTTGCATCAGTCATACCCACCCCGTTGTCCCGTATGGAAATAGTGATTTCATCTTCTGATACCGTGCTCCCCAGCCAGATATCCCCATTACTCCTTCCGGTGAAGGCATGTTTAAAAGCATTGATTAGAATTTCATTAATAAGTAGGCCCAGCGGAATCGATTTGTCCATATCCAGCTTAGTATCTTCAAGGGCATAATGCATATCAACCGTTACATCCTTATTAGTGAAAGACTGCTGCGTTAGGTTACCGATACGCTCCAGGTATTCTTTCATGCTAATGTTCGATAAGGTCTCGTTTTGGTAAAGTGCTTCGTGAGCCATGGCCATCGACCGGATGCGCGAGCGGGCCGTCTGCAGGTTATCTAAAGCAACCTCATGATTGCTGCTTCTTTCCTGCAATTCCAGCAATGCGCTAACCAGGGCCAGGTTGTTTTTTACCCGGTGATGAATTTCTTTTAACAGCACTTCTTTTTCTTCCAGCGAAGTCTGTAATTTTTTCTGACTTTCATCAAGCTGACGGGTCCGCTTCTTTACTTTTTCACTAAGTGACTTATTCCATTCGTGGATAAGATTAAACGCCCCATACCCCGTAACGATGATAATGCCAATAGATATCCATGAGATGATTTGATACGATTGTAATGCTCCCAGTACATCTAGGACCGTTGCCGTATGTTGCTGAGTCATCACTTCCTCAACCCGAAGCTTGCCAAGTAACTTTCCTGAGAAAATAAATAAAGCCAGCGCCCCAGTGATAGAAATGACAGCCCCATAAATCCACTTAAGGGAGACTTCCGTTCTTGTTGGCAGGTCAAACCAGCGATGTTTAAGACGTTCAACTTGTGGAGTAAATAGCCACAGAATAGGACCGGCAAAAAGAATGGCTTGTAACAGCAAACCGCTCCACCAGCTTTTCCAGATAACCAGTGTTTGATAGGCCGATAATTTAAGCGTGAAACTCCAGATAAATGCCCCCAGTGAACTGGCTATGGAGGCAATAAACATAATAGAGACGTAAAAAACGATGCTTTTAAGGCTTCTCAGATCATAGGGAATGTTGAATCCCTGGTAAGCCATAGCGCAGATCCCAAGGCTCAGCACGAAAGAGATTCCGAAGAGTAGGGCCCAGCCGGGAGGCATATGAGAGTGAAAGGCAATGATAAAAGAACACAAGAAGAGGGGAATAAATCCCCATTCAAAACCAAACCAGAAAAACAGGATTGTGCCGACGATTACGGCCGGATTGAAAATGAAAAAATGGAGAATATCGGTCTGCCCGCTTGTGAAAGAGATCCACGCTTGTGGAAGTAATTTTATAGTAGTTAAAAGAGAAGCTGCAATTATTAAAATCCACAGAACCAATAACCCTAAAACTCTTTTATTGGTTAAGGAATATTGCGAAAGTAATAGCTCAAATGTTATAGGTTTCCAAACCCTGTTCTCGATATTATCTTGTGTATTATGTTCCATCCTCAACTAACTTGACTCCCAAGAGCCTTTTTATAAGAAAAATTGTATCTGAAACTAGTAAAAATTAGAAATATTAAAAAAAACTAATATTTAGTTATTTGTTTGAATAGAATAATAGCCATTAAGATTTAGCCAGAACGTTCAATGTTATAATTGATTTTATTGCTCGAAGTGCCCATAGAATACATGCATAAATATTTTCTGCAGAAATTATTTATTAGAAATTAGTAAATAGAGCTAAAGTATTTATAAAAGATCATTTTTTGACTTTTATAATTGATATAGCAATACTATGGATGTTGATAAAAATTGGGGTAAAGATGGGATTTAAGAGTCCCAATTAGCAGTGTGTTCACCTTCTAAATAATAGATGAAATCATGTAGATGGGGTTATAAAGACCGAGGGTTAAGTGAGGGTACGGATGTTCGGTTCACATGCATTGCTATATGCTCATTCCTGTCTAATTTTCCCACAGATTTATTCAAGATAATAACATCGTTGGTCAGCCATATAGAATACAGGATATGGTTGTAAAAGTATCATCAAAATAAAAATAGATCAGGTTTGGATATGGAGCGAAGAAAAAGCTATGCCCGGAATATGGTTAAAGGTTTTGCAATTCTGTTGATGGCTGTCTTTTTAATGCCGGCCGTTGGTTTGGGGCAGCAGACGAAGAAAAAAGTGACCCCTTACCGAAATGATAGGAGAGAACGATTGTTGCAGCTCCACAAGCAGACGTTAAAGAAGCTTGGGATTAAGCTTCCAACACAGAAAAGCAGCCAAACACAATCCCAAGGGTATGGCGTCAATTATAATTCCGTTGGTCAGAAGTATGTCACCTTTGATCCGGACCAAAGCTGGAATCGGAATCCTAATCCAAACCCTAAATATAATTTTAGAATGTTTGGGCAGGGGCAGCCAGCCGGGGATATCAATGGGGATGGCAAAGACGATTATATCGTTACCGGGATCGGAAGAGATGAGCGCACCTCCATGCTGGAGGATCAGATTGGCAAAACGGCCGTCTATTATGGGAGCAGCTCTTTAAGTACTTCCACTACTCCCGATCAGTTGATTTATGAAAAGCTTATCCCGATTGGCGATATCAATGGCGACGGTTATGCAGATGCCGTGCGGGAAGTTCCCAATTACCAGTATTCTTCTTCGTCGGATAGCTATGCCTATATCTATAAGGGGACGGCCAACGGCTATCAAAAAACGTCTAAGTATTTAAATACCGGCTTTAGCGGAGCATATGATCAGCTTGGATTTATGGATTTGAACAACGATGGATATGGCGACATCATTAGTTATGATATCTCTTCAGGATCCAGCGCATATATTTATTGGGGGGCGCCTTTAACCGATATTCTATCAAGTCCTTTGTATTTTAGCCTGAATTATGGTTCTAAACGGCTCGCTGTAAGTGATGTAAATAAGGATAGTTTAAAGGAAATCGTGGAATTTAGCGGAAGTTATGGAAGTGGACAAATAACCACTTTCCAGATAGATACAGTCAGACAGGCCACGCCTGTGCAGCAACAAAGCTTTACTTTTAACAATTTTTCAAACTCCGCCAGTCAACATATATTTGATTTACTGGATACTAATGGAAATGGGTATCCTGAAATCTTTATTTCTCCGAATCCCTGTTGTTACACTGCCAACAACACAAAATATACATTTAAGTATGATACTACTGCGCAGCAATTTTCGACGATACCTATAACGGGATCTCAAAATGGACTGATTCCCGTAGGGGATTTGAATGGCAACGGAATTGCGGACTTTGTAGGGAGAGATACTACCACCTCAACTAATGTTAATAAGGTAAGTCTTTATGTTGATTTCTTTAATCCGGATTCAGCCAAAGTTGTCTCGCTTAATGGTAAATCGGGCACCGATTGGAGTTGGGTTATGGCATATAATCCTTCCCACAGGTTTGGCGATTTAAACGGAGACGGCCTTGATGATGCCTTATTAGGTCATAGAGAACAAATTACTGGAAATCGATTTATCGGGAGGCGAATTTTGACCGGTAGTACATCTGGTTCATATAATTCTATATTCCAATTCTATGATTATAATAACTATTATTCATCCGTTGAAGAAACAAAGAACGTTGGAGACGTCAACGGGGATGGAGTAGATGATTTTGCGGTAAACTACTATTATCAAAATAAAACAGAGGTCTTTTTTGGGGATAGTACTTTGTCACAGTCGCCATCCTTGGTTCTGAATTTGGGTTTCTCACCTCTGGGTATCACAAGTGGAGATTTTAATGGAGACGGCCATAGTGATATAGCAGTATCTGGTTACGTAAACAATTACAATGGGGATTCTCAATTAAATATTTATTACGGTGGCACAAATATAGACGCCAATGCAGATTTTTCTGTTAAAGCTTCTGATTTTGAATCGGTTACCCATCCGGATTTTTATAATATCAAGAATATTGGGGACGTAAATGTCGACAGTACCGATGATTTCTTTGTAGGATCTTCTTCCGCTTTTGACAGCACATCAACTGGTATTAATTACCTTAACCAGGGGTATATATTTTACGGAGGTTCTAGTATATCCACTTCACCTGATGTGACAATCAAATTGAGTTCAGATACCTCGTATGTATGGGCGGGCGAAAGTAGTGCTGCCCTTGGAGATATCAATGGGGACGGTATTGACGATTTTGCCGTAGGTAATGCGTATGTCAGAAATTCGGACGGCACTTCAGGTCAGGTTCAGGTATTCTATGGCGGAAGCGGAAAATCTTTCAGTAGTCCTAACAAAGTACTTAGTCCGGAAAGAGCCGCCAATGGATTTGGTTATCGTATAGTGGGGGGCGATTTCAATGGAGATGGGATAAATGATATTGCAGTCAATGTTAACAGTACGCACTATAGCGAAATGGGTGATCCCCCAACGATGATTTATGTCTATAACGGGGGACCCAATTTTGATATTAATGCTGATGAGTTCTTAAATATTCCATCTGAGGTGTTTGGCGAAAGCGGATATCAGTCGGATATCCTGAATTCGTATTCCGATATGGAAGTGATCCCGGATTTTACCAATGACGGCAAGGACGAATTATTATTTACTACTGCTCCCTGGGGAGGATACACCAATGCTGCGATATTCGCTTTTATAAATAAGGAATCCTACCCCTCTGCTTATTTGAAAGCCCCCAACCAGGGCGCAAGCTTGGGTAGCAGGTTAAATGTGGCTATAGGTGATTTTAATGCCGATGGAGAATGGGATGCTGTTTTACCGCAGATGCTGGATAATAATGACGCTTATCAGTCTAGTCGGTTTTACCGGTATGATTTGACAACGCCACTTACCTTAACTTCGGTAGAGGATGTGCCAGAAGATCAAGGCGGATGGATCCGCGTACATGCCGGTGGTTTTCTTATGAAAGCTATGAATCAAAATGCGTATGGTCTCGATAGCTGGGGCGTATGGCGTATGACGGCCGATAGCAGCTGGACTAATGTAGCAACGGTACAACCCTTTAGTGACGGGGCCCATTATGTGGATGTCCACGTGCCCAAAACGCAGCCTACTAATGTAGATACGGTAGATTTTTCCTATACCTTTAAAATTGTCGCTTTTAGTAATAGTAAAGTGGTGGCGGCAACGGATCCGCTTAGCGGCAAAGCCTATGATAATGTGGCACCCGGCCAGGTTCAGGGCCTTACGGTACAGGGACAGACGGCGGCCAAGATAAAATCAAAGACCGTTAGCCGAACACTTAACTGGAATACTGTTAATGCTAATGATGTATCAGAATATGACATTTATCCGGTAAATGCCGATGGTTCTATCGCCGATACCACGGTAGGCAGCAGCACCTCAACAAGCTTCGCGCTCCCCGATGCCTTTGAGGGGGTTCAGAATTTTGTAGTGAAAGCCAGGGATGAACACAATAACTATGGCAAAGCCTCCGGTGCAGCCAGCGCTATTTATCCCAAGCCTATCCAATACCAGGAAAAGAAAGGATGGAACCTGGTTAGTTTCCCGATGGATGCCAGCGATTTTGATGTGTTGACCCAGATGATCAAAGACTCGACCAGTGCACCGGTGTATGAGTATGATGGTTCTTATCAAAAAGTAACCCAGCTTCAGGCCGGTAAAGGATACTGGATTAAACTGGCCAAGAATGATCTATTTGATATCACACGCCTGCCGGCTACGAAGCTGACACTCAGCCTGAAGAAGGGATGGAATCTCATCAGTGGGGTAGGGGGAGACATGCCGTTGTCCACAATTACGGATCCGGATGGCATCATAATCAATGGTACAGCTTACGCATTTGATCAGGTTTATACTTCGTCCGATACCTTGCGTCCGGGCATGGGCTACTGGATTCGAACTTCACAGGCGGGCTCAGTTACTCTTACGCATCCTAAATTAGTAACAACCAAAGCCAAGTCGAAGCAGAAGAATTCAGACACCTTTGCTGAAAAAGCGAAAGACGTTGATAACACTTTTGACAATATTACGATCTCGGATGGCAACCATTCTGCGAAACTCTACTTTGGCGATAAGTTGCCGCAGGGAGTAAACAAGCTTAGCTATTCTCTGCCACCTTTGCCTCCGGGAGAGTCATTTGATGCCCGTTTCAAAGGGGACACGAAATTAGTTGAAGATGCTGAAATGTATATCAAAGTCAGTAATCCCACTAAGGATCCTCTCAAATTAAAAGTACAGGTCCAGTCGCTGGCTAAATATAGCAAATTCACTGTCAAGGAGTTTACAGACGGCAAATTGCTGTCTCAGTATGACATTGATGCCAATAAAGAAACGGAGTTAAAGCATAATGATACGGATGCTATTTATGTTGCTCCTGCTGGAAGTCAAATGACTAAAAACGAAAAGCCAACGGAGTTTAAGCTCAAGCAAAACTATCCCAATCCTTTTAACCCTACAACTCAGATAAAGTATTCTGTTGCACAAGCTTCTAAGGTGAAGCTGGAGGTATTTAACATTCTCGGCAAGCGGGTCGCAACATTGGTTAATAAGGAGCAAAAGCCGGGCCGCTACGAAGTTACTTTCGATGGCTCTAATCTGGCTAGTGGGATGTATTTATATCGTCTGAGAGCCGGCAGCCACGTTATGACTAAGAAACTGATTTTAGCCAAATAGAGGAACCGTTGGCTGCTAAAAATATTAGAATGAGGGTTATCCCATGAGATTATTCTTAATTTCAGTCTTGCTCAGTTTTATGCTTACCAATTGTCCCATTGAACAGGGATTAAATATGGATAAGCCGTTGGTTAAGATGAAGGCCACAGTAAAACCGGAAGGCATCGGATCTGTAAATCCGCCCAATGGCACATACTCATCCGGTAAAAAGATCAAGGTGGAGGCGATAAGTAATGACGACCGCTATGTGTTTGCCGGATGGAGCGGGGATACAACAGCATCAGAAGATCCGTTGACTTTTAATATTACCAGGGATATGGATTTGGTAGCCAATTTTAAAATTCCATCCGACAAGATGTTTACCCTTTCTACCTCGGTATCTCCAACCGAAAGTGGTAGCGTCGATCCATCCGGCGGACAGTTTTCTGCGGATACGGCTATAAGTGTGACGGCCTCGGCCAATACGGGCTGGCAATTTTCCGGATGGACAGGGGATACTACTTCTTCGTCCAATCCCTTGAATTTGGTTATGGACAATGATTATTCGCTGGTCGCCAATTTCGAAAAGCAGACGTTTACGCTCACTACAAATGTTACTCCTGCGGGAGCGGGATCAATCGATCCATCGGGAGGTACCTATACCTATGGTACAAATGTAAATGTAACAGCCGCTGCAAATGCAGGTTGGGCATTCAGCAGCTGGTCTGGCGATACGACGTCAACTGCTAATTCGTTGAGTTTAACGATGGATCAGGATTACTCCCTGGATGCTAACTTTAACGCTATTGAAAGAGCATTTAGTAACCAAATTACGGTTACCGATAGCGTGAATACGCAAAACCTGGTATTTGGTATGGATTCCAGTGCGACCGCCGGATATGATAACGGTCTCGACGAGGAGTTACCGCCCCCGCCGCCTGACGGATCATTTTATGCCCAATTTAATATTTCGGGATATTCGTTGTCTAAGGATTATCGTGCTATCCAAACCCAGAAAACCGTTTGGGAGCTTGAGGCAGCGCCGAAAAGCGGGCAGAATTTAATCCTGAAGTGGGATTTTAGTAATACCAATCAGTTTGGCTCGCTAACCCTTACTGATGATCCAAGTAATCCCACATTCCAGATCGATATGAAATCGCAAACTTCCTACCACATAACAGCAAGCGGAACAACTACTTTATATATCGTTAGTAAACGGTAGGTTATTTCATACAGACGGCTAATGTTAGCTATCAAAGGGTCGCCTTAAAAAGCGTCCCTTATCTTTTGTAGAGGTCTTTGCAAAATCCGGTGTTACTCAGCGGCTTTTGCTAAAAGCCCATTAATAGCTTTTAAAGGGATAAAGCAGTAGATGCTGAAACAAGTTCAGCATGACACGGAGGATTGTGCAAAGACCTCTTGTAGAGACTTCTTATAATGGTCTCCTATATAAATAAAAAGCAGTGTCATACTGCCGTGCCCCGGTCACTCGGGAAGCGCAGGGCAATGAAGCAACAGCAAAGTTGCCCAAAGTTGAACATATCTCCCGGAGCAGGCTCGCGTATCATCTGAGGGGCACCTTCCACACGCCTGCGAAGGATCTCCTTGATGAGGCTCGTGTAGTATCTAAAGGACATCCATCCCTGGTCTAAGTTTCAAAATTGAACCAGTTTGAGATGACACAGTATGGGACTCTTAATCCTGTCCGTTACAAAAATCACATACATCACAGTTCCCATCGCATAATTTGTTATGTGCTTCGAGAGAGTTATACTCCCGAACTACGTTTAATTACCGAGGGCATAACTCTTGAAACAATCCTAACCGGGAATAGAATCCTAGTATATGAGGAATGAAAATTTGAATAAATTATGCTTCAGTAATTTTTTTAGAGTCCGAGGATTATCTATTTTCTACTATTACTAATTTTACCAAACAAATATAGATCATGAGAAAACTGGCTTTGATAAGTTTTATTTTGTTGATGGCAATTGGAACGCAAAGTTATGCACAAACCAAAGCCACAAAAGTGGTGGTACGTGCAAAAGCTAAAGACGCCAAGTTTATTGGCAGTTCAATGGATGGTGCGTTAATCATGATTAAAAATGCAAATACGGGTGAAGTTTTAGCAGAGGGAAGAACGTCCGGCGGGACCGGGGATACCAATAAACTGGTGCGTCAGCCTCATCAGCGATACGGGCAGCTTAGTACCCAGGGCGCCGCGAAATTCGAGACTACGCTGCAGTTATCCAAGCCAACTTTTGTTACGGTGTCAGCTATGGGACCCATGAGTCAAAAGCAATCTCGCCTAACATCCAGCACCCAACTTTGGTTGATTCCCGGGAAAGATATAACAGGCGATGGTATTCTGCTCGAGGTGCCTGGTTTTGCCGTTGATATTCTGCAGCCCCAGGTGCATGAGTTTGATAAAAAGAAGACCATAACGATTACCGCTAATGTCGTGATGATGTGCGGTTGCCCGATTAGCCCCGGTGGCCTCTGGGACAGTAATCAGATGGAATTCACGGCTCTCATCAAAAAAGGAGATCAGGAGGTTGCCCGGCAGCGGATGGAATACACCGGTAAAACAAGCACCTTTAAGACAGATTTCATGCCCAAAGATTCCGGCACCTATCAGATTACCGTCTATGGCTACGATTCACGGACGGCTAATACCGGACTCGATCGTACAACTGTGGTAGTGCAGTGACCAATGGGTTATTATTAGAGGGCTTTGCATAATCTCTTGCTTTGTTCGGAGGGGGTTGTACCCCCGACGTTTTTAACCATAAAATGGGAGTTCAACTCCCTTATAGCGGTGTATTTATGGGTTTTGCAAAGTCCTTTATTAAATTGACCAATGATAACTGGTTATTGCTCATTGCTTAGTATCCATCCGGATTTTGGGATTGCCATTTCCAGGAATGTTTGCACATATCCACTAAATCGTACTTAGCTTTCCAGCCGAGTTCCTTTTCCGCTTTAGAGGGATCGGCATAATTTATGGCAATATCTCCCGGCCGGCGGTCGGTAATTTTATAGGGGATCTCCTTAGCCGAAGCCTTTTCGAAAGCTTTAACCACATCCAGCACGCTGTAGCCCTGGCCGGTACCTAAATTATAAGTTACAACTCCCGGGTTGGACGTAAGTTTTTCGAGCGCTTTTAAATGCCCGACGGCTAAATCAACGACGTGGATATAATCCCGGACACCCGTACCGTCGTGGGTTGGATAATCATCCCCAAAAACCGAAAGCTCCTCGAGCTTGCCCACCGCTACCTGGGTGATATAAGGCATCAGGTTATTGGGAATATCATTCGGATCCTCGCCAATGCGTCCGCTGGGATGAGCGCCAACGGGATTGAAATATCGCAAAAGAGCTACATTCCACTGATTATTAGCTACGTAGAGATCGCGCAGAATTTCTTCAATATACAGTTTAGTCCGGCCATAGGGATTGGTAGCCGAGATGGGAGCATCTTCCTTGATGGGCACTTCATCGGGATCTCCGTAAACCGTTGATGACGAGCTGAATACAATATCGGTTACCCCGTGCTTTTCCATCACTTCGCACAGTGTGATAGTGCCGGTAATGTTGTTATGATAATACATCAGCGGTTTTTCCACCGATTCGCCAACGGCTTTGTACCCAGCGAAATGAATAACTGCGTCGATATCATGATCAGAGAAAATATTGTCCAAACTTTCTTCGTCAAGCAAATCAACTTTATAGAAAGTGACGGATTTACCGGTAATTTCTTCTACGCGGTTTAACGCTTCTTTTTTACTGTTACAAAGGTTATCAACAACAATGACCTCATCGCCATTATTTAGTAATTCTACAGTGGTATGACTACCGATGAAACCAGCGCCGCCGGTAACTAATACGTTCATAATTTTTGATTAATATATTCAAATTCTGACTTATGCTATTGGAATTTTTATGGATAGCACGCCTGTGTCGGGCATCCTTTTATTAGTAAGGAAGGTTACTCTGCATCATTGGCAAGCTCTGAGAGCTCGTCCGTAATCGTAAAACAAATATCTTTCATTTTTTTTACCGATTCCTGCAGGTCTTTTTGATTCGCCTCGTTATCAAGCAATTTTTTGGCTTTTTCATATTCTTCTACCACTTCATCAGCACCCATCATTTGGGCGCCAGGCTTTATTTTGTGGCCCGCCTTTCGCAAGTCTTCCATATTGTGATCCAGCAGGTATTTTTCGTAATTAGTGATAAATTCTTCGAAAGAAGTAATGCCCGCCTCACAAAATTCTGCTACATAGTTAGCATCATCAAAAAGCAAGTCTCTAATTTTGTCAGGATCAATAAAGCGATAACTCATAATTCTTGAGATGGATATAAATGACGATGATTAAATGTGATGGTAAAAAAAGTAAAGCTAATGAAATATTTGCATCCAAAGTAATAAAATGAACGTAAAGAAGCTTAATATTTAAACAGTAATTAGCTTCTTCTGTTAATAGTATTGTAGCTTTTGTAACCGGTTATGATTTAATTCTGCGGTTCCATAACCCCGTGTTCTGTAGGTTTGCCATCCTCGTCAAGATAGACAAAAA
>Ga0102959_1000450_pt1 | contig 11741 bp, 6 predicted proteins | sample SalPonF2_B_D2_MG_FD_84520 | JGI IMG/M metagenome (GOLD analysis project Ga0102959, IMG submission 84520) | Salt pond soil microbial communities from South San Francisco under conditions of wetland restoration - Salt Pond MetaG SF2_B_D2_MG ...
CAGGCCAAGGCCAAGAGCCAGGCCAAACCGAAGGCCAAGGGCAAGAGCGCCGCGCGTCGCGTAAAGAAGCGCCACACCGGCAGGCCGCTGGCGGAATTCATTCAGGATGCGCTCGCCGCCAACAAAGAGGGCATGCGGGTGAAGGAAATCGCCGAGGCCGTGCAGGAAGCCGGCTATCGCAGCGCCAGTGACGACTTCTACGGCATCGTGGCCTCCGCCATGCAAGACGCGAGTAAATTCCAGCGCGTCTCTCGTGGCGTGTATGTGAACAAGTAGCGGCGGCCCCCGCCCGCCGGCGCCCAGCGGCCCGTTGAACAAAGGGCTTCGTGGTGAGGGTGGGCGCGGAGCATCGCGCATGGGCCCGAAGGCGGCGGACATTCTGGCGGCGGCGGGCATCGCCGCGGCGGTGGCCGGCACGGCCGGCGTGGGCGGGCTGTTTACGTCCAGTTCCGTCGGCACGTGGTACGCAAGCCTGGACAAGCCGGCCATCACTCCGCCGGGCTGGGTCTTCGGGCCGGTGTGGACCGTCCTCTACATCCTGATGGGCGTGGCGGCGTGGCTGGTGTTCCGCCGGCGCGCCGCTTCGCCCGTCGGGTGGCCGCTGGCGGTCTTCGGCGCGCATCTGCTGCTGAACGCGGGGTGGTCCGCGCTCTTTTTCGGCGCACAGCGCATCGACCTGGCGCTGATCGAGATCGTCTTCCTCTGGACGGGCATTCTGGCGACACTTCTTCTATTCTGGCGGGTCCGGTTGCTGGCGGGGCTGCTGATGGCGCCTTACTTGGCGTGGGTGAGCTTCGCGTCCGTGCTGAACTTCCTGCTCTGGCGGCTGAACGGATAGCCACGGAGGCCGAAGCCTTTGCCCCCCGATTCGGGCGGAACTCTCCGGCAGGCTGGTTGTTGAAGATAGCGTTTAGGCATCGGGCTTATGCCGCTCGAGGGGGTCTTGTGTGCAAGCATAGCTATGGAAAGGGCGCAGTGTGAGAGCACCGGTTCGCCTTTGGTCTGCTTATCTGGCCGCGGCGGTCTGGTCTGCGATGGTTCTTCTGGCGGTTGCGGGCATCGTCTGCGCGGGCGAGGCGCCCTGGAAGAGCGAAACCTGGCCCAAGACCCGCACTCTCACCTGGGCGAAGCCCGGCAGCGGAGGAAACTTCGGCGATGCCGCCAGTTGGCTGGAGAATGGCAAGCCCGCCACCCGGCCGCCGGACCAGGACACGGACATCGTGCTCCCGGCCGCGGACAAGTTCTACAAGGTCGGCGGCGCCGGCGGCAAGCCGAAGGATGTGACGGAATACGGCGGTGAGATTTCCGAAGGCTCATTCATGCACCTGGCGACGATCGCCGCGGACCTGAACGTGGACGGCTACCCGGACGCGTACACCATCACCCTCGGCAAGAACGGCCAGGACCGCTTCATCATCAACCGCGGCTACGGGCTGTTCATGTGGGGCGCGGCCAATCGGGCCTACGAGCACATGTTCAGCGGCCCCACGCACATGTCCGGCGGGCGGGGCGTGGCGGCCGGAGATGTCAACGGCGACGGCGCGGTGGATTTGCTGATCGGCAACGAGCACGGGCACGTGGTCCTGATTGTCAACGACACGCTCTCCAGGCGCGGCAAGGCCGCCCATCCCACCGATGACGATAAGCTGCTGGCCGGCGTGAAGTTGCTGCAAGTGAACGTGAAGGGCAAACTCGGCGTGCTGGGCGCGGTGGTGCGGCTGGAGAAGCCGGACGGCCGGACCGTCGGCCTGCACCAGATCGGCTCGAACGTGGCCACCGGCTGCCGCGGTCCGGACGGCGTGAGCTTCGCCGTGCGAGAGCCGGGCGCCCACAAGTTGACTATCCGCGACGCCGAAGGCAAGACCGTGACGCGCGACGTGACCACGGGCGAAGAGCAACTCCAGGCCATCACCATCGACCGGCCGGCGGAGTAGCTTTCGGCAAGACACGGCAAGGCGCGGGGGTTGTCTGACAGCGCGGAATCCGTATAGTAGGGGATTCAGCGCGTGGAGAGGTGCCGGAGCGGCCGATCGGGCGGCACTGGAAATGCCGTGTGCGCGAAAGCGTACCGTGGGTTCGAATCCCACCCTCTCCGTGCGGCAGGGAGCCAGGCTGACGCCGGGCTCCCTGCTGTGCATTGCGGCCGCCGCCCGCCGCCGCTCGGAACGTCCGGTCCGCCGTGCCGCGTTGGCGCTGCCGGCGAGAATTCTGCGGTCGGGGGCAACATCGCACCCCTCCAATCCGTTATACTTGTAGAAGGCGGTAGGTGTCTGCGCGGGCCAAGGCGGCATGCGAAAGGGCCCTTCGCCGTGCGGCCAAAGGTTCCGGCCGCCCCAGCGCGGAAAGGCAGGCGTACCATGAGCACGTCCACGGTTCGATACTCGGTGGTGGCGGCTGTGCTTCTGGCGGTGCTGGCCTATGCCTTGCCGGCGTCGGGCGGGTTCGAGAACCCCAAGGCCAAGACGCCCCCCCGCGCCAAGCCGCAGCGTCGCTCCGCGGCCGAGGGGCTTCCTCCGCTGCCGCTGCCGGCTACGCCTTTGCGGCGCAGCGAAAAGAAGCGCCAGCCCGCCCCGCCGGCGCTGGTGGGCATGATCACCTTCTCCGAGGGCGGCTTCCGGATGGTCGAGGGGCAGCGCCAGGCGGTGGAGGCGTTCCCCACCACGCAGATCGACATCGAGCGGCTGGTCAAGTACGCCAATCACCGGCTGAAGATACAGTACCGCTACGTGCCGACCACGCTGGAGCAGTTCTCCTGGGACCCTACGGAACTCCCGCTGCTGTACCTCACCGGCTGGACGCCCATGCCCAGGCTGCCGGAAGGAAGGATCGCCCAACTGCGGCGATACCTCTACGACGGCGGCACGCTGGTGATCCACGCGCAGTGCGGCCGGGCGGAGTTTGTGGAGACGGCGCGGCGGGAGATCGCCCGCATCTTCCCGGACCGGCAACTGGCCGCGGTCGACAGCGACTCGCCGCTGTTCAACGCGTACTTCCCGATCAAGCGGATGCGCTTCCGCAAAGACGCCGAGGCGTTCCAGTCCATCCCGCCGTACCTGGAGGCGGTGTACCTGGGCTGCCGGCCGGCGATTATCTTCTCCCCGATCGACCTGAACTGCGGCTGGGACGTGGCGAACCATCCGATCCAGGGCGGCATTCTGTACCACCAGGACGATGCGCTGCTGCTGGGCGTGAACATCGTCACCACCACGCTGGCGAACTTCCAGTACGCCCGGAGTTGGGGCACGGAGAAGGTCTATCACGAGCAGGGCGACAAGACGCGCGACGAGCTGGTGATCGCGCAGATCCGCCACGGCGGCGACTGGGACCCCACCCCTCACGCCCTGCCGAACCTGATGAAGTACATCCAGAAGAACACCACGCTGAACGTGCAGTTCAAGCGGGAGGTGGTGGACCTGGAGAACGTGGACGTGTTCAAGCACCCGGTGCTGTACCTCAGCGGCCTGCGAGACTTCCAGCTCAAGGACGCGGAGGTGGGGCAGCTCCGCAAGTATCTCAGTAGCGGCGGGGTGCTGATCGCCGACGCGGCGGCCGGGCGCGCGGCGTTCGACAAGGCGTTCCGGCGGGAGATCGCCCGCGTGCTGCCGGGCCGGGAGCTGGAGCGGCTGGATCTGAAGTCCCCTGTCTATCAGATGCCCTACCGCATCCGGGCGGTGGACTACACGGATCTCGTCAAGGCGCAGGATGCTTCGCTCAACGCCCCGATGCTGATGGGCGTGAAGGTCGACGGGCAGGTGGCGGTGGTGTACTCGCCGCTGAGCCTGGCCAACGGCTGGGAGCAGATGGGCTTCGCCTACAACCGCGGCTACAGCGACGCCGACGCGCTGCGGATCGGCGTGAACCTGCTGGCCTACGCGCTGACGCACTGATGCCGCGGGCGGCAAGGCAAGCGGCAAGAGGGCAGGAAGGCAGGACGGCAGCGGCAGGCGGCCACGGGCGTCTCCCTGCCGGCGTATCGTCTCGCCCTTTCAGGGCTCCGGTGGTGGGTGGTCCGGAACCCAGGGCGTTGCCTTGGGCTGGTGGATCCCAGGCCTTCGGCCTGGAACGGCTTGCGGCTCTGTCGCGCGGCATCGCGGAGCGTTGTGGCGTTGCTGTAGCCTACTGCCTGGTCCCAAGTCCCTGATGCCTGCCGCAGGCGAAGCGTCGTGGCCGTGCAATCGTCAATGGTCAATTTCCCATCTTCAATTGCTCCCTGCCTTCTTGCCCTGCTGTTTGCGTTTTCGTAAGGCAATGCATCCCGAAACGCTGTAATATTCTGGTTTCGGCCCCGTTTGAAGAAAAGCCCATGGACAGCATCTCCAACGAAGACAACCGCGATAACGGAAGCCAGGACGTGCTGGCCCATCTGCCGGAAGACCTGCTGGCGCGGATTTCCGCCCAGGTCCGCCAGGAGGACGTGCGCGCGGTCGCCCAGTTCGACCTGGACGACCACGGCCGCTACGCCGATGGATACCTCGTGCTGGCCGACGGCCGGCTGGGCGAGTTCACGCGGCAGGACGGCGCCTGGCGCGACACGTGGCGCGCGGTGGAAGACCTCGGCGAGTCGAAGATCGTCGAAGGGCTCGGCCTCAGCGTGCTGCGGCTGCTGGCCGACGGCCGGGTATTGCGGGAGTTCCGCTACACGCTGCGGCACGCCAAGCCGATGGCCCGCCTGCACCGGCAGATCGAGCGGCAGTTGTCCGACGCCCCGGCCGACGAGGAGGCCGACCGCGGCCGCCGTCCGGACGAGAAGAAGCTCCGCTGCGACAAGTGCGGGCGCGTCATCCCCCCGTGGGCGGAGTCCTGCCCGGCATGCATGAGCCGGCGGCGCATCCTCTGGCGGCTGCTGGACTACGTGCGGCCGTACAAGGGCCGGGCCATCGGCGGGTTCCTGCTGGGGCTCATCACCACCGGCATGTGGATGATTATTCCGGGCCTCACCAAGCCGCTGATCGACCGCGGCCTGCGCGGCGGCGACTACAACGTGGTGCTTCAGTTCGTCGGGGCGATGGCGGCCATTCAACTGTTCGTGGTGGTGCTGCGGATCGCCCAGGGCAAGCTGACCACCGGCCTGGGCATGCGCGTGGCGCGAGACCTGCGCAACCAAATCTACGAGCACCTGCACAAGCTCTCGCTGAGCTTCTTCGCCCGCAAGCAGACCGGCTCGCTGGTCACGCGGGTCACCAGCGACACGGACCGCATCTGGGACTTTGTCGCCTGGGTGTCCATCGACATGATCCTCAGCCTGCTGACGATCGTGGGCGTGGGCGTGGCGATGCTGATCATCAACTGGAGGCTGGCGCTGTTCACGCTGATCCCGATTCCGCTGCTGGTGGGCGTGACGATCTTCTTCCACAAGCGGATGCACCACGTGTTCCGGCGCTGGTGGCACAAGTGGTCGCAGCTCACGGCCGTGGTGGCCGGGGCCCTGCCGGGCGTGCGGGTTATCAAGGCCTTCAGCCAGGAGAAGCGGGAGGTCAGCCGGTTCCACGAGGCCAGCGACGCGGTGTTCCACGAGGAGATGGGCTTCACGAGCTTCATGTCGGTCTTCGGGCCGGTGATGATGTTCTGCAGCCAGATCAGCGGCCTGATCATCTGGCTGCTGGGCGGCTGGTGGGTGGTGCAGGGCGAGGTCGGCATCGGCACGCTGGTGGCGTTCACGGGCTACCTGGGCATGTTCATGCGGCCGATCCACATGATCGCCCACATGGACCAGCGGCTGAACCGCGCGGCCACCAGCGCCCAGCGCGTCTTCGAGGTGCTGGACACGGAGCCGACGATCTACTCCCGCCAGGGCGCCGCGGACCCCTCAAACCTCCGCGGCAAGATCGAGCTGCGCAACGTCACGTTCAGCTACGACGGCGTGCGCAGCGTGCTGAAGGGCATCGACCTGGTCATCGAGCCGGGGCAAATGATCGGCCTGGCGGGCCCCTCCGGCGGCGGCAAGACCACACTGGTGAACCTGATCTGCCGGTTCTACGACGTGCTGGACGGGCAGATCCTCATCGACGACGTGGACGTGCGGGACTACGACGTGGAGAAGCTGCGGCGGCGCATCGGCGTGGTGCTCCAGGAGCCGTTCCTCTTCCACGGCACCGTGGCGGAGAATATCGCCTACGGCAACCCGTCGGTCACGGTCGACCAGGTGATCCGCGCCGCGAAGGCGGCCAACGCGCACGACTTCATCGTGGGCTTCCCGGACGGGTACGACACGATCGTCGGCGAGCGCGGGCAGACGCTCTCCGGCGGCGAGCGGCAGCGGGTGAGCATCGCCCGGGCCATCCTGAACGACCCGGCCATCCTGATCCTCGACGAGGCGACCAGCTCCGTGGACACCGAGACCGAGAAGCTCATCCAGGAGGCGCTGGACCGGCTGATCGCCAACCGCACGACCATCGCCATCGCCCACCGGCTCAGCACGCTGCGCAAGGCCGACCGGCTGGTGATTCTGGAAAACGGAGAGAAGATGGAAGAGGGAACCCACGAAGACCTCGCCGGCCTGGAAGACGGCATCTACGCCAAACTCCTCCGCATGCAGAACGAGATGCAGAGCGTGATGGCGATTTGAGCGAAGGCCGGGCGGACGGCGCCGCCCCGGCGGCTCGGGCCGGTCGCGATATCCGCCGCCGGCCACCGGGCGCCTCCGGCATGCGCGGGCATTGCCTTTCCGGCGCGGATGCGTTTCAATTTCGGGGGTGAATCGCACACGAACCATGCAGGATGCTGAAAGGGGAACGCCCCCCATGCCACAGGCCGCGCCGCCCGTCATCGCTGAGCTGGTCGCCCGCTTCGCCGAGCACGCCGACGCCTACCACGCCGGGCGCTACAACGAAACACAGATTCGCCGTGAGTTCATCGACCCGCTGTTCGCCGCCCTGGGCTGGGACATGGACAACCGCGCCGGCTATGCCGAGGCCTACAAGGATGTCATTCACGAGGAGGCGATCCACATCGGCGGCGCCACCAAGGCGCCGGACTACGGCTTCCGCATCGGCGGGGTGCGCAAGTTCTTCGTGGAGGCCAAGAAGCCCGGCGTGGACATCCAGGGCGACCCCGGCCCGGCCTTCCAACTCCGCCGCTACGCGTGGTCGGCCAAGTTGCCGCTGTCCATCCTCACCGACTTCGAGGAATTCGCCGTCTACGATTGTCGCGTGCGCCCGGCCGCGGCGGACAAGGCATCCAAGGCCCGCGTGCTCTATCTCCGTTACACCGACTACGTGGCCCGCTGGGATGAGATCGCCTCCATCTTCTCGCGGGAGGCCATCCTCAAGGGCAGCTTCGATAAGTACGCCGAGTCCTCCCGCCGCAAGCGCGGCACGGCCGAGGTGGACGAGGCCTTCCTCGCCGAGATCGAGACGTGGCGGGAGATCCTCGCCCGCAACATCGCCCTGCGCAACGGCAAGCTCTCTCAGCGGGAGCTGAACTTCGCCGTGCAGCGGACGATCGACCGGATCGTCTTCCTACGCATCTGCGAAGACCGCGGCGTGGAGCCTTACGGCACGCTGCAGGGCCTGCTCGGGGGCCCGCGCATCTACGAGCGGCTCTTCGAGCGGTTCCGCCGCGCGGATGAGCGATACAACTCCGGCCTGTTTCACTTCGAGAAGGAGAAGGGCCGCCCCGAAGAACCCGACGACCTGACGCCCTCGCTGAAGATCGACGACAAGCCGCTGAAGGACATCCTCTCCGGCCTGTACTACCCCGCCAGCCCGTACGAGTTCTCCGTGCTCCCGGCCGACATCCTCGGCCAGGTCTACGAGCAGTTCCTCGGCAAGGTCATCCGCCTGACCAGGGGCCACAAGGCGAAGGTCGAGGAAAAGCCGGAGGTCCGCAAGGCCGGCGGCGTGTACTACACGCCCACGTACATCGTGGACTACATCGTCCGGAGCACTGTCGGCAAGCTCGTGGAGGGCAAGACGCCCCGCGAGGTCGGCGGCCTGACCGAGACGTACAAGCCGTCGCGGGCCAAAGGCGCCCGGCCTCTGGCCGTGCTGGACCCGGCCTGCGGCAGCGGCAGCTTCCTGCTGGGGGCATACCAGTTCCTGCTGGACTGGTACCGGGACTGGTACGTTTCCGACGGCCCGGCCAAGCACGCCAAGGGCGGGGAGCCGAGGCTGTTTCAGCACGACGGCGGCGAGTGGCGGCTGACCACGGCCGAGCGCAAGCGCATCCTGCTGAGCCACATCCACGGCGTGGATATCGACTCGCAGGCGGTGGAGGTCACCAAGCTCTCGCTGCTGCTGAAGGTGCTGGAGGGCGAAAGCGCCGAGACCATCGGGGCGAACCTGAGCCTCTTCCGCCGGCGGGCGCTGCCGGACCTCTCGGCGAACATCCAGTGCGGCAACAGCCTGATCGGCCCGGACTTCTACAACGGCCGGCAGATGACGATGTTCGACGAGGAAGAGCGGCTGCGGATCAATGTGTTCGACTGGCGCGTGGAATTCAAAGACATCATGGACTCCGGCGGCTTCGACGCCGTCATCGGCAATCCGCCGTATCTGTTCATCACCGAGGTGGAGGAACCGTTTCGCCGCTATTTTGAAGGTCGATACCAAACGGTCACATATCGTTTCGACCTCTACGGCGCGTTCATCGAGAAGGCGACCACAGAACTCCTGCGACCGGGGGCGGTCTTCGGGTTCATCATTCCCCACACGCTGTTGAGCAACCACTCGTTCCGCGCGCTGCGGCAGTTGCTGGCCGAGCGCACGCACCTGTACCAGGTGCTCGACATCGGGCCGGGCGTCTTCGCCGTAGCACGCAACGAAACGATGCTTCTGTTCTTCCGCAACACGCCGCCGGGGCCTTCCGACCGGGCGGAGGTGATCTGCACAACGGCCAGCCTTTGGCCGGACAGCGCCAGCCGCTTCGAGGTGAACCAGATCGAATGGACTGGCGGGGATGGGGATGTCTGGCTGGTTCGGGTGAATGGGCCGCAGACGAAGCTGCTGACGCGCATGAAGGGATTCGACACGAGGATCGAACACTTCTGCACGGCGAACCAGGGCCTTCGTACGGGCGATAACGAGCAATACCTTTCCGCCCGGCCCCGTGGCAAGAAATGGAAGCGGGCCGCCGGCGGAAAGCACATTGGCAGGTATGCCCCGGTGCCTGATGAACTGTACGTATATTACGAGCCGCAAGTGCTCGACGCCCCACGGCGTCCGGAGATCTTCTTCAGCCCGAGCAAGATTCTCATCCAGGAAATCCGGAACATCTCTCTCCCGCGGCGTCTGGTGGCGACACTGGACAACGATGGGGTGATCGGGCTTCAGTCGACGAATGTGATGAATGCGAAGTCCGATTCGAACGTAGATATCCGCTATATTCTCGGCCTGTTGAACAGCACGACCGTGAACCAGTACTTCCGGCTGATGTATCCCGGCAACAACCACATCCCTTCCCACCAGCTTCTGCAGATACCCGTGCCATACGCCCGGGATCGCGCCGCACACGACCGCATGGTTTCTCTCGTTCAGGCGATGCTCGACCTCCACAAGGAGCTGGGCATGGCGAGGACGACGCACGCCAAGACGGCGTTGAGTCGGCAGATCGACGCGACGGACCGGCAGATTGACCGGCTGGTCTACGACCTCTACGGCCTGACGGAAGAGGAGATCCGCATCGTGGAAGAGGCCTCGGCCTAGCCCCGCGCGAGGCGCGCCGGCATGAGCGGGGCCGCCGTTACGGCCGCACGCGCACCGGCACGGGCCGGCTCGGGCGGGGCGTCCAGCGGGCGACGGTTTCCTTCTCCTCGGCCGGACGGCGGATGGAGATGAAGACATGGGGCGGCCGGTCGGAAGCGGCCTCCGCGCCGGGCTTGCGGAACTCCGCCTCGGCCACGACGGCCATCGGCGCCGCTTCGGCGGGGGCCGCGGCCTTTGCGGGGGCCTCGGCCACGGCCGCGGCATCCTCCGCCGGGGCCTGCTTCACGGGCATCGCCGGGGCTTGCGCCTCAGGCTCGGCCGGAACCGGCAGCGAGGCTTCGCGCGTCGCCGGCTCGGCGTCCGGCTCGTCGGGCCGCTCCGTGCGGACGGTCAGCGCCAGCAGTTCCTCCAGGTCCTGCTCGGCGGCCAGGCGGGCCGCTTCGCCGGAGTCGATGGAGATCAGGTCTTCCGGGCGGATGACCAGCACGTCCATTTCCTTCAGCAGGTCAACGTTCCTCCGCCGGACGGCGGCGAGGGTTTCTTCCAGCGGGATGGGACGGTTGGCGTAGCTGCTGCCGGCCGGCCAGGCGCCGGCCGTGACCCACGGCGCCACGTAGGCCGCCACAAAGCTCGCCTTGGTCGCCGCGGAGTGGGCGTCGCCGGCGGAGAGGGCGGGTCCGAGCTCCACCTGGTAGAGCCGCGGCCACGAGCGGGTGAAGCCGCTGTTGCCGGCGGCCGGGCCCTTCACGCCGTCCACGTTGCTCAGCAGCGAGGTGCCGATGACCAGCAGCCCCACGTCCTGGCGGCTGTAGAAGTTCACGATGCCCCGGTCGCACTTGCTCAGCGCCAAAGAGAGGTCGTACCCGCGCGAGATGCTCGCCGAAAGCAGGATGCAGCCGGTCACGCTCCGCCCGGGGCCCATGGCCTCCGCGGCGAAGACCGCCACGCCGCCCCCGCCGCTGTGGCCGATCAGGTGCACCGGTCGGCCGGGGTAGGTGTCCTGGTACGCCTCGATCATCTGGGCGATGCGCCGCCCGGCGGCGCGGTTGCCCAGCACGTCCACCTGATTGAGGATCGGCCCGGCGATCGGCACCGGCCGACCCCAGGAGTAGATGGGCATGGCCCGCCGCACGCCGGCCGCCACCAGGCCGCGGCGGATGTCGTGGTTGAAGCCGCTTTCGCCCTCGATGCCCGGCAGGATGATCACCAGGCCGTTGGCCTTGCGGTCTTCGGTCATGAATTCCTGATTGGACGCGCCGCACCCGCCCGCGACCAGAACGGCCGCGACGAGCAACCCCAGCGAAGTGACACGATACGGCATTGACATAAGCTCTCCCTGCGCCGCGAGGGCCGGCTCCGGCGGCCGGACCCATCGGCGTATGTCCAAACGGGCCGCATTCTACACCAAACTCGACTGAATGGGCGTGGAAACTTGACGGTTCCCGCATCCGGAGGACTGGGCGGGGGTTGGCCGCCCGCGGGCCGATGTCCATCTGTGTCGGTATGCGCGCCGGCGTGGGGCTTCGCCGGTCCCGTCATTGTTTGCCCCGCAATTTCTGTTGCATTTCCTGGCGGATGCCCGAGAAGATGAACACGCAGGGCCCGTCAAGCCGTGCTCCGTTCACCACCAGCCGTGGAGAGTTCCCATGCCAGGCAAGGACGATGCACCCGACCGTAAAGACCGCAGCGATTTTGTGCCGGCCGTGTTCGGCCGGAACGCGGACGAGGCGGACCTGTACCGCCAACTGCTGGAGGACCACGATATTCCCGCCCTCATCGGCGACGACGAGGTGCTGGACAAGGTCCAGAAGGACGCCGCCCGCCGCCCGGGCATGACGCGCGGCGTGGCCGTGCTCGTGCCGGAGGCCATGCTGGACGAGGCCAGCGAGGTGATCGCCGATCGCGAGGAGACCGAGGGCTTCTCCCTGGCGGACACGGACGACGAGTTCGACGACGAGGACGAGGAGGAAGACGAGGAGTTCGGCTTCTCCGAGACCAACGAGCTGGGCATCGTCGGCGCGGATGATGAGGACGAGGAGGACCTTCTCGGCCTCGAAGAAGAAGATGACGACGATGAGGACGAGGACGACGACCTGCTCG
>Ga0102959_1000451_pt1 | contig 11696 bp, 10 predicted proteins | sample SalPonF2_B_D2_MG_FD_84520 | JGI IMG/M metagenome (GOLD analysis project Ga0102959, IMG submission 84520) | Salt pond soil microbial communities from South San Francisco under conditions of wetland restoration - Salt Pond MetaG SF2_B_D2_MG ...
TGCCGGCCCTTCCGGGGCGTTGTCCGGCCCGGAGGGCCGGTAAATGCGGGTTGCCGCCAGGGCGTAAGCCTCCGGGATTGGGCGGCCCTGGGATGCAGAAGCCCGGAGGGCCGAATAATGCCCCCTTTCGCCTCTTCGAGGCTCCGATTGTTTGGACGGTTCTTTTCCGGAGCCTGACGGCGCCGGCTGGAGCATTTTGCGGAAAGATTGTCGTTCTGTTGGCAGGTGACCGCAAGCCTGGCAAGGACGCCGAAGCAGGCGATGCCGCAGCATCGTCGATGCAGGCGGACACCGCCAGGCGAAGCCGCAAACACCAAGAGGGCGACAAGATTCCTGCAAACGGCTCGATATCCTTGCCGGGCCTTCGGCGCGGAAGGCAGTTCCCCCCCTCCCGCGCGATCCGTTGCAAACGTGTTTTGGCAGGTCACACACGACGTTGCGATCGCCCTGACACTGCCGCCGGGGCGTTGCGGGCCACCATCCAAGGGGCTATACTCCCCGCGTCGCGAACGGACGCACGGGAGAAGGGTTGGCCTCTTGTCGCTCCAAACTCCCGGCCGGCCTGTGCGTTGCGGCGCCGCCAGCGCCGCTGTCATGCCGTCTGAATTCCATGAGAGCCTGTTGCCGGAACGTTGATTCTGCATGAGCCACTCGCTTACATCCTCCCCCGAAGGCCCGGCCGATCGTGACGCGGCCTCATCCGCGCCGGTGGAAAACGGGCGGCCGCCCTGCCGCCTTGCCCGCGTGATGCGGGGGGCCGTGTGGGCTTTCGCCCTCCTGTACGTCGCGGCGATCGTGGCGCTATGGCTTCTGCTGCGGCTGGCCGGAGACCGCTGGTGGTTCGCCACGCTGCTGCTGTACGGCCCCCGCTGGGTCTACGCACTGCCGCTGGCGGCGCTGGCGCCGGCGGCCTTGCTGTGGCGGAGGGCTTCTCTCTGGCCGCTCGCCCTGGCGGGGCTGATCGTGGTCTGGCCGATCATGGGCCTGTGCATCCCGTGGCGAAAGCTGACGGCGCCGCCGCCCGCGGCGGATCGCCCGCGCCTGCGCGTGCTGAGCTTCAACGTCCAGCGGTTCGCCCCCGCCCCGGAGGCATTTCACGACCTCATCGAGAGCTTGAATCCGGACGTCATGGCCCTTCAGGAGCACGCCGGCTGGACCCCGAAGAAGGAGCAATGGAAGCTCCCGGAGAAGTGGCGCACCCACCAGGCCGGCGAGCTGATGGTGGCCTCTCGCTACCCGATTGTGCGCGTGGAGGTTTCGCACTGCGATCTGGGGCCGGGCCCGCCTGTAATCAATGGCGTCTACTGCGTTCTGGACACGCCGCAAGGGAAAGTGGGCTTCGCCTGTGTGCATCTGGAAACGCCGCGCTACGGCTTGTCGCTGGTTCTCAACCGGGGAGAGCCGGACCTGAGCATGGGCCCCCGCGCGGAACGGCAGATCGAATGGCGCCGGCAGGAATCGGCCGACGTCGCCCGGTGGCTGGAGAGCTTTCCGGAGCCGAAGATCATCGCCGGCGACTTCAACATGCCCACCGACAGCACCATCTACCAAGAGGTCTGGGCCGGCTACCGCAACGCGTTCGGCAGAGCGGGCTTCGGCTACGGGTACACCAAGCAGACCGCCATCCGCCGCCGGAGTTACGGCCTGCGGATCGACCACATCCTCACCGACGAACACTGGCGGCCGGTCGATTGCCGGGTGGGGCCGGATATCGGGTCCGACCACCTGCCGCTTGTGGCCGATCTGGTCGGCGATTCCGATTAGAGCCTATCGAACTGCCTCTGGCTTCAGCCGGACCGGATTTCGGCCCTTCTATGAACCTTCGCCCTGCTCGTCGCGGAAGAGGGCCTTCTCCGCCTCGGCGCGGCTGAGGGCGTCGGCACGGGCCTTCTCCGTCTCGGCCTGGGCCACGGAGAACAGGTCCGGCGCGTCCCGCACGGCCGGCGGCAGCGGCCGCTCCTCGCGCGGCGGCTCGTTGCTCTCCGGCTCCTGGTGCGGGGAGCTTGCGGCCGAGCCGGACGGTTCGTTTTCCTTGGGGGCCGACTTCTTTCGGCTCTTGCGGCGTCGCGTGGTGGCCTTCGGCCGGGGGGCTTCGGCTTCTTGCCCGCCCTGCCGGGGCTCTTGCGCCGGGTCGGCGTCGGCGGCCGTCTCTTGCGCCGGGCTTTCCGGCGCGGGGGCCTGTTGGGGTTCGGCCTGCTGGGCCTCGGGCGTTTCGCCGGCGCTGTCGGCGGACTTCTTCTTGTGCTTGCGCCCGCCCCGGCGGCCGCGACGCTTCTTTTTCTCGGTGGAGGCTTCTTCGTCGGCGGGTTCTTCCTTCGCCCCGTCCGGCCGTTCGCCTTCCGTCTTACCCGGTTCGGACCCCTGCCGCGGTTCGGCGCTATCCGCCTCGGGCGTTTCGCCGGCGCCGGCGGCGGGCTTCTTCTTGTGCTTGCGCCCGCCTCGCCGGCGGCGCTTCTTGGCGGGCTTGGGCTCTTGCTCGTCTCCTTCGGCCGGCGCGGCGGCCTGGCCGGTGGGGGCGCCGCTTTCGGTGGCGTCGTCTTCCTCGTCTTCATCGCCGCCGGTGTACTCGTACTGCTCGACGATGACCGTCTCCAGCTTGCCCGGCCTGCCGCGGCCCGGCTGCTCCCAGGCGATCGAACTGCCCCGGCTGTTCCAGCAGGTAATCCGCACGTCCTCGCCGATGAGGTCTTCCTCGGCCCGGATGAAGATGGACTTGCCGGATTGCTCTTCGAGTTCGGCGATCTGCTTGCGCTCGTAGTTGGCGAGGTGCTGGGCCACGTCCGGGGCGACGGCCGCCTCGATCTTCGCCACGTCGGCGTTGGACGTCGCCCGCTGGAGGTTCCGCATCGCGATCAGCGCCGCGGACTCCGCCGACTTCGTGAACCCCGTGCCGTCGCAGTGCGGGCAGCGGGTGTACATGCTCTGCTTGAGAGACGGCTTCATCCGCTGGCGGGTCATCTCCATGATGCCGAAGTTGCTGATCCGCAGCACCTTGCTCTTGGCCCGGTCCGGCTTGATGGCGTCCTTGAAGGCCTTCTCCACCGCGCGGCGGTTCTTGTCGTCGCGCATGTCGATGAAGTCGATGACGATCACGCCCCCCAGGTCCCGCAGCCGCAGTTGCCGGGCCACTTCCACGGCCGCCTCCAGGTTGATCTTGGTGGCGGTGGCTTCCGCGTCTCGCTGGGCGCGGTAGCGCCCGGAGTTCACGTCGATGGCCACCAGCGCCTCGGTCTGGTCGATCACCAGCGAGCCGCCGGACTTCATCTCCACGCGGCGGGAGTAGATGCCCTCGATCTCCTGCTCCAGCCCGGCGTCGTGGAAGAGCCCCTCCCGGCCGGTGTACACCTCCACGCGGTGCTTGGTGCGCGGCATGACGGCCTTGAGGAAGTCCCGCGCGGCCTCGGCGTCGGTGGGGCTGTCGCAGACGATCCGGTCGATCGAACTGTTGTACACGTCGCGGATGGTCCGCGTGATCAGGTCCGACTCCTGGTAGATCTCCGCCGGCGGTTTGCTGGTCTGAATGCGCTGCTTGATGGTCTTCCACAGGGCGGTCAGGTAGTTCAGGTCTCGCTGCAACTCCCGCTTGGACTCGTGCATTCCGGCGGTGCGGAGGATGAAGCCCATGTCACCGGGGAGTTTGAGGCTGTTGAGGATGTCCCGGGCCGTGTTGCGCGTTTCGTCGTCTTCGATCTTCCGCGAGACGCCCAGTTTGCTCATGCCGGGCATCATCACCAGCAGCCGGCCCGGAATGGACAGGTACGTGGTGAGCGTGGGCCCCTTGGTGCCGATGCCCTCCTTGGTCATCTGCACCACCACTTCCTGCCCGCGCCGCAGGCAGTGCTGGATGGGCGGCCGGTCGCGGTGGGCGCGCTTGCGCCCGACGGTTTCCGAACCCTTCGCATCGTGCGGGAAGTACTGCGGGTGCACGTCCGAAATATGCAGAAACCCGTTCTTGCTCATCCCGAAGTCCACGAACGCCGCCTGGATCGACGGCTCGACGTTCGAGATGCGCCCCTTGTAGATGTTCCCCACGTGCGAGGCGCTGCTCATGCGCTCCACGTACAACTCTTCCAGCCTTCCGTCTTCCATAATGGCGATCCGACACTCCTGGCCGGCCGCACTGTTGATCAACATTTCCTTCGCCATTTCCGGCTCCGTTCTATCCGTCGCCACCGGCGCCGGTGGGCCGCAAAAGACCGAAGTCCGTCGCGACGCGCACGGTGGCGGCAAGGTGTAGGGCCTCGTCGAGGCCGAGTATTCTCAGGACTTCCGCGGGGCGCGCCCAGACATCGCCCTGGGGCTGAAGCACAAAGGCGAGCCGCCGGCCCTCCACGCGAAGCTCGCGCACGAGCGGCCGAAGATCGATGGCCTTCGCCGTGCGCATCTTCGGGCGCCGCCGTCCGCCGGAGGCAACCTCGCGCTGGACGGGCCAGGCGCCCTGTCCGCGAAGCTCCTCCACCCGGCGCGAGGCCGCGGAGGCCTCCGGCGGCGTGAGGGAGGTGCAGAACTCCTGGCATTGCGCCCGCGGGCCGGCCCGGCAGGCCAGCGCCTCGGCGCGCAGGAACGACAGCCCCTCGGGGGCTTGTTCGTTCATCCGCCGCGGAAGTTCGACCGGGTCCACTTCCCCATCGAGACGCAGCGTAAGCAGATCGCCGCGGGTCGCGACACCCACCGGCCGCGGCGGCAGCAGCGAAAGCTGCGGCCGGGGGTTGAACCCCTGGCTGTACCGCAACGGCAGGTCGGCCCTGCGAGCCGCCCGTTCCAACATACGCATGGTGTCATGATGGGAAAGGAACCGCAGATCGCCCTCAATGGCGAACCAAAGTGCCCATGTCTCAGGCAACGAGCGGTTGTTCCTTTCTGTCCGGCGCGAACGCCGTTCCGTGCCGCCTCGACACCGCCCCACCGGCGGCGCGAGCTGTTCGTCTTTCCGACCGGAAGCCGGCTAATCCGAATAGGCTTCCGGCAGTATTTTTCTCGTCTCGATCCGAAGGAAGGAGACGATTTCCTGGTCCGTGTCAAAGCTCATCACGCGGCGGGCCACCTGCAGGGCCTGCTCCATCGTGACCGAGCGGATGATCTTCTTGATTTCCGGAATCGCCGGCGGCGTGCAGGAAAACGTCCGCAACCCCAGCCCCAGCAGCAGCAGCGTGTACTGCACGTCGGCCGCCATTTCACCGCAGACGCTCACCGGAACGCCGTGCCGCTGCCCCGCGCGGAGAATCTCCTTGATCAGCCGCAGCACCGACGGATTGGCCGAGCTGAACAACGACGCCACGCGCTCGTTGCCGCGGTCCACCGCCAGCGTGTACTGCACCAGGTCGTTGGTGCCGATGGAGAAGAAGTCCACTTCCTGCGCGAACGAGTTGCACTGCAGCGCCGCGGAGGGCGTCTCGACCATCATGCCGACCAGCACGTCCGTGCCGTGCTCGACGCCGTCTTCCTCCAGGTCTTCCATCACGTCCCGCACGCAGGCCTTGGCCTGGCGCAGCTCCAGCAGGTTCGTGATCAGCGGGAACATGATCGACACGCGCCGGTCCGCCGCCGCCCGGAAAATGGCGCGAAGCTGCGTCTTGAACATGCCCAGGTTCTGCAGGCAGTACCGGATGGACCGCAGCCCCAAAAACGGGTTGCGCTCCGGAACGCGGGCGCGGGCCTGGGTGTACTTGTCCGCGCCGAGGTCCACCGTGCGGATCACGCACGGGCGGTCGCCCACCGCCTCCAGCACCTGCCGGTAGGCGTGGTAATGGTCTTCCTCCGTCGGTTCGGTGTCCGAGCCGAGGTAGAGAAACTCCGTGCGATACAGGCCGATGCCCTGCCCGCCCTTCTCAAAGACGGTGTCCGCCTCCGGCGGGAACTCGATGTTGCCCAGCAGCGTCACCTCGTGGCCGTCGCGGGTGATCGCCGGCAGGTCGCGCAGGGCGTCGAGGCTGTGGACAAACTCCACCTGCTGCTGGGCGTACTGCTCGTAGGTCTCCAGCGTGTGGGCGTCCGGGTCGACCACCACCACGCCGCGGTTGCCGTCGATGATGACGGTGTCGCCGCCGGTCGCCTCGGCCGTGATGTCGTTGAGGCCCACCACCGCCGGAATGCCCAGCGCCCGCGCCACGATGGCCGTGTGGCTCGTCCGCCCGCCGGCGTCGATGGCCATGCCCTTAATGTGGTCACGGTCCATTCCGGCCGTCTGAGACGGCGTCATGTCGTGGGCGAGAACCACCACGTCCTGCCGCAGGTGCGAGAGCGACTGCCGCGCCTGGCCGGTGAGGTTCCGCAGGAGCCGCTTCTCGATGTCGTAGACATCCTTGACGCGGTCGGCAAGGTACTCCGGCATCGCCAGAAACTCCTTGGCGTAGCCGCGGAGAACGGTCTGCACGGCGTACTCGGCCGTCACCGAACCGCTGACGATGGTGTCCAGGAATTTCTCCAGGAGCACCTTGTCTTCGAGCATGCCGAGATGGAAGTCGAAGATACTGGCGGTTTCCTTGCCGATACGGTCAACAGTGCGCTGCTGGAGATCGAGGATCTCCTCCTTGGACTTGCGGATGGCGTTTTCGAGGCGGCTCTTCTCGGCCTGCGCATGATCGACGGGCACGTGGCGCTGCGGTATGTCGATTTCTTCGGCGTCCAGCACCACGGCGCGGGCGACGGCCACGCCGGGAGAGACCCCTATGCCCTTCTTGATTTTCATGCGATTCGTTCCCGGCGCCGACGGCGCGGGCGCCTCAGGTGGCCTGCTCGTCGCGGCCGGCGTCTTCCATCTCGCCGAATCCGCTCCGGATGAGACCCACCAGCGCCTCGGCCGCCTCTTCGGCGTCTTCGCCGTCAGCGGTAATTTTCAGCACGGCGCCTTGCGTCGCGGCCAGCCGCATGACGGACATGATGCTCTTGGCATCCACCGTCAGCGCCGCGTTGGACACTTCCACCTTGCTGCTGTATCGGTTCGCCAATTCCACGAACTGCATCGCCGGGCGGGCGTGCAGTCCGTACTTGTTGACGATACTCGCTTCTCGTTCGACCGTGGCCACTTCGCTATGTCCGCCCTGGGCGCCTCACCCACACCGGCCGGCTCGGGGTCAACCGAGCTCGTCGGCCTCGTGAATCAGCTCCACAATGGCTTCCTTCGTTTCGCTCTGGCGGAGGAACTTCCGGAAGATGTCCCGCTGCACGTGCTTGAAGATCGTCTCCATCGCCTGCAGGTGCTCGTCCGGGTTGTCCGGACTGCTCAGCAGCAGGATGACGGAATACACGGGCTTGGAGTCCAGGGCCGAAAAGTCGATCCCCTCGGCCGAGCGGCCGATCGTGGCCAGCGGCTTCTTGATGCCGGCCAGTTTCGCGTGCGGCAGCGCCACGCCCTTGCCGATGCCGGTGGTCGCCTGCTGCTCGCGGGAGAGCACGGCCTTCGTCACGTCCTGCACGTCCTTCTTGAGAATCGCCCCGGCCGAGGCCATCGCCTCCACCAGTTCGGCGATCGCCTCGTCACGGGTCTGGGCGGCCAGGGCGGGAAGAATCGCGTCACTGACCATAATGTCCGATAGCTTCATGCGTAGCTCCTGCGTCACAGAGTCCGCCGCCCCGAAGGGGCGAACGCGGCCCTAGAGTGTAGCGACTTGCCGCTGTCGCCGCCAGAGAATGCTTCCGCCCGCATCGCCGAACCGTCAGGCCGACTCGGGAGGAATCTGCTCCTGCACCTCGGCATGCGTCGGACCATGGCGGTCTCGAACGCGGTCTTTGAACCGTCGCAACTGGCTGGTCATTTTGTCCAGGGCCTGGTCGAACGCGGCGTACATGTCTTCGCAGCGGTGCGTGGCCACGAAAGTGTGCTTGCGGCCGGCCTGGACGACGATCTCGACCTTGGGCTGATTTGCCTCAATTTCGAGCACCGTCTCGATGGAGTGCACGTTGTCGTAGTACCGGGGGAGTTTGGCGATCTTGGACTCGACATACTCGCGAATGGGGTCGGTCACGTCCATGTGTCGAGCGTTCACAGCGACTATCACTTCGCTGTCTCCTTTCTCAGCCGCGGAGGAAACGCGCCCTTGCGCGCCTGTTCGATCTCCGCTTCGCTCATCTGCTGACTTATCGGCATAATTACGCCGCCGCTTACCGTGAAGCGCAGCGCGTCGTCAATGCTCAGAGGCATGTCCACCACCTCATCTCTTCTCACTGTTATTGTATAGCCCGTAAACGGCGTCGGACTGGACGGCACAAAAATCGTCAGCAGGTCGCTGCCCAACGAGCCGTGCAGCAGACGCATGCCCGGACCCGTAACTAAACCCAAAGACCAAACGCCTTTACGCGGATATTCCACCATCACCACCCGCGAGAATTCGATCTTCCGCTCCGAAAGCAGAAAATCCGTCACCTGCTTCACGTGCGGGTACACCTGCTTGATGATCGGGGCCCGGAAAAACGCCTGCTCGATCAGACGCCAGATCACCCGGCCGATGTAGGACGCCACGAACCGGCCGAACACGTAGATCGCGCAGATCGCCAGAACGAAGCCGATCCAGCCCAGGTGGTACTCCGCCCACACTTGCTGGACCCGCTGGCGGAGTTCCGCAGGGCCGTCCCACGACATCGACATGCCGCCAACGACCGTCAGCACCTGCACCGTAAGCCACTGGACGGCGACATTGATCTGCCGACCGGCGTATTGGTCGATCTGCGCCACGACCCAGATGATCAGCGCGATCGTGACCACCGTCGGCAGCACGGCCGCCAACCCTCGCAGGAAAAAGCGCTTGAAGTCGTCCATGAAGCCGCTGGCCACGATCGGCCTCCTTCGGAGGCGGCCCGCCCCCTGAAGCAGGCGGCGAACCCGAAACCGGGAGTCTACCCGCCGTCGCCCGCCAGCGTCAAGGCGCACCGAAATCGCCTTCGCCCCGCCTTGATATGCCCCGCCCGCCCGCCTACCCTTCTGCTGGAACATTCGACACGGAAAGGAGCACCCATGGCCGCGGACGGAAAGCTCAATCTCGCACTCATCGGCGCCGGCGGTTTCGGCGTGTTCTGCATGGAGACCTACTCGCGGATGGACGCACTGCGCCCCACGGCCGTGGCGGACATGCATGAGCCGGCCGCGAAGGCCGCCGGCGAGCGGTTCGGCATTCCACACTTTTCCGACGCCGCGGAGATGATCGCCCGACCGGACGTGGATATCGTCCACATCTCCACGCCGCCTTCCAGCCACCACGCCTTGGCGATGCAGGCCCTCGACGCCGGCAAGCACGTGCTGTGCGAGAAGCCGCTGGCCCTGACGCCGAAGCAAGGCGAGCAGATTCTCGCCGCGGCCGGCAAGGCCGGCCGCATCTGCCCGGTGAACTTCGTGCTGCGATACAACCAGGTGTCCGACGCGGTGAAGCGCGTGATCGACTCCGGCGTGCTCGGAAAGCCCTTGGGGGCGACCCTGACGAACTGCGCGGGAGACAGCGTGCTCGGGCCGGACCACTGGTTCTGGGACAAGTCGCTGTCGGGCGGCATCTTCGTCGAGCACGGCGTGCATTTTTTCGATCTCTATTCCTATTGGCTCGGCGGGCGGGCGGAGGTCCTGTTTGCCCACGCGGAAACGCGCGAGGGAACCACGCAGGAAGACCGCGTGATGTGCACCTTCCGGCACGGGCCGACGGTGGCGCGCCACTACCACGGCTTCGACCAGGTGCGGGCGATGGACCGCACGGACCACCGCATCGTCTGCGAACTGGGCGACATTTGCGTGGATGGGTGGATTCCGCTGACGCTGAACGTGGATGCCGTGGTCGATCGCGCGGGCGAGAAGGCCTTGGCCGCCTGCTGCCCCGGCGCGGAGCTGCGCACCGTGGCGGACTTCGGCGACCGCGAGAAGGGTACTCCCGGCCGGGGCGTCCCGCGGGACATCACCCGGCGCGTCACGCTGACTTGGACGCCGGAGCCGGACAAGGGCGCCGTCTACCGCGACAGCGTGCGGGCGCTCATGGCCGACCAGGTGGCTTTCATCCGCGATGCCTCCCACCGGCGGCGCGTGACGGAAGACAACGGCCTGGCCGCGCTGCGCACGGCGTGCGAGGCGGCGCAAGCGGCCCGGCAGTAAGTTAAGAGTTGTCGCGACTGGGCGTTACAGGACTCGAACCTGTGACTTCTTCCTTGTAAGGGAAGCGCTCTAGCCAACTGAGCTAAACGCCCGACGTCATGAGTATATTCCTGGATCGGCCGAATGCAATGGCGGCTGAAGCCGCCGGCGCCGCGGGGCGCGCAAACGGCCGGCCGACGGATCGCGAGAACCCGCCGGCCGACCTGTCAGGCGAAGGGCGTTGGTTTCCTGGCGGCCGTCGTCAGGCCACGAGGTACTGCTCGTCCATGACGGTGCGGATCTTCTCCAGGGCCAGGTTCTGGATCTGCCGCACGCGCTCGTTGGTCAGGCCGACCATCTTGCCGACCTGTGCGAGGGTCCGCTTCTTGCCGCGCGAGGAGATGGCGAACCGCTCCATCACGATCGTCCGCTCCACGTCCGAGAGCTTCGCGCGGTTGCGGGAGAGGATCTCCCGCAGCGAGGCGACGGAGTCTTCCCGCTGCATTTCGTGCTTGTGGACGTCGTAGTCGCTGCGCTCCAGGTCCGGGTCGAACTCCACCGGGAAGTGCTGGCGGTATCGGCCGGTCTTGGTGGCCAGGCGGTTGAAGCTCTTCAGGATGGCCCGGCAGGCATAGGTGGAGAACTTGAACCCGCGCGAGACGTCGAACTTCTCCACGGCACGCAGCAGGGCCATGTTGCCTTCGCTGACGAGCTCGCTGAACTCGACGTTCGGGATGCGCGTCCGCTTGGCCATCGCCAGCACGAGGGCCATGTTGGCGCCCACGATATCGGCGCGGGCCTGCTGGCAGCGGCCCTGCCACAGCACCATCTCCTTGCAGCGATGGACGGACCGCCGGCGACGCTGGGCCTCCACCAGCTTGGCCAGGCGATAGCGGGCGTAGTTGTACCGCAGGAACAGAATCCGCTCTTCCGTGCCGGAAAGCTTCGTGCGGCGCCCCTTCTTGAGCGGGCGGTCGATGTCTTCCGGCACTTCCGGAAAATGGGACCACCGCGGCACGTCAATCGCCTGGGCGCCCTCGCCGAACAGCGCATCCTCCGTGGAGGGCAGGCGGAAGCTGGGATCATTCACGTAGTCCACCTCCTGCGGAATGGCGGACAGCGCCGCCCGGTCGGCGTTCGACAGCCCCCCCACTTGCTTGCAGCGCAGCTCTTGGCTCTTCTCAAGCGTTGCATTGGCGTTCATGGTTGTGCTCCCTTCGGGCTTGAATCTTTTGTCGCTATACAAGTCAATCTTTTCAGCTTCTGGCTTTCAAACACGGCCGTCTTCGCGGCCTCGTGTTCATAGGTAATATCGTACTACTTGTACGTCTTTGCAATCGCAATTTGTCATAATTTGTAATTTTTTTCTTTCTTTATGCCTTGATGCCGGAGTTCCTGCGGGCATCTTACGCTTTAAGTAGATTTACAGAATGGTGTTACGAGAAATTCCCCGCCTTGCAGATCCGAGGCCCCATGGCGTCAGCATGTCGATGGACGCCCCTCCAGGACAGGTTGGACAGATGCCGGCCCCGAGAATTGCCGCAGCCTATCGACCGCCTTTGCCCAAGAGGCGGCGGAGGAGGTTCTCCTCTCCGCTTCGGTTGCCCTCGACCAGGTGGCCGATAAACTGTAAAGCATAGCCACCCGTGAA
>Ga0102959_1000452_pt1 | contig 11691 bp, 13 predicted proteins | sample SalPonF2_B_D2_MG_FD_84520 | JGI IMG/M metagenome (GOLD analysis project Ga0102959, IMG submission 84520) | Salt pond soil microbial communities from South San Francisco under conditions of wetland restoration - Salt Pond MetaG SF2_B_D2_MG ...
GGTTCGCGGCGACAGGCAAAGGTGCTTCGGAGTGCCAGTCGCAACTCGACCCAGGTGTCGTTCGGCTCCCGTTCGCACGGGTTCACACCCGGTCGGGCGGGGTCACATCCGGTCGCGCGGGTTCGGGGTCACGAACTCCCGCCAGTGGTTGAGCGCCCAGACGCCCACGCCGGTGCAGATGATGCCGGCCGCGGCGAAGTAGACGAGCAACTGTGAGGTGAGCACCTGGTTCGGGTGCAGGGACGTGTAGACGACGCCCTCGACGGCGAGACCCACGAGGACGAACGTCACGACCGAGAGCGCGGTGACCACGGCGAGGACCGAGAGCCCGTCGCGGTAGTCGTCGTCGAGGAGGAACAGTCCGACGACGAACGCCACGGACATCGCGAGGACGTAGAACGGGAGCCGCGAGCCGACGTCGAGGCTTGCGCCGCTGATGAAGGCCAGGAGCCCGACGAAGCTGGCCGTCAACAGGACGGAGAAGCCGACGACGCCGACGACGGCGCGATGGACGACCGACCGACCGAGAACTGCGCGGACGCGCTCGACGACTGTCATGCGCGATTCCTTGCGGCACGGTTAGAAAAGTGTACTGGCGTGGACCGGGACGGGCACTCGATGGCCGGTCCAGCGTCGACCGACGGGCACGAAGTTTTTACCCCCACGTGTGTAAGGACAACCGATTCAATGACCGGCGACAACGCGGTGCTGACCTTGACCGACGACGGGCTCACGCTCCCGCTCGTCGAGGTGGTCACGGGGAGAGGGTTCATCACCGGCAAGTCCGGCAGTGGCAAGTCCAACTCGGCGAGCGTCGTGGCCGAGGAGTTACTCGACGCGGGCGCGCCGCTGCTCATCGTGGACACGGACGGCGAGTACTACGGGCTGAAAGAGCAGTACGAGCTCCTCCACGTCGGCGGCGACGCCTACTGCGACGTGGAGGTCACGCCCGCGCACGCGAAGACCATCGCCGAGCTCGCTGTCGTCGAGCGGGTGCCGGTCATCCTCGACGTCTCGGGCTACCCCGACCGCGCGACGTCCCACGAGCTCGTCGAGGGCGTCGTCAAGCACCTCTTCGAGATAGAGAAGGCCCAGCAGACGCCCTTCCTCCTGCTGGTCGAGGAGGCCCACGAGTTCATCCCCGAGGGCGCCGGCCTGGACGACCTCGGCGAGATGCTGATCCGCGTCGCCAAGCGCGGGCGGAAACGCGGGCTGGGCATCTGTGCGATGTCCCAGCGCCCCGCGGCCGTCGACAAGGACTACATCACCCAGTGTGACTGGATCGTCTGGCACCGGCTCACCTGGGAGAACGACACGAAGGTCGCCGGGCGCATCCTCGGCTCCGACTGGGCCGACACCGTCCAGGACCTCGAGACGGGGGAGTGCATCCTGCTCACCGACTGGGACGAGCAGATACGGCGGGAGCAGATACGGCGCAAACGGACGTACGACGCCGGGGCGACGCCGGGCTTCGGCGACCAGGGTATCGCCCAGACGCGACCCATCGACGAGACGGTCCTCGACCAGTTCGGGGAGGGGAACGTCGGCGGCTTCTCCAGGCCGACGGAGGAGCCCCCGATGCCGATGGGCGAGGCGGAGTCGCCCGAGGTCGAGACGGACCGCGCTCGGCCCGACACCGAGAGCACCGACGACGAGGACGGGGCGGCCGATACCGACGGAACCGACGACGGTCCAGTCGACGCTGATAGGGCCGACGACGGTCCCGTCGATGCCGGTGAGGCCGACGAGAATGCAGCGGATGCGGCCGGTGACGGAGCAACCGGTGACGACGACTCGGCGGCAGGCGACGACGACGTGCCGGCCGCCCCGGAGACCCCGGCGGCGGCCCAGATGCCGACCCCGAGCGCGACCCCGACGCCGATGCGGACGCCGCAGCGGCTGCAGCGGCGTCCACCGCCCAACCAGGCCTCCGACGACGTGCTGTGGGAGATCGGGCTGCTCGTCGTCCACCTGATGCGGGCCGTCACGGTCGGGGTCAGACAGGCGTTCGCCCGGGTCGGAGGGGTGATCGACGGCCTCGCACGCGAGGTCGAGCGGGCCGTCACTCCGGCGGTAGACAGAAACGGGGCCAAACTGGCCGGGGACGTCGCGCCGCCGTGGTACGCGCGGGTGCTGGTCGTCGTCACGCTGGTCGTCGTCGCTCTCCTGGCCGTGTTCGTCGTCGGCCTGCTCGTGCTGTGACCCCCGGCCGGGAGGTTCCCGGTCGCGACGTGGACGGACCCGGTCACGCCGTCGGGTCGTCGCGGTCACGCGTCCAGGCCCCCGACCCGTACTTGCGCGCCGCCAGATTCCGGGCGGCATCGCGTTCGGCGTCGGTCCAGTCGCCCTCGTCGGCGTCGGCCCAGTCCGCGAGCGCCGACTCCAGAACCGCGACCGCCTCCACCCGGTCGACGCCCGCCTCCGCCCGGAGCGAGGTGACCCGCTCGCGGAATCCGTCGGGGGTCACGTCCGGGTCGGCGAAGACGCCGAGGTGACGTTCGGGCCGGCGGGAAAAGGAGATAGAGCCGTGCTGGATGACGGCGTCGCGCTGTCGGTACTGGGCGTTCCCGGAGAGCTTCCGGCCGGCCACCACGACGTCGTGTGCCGGGTGGAGCTCCCGCAGGTAGCAGGCCGGGACGTAGACGGCCGGCCGCTCCTCGGGGACGAACTCGGCGGGCACGCCCAGCCGCTCGAAGGCGTCGAAGATCGGTTCGAGCAGGAGATGGTAACACTCCAGGAGGTCGCCGGGGAGTTCCTCGGCGGGGGCGACGATGGTGTAGGAGATGTCGGCGAACGAGTCGTGGTAGATGCCGCCGCCGCCCGTGGGTCGCCGGGTGACGGTGACGCCCTCGCGCTCGCAGAACGCCCAGTCGACGGTGTCGGGGTCCTGGTGATAGCCCAGGGAGAGCGTACTCGGCTCCCAGCGGTAGACCCGGAGCGTGCGGGGGCCGCCGGCGGCTACCGTCCGGGCGGCGACCTCGTCGAGTGCCATGTTCGTCGGGCCGGGGTGGGCCGCCTCGCGGACGAGCCGCCACTCCCGGTCGCGGAGTTCCATGCCCGGTGCGAGGGCCGGTGCGGGCAAAGGCGTTGCGACGGGAGCGCCCGTCCGGCTGTCGTCTCGCGGCCGGGCGACGACGGGGAGCGCGCGGCTTTTACCGCCGCGGCGACTACGTCGGGGCGATGGTCCAGAACGTCGCACCGCTGGTGCGCGAACTCGACCCCGAGGACTTCTATCTCCTCTCCGGGGTCGAACACGGGATGCGCTTCTCGGAGTGGGTCCAGCGCGAGAAACTCCCGGGCTACGCCGGGCTCACCCCGGAGGAGACCGACTACCGGCTGGGCCGGGCGCTCGACCGCGACCTCGTCGAGCGCCGCACCATCCAGTACGAGGGCTTCAAGCTCAGCTTCGAGGGCTACGACGCGCTCGCGCTCCGGGCGTTCGCCGAACGCGACACGGTCCAGGGCGTCGGCGCGCCGCTCGGCGTCGGGAAGGAAAGCGACGTCTACGAGGCCCAGGGGCAGGTCGACGCGACGGGCGCGGACGGCGGCGCGACGGCCGACGGGGACGCGACGGCCGACGGAGAGACTGCCGACGGAGGGCGGCCCCTCGCGTTGAAGTTCCACCGGGAGGGCTACACCAACTTCCGCGAGGTCCACCGCGAGCGCGACTACACCTCGGAGAAGGCCCACGTCTCGTGGATGTACACCGCCCGGAAGGCCGCCGAGCGCGAGTACGAGGCCCTGCAGGCGCTCGCGCCGACGGTCGCGGTGCCGGAGCCGATAGACCAGAACCGCCACGCCGTCGTGATGGCGAAGATGCCGGGCCACGAGCTCGCGCGGACGCGCCTCGAACCCGACCAGGTGGTCGGCGTCCTCGATATGATACTGGCCGAGCTCGCCGCCGCCTACGAGGCGGGCTTCGTCCACGCGGACGTAAGCGAGTACAACGTCTTCGTCAGCGAGCGGGGACCGACCGTCTTCGACTGGCCGCAGGCGGTCCCGACCGAACACGAGAACGCCCGGGAGCTCCTGGGCCGCGACGTGCGGAACGTCCTGGGGTACGTGCGCCGGAAGTACCCCCGGTCGGTCGAGGACGTCGACGCGGCCGCCGTCGCGGACGCCGTCGCCGACGGGTCCTTCGAGACGGTCGACGCCCATCGGGGCTGAGTGGCGTTGCGCCGGCGCATCGGAGCCGGGACCCGGAGCCGGCGACATTCGAAGTTCTTAAAGCCGACGGTGGGGAAGAATCGGTATCTCGCTGGCGGACGGGCGACCAGCGGGCACCCGTTACGACGGGACGGCATGTGGCCTGCGAGGGGCGAAGGACCTCGGACCACGCGGACGACCGCGCGGTCGACGGCTGAACCGCAAGCGCCCGTGGTTACAACCATGGCACGAAGCTTCTACTCCCACATCAGGGACGCGTGGAAGGACCCGGCGGACAGCAAGCTCGCCGAGCTCCAGTGGCAGCGCAAGCAGGAGTGGCGCAAGCAGGGCGCCATCGAGCGCGTCGAGCGCCCGACGCGGCTGGACAAGGCGCGCGAACTCGGCTACAAGGCAAAGCAGGGCATCGTCGTCGCCCGGACCGCGGTCCGGAAGGGGACCGCCCGCAAGTCGCGGTTCAAGGCCGGCCGCCGGACCAAGCGGCAGGGCGTCAACCGCATCGGCCGCTCGAAGAGCCTCCAGCGCATCGCCGAGGAGCGCACCTCGCGGAAGTTCGTCAACCTCCGCGTGCTGAACTCCTACTGGGTGGGCGAGGACGGCTCGCAGAAGTGGTTCGAGGTCATCCTCGTGGACCCCGAGCACCCCGCCATCCAGAACGACCCCGACCTGAACTGGATCTGCGACGACGCGCACACGAACCGGGCCTTCCGCGGGCTGACGGCCGCCGGCACCGAGGGCCGCGGGCTCACGAAGAAGGGCAAGGGCGCAGAGCACACCCGCCCCAGCCTCGGCGCCGGCACGCGCCGCAAGCAGTAACGTAATCACAGATAGCTTCCGGTCACGGACGGCCGACCCACTTTTCGACCGGAAACCGGTCCGCTCAGGCCAGGCCGACGACCAGGAGCGCCGCGCCCCCCACCCCGCCGACGACGCCGAGCCCCCTGGCGAACGTGACACCCCAGGAGGCCAGTCGCTCGACGGTCAGGAGGACGGTTATCGCGGCCATCCAGAGGACGTTCATCGAGCCGACGACGACCATCAGCGCCATCAGCGTCCAGCAGGCCCCGACGTCGTAGACGGTGAGGTGCCACGACGAGCGCACGGCCCCGTCGAGGCCGGCGAGCGCGTCGTGGCCCCGGAGCGCGGTGGCCGGCGACCGGCAGTGCTGCAGACACCGGGTCTTGGCCGGCGAGAGCTGGTAGGCAGAGAGCAGGAGGAGTGCCGCCCCGGCGAAGAGCGCGCCGTTCCCGACCGCGAGCGCGGCGATGGGGACGAGGAGGTTCACCGCGAGCGGGACCACCCCGAGGAGCGTCCACACGAGCGTGTACGTCAGGACGAAGGCGGCCACCTCGAACGGAACGGTCGGCCCCGACGTGCTTCGTCTGACGTCCGCGTAGCCCTGGAACACCCGCGCCTCGGCGGGGTACATCATCGCCACCATCATCACGCCCCAGGCGAGCAGGTAGAGGACGATTCCGACGGGCCCGGCGGCGAGTGCCATCGCCTCTGGCATCCCCGGCGCCGCCATCGCGGCGGCGGACCCGCCGCCCGGCAGGGGCACGGCGCTGGTGAACAGCGCGAGCCACGACAGCAGCGCCACCAGATACGTGGCCAGGGCGACGGCGCGGAATCGGCGGTGCTCGACCTCGGCCCCGCGTTCGTCAGCACCCCCGCCGTGCTCGAATCCTGCTCGCCGACTCGGGTCCACCGCGGTGGCCTGCTCGTCGAGGGGCGCGCGCTCGCCCTGCTCCCGTGCCGGAGTCCCCCCGCGGTCGTCCCTCGTCGGGGACGCGACCGAACCGCGGGGTGTCGGGGGCTGGTCAGTCACACGAACGGGTTCTCCACGAGGTCGCGCGGGACGTCGGCGCCCACCTCGAGGCGGCAGTCGGTCGTCGGGACCGCGACGCACGGCAGGACGTAGCCCGCGCGCAGGTGGCGGGGCTTGAGCGCGTGCGGCGGGCGGCCGTGCTCGACGCCGCCCTCGCGGAGCTGGGCGGTGCAGGACCCGCAGACGCCGATTCGACAGCCGAACGGCAGCGGGACGTCCGCTCGCTCGGCGGCGTCCAGGATGGCCTCGTCCGGGGCCGCCGAGACGCTCGCCGTCCGGCCGTCGCGCCAGGCGAGGTCGACGCGCATCTCACGTCCAGACGTCGCTGGTGCAGTCGCCGTCGGGCCAGCGTATCTCGTGGGCGCGGGCCGGGCCGTCCGGGAGATCGCCGAAGTCCACCAGGAACTCCTCGTCGAGGGTCATCGTCCCCCGGCGCGGGTTCACGTCGGCTTTGAGCATCACCGAGCCCGTCTCGGCCTCCGCCGGGAAGAACTGGTCGTCCCAGGACGAGTACAGGGAGGTGGTCCAGTAGAGGCGCTCTCCGTCGAGCGAGAGCTGGACCATCTGCGGGCCGGCGACCAGGTCGCGCCCCTTCACCGACCCGACGTCGCCGAAGTAGCCGCCGATGGAGATGGAGTCCGACAGCCGCGGGTTCGCCGGGTCCGAGACGTCGTACATCCACACCTCGCCGTGGAGCCAGTTCGACCCGAAGAGGTAGCGGTCGTCCATCGAGATGAGGATGTCCGTCGGCAGCGCGGGGACGGGCATGTCCCAGCCCTCGTGCTCCCGGCTCTCGAAGTCGATGACCTTCTCCGCGTGCCACTCGCCGTCCTCCTCGAAGAAGTGGAAGATGTTCGATGAGAGCGCCGCGTTGACGTAGCCGTGCGTCGAGACCGGGCTGTGGAGGAACCGGACCTCGAGGGGGACCAGTCCCTCCTCGCCGAGGTCGACGGTCTGTGCGACCGTCCGCTCCTCCCAGTTCCAGAAGTGCAGCCGGTGGCCGTACTTGCCCGCCTCGACGTCGGTCATGTCGAAGCCCGGCTGGTAGGTCGAGGGCGCGGCCCACTCGGAGGAGACCATCACGTCGTGGCGCGGCTGGTACCAGAAGTCGTAGTTCATCTCGACGTCGCCGGGCGTCTCCCAGCGGCCCTCGAGTTCGAGATTCTCGTCCAGCGTGAGGAAGCCGCCCGGAAGCTCGCCCTCGGCGTCGCCGAGCATGCTCACCATCACGCCACCGCCAGCCGGACAGTGGACGGTGTGGGGCGCCGAGAGGTCGAGGTCGTGGACGTCCTCCGGCTCGATGACCTTGACGAGTTCGGGCTGCTCCCGGTCCTCCGTGTCGATGACGTGGATGCGCGAGGAGCGGTTGCCCGGGACGACGAGGTAGCGACGCTCCAGGCCCTCCGTGTGACACGACGACGAGCAGGCATTCCAGCCGAAGTGGTGGAGCTCGTCGCCCTTCGTCGGCATCTCGATGCGGTCTACGATCTGGCAGTACGACGCCGAGTCCGGGTCCAGGTCGACGACGGCCAGGAAGTCCGGCGCGTCGACGTCCGTCCCCGTGTAGAGCCCGACGACGTAGGCCATCGTCTCGCGTTCGGACTCCTCGATGGCCGCCTGGGGTGTCACGTAGCCCGGCCCCTCCGCCTCGTGGTGTTCGTGGTGGCTGTGCCCGCCGGTTGCGGTTCGCTCTGCGTCGGACATAATCGTCCTAAATGATTATTGAGAACGGAATAACTCGCCTCCCTTGCCCCCCAGGGAGGCTAAACAGTACCCCCCTTCGTATCCGGTTCGTAGCGGTAGAAATCGGGCACTGCGCCGACATGTAAGTGTTTGTAATCCTATGTAACTGTATGTAAGTTGTGTAAGTCACCGTGGACCGTCCACAGCGACGCTGACCGGACGGCAGGTCGGCACGGGGACGGTTCGACGGGAACAGTTAGGTCGTCGCGGGACCACCCCGGCACCATGCGCGTCGAGCTGTTCGGCTACGAGATGGAGATCGACGGGGGGTACGTCAACGAGTCGAACGCGGAGATACGGCGGCAGGTTGCGGCGTACGAGGCCGGCGACCGCGAGACGTTCGACCTGACCGTGGACACCCCCGACTCCTTTATCGGCCGGGTGATGGACGCGATGGCCGAGATACCCTACGGCGAGACGCGGACCTACGGCGAGCTGGCGGCCGCCCTCGACACCGCGGCGGTCGCCGTCGGGCAGGGCTGCGGGCGGAACCCGGTGCCGCTGGTGGTGCCCTGCCACCGGGTCGTCGGCGCGGACGGCGGCCTCCACGGCTACTCCGCGGCGGGCGGCGTGGCGCTGAAACGGCGCCTGCTCGACCACGAGCGCGAGCACTCGAGCTGAACTCGCGCCGCTGAAACTAACCCGTGGGCGACCGTACTGCCCGGCATGGCAAAGCTCCGCCGTCTCGTCCTCGACCTGCTGAAGCCACACGACCCGACGATACTCGAGGTCGCCGACCGCCTCGCCGACCTGGAGGGGGTCGGGGGCGTGAACGCGATGCTCGTCGAGACCGACCGGGAGGTCGAGACGGTCAAGCTGACCATCGAGGGCGACGACGTCGACTTCGAACGCGTCGCGGAAACCGTCGGCGGGCTCGGCGGGAGCCTCCACTCCGTCGACGAGGTCGTCTGCGGCGGCCGGCTCGTCGAGGAGAGCCCGACCTCCCAGGGCTGATGGACGGGGCACTCGACCGACTCCGCCGGGCGTTCGCGGACGAGGCGGTGCGCTCTATCTCCCGGCGTTACTTCGTCTCGAACGGCTTCGACGGGGCGCTGACGAGCGTCGGGGTGATAGTCGGCGCGTTCGTCTCGGGGGTCCCGGACGGCGTCACGGTCGTCCAGATCGGCGTCGGTGCGGCCATCGGGCTGGGGACCTCCGGGGTCTGGAGCGTCTGGGAGATCGAGCGCGCCGAGCGCCAGGCCGAGATCTCCCGCCTGGAGCGGGCCATGCTCGCCGACCTCGACGACACCCGCATCCAGCACGAACACCAGGCCGCCCGGGCGGTCAACGCGGTGTCGAGCGGCCTCGGCCCGGTCGTCGGGGTGCTGGTCCCACTCCTGCCGTTCCTGCTGGAGGGGAGCCTGCTGACGATGGCCCAGGCCACGCTGCTCGGCGTCGGGCTCGCGGTCGCGGTGCTGTTCGCCTTCGGCGCGTACATGGGCTCGGTCGCCGGCATGAACTGGTACGTCGCCGGTCTCCGGATGGGCCTGGCCGGCGTGGTCGTCGCGCTGGTCAACCTCCTGCTTTCCAGGTGAGGTCGCTCCGGAACGCGACGGAACAGGAGCGCTGGACGAGCCAGAAGCGAACGCTGGACGGGTGCCGGATTTATGCGGCGACGCGAGAACGAAGGAGACATGGAGTTCGTCGCACGGGAGATCGACATCGGGTCGCGGAACCCGATGGTCATCCTCAACGGCGAGGACGCCGAGGAGCTGGGTGTCAACCCGCTCGACCGGGTGCAGATCAGACACGACGACCGGACCGTCATCGGCATCGTCGAGGTGACCGAGGAGCTGGTGCCGGTCGGGTCCCTCGGGGTGACCCGACGGCTCGGGCACGTCCAGGGATACGTCGACGTCACGGTCGCCCCCCGCCCGACCGCGGTCCACTACATCCGCAAGAAGCTCGAAGACGTCGAACTCGAGCGCGACGAGATCGCGTCGATCGTCCGCGAGATACACGAGAACCGGCTCAACGACGTGGAGCTCGGCGCGTACGTCTGTGGCGCGTACACCAACGGGCTGTCGATGGCCGAGACGACCGCGCTCGCCGAGAGCATGGCCGAGGTCGGCGAGACCCTCGACTGGCAGGCGGCGGTCGTCGGCGACAAGCACTCCATCGGCGGCGTGCCGGGCAACCGGGTGACCCCCGTCGTCGTGCCCATCGTGGCGGCCGCCGACGTCACCATCCCCAAGACGTCCTCGCGGGCCGTCACCTCGCCGGCCGGCACGGCCGACACGATGGAGGTGTTCTGCGAGGTGGAGTTCGAGCTCGCGGAGATCCGGGAGATCGTCGAGAAGACGGGCGGCTGCATGGTCTGGGGCGGGTCGGTGAGTCTCTCGCCCGTGGACGATAAGATCATCCGGGTCGAGAACCCGCTCTCCATCGACCCGCCGGGACAGATCATCGCCTCGGTGCTCTCGAAGAAGAAGGCCGCCGGCTCGACCCACGTCGTCATCGACCTCCCCTACGGGGAGGGGGCGAAGATCGACGACCTCTCCGCGGCCCGCGAACTCGCGGAGGACTTCAAGCGGGTCGGCGACCACCTCGGCCTGGAACTCGCCTGCACCATCACGCGCGGCACCCAGCCCATCGGCCGGGGCATCGGCCCCGTCCTGGAGGCCCGCGACGTGCTGGCCGTCCTCGACGGCGCTGACCCGCGGGAGCTCCGGCTGAAGAGCGTCCGCATCGCCAACGTCCTCCTGGAGCTCTGCGGCGTCGAGCCGACGGCCGCCGAGATCCTCGACTCCGGCCGGGCGCTGGCGAAGTTCCGGGAGATCGTCGCCGCGCAACGCGGCGACCCGGACGTCGAGCGCGCCGACCTCGTGCCGGGCGGGGAGATCCACACCGTGACCGCCGACCGTGAGGGCGTCGTCGTCCAGGTGGACAACGGGCTGGTGAGCGACGTGGCCCGCCGGGCTGGCGCACCCCGGGACCGGCGAGCGGGCATCTACCTCCACCGCCAGGTCGGCGAGGCGGTCGCCCGCGTGGACGACCTGTTCACGATCCACGCCGAGAAGGCGAGCAAGCTGGCCGACGCGACGGCGCTGGTCGAGCGCACGGAACCAGTGCGGGTCCGGACCGGCGAGGAGGCGCTGGTCGAGCGCGTGTGACGGCGTCGAACGCCCGGTCACGCCTTCACAACGCCGGACGCCCCCACAACGCCGGAGCTATCCGTCCGCGGCCCCTGCTGACGGTCGATGGCCGAGTTCCCCCTCAAACAGCGGTTCGTCCTCGATACGTCCGTCTTCCTCTCGGAGGAGATCCGCGGGGACGAGGAGGACCTGGAGACGGCCGTCGAGCACCTGCTCGATCTGATCGCGGAGGCGAAGCTCAGCCTGAACATCTCGTGTTACATCCCGCCGTCGGTCCACGAGGAGCTGACACAGCTGCTGGCCGACCGGGGGGTCGACGACGAGGTGGTCTCGAAGCTCAACGCCTGGGTGATCAAGAAGAACCCGGCGCGCTTCGAGGTGATGATCCCCGCCGAGATCGTCTACGGCTTCATCGCGGAGATGTCCGAGCGCGTCGACCGCGGCCTGCGCGTCTCCGAGAAGGCGGTCCGCAAGGCCGAGGAGTCCAACGGCGACGACGGGCACAGCTACCCCACCGAGGTCGACGAGGTCATCTCGGATCTGCGCCGGGAGTACCGCGACACCCTCCGCCGCGGGGTGCTCGACTCCCGAGAGGACTTCGACCTGCTCGTCCTGGCCCGCGAACTCGACGCCGGCGTCGTCACCGAGGACACCGGCATCATCCGGTGGGCCGAGGACTTCGGCCTGCGCTATCTCAAGGGACGGGACTTCCCGTCGCTCTTAGAGAAGTACCTCGAAGCGAACGGCTCGACGAGGTAGGACGAACGGCTCGACGAGGTAGGACGAACGGCTCGACGAGGTAGGACGAACGGCTCGACGAGGTAGGACGAACGGCTCGACGAGGTAGGACGAACGGCTCGA
>Ga0102959_1000457_pt1 | contig 11577 bp, 6 predicted proteins | sample SalPonF2_B_D2_MG_FD_84520 | JGI IMG/M metagenome (GOLD analysis project Ga0102959, IMG submission 84520) | Salt pond soil microbial communities from South San Francisco under conditions of wetland restoration - Salt Pond MetaG SF2_B_D2_MG ...
AACGCCATGACGCGCCAGCGGGTGTCGATCGTCTCCGACGTGGCGGGCACCACCACCGACCCCGTCGAGAAGCCCATGGAGCTGCTGCCGATCGGGGCGGTGCTGTTCATCGACACGGCCGGCATCGACGACGTCGGCGCCCTGGGCGAGATGCGCGTCGCGCGCACGCGGGAAGTCTTCGACCGAACCGACGTCGGAGTGATCGTCGCGCCGGCCGGGGAATGGGGCGAATTCGAAGACCGCATCCTCGAAGAGCTCCAGCACCGCGAGACGCCCGTCATCGCCGTGTTCAACAAGACCGACCTCGGCCGGCCGAAGCCCGAGGTGCTCGACCGGCTGGAGAAGGACAAGGTGCGCGTCGTCTGCACCGTCGCCTCCACGGGCGAGGGGATTTTGGACCTCCGCGAGGCGCTCATCCGCATTGCGCCGGAGGAGTTCATCAACGCCCCGCACCTCGCCGGAGACCTTGTCCCGGCCGGGGACATGGCCGTGCTGGTGGTGCCCATCGACATGGAGGCCCCCAAGGGCCGCATCATCCTGCCGCAGGTGCAGACCATCCGCGACCTGCTGGACGTGGACGCCTACTGCATGATCGTCAAGGAGCGCGAGCTGCGCGACGCGCTGGACCGCCTGCGCCGCCCGCCGGCGTTGGTGGTGACGGACTCCCAGGCGTTCCTGAAGGTCTCCGCGGACACGCCGCCGGAAATCCCGCTGACCAGTTTCAGCATCCTGTTCGCCCGGGCCAAGGGAGACCTGGTGGAGTTCGTCCGCGGCGCGATCTCGATCGAGAACCTCCAGCCGGGCGACCGCGTGCTGATCGCCGAAAGCTGCAGCCACCACCCCATCGGCGACGACATCGGGCGGGTGAAGATCCCCCGCTGGCTTACGCAGTACGTCGGCGGCGAGCTGGACCTGCATTTCACGCAGGGGCACGACTTCCCGGCCGATTTGGCGAGCTACAAGCTGGTGATCCACTGCGGGGCGTGCATGTGGAACCGGCGCGAGGTGCTCAGCCGGCAGATCCGCTGCCGCAAGGCGGGCGTGCCGATCGCCAACTACGGGCTGACCATCGCCTACACGCTGGGCATCTTCGAGCGCGCCCTGCAGCCGTTCCCGGCCGCGATGGAGGTCTACCGCGGCCGCACGGTGTAGCGACGCGTCTTGCCACGCGGCCGCGCATCGCCAACAATAAAGGCGCGGCGGCAGGCCCCGCCATGCCCCCGGCGACCCATCATTTCGAGGAGCATGTTTTGAACAAGGAAGAACACCACGGCGACCCAGCGGGTAAGAGCCGCGCGACCCAATCGTACGGAGATCTCACGGAGTTGAACCACTCCGGGATGATCATCCAAGCGGTCGGCAAGGACGTGCTGACCGACGTGGCCGAGGACTTCCTGCAATTGCTGGACACCTCCTGCGCCGTCTACGAGAAGAGCGGCGACTACGCCTTTGGCATCTTCGCCTCCGGCTGGTGCCGCCTGTTGGACGAGGCGTCCCGCCGGCTCTGCGACACCCAGGATAACCGCGATGCCCTGGCGAGCGGCCAATGGCATTGCCACGAATCCTGCTGGCATGACGCCTCTCTGGCGGCGATGCGGAGCGGGCGGCCCGTGGATTTGCCCTGCCGCGGGGGCATCCGCCTGTACGCGGCGCCGATTTGGGCGGGCGAGGACATCGTGGGGGCGATCAACTTCGGCCACGGAACCCCGCCGACCGATGACGCGACGCTGCGCGAGATCGCCGAGCGATACCGGGTGGACGTCGAAGAACTCCGCCAGGCGGCCGAGCAATACGAAGAGCGGCCTCCCTCGGTCATCGAGGCCGCCAAGCGCAGGCTGCACTCGGCGGCCCGGCTCATCGGCGAGGTGGTCGAGCGATGGCGGAGCGAGGAGCGTTTCCGCCAGGTCTTCGACCACATGCGCAGCGGGCTGGCGATCTACCGGGCCGTGGACGATGGGAAGGACTTCGTCTTCGCCGACATCAACCCGGCCGGCGCTCGCATCGGCGATCGTTCGCGGGAAGAGCATCTCGGCCGAAGCATACGGGAGGTATACCCCGGCGTGGAGGAGATGGGCATCTTCCAGGCCTTGCGGCGCGTGTGGCGCACGGGCGAGCCGGAGTTCCTGCCGGTCTCCCGGTACAAGGACGAACGCATTGTCCTCTCTGTGGAGAACTACCTCTCCCGGCTTCCGTCCGGAGAAGTAATCGCCGTCTACGAGGATGTGACGGAGCGCAAGCAGGCGGAAGACGCCCTGCGCGCCAAGACGGAAGAACTGGAGCAGTACTTCCGATGCGGGCTGGACCTGCTGTGCATCGCGGACACGGAGGGCTACTTCCGCCGGCTGAACCCGCAATGGGAGCAGGCGCTGGGCTACTCGCTCTCGGAGTTGAAGAGCCGCAAGTTCATCGAGTTCGTCCACCCGGACGATGTTCCGATCACCATCGAGACGCTCGGACAACTGACGCGCCAGCAGCCGGTGCTGAACTTCGTCAACCGCTACCGTCGCAAGGACGGGGAGTATCGCTGGATCGAGTGGCGGTCTTTCCCGGTCGGCAAGGTGATCTACGCCGCCGCCCGAGACATCACCGACCGCAAGCGGGCGGAAGAAGAGCGGCTGGAACTGGAGTCGCGCATCCAGCACGCCCAGAAGCTCGAAAGCCTCGGCGTGTTGGCGGGCGGCATCGCCCACGACTTCAACAACCTGCTGGTGGCGATTCTCGGCCACGCGGACCTGGCCCTGGCGGACATGTCTGACGCGGCCCCTCAGCGGCACAATATGGAGGAAATCCGCACGGCCGCCAAGCGCGCCGCCGAGTTGACCAACCAGATGCTCGCCTACTCCGGCAAGGGGCGGTTCGTCGTCAAGTCCATCCTGCTCAACGAGATCGTGGAGGAGATGGGCCACCTGCTGGAGGCCACCGTATCCAAAAAAATCGTCCTCCGCTGCGACCTGGCCGAGAACCTGCCCCCCGTGGAGGTGGATGTCTCCCAGATGCGGCAGATCGTGATGAACCTGGTGACCAACGCCGCGGAGGCCATCGGCGACCGGAGCGGCGTGGTGACCATCTCCACCGGGCTGATGGAGGCCTCCGCCGAGTACCTGGCCGGCAGCTACGTGCCGTCGAATATCGCCCCGGGCTGGTACGTGTGCCTGGAGGTTTCCGACACCGGCTGCGGCATGGACGAGGAGACGCGCAGCCGGCTCTTTGACCCGTTCTTCACCACCAAGATGGCCGGGCGCGGGCTCGGGCTGGCGGCGGTGCTGGGCATCGTGCGCGGACACGAGGGGGCCATCAAGGTCTACAGCGAGCCGGGCTGCGGAACCACCTTCCGCATGCTTCTGCCCGCGGGGGACCGGCCGGCCGAAGACCTGGATGGCCCCGGCGCCGCCGAGTGCGGCTTCCGCGGCGAAGGGACGGTGCTGGTGGTGGACGACGAGGAATCCGTCCGCAGTCTGGCGAAGATGATGCTCGAACGGTTCGGCTTTAAGGTGCTTACCGCCGCCAACGGCCGGGAGGGTGTGGATGTGTTCTCCGAGCATCACGAGGAGATCCGCGCCGTGCTGCTGGACATGACCATGCCGCGCATGAACGGCGAGGAGGCGTTCCGGGAGTTGCGGCGCATCCGCCCGGACGTGAAGGTGGTGCTCACCAGCGGCTACAACGAGCAGGACGCCACCAACCGCTTCCGCGGCAAGGGCCTGGCCGGGTTCATCCAGAAACCCTTTACCCTCAGCGCCCTGGAAAGCCAGTTCCGCCAGGTGCTTGCGGAATAACGCACGCCGCGCCCGTGCCTGCGCCCGCGCATATATGCGGGGCCGGCACACACCGGCCCCGCCGCTACAGGGAAAAGGAACCCACATCCGCAAGCCGAGGCCCGCGACGGCTCCCATCTCCAGGTTCATTCACACGCCCTCGGCCACCGGGCCGCGGGCTACCGTCTCCCGCCGCAATCAACTGTCGTAGTACAGGTGGAACTCGTACGGATGCGGCCGGAGGGCCAGCGGGTCGATCTCCTCGTCCCGCTTCCAGCGGATCCAGGACTCGATCAGCGCGTCGGTGAACACGCCGCCGGCCGTGAGGAACTCGTGGTCCGCTTCCATCGCGTCGATGGATTCGGCCAGTCGGCCGGGAGTCTTGGGGTACTTGGCCAGTTCTTCGGCGGACAGTTCGTAAATGTTCTTGTCCAGGTGGATCGGCTCGACGCGGTTCTGGATGCCGTCGAGCATCGCCATCATCATCGCCGGCCAGAGCAGGTAGCCGTTGGCCGTCGGGTCCGGGCAGCGGAACTCGACGCGTTTGGCCTTCGGGCTGGTCGAGTACATCGGAATGCGGCATGACGCCGAGCGGTTGCGGGCGCTCATCACCAGGTTCACCGGCGCTTCGAAGCCCGGCACCAGCCGGCGGTAGCTGTTGGCCGTCGGCGCGCCGAAGGCCAGCAGGGCCGGGGCGTGCTTCAGCAGTCCGCCCGTCGCCCAGAGGGCCTCCTGGCTGAGGCCGGCGTAGCCGTCTCCGGCCATGATCGTCTCGCCGTTCTTCCACAGCGACATATGGCTGTGCATGCCGCTGCCGTTGTCGTCGAACACCGGCTTGGGCATGAACGTCACGCTCTTGCCGTGCCGGCGCGCGACGTTCTTGATGATGTACTTGTACCACATGAACTGATCGCACATTTTCGTCAGTTCGCAGAACTCCATGTCGATCTCGGCCTGCCCGGCCGTGGCCACCTCGTGGTGGTGCGCCTCGACGCGGATGCCGACCTTCATCAGCTCGTAGACCATCTCCCCGCGGAGGTCGTGGTACGTATCCGTCGGGCTGACCGGGAAGTACCCGCCCTTGTAGCTCGGCTTGTAGCCCAGGTTGGGCTCTTCGAACCGGGCGGTGTTCCACGAGCCCTCGACCGAGTCGATCGAGTAGTAGCCCGTGTGCTGGTTCTGCTCGTAGCGAACCTCGTCGAAGATGAAGAACTCCGGCTCCGGGCCTACGAAGCACGTGTCGGCGACGCCCGTCTCCTTGAGGTACTCCGCCGCCCGCCGGGCGACGTGCCGCGGGCACTTGCCGTAGTCTTCCCGCGTCTCGGGGTCCACGATGTTCGCCAGCACGCTCACCGTGGGCTGCTCGAAGAACGGGTCGATCATCGCCGTGTCCGCGTCGCAGACGGCCATCATGTCCGACTGGTGAATCTCCTGCCAGCCGCGGATCGACGAGCCGTCAAAACCCAGGCCCTCGGTGAAGATGCTCTCCCCGCTCGTCTGGACCGGATACGAACAGTGCTGCCACGTGCCGAGCATGTCGACGAACTTCATGTCGATCATCCGGGCATCGTGCTTCTTGCAGAAGTCGAAGAATTCTTTCGGCGTCATGGTTTGCTCCTTGTGCTCGATACCGTGCTGCCGGGTTGGCTCGCCGCGAGGGGACCTATCGCAGGAACAGCATCTCGCGATACGTCGGCAGCGGCCAGTGGTCGTCGGCCACCATGCTTTCCAGTTCGTCGCCGGTGGCCCGCAGCGCGTTGAGCTTCTCCAGCAGCACGTCCCGCTGGTACTTCGCGTGCTTCAGCGAGTCGCCGTGCGGCTGCTTGTCGATGGCCTCGCCCAGATCGAGCGTCTCCTTGCGGAACCGGTTGATCGCGCCCGACAGCTCCCGCAGGAGCGATTCCTGCTCGGCCACGTCCATGCCGAGATCCTTGGCGGACTTCACGGCCAGGGCCACCTCGCTCTGGCTGCGCAGCGCGGCCGGCAGGATCATCGTGTCGGCCATCATGCGGGCCGTGAGGGCCTCGATGTTGATCGCCTTGCAGTAGTGCTCCAGCAGGATTTCCTGCCGGCTGACCAACTCTCGCTTGGAGTACACCTTGTACTTCGTGAACAGGCTCACCGACTCCTTGCCGGTCACCAGCGGCAGCGCGTCGACGCTGGTCTTCCAGTTCGGCAGGCCGCGTTTCTCGGCCTCGGCGTGCCAGTCTTCGCAGTAGTTGTCGCCCTCGAAGAGGACCGGCTTGAACTCCTTGACCAGCGCGGACAGCACCGCCTGCAAGGCCTTGTTGAGGTCCTTGCCGCCCTGGGTGGCCTTCTCCAGTTCGGTGGCGATGTAGTCCAGGCTTTCGGCGACAATCGTGTTGAGCACCGTGTTGGGCCCGCCGATGGACTGGCTGGAGCCCACGGCGCGGAACTCGAACTTGTTGCCGGTGAAGGCGAACGGGCTGGTGCGGTTGCGGTCGCCCGCGTCGCGCGGCAGCTTGGGAAGCATGCTCACGCCCACCTCGATCGGCTTGGACGTCTTCGAGCCGTCGGCCTTGCCCTTCTCCAACTGGGCGAACACGTCCGCCAACTGCGTGCCGAGGAACACGCTGATGATCGCCGGCGGGGCCTCGTTGGCGCCCAGCCGGTGGTCGTTGCTGGCCCCCGCCACGGACACCCGCAGCAGGCCGGCGTACTTGTGCACCGCCCGGCACACGGCCGCGCAAAACACCAGGAACTGCGCGTTGGCGTGGGGCGTGTCGCCCGGGTTCAGCAGGTTCTCGCCCTCGTCGGTGGCCATCGACCAGTTGTTGTGCTTGCCGGACCCGTTGATCCCGGCGAACGGCTTCTCATGCAGCAGGCAGGCCAGCCCGTGCCGGGCCGCCACCTTCTTGAGCGTCTCCATGGTCAGCATCTGGTGGTCCGTGGCGGTGTTGGCCGTCTCGAACAACGGGGCGATTTCGTACTGACCGGGCGCCACCTCGTTGTGCCGCGTCTTGATCGGCACGCCCAGGCGGATCAGCTCGTACTCCACCTCCGCCATGCATGCCAGCACCCGCTCCGGAATGCTGCCGAAGTACTGGTCTTCCAGCTCCTGGCCCTTGGGCGGCTTGGCGCCGAAGAGCGTCCGGCCGGTGTAAACCAGGTCCGGACGGACGAGGTAGTAGTTCTTGTCGATCAGGAAGTACTCCTGCTCGGCGCCGATGGTGGTGAACACGCGCGTGGCCGTCGCGTTGCCGAACAGCCGCAGCACGCGAAGGGCCTGCTTGCTCAGCGCGTCCATCGAACGCAGCAGCGGCGTCTTCTTGTCCAGCGCCTCGCCGGTCCAACTCACGAACATCGTCGGAATCACCAGCGTCGCGCCGTTGGGGTTGTCCAGGATGAACGCCGGGCTGGACGGGTCCCACGCGGTGTAGCCGCGGGCCTCGAACGTCGCCCGCAGACCGCCGGAGGGGAAGCTGCTGGCGTCCGGCTCGCCGCGCACCAACTCCTTGCCGGAAAACTCCGCCACCACGCCGCCTTCCGGCGTCGGCACGATAAAGCTGTCGTGCTTCTCGGCCGTCAGGCCGGTCATCGGCTGGAACCAGTGCGTAAAGTGCGTGGCCCCATGCTCCAGAGCCCAGTCCTTCATGGCCACGGCCACCGCGTCGGCGATGGCGGGGTCCAGTTCCTCGCCGGCCTGGATGGTCTTCTCCAACGCCTTGAACACCCCCTTGGGCAGGCGGGCGCGGCGCTGGGCCTCGTCGAAGACGTGCTCTCCGAACACCTGCTCGATGCTTCGTTTCGTGTAGTCAATTCCGCTGTAGACCGCGGAACACCGGGCGATCGCCTCGATCGCCTTCTGACGAACCGTTTGGTTGCTCATGGATGGGGGCCTCGTTTCTTTCCTGGACTGCGGAGTTCCTGTTTGCCCTATAGCGTTTGCAGCGCCCGGCCGCACCGTTGCGGCCGATCTCGAATGTCTCTTGCGTATCGTCTGCCGGGGGCCGTCAGCCGATGGCCTCGTTGCCTTCCTCGCCCGTGCGGATGCGGATGCACCGATCCAGCGGCAGGACGAAGATCTTGCCGTCGCCGATGTTGCCCGTGCGGGCGCCCTTGACGATCGCCTCGACCGTCGCCTGCACGAACTGCTCGTTCACGCTGACCTCGATGCGGACCTTCTTCAGAAGGTTCACCTCGATGTCCACGCCGCGGTACGTCTCGTGGTAGCCCTTCTGCTGCCCGCAGCCCAGTGCGTTGGTGACGGACATCTTGTAGACCTCGGCGGCGTAGAGCGCCTGCTTGACGTCGCTGAGCTTCTCCGGCTGAATGTACGCGATGATCAGTTTCATGGTCCTGGAACCCTTTCGCTACTCGGTGGCGAACACCTGGAAGCCCGCGTAGGCGTCCATGCCGTGCTCGCCGATGTCCAGCCCGCGGAGCTCTTCCTCTCGGCTGACCCGCAGGCCGACGGTGCCCTTGATGGCCAGGAACACCACGCCCATCACCACCACCACAAACGCCACCACGCTGAACGTGCCGAGCGCCTGAATGCCGAGCTGCGTCGCGTTGCCGGTGGTCAACAGGCCATTGTCGGTGGCGAACAGCCCCACCGCCAGTGTGCCCCAAACGCCATTGAGCCCGTGAACCGGCACGGCGCCCACGGGGTCGTCGATGCGGATGCGGTCCAGCAGCAGCGTGCCCATCACCACGATCACGCCGCCGATCAACCCGATGACGATGGCCGCCCACGGCGCCACCGACGCGCACGGCGCCGTAATGGCCACCAGCCCGGCCAGGCAGCCGTTCATCGTCATGCCGAGGTCCGGCTTGCCCGCGACGATCCAGATGGTCACCATCGCCGCGATCGCCCCGGCCGCGGCCGCGAGGTTCGTGTTCATCGCCACCAACGCCGCCAGCGCCCCGCCGTCGGCGCTCACGCCCAGCGTGCTGCCGGGGTTGAAGCCGAACCAGCCGAACCACAGAATGAACACGCCCAGGCTCGCCAGCGGGATATTGTGGCCCTGAATGGCCTTCACCTTCGTCTCGCCCTGGCCGTTCTTTACGTATTTGCCGATACGCGGGCCCAGCAGCAGCGTGCCGACCAGCGCCGCCCAGCCGCCCGTGGCGTGGACGACGGTCGAGCCGGCGAAGTCAGAGAAGCCCATCTGCGCCAACCAGCCGTCCGCCTGCCAGATCCAGTGTCCGACGATCGGGTACACCAGCCCGCTGATCACCACCGTGTACATCAGGTACGCGGGAAACTTCATCCGCCCGGCCATGCCGCCGGCCACGATGGTCGCCGCCGCGCCGCAGAAGGCCGCCTGAAACAGCCAGAACGCCCAGATCGGCACGCCGGAGGGGTTCGGGGCGTTGCTCAGGCCAAAGCCATCCAGCCCGATGAACCCGTTGCCGCCGCCGAACATGAACGCGTAGCCGACCAGGAAGAACATGATGCTGGCCGAGCAGTAGTCGATGAAGTTCTTCGTCAGGATGTTGCACGTGTTCTTGGCGCGGATGAAACCGGCCTCGACCATGCCAAAGCCGGCCTGCATGAAGAATACCAGGAACGCCGCGAGCAAAACCCATACGGTGTCCACGCCTTCGAACGCCGGCGCCGCCGCCTCATGGGCGAGGGCCGGCGCGGACGACACGCCCAGAACCAACAGCCCCACCGCCGCCATTACCAGAACCCGCCGAGCGGAAGCTCGCATTGTGTGCCCTTTCGTCCTGAACCAGAAAACGGCAACCCGACGTTGCACTGGTCATAGAGCACACGGCGTGCCAAAGGCAGTAATTCTACACAAAGCTATTCAATAAAAGGCCTTACGAGAGAGGTCGATTTGGGCGGCAAGCTTACTGTTTCTACATATATGTAACTTGCAACAGAACAACAAAACACATATGTCTTGTTCTGAACGCAATATCCGGATTTGTAGCCTTCCAGCGCACGACAAAGCCCTTCCGCGTGCAACAGAGTTGCACGCCCTACAATCCTGCCCCATCCGTGGCGCGCCCCGTAACAACGCTCTACTGTTCCGGCCAAATGTTCCGCCCCTCGCAGCCGAAGGCCGGGGCGACGATGCACGTGTCATCCGTCTCGGCCATGCGGGCCAGCAGCAGGCGGTGGCAGCGTTCGGCGTGCTCGCGGCAGGCCGGGTCGTGCAGCAGGTTGCGCATCTCGTAAGGGTCCGCATGCAAATCAAAGAGGCACCACGGCCGGGCGCCCTCCGTCCGTGGGCCGAGAAGGGAATACTTCCACCGCTGCTCGCGCCATGCCCGCCACACGCGGGTGTGGAATGGGCTCTTGGAGCGCGGGTCATGCACGTATTCCAGCATGACGCCCTCGCGGTCCAGCCGGTCGACTTCCCCGCGAACCACCGGCGCGAGGTCCATGCCGGGCAAGTCGGTTCTCGGAGGAAGCCCCGCCAGACCCAGCATCGTCGGCAGCAGGTCTTCACAGGCGACGGAGTCCTCCACTACGCGGCCGGCCGGGCAGCCCGGCCCGGCGAACAGCAGCGGAATGCCCACCGACTCCTCAAATGGGTACTGCTTGAGGTACGCGTCGATGTGGTGCGCGCCGCCCATCTCGCCGTGGTCGCTGACGAACATCACCACGGTGTCTTCCGCCAGCCCCTCTGTATCGAGAAACTCCATCATTCGCCCGACATTGTCGTCGAGGTTCTCGATCATCGCGTAGTAGATGCGCCGCCGCTCGAGCGTGAGGTGGTGCTCCTCGTCGACGCCGGTCTGCGGCGGCACGTCGTACTCGTCTTTGACCATGTAGTTCGGCGGGTCCACCAGGTCCCGGTTGCGCCAACGGGCGGCGTACTGCTCGGGAGCCTCGTACGGGAAGTGCGGCGGCTCGACGCTCAGCACGCAGCAGAACGGCCGGTCGGCGGGCCGGCCGGTGCGGAGGTAGTCCATCGTCATCTCGAACAACCCGTCGGTCTGGTAGCCCTTCACACGCCGCGGCTGGCGCTGGTCATCCTCCCAGTAGAGCGTGTGGAAGTGGTTGTTGCACACCTCGAAGCCGAACCACTTCCGCCACCGCCCCTGGTAGCGTCGCGGCACGCGGTGATACCCCGGCTCGCCCCGCCGCCGCGGTTCGGCGGCGGGCGGGCCGTACAGGTGCCACTTGCCGATGTAGACGGTGTGGTAGCCGGCCTCGTTGAACTCGTCGGCCATGGTCCGCTCGGCCGGGCTCATGCCCCATTGGACGCTGAAGACGTTACGCGTGTGGGCGTACTGGCCGGTCATCAGTGCAAAGCGGAACGGCTGGCAGATCGGGTACGTCGAGCAGGCGTTGGCGAACCGCACGCCCCGCGCGGCGAGGCGGTCGATATTGGGCGTGCTGACGTTCGGGTCGCCGTAGCAGGTCAGCGCATCCCGGCGGAGCTGGTCGCAGAAGAGGATCAGGACGTTGGGGTGTTTGGTAATCATGCGACCAATCATACAGAATGGCAATGCGATGTGAAGCGGGTAAGCCCAAGATGTGCGGCAAGATTCCCGGCGGGAGGTTTCGTCGCGCACAGAGCGGGAAGGAATAAGGCCGCTGACGATACCCAAGCCCCTGGCGCCGGCCCTTCGACTCGCTTCGCTCGCTCAGGGCCAGGAAACCGCAGGAGAGGCCTTGGCGCTTGCGGCGACGGTGCGCTCACCAAGGCGTCAGCCTCTTTCTACTCTCTTACTTTCTACTCTCTCCTGCTCTATTGCCGCTTCGCGGCAATCGGGGCGACAAGCGTTCCCAGTGAACCACAACCCGCCGACGGCCCCGTCCTGGCGTTCACGTGGGAGGCAGGCCAGGTCAACGAACAGTAAGCGTCCGGCGAACCGCACCCGGCGTGCTGCTGGATAG
>Ga0102959_1000458_pt1 | contig 11548 bp, 18 predicted proteins | sample SalPonF2_B_D2_MG_FD_84520 | JGI IMG/M metagenome (GOLD analysis project Ga0102959, IMG submission 84520) | Salt pond soil microbial communities from South San Francisco under conditions of wetland restoration - Salt Pond MetaG SF2_B_D2_MG ...
CGCACCCGGTTGCCCGGATTGCCTACGAGCTGGCACTGCAGATCAATCCGAACAACCATGCGCTCGACGGTGGCAGGGCATCCTCGCTCATGGAGAAAGAGGCGGTGGCCGAGCTGGCGCGGATGTTTGGCTGGAGCCGCCACCTCGGGCATCTCACCGGGGGCGGCACGATGGCCAATCTCGAAGCGTTGTGGGTCGGCGGTCAACTTCGCCCGGGCATGACGGTGCTTGCGTCGGAGCAGGCCCATTACACGCATGGCCGTATCTCGAACGTACTCAAGCTGCCCTACGAGTCGGTGCCGACCGATTGCCACGGGCGTATGGATTGCGGGGTGCTGCAGCAGCGCCTTGAGCGCGGCGATGCCGGGCTAGTCGTGGCGACGCTGGGAACGACCGCGACCGGGGCAGTGGACCCGCTGCCGCAAATACTCGATCTCGCGCGCCGCCATGACTGCCGGGTTCATGTGGATTCCGCGTATGGCGGCTACTTTGCTCTCGTTGACAATCTCGATGCAGATGGGACTGAGGCCTTTGCCCGGATTCGCGACGCCGACTCCGTGGTGGTGGATCCGCACAAGCACGGGCTCCAGCCGTATGGTTGCGGTTGTGTGCTGTTTGCCGACCCGGGCGTCGGCAAGTTCTATGTACACGATTCCGCCTATACCTATTTCACCTCGGATGAACTCCACCTTGGAGAGATCAGTCTGGAATGCTCGCGCCCGGGTGCCGCTGCCGTCGCGTTATGGGCCACCCAGCGTTTGCTGCCGCCGGTACCCGGCGGGAGGTTTGCGGCTGACCTTCGGCGCTGTCGTGAAGCGGCGCTTGCGCTGTGGAGTTTTGTTGACGCTCATCCCGGATTTAGGGCAATCGGCCGGCCGCAGCTCGACATAGTTGTGTGGGCGCCGCGGGCGGATCGTGCCGGTGATATTTCCCGCATGTCGCGCGAGGTCTTCGATCGGACTGCCGAACGCGGCTTGCATCTTGCTCTCGCGCAGCTGCCGCGCGATATGCTGGCGCCTTTTTGGCCGGACGTGATTTTCGACGTGGACCGTGTCACCTGTTTGCGCTCGTGTCTGATGAAACCGGTTCATGCTGACAATATCGGGGCGATTACGGCGATCCTCGGCGATTGCGCGGGGAATTGAACTTGCTCCGTTGCGAACCGGTTCACGCCGCGGTCCCGTGGCGCGTGCGATAGTCTTTGCCGCGCCGGGCGCGGGCGGCGCGCGACCGGTACCATGCGGAACCGGGAATGCACGGAGTCGCTGAGGGGACAGACAATCCAAATGACGAGAAATCCCATTCGCTATCCTTCGGTCACGCAGCGCTGCGTCTGCGCGGCCATTGCGCTGCTGTGTCTGCTCGCCCTGCCGGCGCAGGCACAGCAGTGGGAGCTGGCGCCTTATATAGGTTGGCGCTTTGGCGGCGATTTTGACGATTCGGAAACCGACGCCGAATACGATATCGACGATTCCACCAGCTACGGTTTTATCGTCAGCTGGACCCAGGACTACCAGCGCCAGATCGAGGTGCTCTACAGCTATCAGTCAACGGAAATTGACTCGGGCGGGCGATTTGTCGGCGACCCTGTGCTGGATCTGGATATCCATTATTTTCATATTGGCGGGATTTTCGCGCCAGGCGCCAGCAAAAAATGGCGTCCCTTCGTGTCGGGAGGGGTGGGGTTGACCCATCTCGACCCGGACCGGTCGGGGCTGGATACCGAAACGAATCTGTCGCTGTCGCTCGGGGTGGGAGTGAAAGCGTTTTTTTCTGAACATGTCGGCGCACGGCTGGAGGCGCGTGGTTACCTCACCGTGCTTGATAGCGATACCCGCCTGTTTTGTTCGGGCGGCTGCGCGGTGCAGGTCGAGGCCAGCGGTTTCCAGCAGGGCGAGGTATTCCTTGGGTTGATCGCGGCTTTTTGAGTGCCGTGGTCAGGCCTTGGAGCGGGCAGCCCTGCGGCTGCGGGTCTGATTCTGGTTTGAGCTATAGCCCTTCATCATTAACCCGGTCCCGTTTGACGAGATATGGGCGACAACGGCCTGGCGCCGATGAATCCGGGTGACGCGGCCAAGGGATACGGCGAAGATCAATTCGACTTCGGTGCCCCGCGGCAACTCGGCCGGGCCATCTTCGAGAAAGACACCGGCGGAGCTGACGTTCTGGGCGTGGCAACGCCAGAACCCGTAGCCCGGCGCCGACAGGTAGACGCGGGTGGCTGCGTGGTGTCTGGTGTGCAGGCGGCGTTCCATGTGAGGTCCTTGCACGCTTTAGGTTGAGGTCTGTTGTTATTGTGGCGCGATTATGCACGTTGGTTTTGAGCCATATTGCGCTGGACGACATAATCTCATTGCAAATATTAGCTCGATTCGCCCAGCCTGCCAGCCAGAATTCCTGACATCCGGGCCAAAGCCTGCATTTTTCCGGGGTTTACGGCCTGTCTGGATGAGTCGCGCCGCCGCCACTGAATTGGCGCCGCGGAACGACGGAATGCACCTCAAACCGTCAAAGCGCGAGGATTTCCGCGCGCGGGCGCGGCCCGGGAGCCCGCCTGCGGACCAATGCCGCGAGCAACCGGGCCAATTCTGCGTTACAATACTCGGCTTCTATCGATTCTCACCCTGTTTGCCCCCCTTCCATGTTGACAGCCGATATGCCGGCAACGACAATAGTCGGCTTGATGCGCGGAGGGGTACCCAAGCGGCCAACGGGGGCAGACTGTAAATCTGCTGGCTTATGCCTTCGGAGGTTCGAATCCTCCCCCCTCCACCAGGATCGGGCTTGGTGAGCTGTCTGCGGAATCAGGATTGTTTGCGCCGCGCCGGCTCTTGTAGGCGGAGAGCGATTCGGCTGCGGGAGACGGGGTTTGCGGGTGTAGTTCAATGGTAGAACCTCAGCCTTCCAAGCTGATGATGTGGGTTCGATTCCCATCACCCGCTCCATCTGATTTGGCGGTGAGACTGGTGACGGGGGCGTCGGGTTAACGGAAAAGGCCCACATAGCTCAGGCGGTAGAGCACTTCCTTGGTAAGGAAGAGGTCACCGGTTCAAGTCCGGTTGTGGGCTCCAGTTTTTGGGAAGCGATGACAAGAGGTTTCGGCTGTATCTCATTGGAGCGGATGGCCTCGCGTCTTAACTAATTTTTAATAGTCTCGGGAGATCTTGGGATGTCCAAGGAGAAATTTGAGCGTACGAAGCCACACGTAAACGTGGGCACGATCGGTCACGTAGACCATGGTAAGACGACGCTGACGGCGGCGCTGACCAAGTGCATGGCGGAGCGCCACGGTGGCGAGGTGAAGGCGTACGATCAGATTGACAACGCGCCGGAGGAGAAGGCGCGTGGTATCACGATTGCGACCGCGCACGTGGAGTACGAGAGCGACGTACGCCACTACGCCCACGTGGATTGTCCGGGACACGCCGACTACGTGAAGAACATGATCACGGGTGCGGCGCAGATGGACGGGGCGATCCTGGTGGTGTCGGCGGCGGATGGGCCGATGCCGCAGACGCGCGAGCACATCTTGCTGGCGCGCCAGGTGGGTGTGCCGTACATCGTGGTGTACCTGAACAAGGCGGACATGGTTGACGATGCGGAGCTGCTGGAGCTGGTGGAGCTGGAGGTACGCGAGTTGTTGTCGACGTACGAGTTCCCGGGCGACGACACGCCGATCGTGACCGGCTCGGCGCTGAAGGCGTTCGACGGGGATACGAGCGAGATCGGGATACCGTCGATCGAGAAGCTGATCACGGCGATGGACGAGTACATTCCGGAGCCGGAGCGCGCGGTGGACGGGGCGTTTTTGATGCCGATCGAGGACGTGTTCTCGATTTCGGGTCGCGGCACGGTGGTAACGGGTCGAATCGAGCGCGGGATTGTGCGCGTCGGTGACGAGATCGAGATTGTCGGGATCAAGGAGACGACGAAGACGACGTGCACCGGGGTGGAGATGTTCCGCAAGCTGCTTGACGAGGGTCAGGCGGGCGACAACGTGGGGGTGCTGCTGCGCGGCACCAAGCGCGACGATGTGGAGCGTGGCCAGGTGCTGGCCAAGCCCGGGTCGATCACGCCGCACACGAAGTTCGAGGCGGAGGTGTACATCCTGACCAAGGAAGAGGGGGGTCGACACACGCCGTTCTTCAAGGGCTACCGGCCGCAGTTTTACTTCCGCACGACGGATGTGACCGGGGCGGTGGAGTTGCCGGAGGGCGTCGAGATGGTGATGCCGGGTGACAATATCCAGATGGTGGTGGAGCTGATTGCCCCGATCGCGATGGAGGACGGACTGCGGTTCGCGATCCGCGAGGGTGGTCGCACCGTCGGCGCCGGCGTCGTCGCCAAAATCATCGAGTAATTTGAACCGGGCGTCCGGGGTTTGTCCCGGGCGCCAACTTACTATTAGCGGTACCAGGAAATGGCGACAAACCAGAATATTCGAATCAGGCTCAAGGCTTTCGATCATCGTCTGATCGACAAGTCGGCGCGGGAAATTGTCGACACGGCACGCCGTACCGGCGCGCAGGTGCGGGGACCGGTGCCACTGCCAACGAAGATGGAGCGTTTCACTGTCCTGATTTCGCCGCACGTAAACAAGGATGCACGCGACCAGTACGAGCTGCGCACGCACAAGCGCCTGATGGAAATCATGGAGCCCACGGACAAGACCGTGGACGCGCTGATGAAGCTCGAATTGCCCGCAGGCGTGGACGTTCAGATTAAGTTGAACTAGACGCAAAACCTGCTATAATTTTCGGCTCTTTATGGCCCGGTGCGGGAAAACTCGTGCCGGGCCTTGAGTTTCCATGTCAGGACAGGCCGCTTCAGGCGGCGATCACAATGTGATCAGCGCCGGGTCTGTCTTGCCGTTCCCCCTCCCCGAAAGTGGCCAGCGTGCTGCGTTCGACGGTGGGTTAAGCATGAGTCAGCGCCGGCCAATCGAAGTCGGTGCGGTGTAAAGAGGACAGACAACATGGCTATCGGCTTGGTCGGCCGCAAGTGCGGCATGACGCGAGTATTTACGGACGATGGGCAGTCGATCCCGGTGACGGTGATCGAAGCTCTTCCCAACCGTATCACGCTGGTTCGCGATGCCGAGCGTGACGGTTACCGTGGCGTCCAGGTAACCACCGGCTCGCGCAAACTCTCGAGGCTCACCAAATCCGAGGCTGGCCATTTCGCCAAAGCCGGGGTGGAAGCGGGTCGCGGGCTCTGGGAGTTCCGTTTTGAAGGCGATGAGGGCGCGGACCTTGCGCCAGGCGGCGAGCTGACGGTTGAGCTTTTCGAGCCCGGTCAGAAAGTCGACGTTGCCGGGACCTCTATCGGCAAGGGCTTTGCCGGCACGATCAAGCGCCACAATTTCCGTGGTCAGGACAACACTCACGGCAACTCGTTGTCGCATCGTGTGCCGGGCTCAATCGGCCAGAACCAGACGCCTGGCCGCGTGTTCAAGGGTAAGAAGATGTCGGGTCATCTCGGCAATGCCCGCACCACAAACATAAACCTGGAAATCGTGCGCGTGGATCAGGAGCGCAATCTGCTCCTGGTCAAGGGAGCCGTTCCGGGTGCGCGCGGCGCCGATGTCATCGTGCGTCCGGCCGTTAAGGCCAGGGCCTAAGGCGAAGGGGACGAACGAGCATGGCCAAGACATTGACAGTTGTTGGTGCCACCGGCGGCGATGCCTCCCTCGAGGTGTCGGAAACCGCATTTGGCAGTGAATTTAATGAAGCCCTGGTGCACCAGGTCGTAACGGCCTATCTGTCGGGCGGCCGCGCCGGAACGAAGGCGCAGAAGTCGCGCGCCCAGGTTCGTGGCGGTGGCGCCAAGCCGTGGCGGCAGAAAGGCACCGGACGGGCGCGCGCCGGCACTATCCGCAGCCCGATTTGGGTTGGAGGCGGTCGCACATTCGCCGCGCAGCCGCGAGACCACGGGCAGAAGGTCAACCGCAAGATGTACCGCGCTGCGATTCGCGCTGTGATGTCCGAACTGATTCGGCAGGATCGTCTGAAAGTTGTCGATCAGTTTGCTGTAGAGGCGCCAAAGACGAAACTGGTCGCGACTCGGCTCAAAGAGCTCGAAGTCAAATCCGCGTTGATTGTGGTGGAGGCGTTTGACGAGTCTTTGTATCTGGCCGCGCGCAATCTGCCGCATGTCGAGGTGCTCGAAGTGACGGCGGTCGATCCGGTAAGCCTGATCCGTTACGACAACGTGATCATGACCGTCCCGGCGGTGAAGTTGCTTGAGGAGAAACTGGTATGAACCGCGAGAGACTTATGACGGTTCTGCTCGGGCCGCATGTTTCGGAAAAGAGCACCACTGTCGCCGATGATCACAACCAGATTGTTTTCCGCGTGCGCCGCGATGCCAGCAAGACCGAGGTGCGGCGTGCTGTGGAGATGATGTTCGAGGTCGAGGTTGAGGGGGTTCAGATCCTCAACCAGGGCGGTAAGCAAAAGCGCTTTGGCCGGACGATGGGCAAGCGCTCGGACTGGAAAAAGGCCTACGTTCGTTTGAAGGCAGGTCAGGACATTGATTTCCTCGGCGGTGACTAATACCCGGCGCTACGAGTAAAGAGAATCAGCGATGGCAAAGGTAATCAAAACCAAACCGACTTCTGCAGGACGCCGCTTCGTCGTTCAGATCAAGCGTCCCGATCTGCATAAGGGTGAACCGCATGCGGCGTTGGTGGAGAAAGGCTCCAGCAGCGGTGGTCGTAATAATCTCGGCCGCATTACCGTGCGCCACCGTGGCGGTGGTCACAAACGTCGTTACCGGCAGATTGATTTCCGTCGGAACAAGGATGGCGTGCCTGGTCGTATTGAGCGAATCGAGCACGATCCCAATCGCAGCGCCAATCTTGCTCTGGTGTTGTACGCGGACGGCGAACGCCGCTACATCCTTGCTCCGCGTGGCATGAAAGCGGGCGATCCGATCATGGCGGGCAGCGAGGCGCCAATAAAGCCGGGCAATGCGATGGCTTTGCGCAGTATCCCGGTCGGTACGCTTGTTCACAACGTCGAATTGAAGCCCGGCAAAGGTGGGCAGATTGTCCGCAGTGCTGGCGGTTCGGCGCAGTTGGTGGCGCGCGAGGGTCAGTATGCAACTCTGCGGCTTCGCTCCGGCGAGATGCGCAAGGTCCACATCACATGTCGCGCGACGATTGGTGAAGTCGGTAATTTCGAACATAACCTGCAGAAACTTGGCAAGGCCGGCGCCAAGCGCTGGCGTGGCGTTCGACCCACGGTACGTGGTGTCGCGATGAACCCGGTCGATCATCCGCACGGTGGCGGCGAAGGCCGTACGTCGGGCGGTCGTCACCCGGTATCTCCGTGGGGTACGCCGACCAAGGGTTATCGCACCCGCAATAACAAGCGCACTGACGGTTTGATCGTCCGGCGCCGCAACAGAAAGTGATTTGAGAGGTAGCAGCTGTGCCACGTTCGGTTAAGAAAGGGCCATTCGTCGATGCTCACCTTATGAACAAGGTGATCAAGGCGGCGGAAAACAACGACAGGCGGCCGATCAAAACCTGGTCGCGGCGCTCGATGATTTTGCCGGACATGGTCGGGCTGACCATTGCCGTGCACAACGGTCGCCAGCATGTTCCTGTACTGATCTCTGAGAACATGGTGGGGCACAAGCTCGGCGAGTTCGCAATTACCCGCACATTTCGCGGGCATGCGGCGGACCGCAAGGCGAGGTAGGAGAGATGACGATGGAAGTGGCTGCACAGCTCAGATACGCCAGGATTTCGCCGCAGAAATGCCGGCTCGTGGCGGATCTGGTTCGGGGCCAGTCGGTGGCGAAAGCGCTGCAGACGTTGGCATTCAGTCCGAAAAAGGGTGCTCGTATCGTCAAGAAGGTGCTCGAGTCGGCAATTGCCAACGCCGAGCATAATCATGGTGCGGACGTTGACGAGCTGAAGATCAGCTCCGTCTACGTCGATGAGGCGCCGTCGTTTCGACGGTTTCGTGCGCGGGCGAAGGGCCGTGGCACGCGCATCATCAAGCGCAACAGTCATATCACCGTCAAGGTCTCGGACGAGTAGGCGCGAGGAGCCGTAATGGGTCAGAAAGTACATCCGATCGGGATCCGACTGGGAATCACACATGATTGGCAGTCGAAATGGTTTGCGGATTCGCAAAACTACCCCGAGTACGTCGCAACGGACTGGAAGATTCGCGAGTTCCTGAAGAAACGGCTTTCCGATGCTTCGGTCAGCAAGATCGGGATCGAGCGACCAGCCAAGAAAGCGCACATCACGGTACATACGGCGCGGCCGGGCATCGTGATCGGTAAGAAGGGCGAAGACATCGAGCGACTGCGCGGTGATGTCGCCAGGATGATGGGTATGCCGCTTGGCGACGTGCGCATCAACATTGCCGAGATTCGCAAGCCGGAGCTCGATGCGCAGCTGGTCGCGGAGGGTATCGCCCAGCAGCTGGTCCGGCGTGTGATGTTCCGTCGCGCCATGAAGCGCGCTGTGACCAATACGATGCGTATCGGTGCCCAGGGCGTGAAGGTCCGGGTCGGTGGACGCCTGAACGGGGCGGAAATTGCGCGTTCAGAGTGGTATCGCGAAGGTCGTGTGCCGTTGCACACGTTGCGTGCCGACATCGATTACGGGTTTGCCGAAGCGCAGACGACCTATGGTGTCATTGGCATCAAGGTCTGGATTTTCAAGGGCGAGAAATTCGACAGGCCCGAGGCTGCCGCCGACACGGCTGAGCAGCAGAAAAGTTAGGAGTTAGCGGGATGTTGCAGCCGAAAAGAACCAAGTTCCGCAAGCAGATGAAGGGTCGCAATCGCGGTCTTGCAGTGCGCGGTGGCTCGGTGTCGTTTGGAGAATACGGACTCAAGGCGGTCGGGCGCGGGCGCATAACGGCGCGCCAGATCGAGGCAGCCCGACGGGCGATGACCCGTCATGTCAAACGTGGCGGCAAGATCTGGATTCGCATTTTCCCGGACAAGCCGATTACCACCAAGCCGCTGGAAGTTCGCCAGGGCAAGGGTAAGGGTAACGTCGAATACTGGGTGGCCCAGATACAGCCGGGGCGCGTACTGTATGAAATCGAAGGCGTGTCAGAAGAGGTGGCTCGCGAGGCGTTCCGCCTGGCGGCGGCGAAACTGCCGGTCGCCACGATGTTCGTGACGCGACAGGTGATGTGATGAAGGCGAGTGAGCTGAGAAACAAGTCGGTAGCGGAGCTCGAGGAGGAACTCCTCTCGTTGCGCAAAGAGCAATTCAATTTGCGCATGCAAAAGGCCACTGGCCAGCTGGCGCGGCCGGATCAGTTCGGCAAGGTTCGCAAGGACATAGCCCGTGTGAAAACGGTAATCAGCGAGTTGGCGCGTCAGCCAGGTGAGACGTCATGAGTGAGAAGCAGGAACAGCGCACGCAGCGCACCGTTACCGGTCGGGTCGTGTCGAATAAGATGGACAAGACAGTGTCCGTCTCCATCGAACGCCTGGTGAAGCACCCGATGTACGGCAAGTACATTCGCCGCACCACCAAGTTGCTGGCGCACGACGAAAGTAACGAATGCCGGCAGGGCGATACGGTCGCCATTGCTGAATGTCGCCCCATGTCCAAGCGTAAAGCCTGGCAGGTGGTCAATATTGTGGAGCGGGGACCGTCGCGCGACTAGGCGCGGGCACCGTTCTCTTAAAGAGCAAGTTGGAAACACGACCATGATTCAGATGCAGACAGTTCTGGATGCCGCGGACAACAGCGGGGCGCGTCGCCTCCAGTGCATCAAGGTGCTGGGTGGCTCAAAGCGTCGTTACGCCGGAGTCGGTGACATCATCAAGGTGAGCGTCAAGGACGCGATCCCGCGCGGCAAGGTCAAGAAAGGCGAGATCTACAATGCCGTCGTGGTGCGCACGCGAAAGGGCGTACGCCGTGCGGACGGTTCGTTGATCCGCTTCGACGGGAATGCCGCGGTTCTGCTGACCGCACGGTTCGAGCCGATCGGCACCCGTATTTTCGGGCCGGTTACCCGCGAGCTGCGGACTGGCAATTTTATGAAGATCATTTCCCTGGCGCCGGAAGTGCTGTAAGGGCGAGGTGGGTCATGCAGAGAATCAGAAAAGGTGACGAAGTTGTCGTGATTGCGGGCCGTGACAAAGGTCGCCGCGGCACCGTCGTCCGGGTGCTCGACGACGAGCGCATCGTCGTCGAAAACATCAATATCGCGAAAAAGCATCAGAAGCCGAACCCGAACGCAGGTGTTGCTGGCGGAATCGTGGAAATCGAGATGCCGCTGGATGCATCGAATGTGATGCTTTGGAATCCGGTGCTGAAAAAGGGCGACCGGGTGGGTTTCAAGACACTGGATGATGGCCGCAAGGTCAGAGTCTACAAGTCTGACAACGAAGTCGTTGACGTCTGAGGATTAGAGGATCATGTCCAGACTGCAGGAATTTTATCGCGACCAGGTCATCCCTCAGTTGAAGGAGCAGCTCGGCTACGCCAACGAGATGCAATTGCCGCGGATTGAGAAGATCACGCTCAACATGGGCGTGGGTGAGGCGCTGGCGGACCGCAAGATTATCGACAACGCGATTGGCGATATGACGAAAATCGCGGGGCAGAAGCCGTTGATGACGCTGGCACGGAAATCGGTTGCGGCGTTCAAGCTTCGCGAAGGGTCTCCGGTTGGTTGCAAGGTGACGCTGCGGCGCGAGCGGATGTACGAATTTCTTGATCGTCTGATCAACGTCGCGATTCCGCGTGTGCGTGACTTTCGCGGTCTCAGTGCCAAGGCGTTCGACGGGCGTGGAAACTATAGCCTCGGTGTGAAAGAGCAGATAATTTTTCCGGAGATCGATTACGACAAGATCGATGTAATCCGCGGGCTCGATATCACGATCACGACGAGTGCCAAGAATGACGAGGAAGGCCGGGCGCTGTTACAGGCGTTCAACTTTCCGTTCAGAAAGTAAACGAGGACAGGCATGGCTAAGAAATCGATGCTGGAAAGAGAGTCGCGACGGCGCAAGACGGTGAAGAAGTACGCCGCCAAGCGGGCCGAGCTGAAGGAAATTATCCGCAGCCCGAAGTCGAGCGACGACGAGAAGATGACCGCCATGGCGCGTCTCCAGGCGCTGCCGCGCGATGCATCGCCGGTGCGACTGCGCAATCGTTGCGCGGTTAGCGGAAGGCCGCACGGTTTCTATCGCAAATTCGGCCTCAGCCGGAACAAGCTGCGCGAGGCAACGATGCGCGGCGATCTTCCGGGTCTGTCCAAGGCAAGTTGGTAAACGGGGCGCTACTGATATGAGCATGACCGATCCCATCGCAGATTTATTGACGCGAATCCGCAATGCCCAGACCTCCGGTAAAGCCTCCGTGGCGATGCCGACCTCGAAAATCAAGGCGGCGGTAGCCGAGGTGCTGAAGGAAGAAGGCTACATCGATGCCGTCGCTGTAGAAGGCGAAGGCGCGAAGCGCCAGTTGGTTCTCAAGCTGCGCTATTACGAAGGCCGTCCTGTCATCGAGCGCATCGAGCGCAGCAGTCGTCCGGGGCGCCGCGTGTTTCGCGGCA
>Ga0102959_1000459_pt1 | contig 11545 bp, 10 predicted proteins | sample SalPonF2_B_D2_MG_FD_84520 | JGI IMG/M metagenome (GOLD analysis project Ga0102959, IMG submission 84520) | Salt pond soil microbial communities from South San Francisco under conditions of wetland restoration - Salt Pond MetaG SF2_B_D2_MG ...
CACCCTCGCGCTGAACAACATCACCGGCGCGATGGCCTTCCAGGGGACGCTCCCCGTGACCCTCGGCATCCTCTTTACCACCTGGAATCTGAGTCTCGGGTTCGACACCGCCGGCTTCCTCAACGGCATCTCGGTCGTCCTCGCCATCGTCAGCGCGCTCGTCGTCCTCCTTCGCGTCCGACGGGTCGGCGAGAGCACGCTCACCCCGCGCCCGTTCGTCCTGGGCGGTCTCTTCTACCTGGGCTTTCTCGTGCTGACGGTCTACGTCGTCCTGACGAGCGGGCTGGCGCAGTGACTTTAACCCACCACCCCCTCGTTGCGGTATGGACGTCTTCGGACTGGTCGGCAACCCCGTCGGCCACTCGCTGTCGCCGCCGATGCACGAGGCGGCGTACGCGGCGTGCGACCTCGACGCCCGGTACGTCACCTTCGAGCCGGCACCGAGCGATATCGAGGACGCCATCCGGGGGGCCGCCGCGCTCGGCGTCGCCGGCCTGAACGTGACCATCCCGTTCAAGGAGCGGGTGCTCGACCTCGTGGAGCCGGACGAGCTCGCGGCGCGCATCGGGGCGGTGAACACCATCGACTTCAACGGCGAGACGCCCCGGGGGTTCAACACCGACGCCGAGGGCGCGCGACGGGCGCTGGCCCACCACGACGTCCCCGTCGACAGTCGGGATGCCGTCGTCGTCGGCGCGGGCGGCGCGGCGCGCGCCATCGCGTTCGCGCTGGCGGTCGATGGCGCGACCGTCCACGTCGCGAACCGCACGGTCGAGCGCGCCGAGACGCTGGCCCGGGCGGTCGCCGGGACCGCGTCTGGAGCCGGTATCAATGCGAGCGCCCACGGCCTCGACTCGCTTCCAGACCTGCTCGCCGACGCCGACCTAGTCGTCAACGCCACGAGCGTCGGCATGGACGCGGACGCATCGCCGGTGCCGGCGGAGGCGCTCCACGCCGACCTGACCGTGATGGACGCGGTCTACGCCCCGCTCTCGACCCGGCTCCTGCGCGACGCGGCGGCCGCGGGCGCGAGGACCGTCGACGGCGGGTGGATGCTCCTCTACCAGGGCGTCGCCGCCTTCGAGCGGTGGACCGGCCGCGGGGCGCCCGTCGACGCGATGAACGACGCGCTACGTGAACGGCTTTAAGTGGAATCGGCTGATAGGTTCCCGGTAATGGCACTCCTATCGAAGCTGAAGTCCCTGCTCGGTCTCGTAGACGAGCAGCCCGAGCGAAGAGAGACCGTCGACGTGACGGTCGAACACGAGCCCGCGAGCGAGAGCGAGCGCGCCGTCAAGGAGCCAGTCGAGCCGACTGCGGGCGAGTCCGCCGCCGCCGAACCCCCCAGCGAGCCGACGGAGCCGGCGACCGCCGACGAGTCGGCAGCGACCGAGACGACCGGGGCGGAGACCGAACCGTCAGCCGCGGAGACGGAATCGGCCGAAGACGAGGAGGAAGCGGCGGACGCGACCGTCGAGCAGACCGGGCCTGCGGCCGAGCCCGTGGACACCATCAAGGGCGTCGGGCCGTCCTACGCCGCCGCGCTGGACGACGCGGGCGTCGAGACGGTCGGCGACCTGGTCGATGCCGACGCCGACGAACTCGCCGACGCGACCGGGCTCTCCGCGAAGCGCATCGGCCGCTGGATCGACCAGGCCGAGGCGCGCACGCGCTGAGACCGGGGCGGCCTCCTTCTGCATCCGCTTCCGGTCCGTCACTCGATGGTGAACGACGGCTCGGCGACGCGCTCGCTCCGGCAGTCGGGACAGCGCGAGGGACAGTTCGCGGGGTCGTCGAAGCGGTCGAAGCCGCAGTCCAGGCAGGTCGGCGGGCGGACGAGCAGCTCGTCGTCGGTGGGCCGCAGCGAGCGGGCGACGTGCCGGACCGCCTCGACGGCGCTTGCCGGGGCGAGGTCGAAGCGGTCGGCCAGCTCGCTCGGGGTGGCGGGGTCGGACCGGAGGGCGTCGGCGACGCGCTGGCGGGTGGTACGCTCGGCCTCTCGCATACCCGTACGGAGCGCGTCGGGGCTCAAACCGCTGTCGGCGCGGCGCGGTCCCGGTTCGGGTCCGTCACGGCCGACGGAACGAGCGCGGGCGGGCCGTGGAGGTGTCCACCCGAGGGCGCGGCGGCCGAAACCGTGAATGAAAAAGGCCTTACCGGGCGGGGTAGAGTCCCGGATATGCAAGCCGTCGTCCTCGCGGGTGGGTACGCGACCCGTCTCTGGCCGATCACGAAGCATCGGCCGAAGATGTTCCTGCCGGTCGGCGATACCACCGTCATCGACCACATCTTCGAGGAGCTGGAGCGCGACGACCGCATCTCCGAGGTGTACGTCTCGACGAACGAGCGCTTCGCCGCGGACTTCGAGGAGCACCTGGCGGACGCCCCCTACGAGAAGCCGAGACTGTCGGTGGAGGAAACCACGGGCGAGGACGAGAAGTTCGGCGTCATCGGCGCGCTGGCCCAGCTGGTCGAGCGCGAGGGCGTAGACGAGGAGCTGCTGGTCATCGCCGGCGACAACCTCATCAGCTTCGACGTCGCCGAGTTCGTGGACTTCTTCGAGACGAAAGTGGGATCGGCGCTCGCCGCCTACGACGTGGGCAGCCGGGAGCTCGCGCGCTCCTACGGGCTGGTCGACCTCGACGGCGATCGGGTGGTCGACTTCCAGGAGAAGCCGGAGGACCCGAAGAGCACGCTCGTCTCCATCGCCTGTTATGCCTTCACGGCCGAGACGGTCCCGCTCCTCGCGGAGTACCTCGCCGAGGGGAACAACCCGGACGAGCCGGGCTGGTTCGTCGCGTGGCTCCAGCGCCACCGGCCGGTCTACGCCTTCACGTTCGAGGAGGCGTGGTTCGACATCGGGACGCCCGAGAGCTACCTCGACGCCGTCGCCTGGGAGCTGGGCGGCGAGCCCCTGGTCGCCCCCGACGCCACCGTCGAGAGCTCCACGCTGGGCGAGAACGTCCACGTGATGGCCGGTGCGACGGTCCGGGACTCCCACGTGACGGACTCGGTCATCTTCCCCCACGCCACCATCGCGGACTGCGACGTCCGCGAGTCCATCATCGACGAGCACACCCACGTCGAGAACATCGACTTCTCCGGCGCGCTCATCGGCGCACACACCCAGATCGCCAACGGGCCGTAGCGCCGGGGTTCGTCCGTCCGTGACGGGACGAGGGCGCACGGTCGACCGGGCCGACCGCGGACGGGAGCCGTGAGCCGGGGTGTGGCGGAAATCGCCCGACTTCGGCGACTTACACAGAATTACACAGAATTACACAGAATTACACAGAATTACACAGAATTACACAGAATTACAAACACGTTGAACCGGCGGTCGGCGGTCGCGGGACCGCCGACCGCTGACGAACGGCTCCCAACCGGCCCCCGACCACTGCCGACCAACCCCCGACCGACCGTAACCGACCCCCGACCGACCGACCCCCGACCAACGACCAACGACCAACGAACGTCCGACGACCGACGCCACCATCCACTCGCGCTACGCAAGCCAGGCGTCGGTCACCTCCAGGTGACCCCGGTCGCCCTCCCAGACCGGTTCGGCGGCGAACTCGATGGGGCGGTCCATGTGCGGGCCGTCGGTCACGAGCGTCTCGAACTCGCCACCCTCGCCGAGGAGGTGGACGCCGTACTGGTCGTTGAGCGCCTGGAGGTCGTCGACGGCCGCCCGGTCGAGCGGGCGGCCGAGCCACGACTCGTCCAGCCCGTAGGCCGCCACCTGGACGACGCGGATCTCGAAGCCGGCGTCGAGCATGGCGTCGGCGGCCTCGCGGGGGTCGGCCTGCCAGAGCGGCGCGAACAGGTCGGCGTCGAGGCGCTCGCACATCCCCCGGATGCGGTCGGTCTGGAAGGCACTCTCGACCGCGCCGGCCGTCACGCCCGCGAGACCGCCGTCGAGGGTCGGTTCCAGCTCCACGAGTGCGGCCTCCATCGGTTCGAGTTCGGCGTCGCCCTGCGCGCCCGCGTCGACCGCGTCGGCCGCGCCGAAGTCGTCGGGCTCGACGGCGACGAGGGGGATGCCGACGCTCTCGGCGGCGAGTTCGGCCAGCCGGGTCGCCGGCACGTGGTACAGGTAGGAGTCGCCCCGGGGGTGGACCGTGAGGAGCCGCGCCACGTCGAGGCCCGTCGCGAGCGCCCGGTGGAGCGCCCACGAGGAGTCCTTCCCGCCCGAGAAGAGGCTCACCCACTGCCCGTCTCCGTCGTCCATGCCGGGCGTTGGGCCCCGGCGGATAAATGCGCCACGGACGCGGCGCGACCATCGGGAGCGCCGCGGGACCACTGAGCGGGGAGGCACGACCCGCGAAGCGCGCGGCGCGACCGACGGCCGTCGATGGACCCCCGGCCTGCCGGGACTACTCGACCGGCTCCGGTCCTTCGAGGTCCGCCCCGCTCAGGTACGTCGAGACGCGGATGCCGACCAGGCTGATGAGCACGCCGAGGAGGACGAAGACCGCCAGCCGCGCCTCGGGCGAGAGCGAGAAGCCGGCGACCGAGAGCGCACCGAGGTGGAGCGGCGGGACGGCGAAGGGGGTGAGCTGTCCGGCGCGCTCAAGGAAGTACGCCGAGAAGCCCCGGACGACCAGGCCGACGGCCACGACGCCGAACGGGAGGTTCAGGTAGGAGGTCCGCAGGCGGTCGTTCCGGATGGCCTCGTCGACCAGTCGGCCGGTGCTCGCGGCCAGCGCGGCCAGCGCCAGCCAGGGGACGCTGTCGAAGGCGAAGGCGGTCACGACGACGAGCGCCGGCGAGCCCGACGGCAGGTCCGAGATCCCCAGCGCCCCCGCGAAGACGCCCACGAGCGAGAGCCCCGCCGCGACGACGTAGGTGACGATGGAGACGCGCCCGGAGTAGAGCGCGTCACGGGCCTGGCTCGGGATGTCGGCGACGTAGTCGTCGATACCGAGGCCCTTATAGAGGAGAAAGAGGCCGACGACGGCGGCGATGGAGGCGACCGCGACGGCCGGGCTGGCGAGCATCAGGATGGCCGGGAACACCAGCAGGACGATGCCGATGGGGACGAGGACGGTCTGGCGGAGCTCCTCGTCCCCCAGGAACTGCTTGAGCAGGTAGTACGTCGACTCGATGTCGCGGGCCTGGCGGACCACGACCCGGTCGACCGAGTCGACGCGGAGCCGGCTCTCCACGATGGGGACCATGCGCTCGTCCTCGGCGCTGTCGGTGACGACGACGGCCGAGTCGGGGTCGTACTCCGCGACCAGGTCGTCGAGCTGCGCCGCGACGGCGCGGTCGGCCCCGACGACGGACTCGGAGGCCCCGGAGACGACGGCGACGGTCGCCTCCTCGTCGCCGTCGCGGAGCTCCCGGGTCAGCCGCAGGGCCTCGAGGAGCGTGTTGACCGAGCTGTCCTCGGGGTCGGCCAGCCCCATGTCGATGACGACCGACCGGACCGCCTCCCAGCCCGATATCGGCGTGCGGAGCCCGGTCTTGCGGGTCACGTCGCCCGTCCGGTCCACGCACACCACCAGCGTTCGCATTGGACACGTGGTCGAACACGCCCACCGGATAAAAACCCTCGCCGTGGGCGGACGGCCGCGGTCGGGACACCGGCGAAATCTGCCGTACGGGCCGCGACGGTCGTGGAATCGTCGGGGTCCGGAGGGGGGCGAACCCACCCACCAACGCAGTTCGAGCCCAGCGACCCGTCTAACGCAGTTCGAGTTCGACCCCGTCGCGGTCGCGCCCGGCGACCGCGCTCGCGGCCCCGGCCCCGAACGCGAAGGCGAGCGACTGGGCACCGCCCCGGAGGCGGCTCATCAGCCGCCGGGAGGGGGCGAACTCGCGCACCGTGACGCCCGTGTCCAGCTCCTCCGCGAGCGCGGACTCGACGTCCTCGTGGGTGCCGATTTCGTCGACGAGCCCGAGGTCGAGCGCGTCGGCGGCGACGTAGACCCGCGCCTCGGTGTCGCGGATGGCCGCCTCGTCGATGTCCCTGCCCACCGCCACGCGCGAGACGAAGTCGTCGTAGAGGTCGTCGACGATGGTCTGGAGGTAGGCCCGCTCGTCCGCCGTGAGCTCCTTGAGTGCGGCGCCGGCGTCCTTGTACTTGCCGGCGGCGAACCGCTCGTAGGAGAGACCGAGCCGCTCGGCCAGGCCGCTGGCGTTTACGCGGGACCCGATGACGCCGATGCTGCCGACGAGGGTCCCCTGGCGGGCGACCAGCCGGTCGCAGCCGGAGGCGATCCAGTAGCCGCCGCTCGCGCAAGTGTCGGTCATGTACGCGACGGTCGGCCCGTCGAAGCGCTGGACGGCGATCCGGATGTCGTCGCTCGGGACGATCTCCCCGCCGGGGGTGTTCAGCCGGACGACGAGGCCCCCCACGTTCTCGTCCGCGTCGGCCCGCTCTACCTGCTCTACGACGTCGTCGGCCGGCGTCCCGCCCGGCTGTGTGGGGAGCGCCCCGAGCCCGTCGCGGGTGATGGGTCCCTCGACGGCCACCTCCGCGACGTTGTACGGCGCGAACGCCGACGCGGCGAGCCGACCGGCCAGTCTCGCGCCGCCGAGCCCGACCGCCACGGCGATGAGTACCACCAGGAGCCGGAGGAGACTGCCCGCTGTCAGGTCGAGCAACGCGACCCAGACTGCCACCGCGACGAGCACCCCGCCCACCGCGACGGCCGAGAGCCGCGCGAACCGCTTCGTGGCGCTGTCTGCACTGGTTTCGACCATACGCCACTCGACGGCGCGAACCCGTAAATCCCAACCGATACGGGACAAGTTAGCGTGCCTGCACCGACAGAAACTACAGCAGCCCCGTCTTCTGGAGCTTCATCAGGTCCTCGGTGTCGAGGGTCTCGCCCTCCTTGAAGCGCTCGTAGATCTCTTCTGCCTCCTGGCGGGCCTCCTCGCGCTTCTTCTCGCGGGCGGACTTGCGCTGTTTCTCCTCTTTCTTGTCCAGCTCGCGCAGGCGCTTCTGGACGCGGACGAACGCCTCGTGGTGGGCGTCGGCGGCCTCCTGGGCCTCGACGAAGCTCTCGTGCATGTCGTCGGCGTCGTCGCGGATGTCGTCGGCCTCGCGGTAGGCCTCGATCATCTGGTTGTGGTGCTTCTGGGCGCGGTCGGCCAGGGTCGTCACCAGCTCGTGGTGCTTGCTGGCCTCGGCGCGGACCGTCTCGGCCTCGTCGACGAGCCCCTCGAGGTCGTCGTTCTGCTCTAAGGTCTCCTTTCGGTTCTGGTACTCGTCGCGCTTGCCCTCGATCTTCTCGATGAGCTCACGCTCCTCCTCGGCGGAGAGCACCTCGGTCTGCTGTTTGAACTCGAGCTGCTCGATCTCCTCTTTGAGCTGGTCTAGGTCCTTGCCCTCGTCGAGTTCCAGGTCCGATTTCTTCTGTTCGACCTGCTCGAAGAGCTCGTTTGCCTTCGCGTTCAGGCGGTTGCGGATCTCCTTGTGCTCCTGGACGCGCTCGTTCAGCGTATCCCGCTTCTCGCGGTGGGACTGGGCCTCGTCGACCTTCTCGCGGGTCTTGGCGTTCAGCTCGTCGCGCTTGGAGGCCCGGGAGCTTGCCTGCTGGTTGAGTTCGTTCCGCTCGTCTCGGAGCTGTCCGGCGAGCTTGATGAGCCCACCCTTCGACTTGGACTGGAGGTCCTCGTCGGGTGCGAGCGTCTCTGCGGTTACTTTCTTTTCTTCTGTCATACTGGCCATGCGTGGTCAAACCTCGGTTCCATGCCCGCGTCCAGCGGTAGTTCGGGGCGGTCGCTCGTCGGTATCTGCGACCTCGTTGGTAGGAAAACCCTCGGTCATGCTATTCGTCGTGCGATACCCTGCGAACGCTGGACGCGTTCTGGTACCGGCTAGTACCGGGCCAGGTAATTTAAATATTGCCCTTGACGATTCCCTGGAAACAGTTAGCAAGGCCCTCGAATCCTCTCGCGCGGGTCGTCCCGCACCGACCCCGCCCCTTCATAAGTGCCACCCGGTGACACGTGACCCCCGTTCCGGCGAGAGAGCCGCCTTGTCACACGCAGCCGACCGGCCCGGAAAGGGTAACCGACGGGCCCAGAACGGGCTCCCGTCCAACCCAGAACGGACTACCGTCCGGCCCAGAACCGGTCCAGCCCGAGCGAGAGCATATCGGGGCTGACGGGCGGGAACTCGCGGCGCTCCGGGAGGAACGCCCGGACGCTGTCCCAGCCGTCGCGGGCGTAGCGCTCGTCGACCAGGACTCGGACGCCCGTCTCGTCGGCGCCGCGGATGACGCGACCGAGCGCCTGTCGGGCCTTCCGCACCGCTGGAACCGTGAGCGCGTAGGTGAAGCCGTCGCCGAACTGGCGGTCGTAGGCGGTCCGCACGGCCCGGGTCCGGGGGCTCGCCGTGTTGATGATGGGGACGCCACAGACCACGGCGGCAGCGAGCCGGTCTCCGCCGTAATCGACTCCCTCGGTGAGCGTGCCCCGCAGGCTCGTCACGAGCACCTTCGGCTCCCCGGCGAAGAACTCGGCCTTGAGCGACTCGGTGTCGCGGTCGCCGCTGCTCTCGTCTACGAGGACCGGCTTCTCGACCGCCTCCCGGAGGCGGTCGGCGGCCCACTGGGCCTCGGCGTAGTTCGGCATCCCGACCAGCACGTTCCCCGGCCCCGACGCCACCTCGCGGATGGCGTCGGCGTAGGCCTGCCGGGTCCGGCTCTCCTCGTCGGGCGGCCCCCGGTTCTCGTAGGTGAACTTCGGGGCGGCGACCGCGAAGCTCTCGCGGTTGTCCTCGGGGAAGTGCAGGCCGTAGGTCCGCTCGACGACCGGCCGCCCTTCCGCGCGTTCGAGGTGGCGCAGGCCGGTCACCTCGGCGAAGACGTCGAGGGGTTCGAGGGTCGCGCTCATCAGAATGCCGCCGCCGAACGCGGCGAGGCGCTCACCGATGGCGTCGCTGGGCACGCAGTTCTGGATGGCCAGCCGGGCGGTGTACGCCCGCCGCCAGGAGTCCGACGGCTCGGTCTCCTTCCAGGTCCGCTCGAGTTCGATCTCGCGGAAGTAGCGCTCGTGGTCGTTTCGATACCAGGCTCCAAGCGTCCGCCCGACGCCAGGCGAGGCGCGCTGCCGGTCTTCCTCCTCGACCGAGTCGAGGATGCGGGCGACGACGGCCCCCACGGTCTCCGCGCGCGCCCAGATGCCGCCGTCGTAGCCCGCCTCGGCGGCCCATTCGGTGATCTCGTCGGGCTGTGGCGTTCCCGGGTCGCGGAGGGGTATCTCGTCGTCGTCGAGGTCCGTCGGGGCAGAGCGCCAGCCCCGGTGCTCGCGGTCGAGGTGGACCGTGACCCGGCGGTCGAGTTCGTCGCGGAGCGCCTGGAGGAACTCGCGGGTCGTCTTGAGCTCCGCGAGGGACACGTCCGACTGGGCGAGTTCGCCCCTGACGAGGTCGGCGTCCTGCCCGGCGTCGGCCGTCCGCGCCGAGTCCAGGTCGAGCGGTTGGATGACCCGCGTGAGTTCGGTGATGGCGTCTCGCAGCGACCGGTCGGCCACCGCGTCGCTCACCAGGTCGCGCACTCGGGGTTCGAGCATGTGTGCCTCGTCGCAGACGACGAACGTCGAGTCGTCGAGCAGCGGGCCGGTGAACGTCGCCGTCGTCACCGGGTCGAAGGCGTGGTAGTAGTTGGCGACGACGACCTCCGCGCGCCGCAGGAGCGCCCCCATCATCGAGTGGGGACAGGTGCCGAACTCCATCGAGCGGGCGACGAGGTCCTCGGGGCCGACGTGGCCGAGTCGGGTGAAGTCGAAGGGGACCGCCTCCGCCGGATCGCCGTCCTCCGGGAGGTCGTGGAGGTACTGTGCGTAGAACGGGCAGAACTCCTCGTCCCGGAACTCGGGCATCGCGGTCGGGTACGGCGAGGGCTCCCCGGCGCTCTGCAGGTAGGTCGCGCCGCCGCCCCGGCCGCTGTCGGCGAGCCCGATCTGCTGGCTGCGGGCCTCGCCGGTCAGGCTCTCGGCGGTCGTCGGCCCATCGCCGGTCAGCTCGCGGGTCGTCTCTCGCAGACGCTCGCAGCGGTCGTAGACGTTGCCGTCGTCGAACCCGGCCGCACCCTCGCGGTTGTACGGGCAGACGTCGGCCTTGCCGACGAGCGTGAGCCCCGTGACGGGCCGCCAGTCGTCCGGGAGTCCGGCGTTGATGGTCGCCAGGTCGGTCTCGAACTGCCGGAGCTGCTGTTTGACGCTCGTGAGGACGAGCACGCGCTCGAAGTCGGTCTCGGGGTCCCGGACGAGGTCTATGCCGGCGGTGAGCGCGAGCATCGTCTTGCCGGTCCCGCAGGCCCCCTCGACCACCGTGAAGCCGCCCGCGCGCGCCGTCTCGATGGCCGTCTCGATGCCGTCTACCTGCGCCTCGTAGGGCTCGTCGTGGCCGAAGACGGTTCGCCAGGCGGCAGCCATGCTGGCGGTAGTCGGCCGGCGGGCGTCAAAGGACTGTCGAAGACGTAGCCCCGCGCTCCACCGGCGGGTGAGGCCCACCTACTCCGCTGGCACGTACCGCCCGGACCGCCTGCGGACGACCGCCTTCTCCTCGAGCGCCTGGCAGACCCCGAGTACCGTCATCCCGCTCAGGCCCAGCCTGGATTCGAGTTCCGCGACCGTCGCGCCCCCGACGAGGCTGAGATAGAGATAGACCAGCTTCCCCGTGGAGGAGTCGATCGACTCCGGCATCGATAGCTGCTCCGTCGCTCGCGTCGATAGCTGCTGCGTCGCTCCCGTCGTCATTGTACAGACGTGTTTTCGTCAATAGTAAATATCTTTCTCCGACATTCGTCGAAAAACCGGACGTTCTTTCCTCCTCGCCAGTCGTTCGTGGGAGCCGGTCGGCACGCACCGAGGGCACGCCCCCGGCTAGCCAGAAAATCATCGGCCAGGCGAACCGGGAGGCGACCCAGTACTCGTTACCCAATCCAGAACTCGTCACTCGATTCGGTACTCGTCACCCGACCCGGTACTCGTTCGTCACAGTCGTCCCACCGAGGTCGAGTTCGAGCGTCACCGTCTCGGCACCGACGGGGACCGAGACGCTGCCCGTCGCCGCCCGGTCGCGGGGCGCGACCTCGACGGACGCAGACCCATCATCCTCCCCGGCCATCCACGAGAGCGTGCCCGCGACGGCGTCGGAGGAGTCGTTAGCGACGGTGACGCCGACGTCGCCGCCGGCCGTCGGCGCGTCGTCGAGGAGCGCCTGGACCGGTTCGAAGGCGTCGGCGACGGCGGCGTAATCAGCCTTCTCGCGCCCGTCGCGGGCGAGGACGCCCGGTCCGTCGTCGTCGGTCGCGTCCCGCAGGGCGAACGTGGCGAGGAGGCCGCTCCCGTGGCGTCGCAGGCGCTCGGCCACGCGCTTGCGAGCCTGCGCCCGCTCGTCGGGTGCGGCGTCGGCGCTGAAGCCGGCGACGACGCCGCCGAGTTCGGGTCGCCAGCCGAGGAGCCACTCGACGCCGTCTGGGGCCGCGAACGCGCCCTCGTACAGCGCGAGGGCGTCCGCACCGGTACCCGGCTGGCCGACGACCGGGAACGCGACGCCGGGCATGGCGTCGACGACCGCCTG
>Ga0102959_1000461_pt1 | contig 11465 bp, 11 predicted proteins | sample SalPonF2_B_D2_MG_FD_84520 | JGI IMG/M metagenome (GOLD analysis project Ga0102959, IMG submission 84520) | Salt pond soil microbial communities from South San Francisco under conditions of wetland restoration - Salt Pond MetaG SF2_B_D2_MG ...
CCCAGGCCAAAACCTATAACCCGACCAATCACACGCCTTGGAGTAGTGTTCGCGTCAGTTCCCGACCTGCTCCGCCTGCTCGCCGTGCCGGCGCTCGGCTGGGCCGCCTATCGCGACGTGCGGACCCGGCGCGTGCCCAACCGGCTCTGGACGCCGCTCGCGGCGCTCGCGGTCGTCCTCCTCGTCTGGGACGGCTACGCGGTCTGGGGTGACCCGTTCGCGCGGAACCTCTTTCTGATCCGCGTGGCGGTGAGCCTGCTCGTCATCGTGCCACTCGCCTACCTCTTCTGGCTGGCCGGCGGCTTCGGCGGGGCCGACGCGAAGGCGTTCATGGTGCTCGCGCTCCTGTTCCCGACCTACCCCACCTACCAGCTGTTCGGCACCGCGCTGCCGGTCGAGGCCACCCGCCTCGGCGTCTTCGCCATGACCATCCTCACGAACACGGTCCTCGTCGGCCTGGTCTACCCGCTCTCGCTCGTCGTCCGCAACGCGCTCGACGGGCAGTTCGCGCCGGCGATGGTCGTCGGGACGGTGGTGCCGACCGCGCACCTGCCCGAGACGCACGGCCGGCTGCTCGAGACCCCCGACGGGTTCACCAGGGGTGGCCTGGACCTCGACGCCCTCCGCATGTACCTCCGGTGGCGCGGGGCGACGCTCGCCGACCTCCGGGCCGACCCCGGCCTGCGCGACCCCGCGACGCTCCCCCGGACCCCCAACGACCCGACCGACGGCGCGGTGGCCGTCGACGGCGGCGAGGTCGAACCAGCAGCCGACGCGACGGACCAGTCTGGTGAGAACGGAGCCGACGAGACCGACCGCGCGGCGACGCAACTCGCCGACGACCCGTGGGGGGCGGCGGCGTTCCTCGACGCCGTCGACGGCGGCGCCTACGGCACCACGCCCGGGTCGCTCCGGGCCGGCCTCGACCTGCTGGTCGAGCGCGACGCGGTCTGGGTGTCGCCGGGCATCCCCTTCATCGTCCCGCTGTTCGTCGGCCTGCTGGTCGCGCTCGCCTACGGCGACCTGCTCGTACCGCTCCTGGCGGCGGTCGGGCTGGTCATCTGAGGGGGTGGCGTACGCGTGTCCCTCCTCGCGGCGGGCGCCACGCCGGAGCCGTGGTGTCGTCGGTGCGACCGGCGCGGAAATATGGCGCACATCGAAGCATTCTTCGGCGTCGGCGAGAACGACCACGGGATGACAGCGTGGGACGGTCGTCCTGCGTCGGCGCACCGGGCGGGGTGCTGGAAGCGGGACGGGGTGCGCTAGTCAGATGCCTGCGCTCGCACTCGTCCTGGTGGTCGCGCTGGCGGCGGCGCTGTTCATGTCCTTCACGGTCGGAGCCAACAGCAACTCCGCGCCCGTCGCGCCGGCCGTCGGGGCGAACGCGCTCTCGGTGCTCCGGGCGGCGCTGCTGGTCGGCGTCGTGGCCGGTCTCGGTGCGCTCCTCCAGGGCGGGAACATCTCTGAGACCATCGGCCGGAGCCTCGTCACCGGCGTCAAGTTCACACCGCTCGCGGCGGCGGCGACGCTGCTGACGGCGGCGACGCTCATCACCGTCGGTAACTCGCGGGGCTATCCCATTCCCTCGGCGTTCACCGTCACGGGGGCGGCCATCGGGGCCGGCGTGGCCCTCGGCGGCGGGTTCGCGCCACACGAGTACGTCCGCATCCTCGCGTTCTGGCTGACTATCCCGGTCGCGAACGCGGGCCTGGCGTACGTGCTCGCGCGGTCGCTCCGCAGCGAGACGGTTCCCGAGTCCGTCGGCATCCCGGTGCTGGCCGGCGGGGTCGGCTTCGCGCTCGTCAACGTCCGCCTCTCGGTGCTGTCGGGCGCGGGCGGCGGCCAGGGCTCCATCGCCGGCTACCTCGCGGCGCGGGCCGACCTCCTCCCGGTCGCCCTCGGCGGGTCGTACACGGTGGGGATGGTGCTCGTGAGCGCGGTCGCCGGACTGCTCGCGCTCGGGGCGACCCGGTGGGCGCTCCGACGCGACGAGACCGCCGGCATCGACCAGTTCCTCGTCTTCCTGGGGCTCGTCGTCGTGTTCACCAGCGGCGGGACGCAGGTCGGCCTGGCGACCGGCCCCCTGGAGGACATCTTCGCGTCGGACCTGCACGTTGGCTCGGTCGCCCTGCTCGCGCTCGGCGGGGCGGGCATCCTCGTCGGCGCGTGGACGCGCGGCCCGCGGCTCATCCAGGCGGTCTCGAACGAGTACGCCTCGCTCGGCCCGCGCCGCTCTATCGCCGCGCTCGTCCCGGCGTTCCTCGTCGCCCAGCTCGCCATCGTCCTCGGCATCCCCATCTCGTTCAACAAGGTCATGATCTCGGCCATCGTCGGCAGCGGGCTCGCCGCCAACGCGTCGGGCGGCGGCGGCGTCTCCCCGCGCAAGGCGGGCTACACGGTCGGAACGTGGGTCGCCTCGCTGTTCGGCGCGGGTCTCCTCAGCTTCGCGTTCTACCACGTGCTGAGCGCCGTGCCGGGACTGTGATAGTTTGCTTCGTTGTGGTCGGATACCGGTGGAAGTAATACACCGATTGTAACCGAGCCGTCGAGAGTCCCGGGAACACCTCGAAAGCCCCCGGACGGTCGGCGAACCCCGCCGGCGTAAGCACTGCAGACCGCGAAGCGGTCGAAGCGCGCAACGAGGCGCGGGAGCCGAGCGTCCGGGGGCTTTCGAGGTAGTTTCAATCCAGTCGAGACGGGATCAAGCGTAATCAAACCAACACCCAACCACCACGGACGAGCGAAAGGCCCAACCCGGCGGCCCGGCTCTGGGGAGGTATGACCGACGTGGACCTCGACTTCGACGGGGGGCTGCTCCCGGCCGTCGCCCAGGACGCCGACTCCGGCGAGGTGCTCATGCTCGCGTACGTCTCGCCCGAGGCCGTCGCCCGCACGCGGGAGACGGGGCTGGCGCACTACTACTCGCGGAGCCGCGAGGAGCTCTGGCAGAAGGGCGAGACCTCCGGGCACGTCCAGCGCGTCCGGGAGATACGGGTGGACTGCGACGGCGACACCCTGCTCTACCTGGTCGAGCAGACCGGCGGTGCCTGCCACACCGGCTACCGGAGCTGTTTCTACCGCACGCTCGACGGCGAGACGGTCGGCGAGCGCGCCTTCGACCCCGACGAGGTGTACGACTGACGACCGGAGCGAGGGGGCAGGCGGGAACGCGTGGCCGGGACTGGACGCCTAGCTTGACGTAGCCCGGGCGTCTCCGGTGGCGCATGGCCGATAGCCGGGACGCGCCGACCGGCGCCGGCGACCAGGACACGCCGGCCAGCGTCGACGACTGCGACGCGCCATCCAGCGCCGACAGCCCCATCGCCTCGACGATTCCCGAGGCGCGGACGCTCCGGTTCCTGTTCAGGGGGCAGCTCCTGCAGGTCGGGGCCGCGGTCGTCCTGGCGGCTATCGCGTGGGCGCTCGCCGCGCCGGCGCTGGGCCGCGGGTCCTGGCTCGGGCTCACCGACACCGCGTGGTTCTGGGGCTCGGTCGGGCTCGCCGTCGTCCACCAGCTCTACACGTGGGCGGCGTTCCGCGGGCAGCTCGGGTGGGGCGTCTTCACGCACCTCTTCGGTCGGTACGACCTCGCGGCCCACGGCGTCGTCTTCACGCCGCTCCTGGCGGCGAGAGTGCTCGTCGTCGTCGCCGTGGGGCTCGCCAATCCCGGGACGCTCGCGCTCCCCCGGTGGGTCGCGCTCGTCGTCGGAATCGCCCTCCTCCTCCCGGCGCTCTACACGATGTGGTCTGTGGCGCGGTACTTCGGCTTCGAGCGGGCGCTCGGCGGCGACCACTTCCGCGAGCGGTTCCGCACGGACGGGCTGGTCGACGGGGGCGTGTTCGGCTGGACCCCGAACGCGATGTACACGTTCGGCTTCCTGGGGCTGTGGAGCGTGGCGCTCCTGCTCGGGTCGCAGGCGGCGCTCGTCGCCGCGCTCTTCCAGCACGCGTTCGTCTGGGCGCACTACCTCGGGACGGAGCAGCCGGACATGGCGCTCATCTACGGCGGGTGAGCCAGACCCCCTCAGCGTCGGCGGGTGGGTGAGAACCGCCCGCGCCGGCGGGTGACGCCGGTCGAGCGTCCCGGCCGCCACCGGTTCGGCCGAGTTCGGCGCGGGAGCCGTCCGGAACGGGCCGACCGCGGTCTGGCGGTTACCGGGACTTACAAACACTTACACAGAATTACAACCGGTTACAGGCGGGGTTCGAACCCGCTCGGAACCCGAGCGAACGACCACCGGGACACGGGAACGACCACCGGGACACGGGAACGACCACCGGCTACCGCTCAGACAGACGCCTTCGCGTCCCGGAGCGCCGACTCCATCTCCTCGGCCAGCTCGGCGGCACGGGCCGCCTCGCGGGCCTCGGCGTAGACGCGGACGACCGGCTCCGTCCCGCTGGGGCGAGCGAGCACCCAGGCGTCGCCGTAGTCCAGGCGGTAGCCGTCGATGGTCGAACACTCGGCGTCGGCACGCTCGGCGACCCCCTCGACACCGTCGAGGAGGGCCCGTCGCTCGGCCTCGGTCTCGTAGTGGACGTTCAGGCGGACGTTGGCGTAGTCGTCGTAGGGCGCGACCACCTCGCTGGCCGGGCGCTCGGCGAGCAGTTCAAGGAAGCGAGCGCCGGTGTACGCGCCGTCGCGGCTGAGCCGGTAGTCCGGGAAGATGACGCCGCCGTTGCCCTCCCCCGCCACGGGCACGTGCCGGCCCTCGGCCTGGAGCTCCCGGATGCGCGTCATGATGCGGGTGCTCCCGATGGGCGTCAGTTCGAGTTCCGCGCCGGCCGCGTCGACGACGTCCACGAGCCGCTGGGAGACGTTTACCGCCGAGACGGTCGTGTCGCCCGCCGCCAGGTCCGCGGCGGCGAGCGCGGCCAGCGTGGCGTCGCCCTCGATGTACTCGCCGCGCTCGTCGAAGAAGATGGCCCGGTCGGCGTCGCCGTCGTGGGCGATCCCCACGTCGGCGTCCGCGGCGCGGACGAGCCGGCCGAGGTCGGCGAGGTTCTCCGGGACCGGCTCCGGGTCGCGCCCGGGGAAGAAGCCGTCGGGCTGGGCGTTCACCGTGACGACCCGGCAGCCGAGCTCGCGGAAGAACTCGGGGCTCGTGAGCGCCCCCGCGCCGTGTCCGGGATCGAGCGCGACCGTGAGGTCGGCGGCGGCGATGGCTTCCCGGTCGACCGCGGCCAGCAGCTCCGCGACGTACTCGTCCCGCGCGGTCTCGACACGGGAGGGGGTGCCGGTCTCGTCCCAGCCGACCGGCTCGAAGCGCTCGTCCAGGAACACCCGCTCGACGCGTTCCAGGTCGGGGACGGCGAGCTCGATGCCGTCCGCGCCGACCAGCTTGACGCCGTTGTACTCAGGGGGGTTGTGCGAGGCCGTGATCATCACCGCCGGCACGCCCTCGCGCTCGGCGTAGGCCTGGAGCGCCGGGGTCGGCACCACCTCGAGGCGGTCGACGTCGGCCCCGACGCTCGCCAGGCCGCTCGCGGCGGCGTCGGCCAGCATCGGCCCGGTGACGCGCGTATCGCGGCCCACGGCGACCCGGTCGGCCCCCCAGACCGAGCCCGCCGCCTCCGCGACCGCGAGCACGAACTCGGGGGTCAACTCGACGTTCGCGACGCCCCGCGTCCCGCTCGACCCGAACACCTTCATGGGCGGGGGTTGGCGCGGAGGCTCAAAGTGGTTCCGAACCCGCCACCCTCGGGCGACCCCGACCCGGTGCACCCGCCACCGCCGTCCGGTCCGCTCGCGGGCCCTCGTCGGTGACCCACGTCAGTCGGAGGCGGTGGTGTGGTCGTGGCTCCCCCCGGCGTGGTGGGCGGCGGCGTCGGCCCCGCTCGTGAACGTGACGCTGACGAAGTAGGGCCGCCCGTCGACGACGTAGATGCCGCCGGTCTGCACGCAGGCGTCGTCGAGCGCCGAGACGACGTCGCCCCCGGTCTGCTCGCTGACGCCCATCGTCGCCCACTCGCCCGTCGGCGTCTCGTCGGCGCGGGAGAGTATCTCCCCGAGCGCCGGGCTGGACTCGACGACGCTCGTCGGGAGCCGACACCGGACGTCGGTCTCGTTCCCGTTCACGCGCATGGCCCGCAGTCGGAGCGGCGGGTCCTCCCCGAAGACGCCGCCAACGCATCCCGGAGCCGCGAGTGCGCCGACGCTGGCGACCGCCGCGAGCAGTGCCCGCCGGTGCATACCCGCCGTCGGCCCCTGGCGGTGAAGTGGCTTGCGGTCCGTCGCACGGACCCGCAACGCTTTCCCCCCTCGCCACCCCGAATCCGGGTATGTCCACCATCGACGAGAAGCGCGTCTACTCGGACCGGTCGGGCGCGGTGACCGTCTACGTGGCCTCGACCGTCGGGCTCGCCGCCGTCTCGGTCTCCGGCGACCTCGTGGGGGAGTTCGGCCTCGTCGCCCGCTGTGATGCCCGCGACGTCGCCGGCGCCGACGGCCGCCTGGCGGTCGCAACCGACGAGACCGTCCTCGAGCGCGACGGCGAGAGGTTCGCGGAGACGGGCTTCGGCCCGGCGAGCGCGGTCGGCTTCGACGGCGACGCGCTGCTCGCGGCCGGCGGGGACGGCACGGTGGCTCGCCGCTGCGACGGCGACTGGGACCCGGTCGGGACCGTCGAGGGCGTCCGCGCGCTCGACGGCGACCTGCTCGCCGCCGAGTCCGGGGTCTACCGCGTCGGCGACGGCCTGACGTACGCCGGGCTCGACGACGCCTTCGACGTGGCGACCGCCGGGACCCCCCGCGCCGCGACCGCCGACGGGCTCTACCGCCTGGGCAACGGCTGGCTGGACGAACTCGACGGCGCGTTCCGGGCGGTCGCCGCAGACCCGGCGACGGCCGACCCGGGCTCCCCCGGACGGGCGCACGCGGCGACGGCCGACTCGCTGTACGAACACCGCGACGGCGAGTGGGCGGCCGTGGACCTGCCGGTGGCGGAGCCGGTCGTCGGCGTGGCCTACGGCCCGGCGACCTACGCGGTCACCGACTCGGGGACGCTCCTGGCGAACGCGGGCGACGGGTGGCGCGCGCGGTCGGTCGGCCTGCCCGACGCGGCGGGCCTGGCGGTTCGGTGAGAGCAGGGCAGGGTGTGCAGACGGGAGAGCGCGTCGCGCCTCGACACGGCGAAAGCAACGGAAACCTGTTTAACGGCCGCCGCCGACCCACCGCATATGATACTCAGCGGCTCCGCCTCCCAGGCGCTCGCGGCCGCCCTCGCCGTCGAACTCGACTGCGACCTCGGCGTCGTCGACTACGAGACGTTCCCCGACGGCGAGCGCATGGTCGAGGTGCCGTCCATCGACGGCCGGGCGGTCGTCGTCTGCTCGACGCCGACGAGCGACGCGCACGTCGAACTCCTGTTGCTCCAGGACGCCGCCCGCGAGGCCGGCGCGGACGAGGTCGTCACCGTGCTCCCGTACATGGGTTACGCCCGCCAGGACAGGGCGTTCTCCGCGGGCCAGCCCATCTCCGCGCGGGCCGTCGCCCGGGCCATCTCGGCGGGGGCCGACCGCGTGCTCACGGTCAACCCGCACGAGGACGCCGTCTGCGAGTTCTTCACGGTCCCGGCCGAGCCGGTCGACGCCGCCGGCCTGCTCGCGGACCCGCTCCCCGACCTCGTCGACCCGGTCTTCCTCTCGCCCGACTCGGGCGCCATCGACCTCGCCGAATCGGCCCGCGACGCCCACGGGACCGGCGAGGTGGACTACTTCGAGAAGCAACGCGACTACGAGACCGGCGCGGTCGCCATCACCCCGAGCGAGGTGTCCGTCGCGGGCCGGGACGTCGTCGTCACCGACGACATCATCGCCACCGGCGCCACGATGAGCGAGGCCATCGCCATCCTGGGCGAGCGCGACCCCCGGCGCGTCTTCGTCGCCTGCGTCCACCCGCTGCTCGCGGCGAACGCCCGCCTGAAGCTGGCGAACGCCGGCGTCGAGGCCGTCTACGGCACCGACACCATCGAGCGCGCCGTCAGCGAGGTGTCCGTCGCCCCCGTCGTCGCGGACGCGCTGTAGCGACCGCGCTCGCCGAGGGAGCGATTGCGACCGCCGGGATTTTGCCGCAGGGGGTCGCAGAGCCGGCATGGAGACGTTCGACCTGACCCACCGGCTCGAACCGGGAATGCCCGTCTACCCGGGCGACCCGCCGGTCGCCCGCGAGCCGTGGGCCACACACGAGACCGACGGCTACCGCGTCGCCCGCCTCTCGCTCGGCACCCACGCGGGGACGCACCTGGACGCCCCGGCCCACACCGAACCCGACCCGGACGCCGTCCCCGGCCCCTACACCGTCGACGCCATCCCGGTCGAGTCGCTCCGCTGGCGGGCGCGGCTGGTCGGCCTCACGACGAAGTCCGACCGCGAGGCCGTCCGACCCGGCGACCTCCCGCCGCTCGACGGCGGACCGGATGGGAGCGATGGTGGACCGGAGGGACGCAAAGCACTCGACGCGCTGCTCCTCTGGACAGGGTGGGAGCGCCACTGGGGAACGTCGCGCTACCGCGACCACCCCTTCCTCGCCCCCGAGACGGCGACCGTCCTGGCCGATTCGGGCCTCAACGTCGCGCTCGACGCCTTCAGCCCAGACCCGACGCCCGACACGGGGGCGGCTGGCGAACCGACAGCCGACGAGCCTGCGGCGGCCCACCACGCGCTGCTCGGCAGTGGCAGTCTCGTCGTCGAGAACCTGGCCGGCGTGGCCCCGCTCGCCGACGCGCTCGCGCCCGGGCAGGCGTTCACCCTCGCCGTCTCCCCCCTGCCCGTGGCCGACGGCGACGGGGCACCGACCCGGGTCGTCGCCACGCTGGAGTGATTTCGGGCTGCCTCGTCGGGGACGGCCGGTCAGCCCCACTCGGCGGCGACGCGCCCGGCGGTCGCCGCGAGCAGGTCGGCGGTGGCGTCGAGGTCGGCGGTGTCGACCACCTCGACCGGCGTGTGCATGTAGCGGCTCGGGACGCTGACGAGGGCGGCCGGACGCCCGCCGCCGCGCCCGGCGACGACCTCCGTGTCGGTGCCGGGGACGTTGCCGGTCGTCTCGAGCTGCGTCTCGATGCCGGCGGCGGCGGCAGCCTCGCGGAGGACCGAGACGAGCCGCGGGTGGTTGACGCTCCCGCGGGTGACGACCGGGCCGTCGCCCAGCCGCACGTCGCCGCCCTTCTCGGGGTAGCTCGACGGGTGGTCGGCCGTGAACGTCACGTCGACGACGAAGGTCGCGTCCGGCGCGAGGTCGCTGCCGACCGTCCGCGCGCCGAGCTTGCTCACCTCCTCCTGGACCGTGTTGACCGCGTAGACCGTCGCGTCGACCCCTCGCTCGGCGGCCCGACGGAGCGACTCGGCGGCGACCCACCCCCCGACCCGGTTGTCCATGCCCCGGCCGGCGATGCGGTCTCCGAGGAGCTCCCGGGCCGGGCTGTCCACGGTGATCGGGTCGCCGACCTCGACCACCTCGCGGGCCTCGTCGCCGTCCGCGGCCCCGACGTCGATGCGGAGTTCGGCCACCTCGCGCTCGTCGAAGCGCTCGTCGCGCAGGTGGACCGGCGTCTGGCCGACGACGCCCCCGACCGGCCCCGACGCGCCGTGTATCGTCACCTGCCGCCCCCGGACGGTCGTCGGGTCCACCGACCCGATGGCCCCCGGGTGGACGAACCCCCCGTCGTCGATGCGGCGGACGATGAGCCCGATCTCGTCGGCGTGACCGGCGACCGCGACCGTCGGCCCGTCGCCGCGCACGACGCCCACGGCGCTGCCGTAGTCGTCGGTCCACACGTCGTCGGCGACCCCCTCGACGTAGGCCGTCCAGACCGCCTGCCCGTCGCGCTCGTAGCCGGCGGGGCTCGGCGTCGAGAGCAGGTCGTCGAGGAACGCCCGCTGTGCGTCGTCCATGCGGGCGATTCGGACGGGGCGGGTTTCAAGGCTCCCCTCACGGCGAACGCCTCACGTGCCACGTCCGGCGAACGCTTACGGCGACGGGCCCCGAACGCCCGCCGTGAACCGACAGGAGACGGTCGCGGCCCACACGCTCCGCGAGCGATTCGACTGCGACCCCGACAGCGTCGCCTCCGCGCCCGGTCGCGTCAACCTCGTCGGCGGCCACACCGACTACAACGACGGCTTCGTCCTCCCGGTCGCCGTGGACCGTCGGACCGCGGTGGCCGCACGCGCACGCGGCGACGGCCTGGTCCGCGTCCACTCGACGCGCTTCGGCAGCGGCTCGTTCGCCCTCGACGACCGCCAGGGAAGCGACGCGTCCATCGTCGATTCGACCGCAGTCGTCGAGTTAGAAGGCGAGGACAGGGATGACGACGGCTGGCTCGACTACGTCGCGGGCGTCTGGTGGGCGCTACGAGAAGCCGGCCACCCGGTCGGCGGCGCGGCCCTCGCCATCGACAGCGCAGTGCCGCCGGGGGCCGGACTCGCCTCGTCGGCTGCGCTGACGGTCGCCGTCGCGGCGGCGCTCGACGACTGCTTCGACCTGGGGCTGGCCGACCGCGAGGTGGCCCGGGTCGCCCACCGCGCCGAGCGCGAGTTCGTCGGCGTCGAGTGCGGCGTCATGGACCAGTTCGCGGCCGCCTTCGGCGAGCCCGGGGCCGCGCTCTTCCTCGACTGCCGGAGCGCCGAGGTCCGGCCGGTCCCGGTGCCCGACGACTGCCGCATCGTCGTCGTGGACACCGGCGTCGAGCACCGCCTGGCCGACTCCGCGTACAACGACCGCCGCGCGGCGTGCCGGCGGGGTGTCACGCTGCTGGCCGACGACGGACTGGCCGTCGAGTCGCTCCGGGACGTCTCGGTGGCCGACCTCGACGCCCACCGGGACGCGCTGCCCCCGACCGTCTTCGAGCGCTGCGCGCACGTCGCCCGCGAGAACGACCGTGTGCGCGCGGCCGCGAACGCGCTCGCGGGCGGCGACCTGGAGACGGTCGGCGACCTGCTAGTCGCCTCCCACCGGAGCCTGCGGGACCGCTACGAGGTGAGCTGTCCGGAGCTGGACGCGGTGGTCGAACTCGCCCGCGAGACGCCCGGCGTGCTGGGCGCGCGGCTGACCGGCGCGGGGTTCGGCGGTGCCGTCGTGGGCCTGGTTCGACCCGACGCAGTCGAGGCGTTCCGGGCGACCGTCGAGCGCGAGTACCCACGACGGACGGGGCTGGAGCCGACCGTGTACGGCTGCGAGGTCGACGGGGGCGTGCGAGTGGTGTCGGACGCCCCGTCTACCGGTGAGAACCCGGACGGATAATGCTCCGATGAGATTGCAGTCGGATGGGCCTCCGATGGGAACCCGGTCGGTGACGGCCTACGCCGCCGCCTCCGGGACGGGCGTGATGGCGAGCGCGACGTCGACGCCCTCGATCTCCCACTCCCGCTCGTAGCCGTCCTCGACCTCGCCGAGTTCGGCCGCGCGGACCTCCTCGGCGACGAGGGACTCGCGCTCGGCGACGAGCGCGGCGACGCGGTCGTCGGCC
>Ga0102959_1000463_pt1 | contig 11439 bp, 7 predicted proteins | sample SalPonF2_B_D2_MG_FD_84520 | JGI IMG/M metagenome (GOLD analysis project Ga0102959, IMG submission 84520) | Salt pond soil microbial communities from South San Francisco under conditions of wetland restoration - Salt Pond MetaG SF2_B_D2_MG ...
AGTTCGGCCGCGCGGACCTCCTCGGCGACGAGGGACTCGCGCTCGGCGACGAGCGCGGCGACGCGGTCGTCGGCCACCGAGAGGTCGAGGCGGATGCGCTCCTCGACGTCGAGGTCGAGGTCCTTGCGCATCTCCTGTACCCGCCGGATGATCTCGCGGGCGTAGCCCTCGCTCTCGATGTCGTCGGTGAGCGTCGCGTCCACGTAGACGGTGCCGCCCTCGAAGTCGGCTCCGGCGACGGACTCGGGCGTGCGCTCGACGAACTCGACCATCTCCTCGGTGAGCTCGACCTCGCGGCCGAGCGCGTCTCCGACGGCAGCCGCGAGCGCGTCAACCGAGGGCTCTGCGACCTCGGCCTCGTTGAGCGCGGTCATCACGTCGCCCGCCTCGTCGCCGAACGCCGGGCCGAGCACGCTCATGTCGGCGCGGGCGCCGTAGGCGAGCTCGTCCCAGCGCTCGCCCGGGCCGACCAGCTCGACCGCGCGGGCGTTCAGCCGGTCGCAGAGCAGCGCCTCGTGGGCCTCGACGGCGTCGACGACGCGGTCGTCCCCGGTGTCGACGACGACGCGGGCGACGGGCCAGCGGAGCTTCCGGCCGGCCTGCTGGCGGGCGTTCGAGCCGGCCTCCTCCAGCCGGCGGACGACGGCGATGCGGTCCTCCAGCGCCGGGTCCCGGAGGTGCTCGTCGACCGTGGGCCAGTCACACATGTGCACGGAGTCGTGGCCCGTCTCGCCGGTCAGGTGCTGGTAGATCTCCTCCGTGACGAACGGCGCGTAGGGCGCGAGGAGCGCGACGACCTCGCGGAGCACGCGGTAGGTGGTCGCGTAGGCCGCCTGCTTTTCCTCCGAGTCCGCCTCCTCCCACATGCGCTCGCGGACGATCTGGACGTAGTACCGGGAGACGTCGTCGACGACGAACGAGAGCAGCGCGTGGAGTGCCTTGTCCTGCTCGAAGTCCTCCCAGCGGTTCGTCATCTCCGCCTTCGTCGCCTGGAGCCGCGAGAGCACCCACTCGTCCTCCAGCTGCAGGTCGAGGTCGTCCACGGAGACGGCGTCGGGGTCGAAGCCGTCCATCTGCATGTACGGCAGCGGGAACCGGAAGACGTTCCAGAGGATGTTGAGCTGTCGCTGCATCTCCCCGGTGCTCTCCCACGAGAAGCGCATGTCCTCGCCCTGGGCGTTCACCCCGAGCAGGAACAGGCGCATCGGGTCGGTGCCGTACCGCTCGATGACCTCGCCGGGGTCGACCAGGATGCCCTTGGACTTCGACATCCCGCGGCCGTCGGGCATGAGCGCGTAGCCGTGCATCAACACCTCCTCGTAGGGGCTCTCGCCGAGCGCGGCGGTGCCCATGCCGAGCTGCGACCAGAACCAGCCGCGGGTCTGGTCGTGGGCCTCCATGATGAGGTCCGCGGGCCAGAGCTCCTCGAAGGCCCCCTCCTCCTCGGGGAAATCCAGGGTGCCCCAGGAGGCGACCGAGGAGTCGAGCCAGACGTCGAAGACGTCTGGGACGCGGGTGGCCGTCTCGCCGCAGGCCGCGCAGTCCATCGTCAGGTCGTCGACGGTGGGCTTGTGGAGGTCGACCGTCTCGGGGTCGACGTCCTGGTGGACGCAGTCGGCCAGCTCCTCGCGCGTGCCGACGACGTTGAGGTGGTCACAGCCCGCCGTCTCGCATCGCCAGATGGGGATGGGGATGCCCCAGTAGCGCTGGCGGGAGACGTTCCAGTCTGGGGCGTCCTCGACGAAGTCGCGGAAGCGGTTGTCCCGCGCCCAGGCCGGGTGCCACTCGCTGTCCTCGATGTTCGCCAGCAGCTCGTCTTTGATGTCGGTGACGGTGATGAACCACTGGTCGGTGACGATCTGGATGATGTCCGTGTCACAGCGCCAGCACTGGCCGTAGCTGTGGGTCACGGTCTCCTCGGCGAGCAGCGCGCCGTGGGCGTCGAGGTCGGCCACGATGTCGGCGTTGGCGTCGCGGACGAACTCGCCCGCGTAGGCCCCCGCCGCCTCGGTGAAGACGCCGTCCTCGGCGACCGGGCAGAACGGCTCGAAGCCGAGTTCGGTGCCGCGCCGGAAGTCCTCCTCGCCGTGGCCGGGCGCGCTGTGGACCAGGCCCGTGCGGTCGACCTCGACGTAGTCGGCGGTGTAGACCCGGTTCGCGTCCTCGCCCTGCGGGTGGTCGGGCACCTCCGCGGCCAGCGGGTGCTCGTAGCGCCAGCCGACCATCTCCTCGCCCGTAAGCGTCTCGACGACCTCGTAATCCTCGTAGCGGCCCTTCTTCAGGGTTTCCCCGACGGTCGCCTTCGCCATGTAGAGCAGCTCGCTCTCACCGCCCTTCTCGGCGCGGACGCCGACGTACTCGGTGTCCGCGTCCACCGCGATGAACGTGTTCGCGGGGATGGTCCAGGGCGTGGTCGTCCAGATGACCAGCGAGCCCTCGCGGCTCGCGGGTCGTCCCTCCCCGCTCGCTCCTTCCGAGGACTCGCTTCGCTCGTCCTCGCGGCTCGCGGTTTCACCGCTCGCTCCGTCCGAGGACTCGCTTCGCTCGTCCTCGCGGTCCACCAGAGGAAACTTCACGTAGATGGAGGGGTCCTCGACCTCGTGGTACTCGACCTCGTTCTTGGCGATGGCGGTCTCGCAGCGGGGACACTGGGTGATAGAGCGCAGGCCCTGCTCGACCAGGCCGCGGTCGTGGGCGCGGGCGAAGCCCCACCAGGCGGCCTCCATGTAGGTCGGGTCGACGGTCTTGTACGGGTTCTCCCAGTCCATCCAGACGCCGAAGGACCTGAAATCCGACTGCAGACCCTCGAGTTGCTCGTCGGCGAACGCCTTGCACTCCTCGATGAACTCGTCGATGCCGAACGCCTCGATGTCCTTTTTGTTCTCGAAGCCGAGCTTGCTCTCGACGCGGGTCTCGATGGGCAGGCCGTGCATGTCGTAGCCCGGCCGGTCGGTCACGTCGTAGCCGTTCATCCGCAGGTAGCGGATGTAGACGTCCTTCAGACACTTGTTCCACGTCGTGCCCATGTGGGCCGCCCCGGAGGTGTACGGCGGCCCGTCGACGAAGAAGAACGTCTCGCCGTCCGCACGATGTGCCTTCGTCTGTTCGTAGGCGTCGACCTCGTCCCAGTACTCGAACACCCGCTCCTCGAGGGCGTGCGGGTCGTACCGGTCGGCGACCTCGGCGAATCGGTCCATACGGTGTCTGATTGTCCCCGCCGTAAAAGGATAATCGGTCCGGCACACCACCGAAGGTCGGGAGATTGCGCGTGGGTGTCGAGAGGTCGAGAGTCTGACGGTGGGTGGATGTCAGGTACCTATGAGTTACTTTATCGCGAATATACCCAATTATTAGGCGAGTCCAAAAATGCACAATACGGCGACGTTATTCACCCGATTTTTGCAAATAATCCACAGGGAGATTTGATCTCGTCACATTGCGCAACACGATACTCACTTACGTTTCACAAGATTTAGACCGCACTTGGTGCCACAATATCTAAATGATGGTTCGACGTATAGTGCATCTTAATTGCATCATTAATTTCTGACTCTCTATTTATCATATCGGAATAATCAAGTGTGACAACCGTATCCCCGCCGTCCTTGTCGTACCAAGCTGCTCCTTGAGCTAAAACAAGACTGTCCTGATGATTGTTGATGTGCGAATCAATTTCTTCTACCAGGTCTGGTTTGTGGCTTCCGTGAAAAATGGTTACTTCAGAGTCAACAGTCCGCTTCCTGGACTGCACCGAACGAATGAATTTTCGGAGTTCGTATAATTTGTCTTCGTCATCAATTGAGGTGAACTCCATTTGCAGCTCCAAGAGGTGACTGCGGTCGTTTTGGGTAACTGGCACAGAGGGATTACGGTCCACGAAATTTAGAACCTCGTAATTAAACACTGGATGAGCATCGTCCACATCCCCAAATTCGTTATTTTCAATGAATTTTCTGAGGTCAATGTGAATCTGTCTACGAGTGTCACATCGGGTTTTTAGTTCATTGTTCACCATCGAACAAATAACTTTTTCGAAGTCACCCTCAACTATATCTACACTTCCCTCATCACCTTCAAGCCAAACTTGTACGTAGTTCAGAAGAACACTCGTATCAAGAAATAACTTTGAGGGCATTTGAATTAGCTTGAGTTGATTTTGTCGTATGTTTCAGCCAATTCACTGACAGAATCCTTGAGGGAAGAACCAGAACTATCTGAGTGATAATCAGTGGGATTAGGTACGAGACCAGCCTCAGCACACAGTCCCTCTAAGTTTTTCAGGAATTCACTGTAGTTCTCATCAAGGAACTGCAGTTCATCACTTGCACCCTGCCTTATCTCATTCTTGTCTATCCCATTCGGGGTATCTCGCGAAATTGTTTCTGCAACGTACTTCCAAGCGTAGTCGTGGTAGAAGTGGCTCAGCTCACGGATAATCGTCCGCGGATCGCCGTTCAAATCCTCTTTCTCGCTCCGCGCTAGCTTCATGTAGACATCTTCAACCAAGTTGGTGTAGGCGAGGAAAGGCTCTGCAACCTCGTTGAAAATATCCTGTTTTAATAATTCGCCATGGATGTCACTAATGATGCGACCAAGTTTTCGACAGTAGTCCTCATCAACGAAGATTACGTTGAGGGTGTCTTCGTCATTCCAAAGGAAACGCTGGAATTCGACATTATGAAGATACAACTGTTTGAATTGAGGTGGTGCGTTTTCGGAGTAGAAGTCTCGAAGGAAATCGTGTAAGTCGGCCTCAAGAATCGCGTCCAGCCCTTCAAATCCCCCCACTTCAATGTCCAAATAGAATTCTTCGTATTGCTTGGCCGAGGGATAAGTATCAGTAACTTCGGGCCTCACACTAGGAGTAAACGGATGGGGAATCTCATCCAGAGCAGTTGGTTGAACGGTCTCTGTTGATGGAACACTGTTACCCAGGTCAGGACCGTAAATGTGCCAACTATACTGTACAGGGATTCCAGCCCAATCCACCCCTAGGAAGACCGTCTTGTGCAGCTTGATTTCGCCATGAGTTGCTTTTTTAAATGGCTTTGAATCAATACCCAATTCTGACAACGCGCCTTCCAAGCCGTGAATAAGGTCATCCACGAGTTGCTTTTCTTCCGCGCGAGAGATGCCATCCATAGTTTGACCCCTTTGATGCGCTGAGCGATTCGTTCGTGAGGGACGTTTCGCTGAGCGGTCAAATAACTTGGGTATAGATTGAGCAGCCAGTGTTAAAGATTCTATGGACTGTCGAATTACTGTTACAATTCCTCAAAATATCCGCGCCGTTGCTCCATCTTCACCGGTGGGAACGCTCGTCATATGGACAGTCTTGTACGTCCATCCAGTCACACACAATCTTCTCGGAGACATCCTTAGACAAGTGGTGGGTGATTAATCTCTGCGGGCGAGATATGTTCAAGCGTTTCGTTTTCTCGGGTTTGACTCTGAAACGCCAAACGAAGCACTAATTTTCCAGACTAAGTGTGAATGACTCTCAGTTCAAAACTAGGAACAAGAACTCGTGTGATCTCGCCCAGGAGGCGGACCGAGTCGTCGGAACACGAAAAATGCCCAACCGTGATCTGGTCTGGACGAGGCGCCGCACTCAACAAAAGCGTGGGCGACCACCCCAGCGAGGTTCAAATTTGGAAGTCGTCCCGTAGCCGATGAAGGCCATCAGATGGCTACCTATCACCATTGGGCGGCATGTTCTCCCCGTCGAAGCCGGCAGATTGGAGCGGTCAGCTCTCTCGCCGACGACCCAGCAACAGCCCCACGAGGACGCCGACGAGCGCCGCGCCGACGAGCTTTCGCCGCTCCGCGAAGTGGACGAAGCGCGTCTCGGTCTGGGTCACCTCCAGGACGCCCACGGGCTTCGCGGTGAGCCCGCCGCCGAAGCCGCCGCCCTCCCCACGTCCGCCCTCGGACTCGCCCTCCTCGGCGGCTTCGCCGCGCTCGCCCTCGGCCTCCTCGGACTCCGGCTCGCTCGCCACGCCCGCACCGGGGCCGGCGCCGTAGCCGCCACCGAACCCGAACGCCACCTTGGCCACCGGGACGACGGTCTTCTCCTGCGTCTCGACCGGGTCGCCGAACACTGTCTCGACGGTCGCGGCCTCGCGCAGTACCTGGACCAGCTCGCGCATCGACTCGGGTTGGCTCACGGGTTGGTCACCACCTGGAGATACGACGGCCAGCGTGAAAAACGGCGACGGCGCTCGCGGCCTGGAGAACCGCGGCGGCGCTGGCGAGGCGACGGTTCGAGCTGGTTGTAAGTGTTTGTAAGTCTTGTAAGTTTTTGTAAGTCGCCGATCTCCGGCGGTTTCGTCGGTGAACCGTCGAACTCGTCCGTGCCGGGCCGCCGCCCGGCCTCGGCGCTCGCAGGGGTTCGACCAGCGGCAGGGACACCGACCAGCGCCGGCCTACGGTCCCGCGTCTCCCCGTTCGCGGATGCACTCGCGGATCGACGCCGGGAGCGGCGACGGTGCGAACTCGCCGTCCACGAGCACGAAGGTCACCGAGCCGCTTGCGGCGGGTTCGCCGGCGTCGGCCCGGGCGACGGCGAACGCCACTGTGAGCGACGTCTCGCCGCAGTCCGTCACCGCTATCTCGACGCGTGCCGTCTCGCCCGCCCGGAGCGGCGCGGTGAACGACGCCGACGCCTCGACCGCGGGCAGGACGTAGCCGTCCCGGCGGAGCGACTCCATCAGGTGGCCGGCCGCGGCGACGGCCGGCGCGAAGTAGGCGTTCACCCCGACGACGACGTAGTGGAAGAACCGCGGGAAGTAGATGAGCCCGCCGGCGTCGGTGTCCCCCCACGCGACGGGGACGTCGGTCGTGTGCGGCATCTCTTCGTGTCATCTGTCCCGGCGCGTGCTAAGTCCTTTGCCCGTCGGCCGACTGGTGGTGGTTGGACATCGGTAGCACCTGCTCCTACCTGGGTGGCGGTCGCCCGAAAGCCAGACCCCGTGGGACTCGAACGACTTGCCCGCCGATACAGGGTCGAACGGAACGACGAACAACACTCACGGCGTCACGACGAGCTTGCCGACGTGGGAGCGCGCCTGCATCGCGGCGAACGCGTCGCCCGTCTCGTCGAGTGCGAACGTCTCCTCGAGTTCGGGGTCCAGCTCGCCGGCCGCGACGAGGTCGACCAGCCGCTCCAGGTCCGTCTGCGTGCCCATCGTGCTCCCGAGGACGGACTTGTGGCCGAGGAACAGGTCGGGAACGTCTATCTCCGAGCGACTGCCGGCGGTGCGGCCGCAGACGACCATCCGGCCGCCGCGGCGCATCACGTCGAGGCCGAGGGCCGTGTACGGTCCGCCGAGGTGGTTCACGACGGCGTCGGGGGCCCCAACCGCTTCGACGGCGTCCCGGAGGGCGTCCGGGTCGGTACCCTGTAGGCCCTCGTCCAGTCCGAGGGTGGTCATCTGGTCGAGCTTCGCCGCCGACGAGGAGGTGCCCACGGTTCGAGCGCCGAGGACGGCGGCGAGCTGGACCGCGGCCACGCCGACCCCGCCCGTCGCGCCCGGGACGAAGACCAGGTCGGCCGGCCCGACCTCGGCCAGCTGGAGCATGCGGAAGGCGGTCGTGTACGCGGTCGGAAGCGCGGCGGCGGTGGTGGCGTCGACCGACTCCGGGAGCGGGACCAGGCGGTCGGCCGCGACGAGCGCGGACTCCGCGAGGCCGCCGTGGTAGAGCGCGAAGGACGCACAGCGGTTCTCCGGCCCCTCCCGGCAGAACCGGCAGGTGCCGCACGTCAGGTTCGGGCAGAGGACCACCCGGTCGCCGGGGGCCACCGCGGTCACGTCGTCGCCGACGGCGCTGACGACGCCGGCCAGGTCGAGCCCGCTGACGAACGGCAGGTCGTCGGCGTCCACCATCGCGGAGTCCCCCTCCAGTATCCAGAGGTCGTGGCGGTTGATGGCGCACGCCTCGACGTCGACGACCGCCTCGCCGGGGCCCGGCTCTGGCGTCGGCCGCTCGACGATGCCCACCCCGTCCGGTCCGGTCAGTTCGGTGAATGCTGCGACGCGCATCGCCCCGTGGTTCGACGCCGGGGACCAAAGCGGTGGGGGTGCCCGCGAGCGACCTGGAAGCGGCCAGTGGTTGCGGAGTGGACCGGGAGCGGGAGACGACCGCGGGGCGGGAGAGCGGACGGCGGGCGACGTGACGCAGGCGGGCCGACGCCCAGCTACGCGTGAACGAACGGGTACGGCGTTTTTCACCCGAATCGTCAAAAACGTGCGTTCTGAAAAATGGCATTGATTATCCCTCCGGGGGACTTGGTAACAGATGCGCCCTCTATCCGTGGGGGGGAGGGCGCAGGGGTGGGGGCTCCGGTTTCCGTTTTCGCGTCCGGGAACAATCGGTTCGAGTGCCCCGCAACGTCCCGAAACTGCCGCGTAGAGGCGACAGCTCGACGCACCTCCGGTGGTTGGGCAACTAGAGGCACGCCATCTACCTGTATTGCGCCACCCCCTATTAATGTTGTGTGAGAAACTGGGTGAAACAGTTTCGGCGCACCCCGTCGGCGGCCTTCGGAGGGCAGACCGCGGTGCGTCGCGGTTCTCGGCGTCGTCTCTCCCGCGTTCGGCCCGCGAGCGGGTTTTCGGTCCGCCGTGGAGACGCGGGAGGACCACCCTTTAATGTCCTCTCTCGCCAATCGAGACCATGGCGATGGAACTGGACGACGTCGACCGCGGCATCCTGCACCTCCTCCAGCGGGAGGCCCGCCACACGACATCCCAGGAGATCGCCGACAGGGTCGGCGTGTCGGCCAGCACGGTCCGGAACCGGATCGACGCCCTCGAAGCGACGGGCGTCATCATGGGCTACCATCCGGAGATCGACTACGAGGAGGCCGGCTACCCGCTCCGGACGCTCTTTGTCGTCACGGCGCCCCCGACGGAACGCGACAAGGCCGTCAAGGACCTCCTCGAGATAAACGGGGTCGTCGACGTCAGCGAGACGCTCACCGGGGTCCGGAACATCCACGTCGAGACCGTCGGCACGAGCACCCGCGACATGGTCCGCATCACCAACGCGATACACGAGCTGGGGATGAAAATAGAGAGCTCCGAGATCCTCAGACAGCGCCGCGTGCAGCCGTTCAACCACTTCGTCCACCCGGACATTGGCCAGGAGGAACAGCGGGACATCGACGCGATGGACCGCGATGACGCCGAGTCGGTGGAGGAGTGACGGCGAGCCGATTCCTGATTCCGCAGTCCTGACCCAATTCTGGTGGCGAATTCGGACCACTCCCCCGATAAATTGGTAATTCTGGTGCGTTCTCTCTGCGGAATTGCCATCGTGTCAGCTTGAACCGGGGATAGGCTTAACCGGTACTGACTACTACCACCCTCCCGTGAGACTGACCCGGCGTCCGCTGGCGCCCTCCACAGGGACGAGACGGTTCGCTGAGTCGGCCCGTAGCCCCACGCGAGAATCGGTCCCGGTCGATAACAGAGAAAGAATCATTGTGAGTGGGCTGAAATGCCACGTGCAACCGTGCAACGGTGGTTGGGCACATGGCAACGAATAAACAGACAGAGGCGACGGAGCTACTGCAGGAACTCGGGTTGAAACAGTACGAGGCGAAGTGTCTCGTCGCGCTGACGCGCATGCCCCAGGGGACCGCAAAGGAGATAAGCGAGGTGACCGACGTCCCCCGGACCCGCGTCTACGACGCGATCCGGGTGCTGGAGGTGAAGGGGCTGGTCGAGGTCCAGCACTCCAGCCCCCGGCGCTATCGCGCGATCCCCATCGAGGAGGCCACGTCCCTGCTCACCCAGGAGTTCGAATCGCGCATCTCGACGCTCGGCGACACGCTGGACGAGCTCCCCGTGACCGACGGCGTCCAGGAGCCGCCCCCGGTCGGCGAGATCTGGAGCATCACCAACCACGAGGCGATCACCTCCCGGTCGCTCCGACTCATCGAGAACGCGACCGACGAGATCATCCTGGTCATCGGCGACCCGAACTCGGTCACCGACGACATCTTCGACGCGCTGAACGCGGCCACCGGCCGGAACGTGAGCGTCATCGTCGGCGTGATGGACTCCGAGGAGGACGCGGCCATCGCGGAGAAGGCTCCGGAGGCGGACACGTTCGTCTCCGACCTCCCGTGGCTCCCCGTGACGCCGGGGCAGGGCAGCGCGATCATCACGCGACTGCTCCTCGTCGACGAGATCACCATCGTCGTCGGTTCTCGGTCGACGGAGGAGAGCAAGGAGGAGGCCGAGCAGGCCGTCGTCGGGAGCGGCACGTCGAACGGTATCGTCACGATCCTCCGGCACCTGCTCCGCGCCGGCTTCCTCGAGGGCAGGGAGGGCGCGCAGATGGCGGCGAACGGCAAGGGCGAGGACCACGAGGACGCCGACCATCCGGCGGACGGCTGAGTCCGGGCCCGTCGCCGCCCGGACCGGACAGTCCGTCACCGCGGCCCGACGGTCCTACCCCTGACCGACCATCCGCTCCTCTTCGTCCCAGTAGCGCTTCCGTATCTCGTACTTCTGGACCTTGCCCGTGGCCGTCTCCGGGAAGTCCTCGACGAACTCGACGCTCGTCGGCGCCTTGAAGTGCGCCAGCTTCTCGCGGGCGAAGGCGACGACCTCCTCCTCGGTCAGGTCGGCGCCGGGCTTCCTGACGACGAGCGCCCGCGGGGTCTCGCCCCACTCCTCGCTCGGAACGGGGACGACCGCCGCCTTGGCGATGTCGGGGTGGTCGTAGAGGGCGTCCTCGACCTCGATGCTGGAGATGTTCTCGCCGCCGGAGATGATGATGTCCTTCTTGCGGTCCTGGATGGCGACGAAGCCGTCCGCGTCGATGGTGCCGATGTCGCCGGTGTGGAAGTAGCCCGGCAGCCGGTCGTTGAACGCCTCCTCGGTCGCCTCGGGCTTGTTGAGGTAGCGGTCCATCACCTGGTTGCCCTTGACGACGACCTCGCCCATCGACTCGCCGTCCGCGGGCACGTCCTCGCCGTTCGCGTCGACCACCCGGACGTCGGTGCAGAGGACCGCCGAGCCCTGGGTGACCTTCAAATCGCGGCCCCGCTCTGCCAGGCGGCGCGGCGAGTTGCTCGTCGTGACGATGGGCGCGGTCTCGGTCAGGCCGTAGATGTGGATGATGCGCCAGCCGAACTCGTCCTCGACCGTCTCGATGGTCGCCGTCGCCGGGGCGCTCCCGGCCGTGGCGATGCGCACCTCGCGGTCGCCGCTCGTGACGACGTCGTTGTTCTCGTGGTGCTGGATGAGGCGGTTGAGCACCGTGGGCGCGCCACAGAGGAAGGAGACGTCGTACTCCCGGACGCGGCGGAACGTCTCCGCGGGGTCGAAGGCGCGCTGACAGACGTGGGTGCCGCCGGTCCCGGTGCTGGCGTAGGTGTGCCGCCAGCCGTTGCAGTGGAACATCGGCAGCGTCCAGAGGTAGGTG
>Ga0102959_1000468_pt1 | contig 11337 bp, 10 predicted proteins | sample SalPonF2_B_D2_MG_FD_84520 | JGI IMG/M metagenome (GOLD analysis project Ga0102959, IMG submission 84520) | Salt pond soil microbial communities from South San Francisco under conditions of wetland restoration - Salt Pond MetaG SF2_B_D2_MG ...
AGCCGAGAGTTGTGTACTCCATGGGCGTGGGGGTACTGGAGCCGGCTATATATTTCTTCTTTCTCCCCACCCGACGTCCTCACGGAGGCTACCGGTTCGTCGCCCGCCGCTCCGTTCGACGTCGGAGGCCCAACGCTCGGGAGCGTCGTTCATCAATGATGAACCGTTCGGTCGTGACCGGCATCGGCGGCGGGATCCGCGGGCGAACCGCGACGTTCCCCCCGCTACCGAATCGGCATCTACCGTATTGGCACTCGTGGGGGCTGCTCGGCAACCGCTCACCAGAGAACGCTGGTGACATTCGTCTGATGCGGCCCGGAAGATATTACAGTAGTACAACTGTAAATTTCTCGCCGCGAAAACAGAACCGTCGTTCATTATTGGTGAACAGAGAACGTTCGAAGGGGCGGTCACGGCGGAGGAGAGTCGAGACTACACCGGACAGCTCGCCGGTCGCACGGACGGCATCAGACGGTCGTGACGGGGTTCGCGAGACGGCCGATTCCCTCTACGTCGATGGTGACCACGTCGCCGGCTGCGAGCGTGAACCCGTCCTCGGGAACCAGGGCGGTGCCGGTGAGGAGGACGGTCGTCTCGGGGACGGCGTTGTGCCCGAGATAGTAGTCGACCAGCTCCGCACAGGTGCGGGTCATCCGGCTGGTGTGGGTCGTCCCCTCGTACACGATGTCCCCGCCGCGGCCGATCGTCATCTCGATCCGGAGGTCGTGGGGATCGGGGATCGATTCGGCGGAGACCACACAGGGACCGATCGAACAGCACCGTTCGTACACCTTCGCCTGCGGGAGGTAAAGCGGATTTCGTCCCTCGATGGAGCGGCTACTCACGTCGTTGCCGATGGTGAAGCCGACGACCTCCTCCCGGTGGAGGACGACACCCAGTTCCGGCTCGGGCACGTTCCACTCCGAGTCACTACGCACGCCGACGTGCGCGTTCGGCCCGACCGTGCGACTCGGCGTGGCCTTGAAGAACAGTTCCGGGCGGTCAGACTCGTAGACGTCCAGGTAGATCTCGGGTTTGCCGCTCTCGCTCTCGCGGGCCTGCTCGCTGATCTCGTAGGTCACGCCAGCCGCCCACACCTCCGAGGGGACAATCGGTCGGATGACGTCCTCGAGGGCTCCCTCGGGGAGCTCGAGCGCGTCGTGGATCAGTCCTGTCGCGATGTCGTCGGGGCGAGTATCGGTGATAGCGGCAGCGCGGGAGAGGTCGACGAACGAATCCAGGTCGTCGTTCGCGCTCGTGAGATCGAAGAGGCCGTCATCGGTTTGCACCAACAGTCGACTGCCGGGAGAGCCGTCTACCCTATAGTAGCGCATATACAGTCACACAGCTTCCCGACGTACAAAACTGTTTAGTCCGTTAGATGAACTTGCCGGAGAGTCCCCGCATAGAGCCCGATGCACGCCGCGCCCGTCGTCTACGTCGAGTAGCGCCATGGCTGGTCCCCGGCGACGTTCCACAGCGTGAGCTCGCTACTCGTCGCCTCGAATCGTTACGAGAGGCAGGTAACCCGGGCGACTACGTTCGGTCGCTCGGGACAGACGGGGCAGAACCGGACCGGCCGGGCGCACGACGCCGGCGGTGAACTCCCCTCGAACGTGTTCCACAGGAATGAACAACTGTTTTGTTACCGGGATTCGTTCCCCCGGGTATGACAAAGCAAGCGTCCAACCCCGTGAAGTCCGCCATCAACACGCTCGAGATCGTCGAGGGGTTGTACGAGTTAGACGGAGCCGGCGTGACCGAACTCGCAGCGCACCTCGATCTCCCGAAGAGCAACGTCCACAACTACCTCAGCACGCTCAGACAGAAGGAGTACGTCGTCAAAGAGGGCGATACGTACCGGGTGGGTCTTCGGTTCTTCGAGCTGGGGGCGTACGCGCGTGACAAGCTGAAGGTATACAAGATAGCGCGACCCGAGGTCGAGAAACTGGCCGAGGAGACCGGGGAGCTCGCGAACCTCCTCGTCGAAGAGCACGGGCGCGGCTCGTACATCTACCGGGCGTCCGGCGACCAGGCGGTGCAGGTCGACGCGTACGCCGGTGCCCGCGTCCACCTGCACAACACCGCGCTGGGAAAGGCCATCCTCGCCCACCTCCCCGAGGAGTTCGTCGACGAGATCGTCGACTACCACGGTCTCCCGGCGGGCACACCCCGGACCATCACCAACCGCGAGGTCCTCAAGTCACAACTCGAGGAGATCAGGGCGTCGGGGTTCGCCCTGGACGACGAGGAGCGGCTGAAGGGGCTCCGGTGCGTGGCGGCGCCCATCCTGAGCGAGGAGGGCCGCGCGCTCGGTGCTCTGAGTGTTTCCGGACCGACGACCCGGTTGAAGGGGTCGCGATTCGAGGAGGAGCTCCCCGAGATGGTGCTCGAGGCCGTCAACGTCGCCGAACTCAACGTCACTTACTCGTAGCTGACGGCGTTCCGCCCTGTGGGCCTGCACGCGACGTCGCCGACCACGCGAACCACCAGAGACTCGGGCGTGACGGGGCCGCCCTCGGGGTCGAATCGAGCCCGGGCGACGGCGAGAACTGCGTGCGACCGGTCGTCCCCACGGTCTCAGACCCGAATCCGGGACCGGAACTCCGGAACGCCGGTCACGTCGAGGTCGATGCGGTAGAGCGACCCGGCCCCCTCGCCCTCCTGCTCGCGCGACGAGTCGGTGAGCGCGGTCGTCACGTACGCCACGTCGTAGTCGGCGTCCCCGAAGGTCACGGAAGAGACCTTCCGCGCGGGGAACTCGAGGCGTTCCACCTCCGCCCCCGTCCGGTCGTACCGGACGAGACAGCCGCCGTCCCAGTGGGCCGACCAGACGTACCCCTCGGCGTCGACGGTCATGCCGTCCGGGATTCCCGGCTCTCCGGCGAGGTCCACGAACGTCTCGCGGTCGTCGATGTCGCCGGTGGCCTGGTCGTACTCGAAGCGGTAGATCTTCTTCGCCTCCGACTCGGTGAAGTAGAGGTGCCGGCGGTCGAGCGTGAACCCGAAGCCGTTCGGGAGCCGGACGTCGTCGCGTAGCTCGACGATCGTCCCATCGAGGTCGAGCCGGTAGAGCCGGCCGAGTCGGTCGTCGGTCGGCATCGTGCCACAGAAGACGCGCCCGCGGGGGTCCGCGATGACGTCGTTGAACCGGGAGTCCCGTTCGGCGGGGAGCTCCTCGAGCACCGTGCGAACCGAGCCGCCGTCCCAGAGTTCGATGTGGCCGCGGTCCTCGAACAGCAGCAACGAACCGTCTGCCTGCACGGTGAAGCCGCCGATGACGTCCGTCTCGTAGCAGCGTTCGTGCTCCCCCGTCGCAGGGTCGTATCGGTACAACCGTCCGTTCGGAATGTCGACCCAGTAGAGCCGTTCTTCGTCCGGGTGCCACAGCGGGCCTTCGCCCGTATGACACCGGTAATCCGCGATGCGTGTCGGTCGTCGCATGCGGGGACCCTCGCCCGAGACAACGATAAAACCCCCTGCCCGTGACCGGAGCGGTCCCGGGACGGTGGACAGCGGGCTGTTCGACCGTCGGCGACAGGGGAGGGTTTAATACTCTAGGTTATGTTTCGAAGCACGTGACACCGACGATTACACGCATCGAAAGCGTCGAGTTTCGATATCCGCTCAAGGACGTTGGTACGGACGGAAACGGGTTCAACCTCGTCTACGAACCCGGGACCACCACCGACCGGAAGCTGTTCGGACTGCGCGTTCACACGGACGTCGGGACCACCGGCGAGTACGTCGGCGGGAACTCGCCGGCCGCCGCACAGATCAACACCTTCGCGGACTACCTGGTCGGGAAGAACCCGCTCGAACGCGAGCGCCACTGGAGTGAGATCAAGCGCGCGCTCAGGAAGTACGACCGCATGGGGATGGGACCGGTCGACATCGCCCTCTGGGACTTCGCCGGCAAGTACTACGACGCGCCGATCCACGAGCTACTCGGGACGTACCGGACGCGGATTCCGGCCTACGCCTCGACCTACCACGGCGACGAGAACGGCGGCCTGGATTCGCCCGGGGCGTTCGCCGACTTCGCCGAGGACTGCCTCGACATGGGCTACGGCGGGTTCAAGGTCCACGGCTGGGGCGGGGGCGACGACAGCCGCGACATCGACCGCGAGGTCGAGGTCGTGCTGGCCCTCGGCGAGCGCGTCGGCGACGAGATGGACCTGATGATGGACCCCGCCTGCGAGTACCAGACGTTCGCCGACGCGCTCCGGGTCGGGCGGGCCTGCGACGAGGCGGGCTTCTTCTGGTACGAGGACCCCTACCGGGACGGCGGCATCTCCCAGCACGCCCACCGGAAGCTCGGGGAGATGCTGGCGACGCCGATACTCCAGACCGAACACGTCCGCGGGCTGGAACCGCACACCGACTTCATCGTCAACGGCGCGACCGACTTCGTACGCGCCGACCCTGAGTACGACGCCGGCATCACCGGCGCCATGAAGATCGCACGCGTCGCGGAGGGGTTCGGACTGGACGTGGAGTTCCACGCGCCGGGGCCGGCCCAGCGCCAGTGTCTCGGGGCGATCCGGAACGCGAACTACTACGAACTCGCGCTGGTCCACCCGGCGTGCCAGAACACCCAGCCGCCGGTCTACGAGGGCGACTACTCGGACATGATCGATACGATCGACGACGACGGGATGGTCGAGGTTCCGGACGGACCCGGCCTCGGCGTCGAGTACGACTGGGCGTACATCGAGCGGAACGCGACCGGAAGCGTACACGTCTACGACTAAACGACGGCAGCAGGTCAGCTATGACATACAACGCAGGCATCATCGGTGCCGGGGGCATCGCAGGACTCGGCATCCTCGGCATGCACGACACCGAACGCATCGGACGGGAGAAGGTGAGGGCGAGCCACGCGGGCGGCTACGAGGCCACGGACAGCATCGAACTGGTCGCCATCGCAGACGTCGACGAGGAGAAACTCGAGCGATTCGGCGACGCCTGGAAGGTCCCCGAAGATCGCCGGTACGTCGGCCACGAGGCGATGCTCGAGGCGGAGGATCTCGACGTCGTCTCGGTCTGTACGCCCTCGTACCTCCACCACCGGCACGTGGTCGATGCGGCGCGCTCGCGTGCCGACCCGGCCGTCATCTGGTGTGAGAAGCCCATCGCGTCCTCCGTGACGGACGCAGAGGAGATGACCGCAGCGTGCCGGGAGACGGACACGGAGCTGCTCGTCAACCACTCCTTCCGGTTCACGGAGAAGCTGCGACGGCTCCGGACCCTGGTACAAGAGGAGGGGCTCCTCGGCGACGTGCGGGCGGTCGGCACCCAGTTCCGCATGGAGCTGCTGCGCAACTCCACGCACGTACTCGACACCCTCGTCTACCTTCTCGACGCCCGAGCCGAGACGGTCTCGGGGTACATCACCGGCGAGAACGAGGCGGTCGACTCGCTCGACGCGGACCGCACCGTCGACGACGCGGGCGGCGGAGGGTTCGTCGTCATGGACGATGGGTCGTTCGTCACCGTGGACTGTACGGTCCCCAGGGAGATCTCCTCGATGAGCTTTCAGTTCGTCGGCACGGGCGGGAAGCTCTACCTGAACAACGACGACGGCGAGTGGCGCTACTGGCGCCTCGAAGACGGCGAGCACGTCGAGGCGGACCTGCCGGGTATCGACGGCGCGTGGACGTGGGAGCGCGACTACCAGCGGGCCTTCCCGGCGGCCGCCCGCCACGTCGAGTGCCTGCTCGAAGGCGGAGCCGAGAACCGCTCGACCGGCGAGGAGGCCACCCGCTCGCTCGAGATCATCGTCGGGTTCTACCTCTCGCATTACACCGGTGGACAGGTGACCGTCCCGCTCGACCGACCGCTGCGCGACGTCGAGATAACCTCGTGGTGAGAGGTGCGTGACCGATGCTGATCGACGCACACACCCACGCCTGGGGACCCGACACCGACGAACTACCGTGGGTCAGCCCCGAGCTCCCGCCCGGCTGGGCCGGGGCGTACACGCACGACGAGCTCCTCGCGGACATGGACCGCGTCGGCGTGGACCAGAGCGTCGTCGTCACTACGCCGCTGTACGGTCGGGGCGCGCGGGCCAACGAGTACACGATGCGGAGCATCGAGGCCCACCCGGACCGACTGTGGGGGGTCGGCCTGATGGACTTCTTCCAGTCGGACCCGGACGCCGCACGCGAGACGCTCCGCCGCGTCGTGGGGCACGAGCGGATGCTCGGCGTCAGGATGCACGCCGCGCTCGCGTACGCACCCGTGCCGAACGAACTCGACCGAACCGGCGACTGGATCCTCGACGAAACGCTCGAACCCGTCTGGGACGTAGCCGCCAGACTCGACACCTGCATCTTCGTCTTCCCCAAGGCCGAACAGCTCCCGATGGTCGAGCGACTCGCCGACGCGCACCCGGACGTGACGCTCGTGGTCGACCACATGGCGTGGCCGGACGAGACGACCGCGCCGGACGAGGCGCCGTGGACGGCCTTCGAGGACGTCGCCGCCCACGAGAACGTCTACGTGAAGGTGAGTTCGCTCCCCCGGTCGGCGGCGACCGAGTGGCCCTACCCCGACCTCCACGGCTACGTCCGCAACCTCGTCGACTGGTTCGGCTCCGACCGGCTCATGCTCGGCTCGGACTACCCGTGGATGGACGACTGGGCGTCCTACGAGCAGTGTCTCTCGTGGGTGGAGGAGACGACGTTCCTCTCCGCCGGCGACCTCTCGAACCTCGGGCACCGGACCTTCGAGTCGCTCCACGGCTGACGGTCGTGGCGGGGACGCCCTCGCACGAAATCTGGTTGCCGACCCGGCCTCACGCGAACTGCGGGAGGACCTCGTCGCCGAACAGCTCCATCCCCCGCGTCTCGGGGAAGTCGAGGAACATAAGCTGCAGTTTCGTAAAGCCGAGCGCCCGGATGTCCGCTATCTGAGCGGCCACCTGCTCGGGGGTCCCGACGAGGAAGTCGCCTTTCTCCCGCGCGTCGGCGGCGTCGCGCAGCTGGTCGTCCATGTCCTCCTCCTCGCCCCACGGCAGGGGGAAGATGCGCTCTTCGTACTCGCGGAGCGTCGCCTCGTCCTCGCAGACGAGGACGTGGGCGAGCCACGACCGCTCGACCTCTCCCGGGTCGCGGCCTTCGACTTCGAGGTACTCGTCGAACTTCCGCACCTTGAACTCGATGGGGGGGCCGCGCGCCCGGCCGCTAATCTCGACGTTCCACTCGTCGGCGTACCGGGCGGCGAGTCGCAACATCCGCGGGCCGGCCCCGCCGATGACGATGGGCGGATGTGGCTCCTGCACCGGCCCGGGGTTGTTCTGGGCGTCCTCGATCCGGTAGTGCTCGCCCGCGAACGTCGGGTGGTCCTCGGTGAACATCGCCCGGACGACCTGCAGGCCCTCCTCGAGCATGTCGATGCGCGTGTCGACGTCGGGGAAGTCGAAGCCGTACGCGCGGTGTTCCTCCCCGTGCCAGCCGGCGCCGAGCCCGAGACGCGCTCTCCCGCCGGAGAGGTTGTCTATCGTCGTCACCATCTTCGCCAAAAGCGCCGGGTTCCGGTAGGTAATCGAGCCGACGAGCGGGCCGATGTCCACGTCGTCCGTGTACGCCGCGAGGAAGCTCAGAAGCGACCACACCTCGTACTCCTCGGCGTGCGGGCCGAGGATGAAGTGGTCGGGCGCCCACAGCCCGCCGAGCCCGGCGTCCACCGCGGCGTCGACGCCACGCAGGATCGCGTCTCGCTCGACGGACTCGAGCAGCGGCGTGTCGCGGTGTTCCCCGTCTCCGGCGTAACACTGCACCATCCAGTCGAATTGCATACGACTCCCTCCACGTACTCCCTGTTAACAGTTTTGCGTCCGGGCACGCGGGTAATGTTCATAGTGGCCGGTCATCACGGAGCAGTCGCTCCGGCTGGTCTCGAAAGCCCCCCGCGCTCGCGTCGCCGGGCGGCAGTGCCGTCGAGGTACAGCGCCGCCGAGACGAACCGCACCCCGTCCGACGCGGGCCCCGGGCCGTTCGTCCCGGATGTAAGTCTTTGTAACACTTTGTAATTTATTGTAAGCAGCCGACGTCTGGCGATTCCGTCGAATCGAGCGACGCCGGTCGGGGCCCGCTCCGACGGTTCCCGCAGTAGTGTTCAAAAAGGACCGAACCGGGCGGGTTCGTGGACGAGACGACCTCGAAAGCCCCCGCGCGCTCGACTTCTGCCCGCGGGCCACGGGCCCGCTCGCACGGCCACCGCTACCGTGACGGGGGAGCCGGCACGCGGGCCCGGACGAGATTCGTCCCGACACGCGGGTCCGAAAGGGTCGTCCCGACACGCGGGGCTCGAACGGAGCGGCCGGGCACTCAGGGTCGGAACGACCAGATCGACTCCATGAAGGGGATCTGTTCGTCCGGCGGCGCGTCGACGTCGACGCCCGCTTCCTTGAACTGCGCGACGTGTCGTTCCCACTCCTCGACGGCCGGATCGCCGGTGACCGCCTCGACGTACGCGTCCAGGTCCTCGGCCTCCAGGACGCAGACGGCGACGGTCCCGCGAACGTACACCTCGAACTCGGTGACGCCGCCGCGTCTCATGGCGTCCCGTACCCCCTCGGGGACGGTCTCGTGGGCCTCGACGTACTCCTCGATTCGGTCCGGGTCGAGCCACTGGAGGTACACGGCGCGGTCTGTCTCGCTCGCCATGGTCGGACCGTCGCCGATGAGCACAATAAGGGTTTCCGCTCGGGGGAGCGACGAGGAACGCCGGTCCAGAACGCGCCGGTACGGGGACCAGACCGGCAGCACGATGTCGGTTCCCCGTACTTTTATCTCTGTGCTCCCCGGAGTTCGGCCATGACCCGATTCGGCTACTTCGCGTCCCTCGAGGAGTTCTCGCCGGCGGCCTGTCTGGAGCAAGCGTGTCTCGCCGAGGCCGCCGGGTTCGACAGCGTCTGGGTCAACGACCACTTCCACCCGTGGTTCGACCACCTCGCCGACGGCTCGCCGGCCAACGGCGGCAACTGCTGGAGCTGGCTCCCGGTGGCGCTCGAGCGCACCGACGACGTCGAGATCGGCACGGGCGTCACCGCGGTCCTCAACCGGTACCACCCGGCCAACGTCGCCCACCAGCTGGCGACGCTGCTCGAACTCTACCCCGACCGCGTGTTCCTGGGCATCGGCACCGGCGAGGCACTGAACGAGCGACCGCTCGGCAATTCGCTCCCCGACTACGGCGAGCGGGCGCGGCGGACCGCCGAGGCCATCCGCATCGTCCGCGCCCTGTTCGAGGAGGAGTTCGTCGACTACGACGGCCAGTTCTGGACGCTCGACGGGGCGAACCTCTACACCGGTCCCGACGAGGCGCCCCCCATCCACGTCGCGGGGAGCGGCCCCACGTCGGCGCGGATGGCCGGCGACCTCGGCGACGGCTTCGTCACGGTCTACGAGGACCCCGACACCGTCACCGACACCCTGTTCCCCGCCATCGAGGCCGGCGTCGAGAAGTCGACGCGCAACGACTCCCCGGACGACGTGGAGAAGACCGTCCACATCCACTGCTCGTACGCGGAGACGAGGGCCGAGGCGCTCGAACCGTGTCTCCCCTGGCGGCTCACCCTGCTGCCGGTGTTCTTCTCCCACGACATCGCCGACCCGCGCTACCTGCAGCGACACGGCGACCTGGTCGGGACAGAGCAACTGGAGGAGGCGTTCGTCGTCGCCACCGACCCCGAGGCGTTCGTCCAGGCGACCGAGACGTACGTCGACTGCGGGTTCGACCACGTCGTCTTCCAGAGTTCGAGCCCCGACCAGGCGGCCTTCTGCGAGATGATCGCCGAGGAGGTCATGCCCTCGTTCGCCTGAGCTAGTAGCCACCCGCCAGGTAGCCGCCGTCGACGACGAGTTCGGCCCCCGTGACCCACTCGGCCCGGTCGTCGGCGAAGAAGGCAACCGCGTTCGCGACGTCGCCGGGTTCGCCGAGCCGCGGGAGCGGCGTCGCCGCGGCCTGTCTCTCCATCGTCTCCTCGTCGTTTACGTCCTGCATCGGCGTCTTGACGACGCCCGGGAGCACGACGTTGACCGTGACGCCGCTCGGCGCGAGCTCCGTCGCCAGGTCGCGCGTGAGGTTGACGACGCCGGCCTTGGTCGCGGAGTACGCCGGGCCCGACCCACCGAAGCGGGCGTTGATGCTGGCGACGTTGACGATGCGCCCCGCCTTGGACTCGACGAGCCACGGGATGGCGTGCTTCGCCGCGAGGAAGGGGCCGGTCAGGTTCACGTCCACGACCCGCTGCCAGTCCGACAGGGACAGCTCCTGGCTCGTCCCCGGCACGAGGATGCCGGCGTTGTTGACCAGCACGTCGAGGCGACCGAACTCGTCTGTGACCGCGCCGACGAGCGTCTCGACGTCGCCATCCTCGGTCACGTCCGTCTCGACGAAGCGGCTCTCGACGCCGAAGGCGTCCCGGAGGAGTTCGTCGGTCGGCGTGGTGACGCCGGTGTCGTAGTGGGTTCCCTGCTTGGGGGTGCGCCGCCGGTCGGCGACCACGACCGACGCGCCCTCGGCTGCCAGTCGGCGCGCGATGCCGCGACCGATGCCCGAACTCGCGCCGGTGACGATTGCGACGCGCTCATCGAGAGACATGACCGATGCTGGCCCGCGCGACCGATAAACGTTTGCCAGTAACGCGACCCGGCCGGCGGCGTCACGCTCGCGTCCGTTCGAGCAGGCCCTTCATGTAGCCGATGGCGAAGAGGCGTCCCTTCGTGTGGTAGCCTGGGTTGCTGTTGTCCTCGCCGGCCATCGTCGGGACGTGGTCGGGTCGCATCGGGCCGTCGAAGCCGACCTCCCGGTAGGCGCGCATGGCGGCCAGCATGTCCGTCGGCCCGTCGTCGTGCCAGGTCTCGACGAACCGGTCTGCGTCCCCCTCGACGTCGCGGAAGTGGACGAAGTGGATGCGGTCGCCGAACCGTCGGATGGCGGCCGGCACGTCGGCGCCCATCGCGGCGAAGTTCCCCTGGCAGAAGGTGAGTCCGTTGTGCACGCTGTCGTGCGTCTCGAGGACGCGGTCGTACGCCGCTACGCTGTTGATGATGCGAGGGATCCCCCGGACGGAGTCGCGGGGGGGATCGTCGGGGTGCAGGGCGAGAGAGACGCCCGCCTCCTCGGCGATGGGGACGACCTCCTCGAGGAAGTGCTCGAGGGCCGCCCAGAGCTGCTCGTGTGTCGCCTCGGTCGCGGGAGACGGGGGACCGCCCTGCACCTTCGCGTTGTCGAACCCGGTCACGAGTGAGCCGCCGCGCGAGCGGTTGTGCGCCTCGGTGCGGGCCCACCGGACGCCGGCCATCCAGTCGTAGGCGACCACCG